>OBEQ010432564.1_pt1 | contig 28779 bp, 21 predicted proteins | sample 1670901 | NCBI WGS metagenome assembly OBEQ01 (sample SAMEA104232315, study PRJEB22302) | groundwater metagenome | biome: forest; feature: aquifer; material: groundwater | place: USA | collected 2011-08-07 | depth 5.4 m
CTTTTGATCGATTCAAAGAAGTCAGCCTGAATTTCTTTGCCAACATCAAGGATCATCACCAAGCCTTAAGATCCTTATTGACCGAAAACTTTCAGATCATCGGGCTCAATGTTTCGCAATCTCAATTTCGTTAGGTATATTATCGTTTGCGAGCGTACGATAAATGTCGTCTTTGCCGTCGCCATTGATGTCGAGCATAATACATGCATTTAAAGTATTGAATAAACACGGCACCGGTCTATTCTGTAAAACAACAGGATTCCAACTGCTGCCGGTTCCGAGAGAAAACCGCCATCCGGTGGAAGGGTTGGCACGAACGGAATCGATGAATCCATCTCCATTAATGTCAGCAAGCACCGTCTCGCTGAATCCCCACAAAAAATCCGCACCAGGAATATTTGTTAAATTAATGTTGTTCCAATTATTGCCGGTTCCCAAAGCATATTGCACAACTCCCTGATCATAATTCCGGTAAATATCGGGAATGCCGTCGCCATTCACATCCGTGATCGTCACCCATTGATTATCTTCCATCGATCCAAACGGTAAATTTGCCGAAAAGTTTACCGGGCTTTGAAAATTCGCTGCAGCCGCACCGTTTTGATAAGTCATTGCCGCCATTCGCCTCGTTTGACCGTCAGAACCAATCCAATCGACAGAATCAAGAACCACATGATATAAACCGTTCGGGCGAATGTAATGAAACTGATACTGGGTATTTGTGGGCAACATCTGAAGAGAGGCTAACGCTTTTGTCATTTGCGATGCGCCTCGTTTCTGAAACTTTGGATAGTACTCAAGATCTCGATTTTCAGTATTAAAAACAATAGACCTTCCCGCGTAATCAATTCGGCTCAAATTATAAATACCGCTCAATTGCGCGGCGCTAAGGTCATAGGTAATATTAATTGTATTGCCATGCGAATCGATCATCCGGCTTAAATTCCAACCCCAAATTAAACCGGTGCCAACCCCTCTGTCCTGCTGGAAGAATTCGTACGTGGTTCCTTTTCCATCCTTTACAACCCAGCCCGCATCACCATTTTTTGTGATTTGGAAATCCCGGCGTTTGTACAACGTCGAATAATTGGGACCGCTCACGTTTAAAAGTTCATCATGCAAACCTTCACTTTCAAGTTCTAGAACAAATATGTCTGAATCTGTAAAGGTAATGGCTCTCGTACGGTTCGATCGTGTGATTCTGCCCAACGCTAAATCCCATCCTTGGCCCAACCAACTGAGCTGGGTGTTTGTATTGTAGCGAAGGGTCAATTTAGGCTCAAAACCATTGATGCCGGCCGGAACTTGGAGCGGAATTTCGTAACTTGTGTTCCCCGTAAATTGATTCATTCGATAACCCGTGACACCCGTGGACGAAATATTGGCTGGCACATTCGCCGGAATCGCAAAGCCGGGATTTGCAACCAAAAATAAGATGATGGGTATGGTCAAGAAAACTTTTATCAAATAGCCTGTTTGTTTCATGATTCAATCACTCCTCATTCCGAAGCAGTTCATCGCTTCTTCTTATTTTCCGAAATAACCTGCCGCAAATTTTTTAAGGTGCTTAACGTGAAGTGAAAAATTAAGTCCTTGATAATAATCGTAGCCGGAGGTATTAATTCCGATAAGTTCGTAATCTTTATTGAGAAGTGGTCCGCCGCTGTTCCCCCCATTAATGGCCGCATCCGTCTGAATCCACGTCATTTCATCAAATTCATTTTCATTCATAATTTCGTTTTCAATGTTATGATATTTTATATTCATGTCCCGATTATTTCGAACGGCACTTACAATTCCCTTGGATGTGGTCGCTTGAAGAATACCGAGTGCGTTTCCAATAGCCATTACGTCATCGCCGACATGAACATCGGATGATGCGAAACGAAAAAAATCAGGTGTGTTTGCGTGAACGTCAATGATTGCCAAATCGTAAAACGGATTCGATTTGATTAATCGAGCATCATATTTTCTCTGCTCTTGATACCGGCTTTTGTGTTCTTGATAAAGCCGAACCATAATCTGCTTGGCGCCGTCAACAACGTGGTGATTCGTCAAAATGGTGCCTTCGGCATTGATCAATGTTCCCGTTCCTGCAGCAGACTTTCCGTCTTGCAAAAGCACTTCAATCGATACAACACTCTTTAACGCGTGTGGAAGATCCATTTTGTGTGTCAGGTTTTTGATAGGATTCTTCACTTGAATTTCAGTTGAGCTATGATTTTGAGTTTTTGGGATATTAGGCTGAGAAGTCATTTTATTTTTGCTGGTGTCAACTTTTTTGAGATTCCCATTTCCTTTTTCTATCGAAATAATCTCACTTGGTTTGAACGTTGATGTCCCAAAATCAAACTGAATGACCACTTCGGTATTCGTTTTCTGGAGAATCTTTCCTTCCAACTCGGTTCCGTCTTTAAATTTAATAACATCCGCGAACGAAGCATTTGAAACTGTCAGTGCAAAAATCATCGCGAACAGCTTTATTTTAGTTTTCCGGCTTTGCATCTATGATTGTCCTTTCTTTCCATCAATTTAGCGTCTTTTATTGATCCAAACTCGAAGATTGTCGAGCTCTTTTTTAATCGTATCCTGATTTTTCAGGATTTGATCTTGATTTTGTGCGGCTTCCTCAATCGATTTCTCGAGCACAATCAGTTTCGAAGCAACATGCACGGAAGATTTCTCTTGAGCAAAAAGCACATTTGAAATCAACAAGGTACCTACCAAAAAGAATAAGATGCTGACACGGGTATGGTAAGTCATGGCTGTATTTGACCTCCGCTTTGAGTTTGTTGCGTCACCACTCCTCCGCCGCGGCGCTTATTGACCCAGATTTTCAGATTTTTAATTTCTTCTACCGTATTTTTCTGATTTTCTAACGCCGTCTGCTGAGATAATTTGAGTTCGCTTAACCGCTTCTCTAATCCATTGAGTCGTTGCAATACGTCATCTTGCGCAAATGCCGGATTTCCGAATAGCAATCCGGTAACCATTACAAACGCGAACCAAATTCTTGTTAGAGTCCTTATACTTTCCTTTTCCATGCTATTCTTTTCTCGCATTAGATTTTTATCCTTCCCCGTGAGACGGCGTGTTTCAAACACAAACAGGTGCCCAGGCACCTTTATTTACTTGGCAACCAGGTGCCAGGCACTTTTTAAGGGACAGGCAGAGATTTTTCTTCGAGCTGAAGTTTAAAAAGCTCTGAACCAATCCCGCGTCCTTTCGTAAAAAAGCGCTCGTCATTAATGTTCACATCTTCCGGCGCACTCTTTTGATCATACGAATCTATTAGCGAATCCTCTTTTGTTAACAAGTAATAAACACTTGAACTGTAAGGCCAATCTTCTGCTTTCTCAACCATCCCTGCATTGACGGGATTATTCTCGATATATAAACCGCAGGCATAAAGATATCCTTCATTTTCAATCAATAAACTCTTAAAACGATCTCTCCAAAGCGGACCTGTGCGTTTATACTTCTTATTGAAATATTTTGAATAACCAACTTTAATTTCTTTCATTCCTTGAATAAATGGAAAGCTAGATGAAATCGAAAGTGCTAAATGAAAATGAGTATTCATCAAACAATAGTGATGAATAAAAAATTGATGACTTTTTTTAGCTTGCTGAAGCAAACGCTTAAATTGTTCAAAGTCTTCGTGATCTTGAAAAACCCATTTCCCTTCAAATGATCTGGAAATCACATGAAGAAAAGCATGATCATGAAGAATTTCAGTTCTTGGTAAGCGACCCATCCATGAATCCTTTCATCCTGTCTCCTGTCCCTTTTTTAGTGCCTGGCACCTTTATTTTACATTAGAAAGAACATAATACATGGAATAATCTTTTTCATAACAATTTGCTTTTACTTTTATTTTATATTTTATATTCAAATTCAAAAATAAATTTTACTTTCATTCTTTTCTTTCTCCTTTTAACAAAAATCTTGAAAAAAGAACCTCGCCAACAAAGTAATAGTATAAGGCTCCAAAGCAAACTGCCAATATGAGACCTGCTATAAAATTAAAAAATGGAATGTGAACGACAAATATGCTAATTGGGCACAATTCAATAATTAAAGGACCAATGCCTTCCCAAACCAATGGCTCATCTTTCATTCCAAAAAGGCCCAAAATGATTAAACCAATAGAAATTAATGAATATACTGCCGCCAAACAAATTCCTGGTGAAAGAATCTTATATTTTTTTCTTAAAACAGTACAAACCCACAAAAAGATTGAAACACTTAATGCATTTTTACAGCCAGAAACAATAGAACTAACAACCCAATTACCACCAGAAAAAAAATATCGCGAATTCAACAACGGCCAAGTGGTAAAAAATGCAAGCCCCAAAAAAAATGCTACGAATTTCCTTAAACTCACAAGACTACCTCCCTCGCTTAACTGGCATTCTTTTCGGTTTAATGGGTGCTGGCTTGTTCAATCCCGGAGATTTTGAATCCGCGGGTAACGATGGCATATTTTGTATACCAGCCTCTTTTCCTATGCCGCTAAAGTAAGAATTGCTATTATACTTTTCATTCTTATTATCAGGTAACGGATCATATGATAGATTATTTTGATAACTTTGATCTATTCCCGTTAATTCTTTGATGAATTGAGTATCAGTTTTACCATCCGTAGGAGAAACCTCTGTTCGATAAATTGGTTTCTCATATCTGTCGCCATTCGGTATACTCTGAAGAATCCCATAGTCTCCCAATTTTTCTCTTTCTGGTTTACCGGTTATTGTGGTTTGCAATTTACCATTAGCATTCCTTGTAAACCGTGTATCCCCTTCAAAATCAATCGGATTATCTGGTGTTAAAATCCAATAATTGTGGTATTTTCCTGTCGGAATCATTATACCGTGAATCTTTACGTAAACCTCATACTGTGCGCGTTCAACTTTTAATCCCGAGGAGTCTTTAAAAACCAATGGATTATTTCTAGCATAACTATACCGATTCAAGTTTTGTGGATTGCCAAGGAAACCGATATCGGTTTTTTGACTTACTTCATTTGCGCTAATGTTATTATTGCTTGCAATCTCCTTCTTCCAATCCAGCGGATCCGCACTCACGAAGCGCTGTAAAATAGCGTCGTATTGACGCGCGCCGTAATCGTAAAGGCCGGTTGATTCGTCAAGTTCTTTGGAATTGTACTTGTGTTTGACGGGTTTATTGGCAAACGGACTGTTTCCCCACCTCTCAAGCTTGGTGTCGCCAAAAGGATAATATTCAATGTAGCGGACTTCCTCGCCGGAATTATCCGTAATGACGACCGGGCTTCCCAAATGATCGTCGTGATAAAAGAGTTTTCCGTCTTCATCTTCTGAGGCAATTCTTTTTCCGTTTAAGAAAATATAAATCGTTTCTGTTTGGACACGGTTCACCGTTAATGTTCCGTCCGTCACTTGAGATGCGTAACTCTGATCTCCCGATGGATCTGTAATGGACGTGCTTTCAATATGAAGGGTGGTGATCGAATGCTGAATGTTCGAATGAAGATGGAAATGAAGCTGAACCAATTCTCCGGTCGTAATCACATTTTGATTCTGACCGAGAATCAGTAGTCGGATTCGACCGCTTGACCTTAAAACCGACCGTACTTCTTTTGCGGCGTCCGTCCCTTGAGCGCCAATACTCGCAGAATCGTAAATTAAAATATCGGGGTCATAGGTCACTTCAAAACCGAGACAAGAAACCGCTTCTCCAGACTGTGGCTCGAGGCGGATTGGAATTGCAAAACTCGGACTATCAGCGGGAACCGTCAGATTTTGGATTTCAAGACCGGCCGAAAATCCCTGCGGAACCATCAAAACCAAAGCCAACAACAATCCCAACCCACTTTTCCACACCTCAAACAAAATTTTACCAAACTGTTCAAGACAAGCCAGCTTGGCTTCATCGACGCTCGACTCATTTTGAGCCGTCTCAGTGTTTGAACAAAAATCATGAATAGGAAAAAAAGCGGGTCCTGTCACGGAGCGATTTCTCATAGGGCCCCTCCGCCCGGTGTGGATCCTCCCATTCGAAATCCTCCGTGCCTCCCACTCTTTTTCATATTTTAGTAACAGGAAGAATGGTTTCTTAAAGAAGAGCAGCCTCGAAGCTCTGAAGAGCTTGGCCCGACAGCAAATTGAGTAGCTGGTCTTCAGAGCAAGAAAGCAGGCGGGCATTTCTCGCAGGATGAAATGAACCGCCGGTGCTCGATTTAAGAAACCATTCTTCTGAACCTTTTTTTGTATTTTCTTCATGGGTTGAGGTAAATATTAATCATCATTTCATAATCTTGATTGTTTACGTACCCGTCGTGATTCAAGTCAGCACTTGGGAAAAAAGGTGTGACACCAATCAATTGATTCACAAGCTTTTGGCCGTCCTGCAAATTGACCACACCATCTTCATTCACATCTCCCGGTTGATAAAATAATTGAAACACGAACGGATTATTGCTGTTGGAGTTTCCCGCTTCGTCTTGAGCAATCATTGAAAATGGATTGAGTCCTTCTGAGAGCGTCACTTGTTTTGAAAAATTTCCGGATTGTGGATTTACGTCCGCGCTTTCTCCGTTGACTGTTACTGACGTCACTCGAACCGAATCCTCTGCGTGCCCTTCTATCGTTAAAACCTGCCTTCCAACAAAATTTCCCGTTGGCGATGTAAGGGTAATGACCGGCGGCACTGTATCTAAAATGCCGTGGTGCAAAACCGTTGTTGGGTTCCCTGCATGGTCCACAGCCACAATCGTAATGGTATTTTGACCTTCCGATAAAGAAATGTTTTCAGCGCTGAACGTTCCATTGTTCATGCCAGCCGGCTGCCCATTGACCGTGATTGATTCGGCATCCGAATAAGTCCCGGAAACAGAAATGTGATCTTGGTTCGTAACGAAATTCTCTGCCGGCGCATTGACGACTACATTTGGAGGAATTGTATCCAATACACCGTGACGAAGAACTGTTGTTTCATTGGTTGCCAAATCCCGCGCGATAATTCGAAGTTCGTTCGGCCCTTCTATTAAAGGAACATTCCGCGCTGTAAAAGACGGACCTTCGTATAACACTTGAGTGGAGAAAATAAAATCGTTCGACGGAATCGGTGACCACTGGTTTGGATTCGCCCGAGAATTTGAAGAACGTGCGCCGCCTTGATAACTCGGCTCTGTGTTATCGCTTCCCCACTCAATGTAATTCGCCGTATCCATTGCGCGTGTCGTGGTTAAAACAAAATGATATCTGTGACTTTTCAAGAGAGCCGGCGGATTTGAAAATGAAAAATTAATATTCTGGTAAAGATTTGAAACCGTTGATTCGGAAATCGGATTGGAAATTCCATTTTCAAGGATTTGATTTGATGGAACGCCTTCGCTATCTCCGCGAATTTCAATTCGCATCTCACCTTGCGGATTTCCCGTTTTCTTCAGGTACAGCGCCGCTTCTTTTAATTTCTCGTCAAATGCGGGCGTAAACCCTTGTGCCTGATCCCAAGCGCCGTCCGTTCCGTCGTGATGAAGAATGGAAGAAACATTCTGATTGGAAGACGCATACGTTTGATCGGTGAAAAGCACTCCTTCGGGATGCATGTTGACATCAAAAATCAAATCACCCGCCGGATTTGCGTTGGTCCACACGCTTGGCGAACTTTCGCTGTTCACACTTCGTGACCCGCCCGAATAAGTATCACCGCTCGACGCCCATTTCACATAATTTTGAGGATCGCGTCCGCGATTTGTTTTAAGAACGATGTGATAACTCGTTCCGGCCGAAAGTTCCGGCCTTTCCGGAAAGCTAAAGTGGACTGAATTAAAAGAACCCGAAAGAGTCGATTCTGAAACTAAATCCGAGACGCCATTTGGAATTGGATGGTTTGAAGGAACGCCGGAACGATTGGAGTGCAGGTTGGTATTGAAAATAAAATCCTGACTTTCGTGAATCATCCAATGAATTGGATTTTCGTCATTCCCGATGGACGATTCACCTCTTGTGTAGTTTGAATGATGATTCGTTCTCGCCCAAGAAATGTAATTTCCGGGATCCTGTGAACGCGTTGAATTTAAAACCAGAAAGTATTTATTTCCTTCCGTCAAGGCTGGCTTGACCGGAAATGAGAATTCGGTTAAATCGGTTGGCACATTAAAATGAAGCAGAAGTTTGGTGTGTTCATCTGAACTATATTCCGAATCAGGCGGCGTGAAATGATCCGTCGTCCAGCGGGCAATGTTTGAAATTCGGAGCTCATCCATCCAGCCATTAAAACCCAGACTAAATGCGCTGGTATCTTCTCTGACATGTGCGCCAATAATTAATTTGGCCGCAAGATCAGGAATGGTTCCGGTCTGAGTTGTCGTTGTCCCTATTTGAGATCCGTTTATAGTTAGAGCATAGTCATTTGCATTTCCGCCCCAGCCTCTTATAATTGCAACGTGATACCAAGTGCCCGCGACCGGAGTCCATAATCCAGTTGCCGAAAAAGCGAATCCGGCAGCATCATCTACAGAAAATAAAAGCGAACCAGCTGAATATTGTAAAAAAAGTTTTAAATTTGCGTTAGGTTCCTGGCCTATAAAAACACAATCTCCAACGACATTAAATCTGACCCACAGATCTATCGTAAAATTGCCTGCTCCACCGCCCAATTGCCAGTCAGAGGAATCGGGAATCGACATGGAATCGCCGTCTCCGTCAAATGCGGCAGAAGCATTCCCCAGTTTTGATTCATTAGAATCGATGTGGGCCTGATCGTGCCAAGTGACTTCATGAACTGTATTCCCCGAATCTAAATAGGAATCATTCAAATGAAGAAGCAATTTTGTGTTTTGATCAGTCACATATTCGGAAGTGGGAAGCGAGAAATTTTGAGTGTGCCGCGCAATATTTGAGATGCGAAATTCATCAATCAAACCATGAAATAAATAAAAAGGATCTGAGTCGTTTTCATCTTTTCCGGCGCCAATGGTAAGAGAAGCGTTGAAATCGGGAATCGTTCCGGAATTAATTCGGGTCGCAATTAAATTACCGTTTATATAAAGTGAGATGTTGCTTTCACTTCTCACCAGTTCCAAGTGATACCACTGGTGGGTATTGAGGGTCGAGGGGAAGAAAAGGTTCATGACTCCACTGGTATTCCAAACCTGAAAACAAAAATCATTATTGGTGGAACCTCTCCAGAAAAAATTCCATTCGTGAGTGCCGTCTATACTTTGAGAAGCAATGGTTTGAACTGGATTGACATCATTAAAATAAATCCAGGTGTCGATTGTGAAATCTCCGTTTCCGCCGCCCAATTGCCAATCGGGTGAATCGGGAACCGAAAGATAACTGTTAGTTCCATTAAAAGAAGCGGACGCGCCGCCAAAAACAGAGTCGGAATGATTGAATGACACGCCGCCATTTGGTGTCACAATACGCTCGGCATGGCCAAGATCTTCTAATCCATTTTCCAAACTTGCTTCTGAAATGGGATTGCTTATACCGTTTTGAACAATCGCATCGTTTGGTTTATAATTCATATTGGCGTGCAGCAGAAGTTTGGTATGTTCATCTGAACTATATTCCGAATCCGGCGGGGTAAAATTCTGTGTCCAGCGCGCAGTATTTGAAATTCTTAGCTCATCAATATACCCAGCAAAATAAGTAGGGTTTCCTCCAGCATGATGCTTTCCAATGAAAAGCGGAGCAGCTATATCAGCTAAAGAATTCGTTCCTATTTCTGGACCGGACGCTGTCCAAGCATGCCAGACGCCATCTATAAACAATAAAAGACTTGTTCCGCTGCGAACTACCGCAATGTGGTACCATCTCTCTGTTGAAATGACATCAATCTCCGACCCTTTGTCTATCTGAGCTACCCCATTTGCGTACCACTGCACACCTATCTGATTGCTTGTGTTTACGTAAATATTCCAGTGATTGTCGTCATCGGCAAATTGCCCCAATATTCTAGGATACGTTGTATTGTACGAAGACCAGAAAAACCAAAAATCAATTGTAAAATCGCCTTGAAAACGAAAATTGCTGTGATCAATTGAAACATTTCCATTGGATGTAATCGAATGATTGACGGAACTTGAATCTGCAAAATCGTGATTGAGATGAAGCAATAGTTTCGTGTTTTGATCGGAAGTGTATTCCTGCACGGGTGGTGTAAAATTCGACGTCCAGCGCGCAACATTGGAAATTCTAATTTCATCCATCCAGCCGTTGTAAATATATGATGTGGTGAATGCCCCGATAGTTAAATCAGCAGCAAAATTACCTACTGCTCCAGAAATAGCGTTCGACCCTATCGAAACACCATCTACATAAAGAGTAAGCACGTTTCTATTTCTAACAACGGCGACGTGATACCAAGTATTCACAGAAGGTGACCACGGTTTCCCTATAGAAAATATATCTCCGCCGATTCCGCCAGTAGTTTCGAAAACTAAATTGCTGCCAGAATTATTCCAATAAAAAGCCCAAAACCTTTCTGGTCCCAATCCCTCAAATTGCTGCATAAGTGGATGAAAAGTAAGATCAGCAAATCTTACCCACGTATCAATTGTGAAATCCCCAGTGCCGCCGCCCAATTGCCAATCGGAAGAATATGGAATGGAAAGATAATCACCATCGCCGTCAAATTTCGCAGAACCACCGGAACCGCCGAGCTGCCAACTGGGAGAATCGGGAAGGGATAAATAATCACTGTTTCCATCTAAATGAGCGGAAGCGCCGCCAAATTTTGACTGCGTTGTGTCCGCCTGGACATCGCCATTTGCCGTAATGGGATAACTTTCATCGCTTGCGTCACTAAAGTTCTGCGGATCATCGATCGCATTGTGAATTCCAAGTGACAAATTGCCATTTGGAGAACCCGCGGCTTTATTAATTAATAAGGAAGCGCTGTTTAAATCCCCTGTGGCGGACGGAATAAAACTTTGGGCAAGCCTTGCTTGGGTTGGGTCGCTTTTTAATCCGACACTGTCATTAAAAGTTGATGGATCAACCGATTGGTCCGGAAAATCCGTGAGGCCGTCGGACTCGATTTCAATGCTCATTTCGCCCGCCGGATTTCCTGCTTTGGCAAGATGAAGATCGATTCCGCTCAACTTTCCGTTGACAGACGGCGTAAACCCTTGCGCATGATCCCAATTCCCGGCCGTGTTTCCGGCATGTACCGACTGAAATCCGGATTGATTCGCCGGAGGATTTTTCTGATTCTGAACGTCGCCTCCTTGATACACGTCCGCTTGAACATTGTTCACAGAAACTTCACTGGCTCCATTGTGCGTTCCGATCACGGTCATTTGTGGATGATTCGTCAAGAAATTTTCTTCCGGATTAATCACATGAAGTTCGGGCGGAATAGTATCTAGCGCAACTCCGATGTGATGCGTCGATTCGCGCGGCCCTCTTCTTCCAACCGCGGTAATTCTATTGAGCCCTTCCGAGAGAGAAAGTGTAACCGTGATGGAATTACTTCCTGGTATTACGTTGACTTGATTTCCGTTGATCGTCAGCGTATCAATATTGCGATACGTAACAGTTACAGAAATCGGAGACTGATTTGTGATGAATCCATCTCTCGGGGATACAATATGAACCGATGGAGCGTTGGTATTACTTGTATCTACAGAAGAATCGGGGCCTGCGAAGCTGGTATTGGCAGGAAGGGACAAGATCAAAAGTGAAAAGATCGCATTGCCGGCCACCTTTTTTATCATCCTCATCGTCAGGAATTATATTCGGCGCTAAATTCCAATTCAATGGATTTCGGCAAAAATGGCTGAAAAAACTATTGTGGATAGATAAATATCTCGTGTGAATAGATAATACATTTTAAATGTTTTGATTTATTTTCTTTTTTCAGGTTATATTCTCCAAACCCTTATCCGCGCTTCCTCGATTTGGATTTTGTCGAGTAGTTATTTCATAATTTTGATCCACATGTCCGGGAACAAAAATGCGCACAAGCCGCTTGTTGTCACTTCGGTAGGAATAATCATTCGTAAGGGAATTGGTTAAATTGATTCTTGAAGAAAGTATTTTTTTAGATCGAAATTATGTTTATAATACCTGAGAGCGGTTTAATAATGCATTCTAATTGGTAACATTATTTAAAACATCCGGCAATGAAGCCGTCGTCGTCACACTCCATTCATTCTTTTTTAAAAGAAAGCGATACGGCCGGAGAACCTTGCTATGAAACGGATTTTTACAAGAAGCAGCTTAAAATTGAGAGGAGTCATTTTTGGTTTGTATTCCGCAACGAAGTTATTTTACAAGCCATGCGGTTTATTGAGAAGCGGCTGCGAGAGCCTGTTGACATGCTTGAAATCGGGTGCGGCGCGGGAAACGTTCTTTCTTTTTTGAATGCGAACGGATTCCCGGTTGAGGGAGCCGACCTTTATTTGAATGGCTTGATCGAATGCAGAAAACGGACGCAAGGCAACCTATATCAATTTGACGTACGCGCAATCCCGTTTCAGGAAAAATGGAATGTCATCGGCTGTTTCGATGTGATCGAGCACATGGAAGAAGACGGACTGGCTTTACGCAGCATTCACCAAGCCTTGAAAAAAAACGGATGGCTCATTTTGACGGTTCCTGCCGTCGAAATGTTATACTCAAAGCAGGAAGGAACGCACAAAAGACGGTATTCACGGAAAGCGTTGATGACCAAATTGCGAGAGGCCGGTTTCACTGTCGAACGCGTCACTTACTTCTTTTTTATTTTGTTTCCTCTTTTTTTTGTTTTTCGTTTGATCAGAAAATGGAAAGGGCAGGCTGTTTTCCAGGATGATGATTTTACACTTCATCCAGTTTTGAACCGGGTTTTCCTGAAAGCATGCATGATCGAGAGGAAAATTCTTCGATTCACTTCCCTTCCCATTGGTTCGTCACTGCTCTGTATTGCACGAAAGATTTCATGAATTCAGTTTCAATATAATGATGGTTTCAGTCTGCATTCCGGTCTATAACAGTGAGAAGACACTGCGGGAAGTTTGTGACCGCACGGTTCAAGTCCTGTCAACGCTCACAGATAAGTTTGAAATTATTTTGGTGGACGACGGCAGTTCTGATGATTCGTGGCACGCTGCCGAGGAACTTCACCGGAAAGATCGCCGTATCAAGATCATCCAGCTCGCGCGTAATTTCGGCCAGCACAACGCCCTGATGTGCGCGTTTCATTATGTCAAAGGGGATTACATTGTTACGATTGATGACGACCTCCAGATTGCCCCCGAAGATATTCCGAAACTTTTTTACAAAATTCAAGAAGGCCATGACGTTGTGTATGGAACTTATTTGAGGAAGCAGCACGATGCGGTGCGAAATTTTGGTTCTTCGCTGATCCAATTTGTTTTTCGGAAAGTGTTCCGCGTCAGCGTGGGGCTTACGTCTTTTCGAATCATCAAAAAAGAGATTGTCCGCTCCATCCTGACTTACAACATGAATTTTACCTTCATCGATGGTTTCTTGGCGTGGTACACCAAACACATCACGAGCGTTCAAGTTTCCCACTCGGAACGGGCGGCCGGGAGATCCGGATACCGTTTCGGCCAGCTGGCTCAATTGAGCTTGAACATGCTGACCAATTTTTCAATCTCACCTTTGCAGGCGGCTTCGATCACGGGCTTGTCGTTTTCAATTTTTGGTTTTATTCTTGGATTTTATTTTTTTATCAAGAAAATATTTTTTGGAATTCCCATTATGGGTTTTGCGGCCACGGGTGTTTTGATAACCATTTTTTCCGGGGTTCAACTTTTATCGTTAGGCTTGATCGGTGAATACGTCGGCCGGGTGCATTTGAATCTGAATAAAAAACCGCAATTTGTGGTCCGTCAGATCCTGGATTAATTTTTGCGTCGGATGGGCAAATGAAAACTAAATTAAATCAGAAACAAAATAAACAATTCTGGGAAAATCGGGCCGGGCAATCGTCCGGCCACGAGGTTTCGTGGTGGGACATCAACATGAAGAAAATTGAGACCGAAACCATCGCCGGGCTTCTGACAAAAAACGATCATGTGCTGGATGTTGGTTGTTCAAATGGCGTGGCGACTGCCGAGCTGCAAGCAAGAACAAAAGGCTCTTTTGTCGGAATCGATTATTCAGAAACTGCCATTGAACAAGCGAGGAAAATCCAAAATTCCAAACTGGAATTCAGGTGTCAAGATGTCTTGACGCTCAGCGAAAGAAATGTATACGATAAGGCCATTACCATTCGCTGCTTAATCAACCTGATGAACGATTCGGATCAAATGAAAGCTTTGAAGAAAATACAGGAGGCATTGAAGCCAAACGGACTATTGATTATGTGCGAAGCCTTTTCGGGAGCATTTCACAACCTCAACCGGGTGAGAAGCTGTGTGGGATTAGACCCGCTCGCGATACCGCCATATAATAATTATCTCGACGAAGAAAAGATCACATCGGATTTAAGAGGGCTGTTCGAAATTGAGAGAATCATCAAACATTCCAGCCTTTACTATATCGGAACAAGGGTTTTTCAATATTTAAGTTTGGACAAAGACCCCAAGGAAAGCGATTCGGCGCTGCACCGGTTTTTTTCAAAATTTAATTTTGAAACGAAGAGAAGCGGTGATTTCGGACCCAATAAAGTTTATGTGTGCAGAAAATTGTGACCAGGCAATGATACGAACCGGGAAATGGCTATAAAAATACCGTTCAATAAACCGTATGTCTCCGGGTTGGAATATGAATACACAAGACAAGCCTATGAAAACGGACATTTGGCATGCGACGGGCCATTTTCAAAAAAGTGTGAAAGCTGGCTGGAGAGCCGCGCCGGATGCCACAAAGCCATCCTGACACCCTCCTGCACCGTTGCCCTAGAATTGGCGGCCATTCTCGCGGATATCAAGCCCGGTGATGAGATCATCATGCCGTCTTTTACCTTCGTCTCAACTGCCAACGCATTTGTGCTGCGCGGGGGCGTTCCGGTATTTGTTGATATCAGGCCTGATACGCTTAATCTGGATGAGAAAAAAATTGAAGCCGCGATTACGCCTAAGACGAAAGCCATTGTTCCGATGCATTACGGCGGGGTCCCTTGCGAGATGGACACCATGATGGCAATCGCGAAAAAACATGAGCTGCTTGTCATTGAAGATGCCGCTCAAGGAATCCTGTCTCATGATCACGGGCGGCCGCTCGGAAGCATCGGCCATCTGGGAGTTTTCAGTTTTCATGAGACGAAAAACATTATCTGCGGGGAAGGCGGCGCCCTTCTCATCAACAACCCCCGTTTTGTTGAACGGGCTGAAATGGTAAGCCGCAAGGGGACCGACCGGAGTCGTTTTCTGAGCGGACAGGTAGATAAATATACGTGGAGAGACATCGGTTCTTCTTACCGCCTGAGCGAACTTGCGGCGGCGTTTTTGTTTGGGCAAATGGAAAATGCCGATCGGATTATTTCCGAGCGCTTAGAGATTTGGAAACGCTATTACGATTTTTTTTGCAAGTCCAAGCTGAGCGGTCAATTTAATTTACCGCTTTCATTTAGCAAAACCAGCCTGAACGGACACTTGTTTTATCTTTTGCTGGACAATCAACAAAGCCGCCCCTCTTTCTTGAAATATCTGAATAAGCGCGGCGTCGGAGCGATTTTTCATTACGCACCGCTGCATGACTCTGAGGCAGGAATGAAATTTGGCCGGGTTCATGGAACGCTCGATGTGACCGACGGGGTAAGTAAAAAGCTGGTGCGCTTACCTTTGTGGATCGGCCTTGATTCACAGGCGGCGAAATACATTTGTGAAATGGTGCAGTCTTTTTTTAACGCTTAAATCACCGCGCGCTCAAATTCGCCTTCGCGTAGGGTTCCAAACGGCCGAGAAAAGTTTGAAGCGCTTTTGTGAGAGAATCTTTTGCGGCTTGTACGTAAGCGCCTTTTGCGGTTTCTTCGCTTCCTTCGACAATATTCTCGCGCCAAACTTCCTGGCCCGTCTCAGCGTCATAAAGTGTAAATAAAATTTCTGTTTGACCGATTGCTCCGTCCACTTCGTTTCCCCAACCAACCGCATTTACAAAATAAGTTGCCAAAATTCCCAGCGCTGAGAAAAATCCGAATCCATAAATAGGAATATGAAAAAAAAGAAATGGTTCAGGGAACATTTTTTTTATTTATCTTTCATATGAGAACGTAATGTTTTCTCGCTCAATGGGTAATTGTCGAATTGTAACTTGGTTTTGTTTCGTAAGGCACCACCGGGTATCGAAAAAATGATCAAAACCTATTGTGAATAGGTTTTTAAGGTGAAGTGGGGATCCAATGCCCTATTTTTTCTCATAGAGAATGACACCTGTTCATGAGTTTTTTCTGCATTTTTTAATTAAGGTGTACAGTTTGGCGGCCTGCAGGGCAAGACATCTCCTGGTGTGATTTGAACACTATTTGATACGGGAACCGGCGTGCCATTCGGAAACCGGTTGCGGTTCAACTTCAAAATGAAAAAATCATAGGGAGTTCCAATTGCGGATCGATTTTGGGTTCCTGCGCCCGGATCAAAATCAACCGTTCCCGAAAAAGCACCACCCATCACAATATGATTGTGCAAATCAACAGATAGATTAGCCGCTCCTTCTATTCCGGAACCTGTTATGATTTGAGTCCTCCGATAAATATTATTGCCAGTAACTTTGGTTAAAAAAAGATCTCTGCCGCCAACGTCAGTAAAAGTCTCATGATTGCCTTCGGGATCAAAATCAACGGTGCCTTGAAAACTACCAAATGCGTAAATATTGTTCGATGAATCCGTTGCAACTCTTACGCTGGAAGGTCCTCCCGTTGTTATGATAACGCCTGTGCTTCTCATCCATTGTAATTGACCATTCGAATTTAATTTCCAAATGCGTGGCCGCGACATAACATTAGTGCCACCGGGAGTGTAAGTAAAACCACCAGCAATCACTTGATCGTTCGAATCCGTCCTAACCGCCATTACTTTGTCGATATCAGGCCCTCCGTACGTAAATGTCCAGCCATAGGATCCGTCTACATTGATTTTGGTAATAAAAGCATCCCGAAAACCATTGCTGGTTCGAATGTCTGTATTCTCTGACGGGTCAAAATCTCCCTGACCCGAAAAACCACCTGCTATGTAGAGATTGCTTTGTGAATCAGTTGTAAGAGCGTAAGGAGATAGAACATCTGTGGCAAAAGGAACCTCAAGATTCCAAGTTTGTGTTCCGAGATAATTCCCTTCGCTGGAATATTTTGTTACAAAAACGTTTCCGCTATGTAGATCGACGCCCGGTCCCGGATCAAAATCGATTGGATCAGAAATGTTAACGGATTCACCTGCGACATAAACATTTCCGAGCGAATTGACGGTCGCTGCTTCACTATAAGTGACACCATAAGTGCCCCCAAATGAATGTGCCCAGGCAAAAGACCCATCGGCTCTCAATTTGATAATAAAAGCATGGGTTGCATTTTGCGAATTATGGAGATCAACACCACTGGTAGGATCTAAATCCGCTGTCCCGTAAAAATCGCTTACAATAATTTGATCGCCATTTGGCGCAACAGCAATGGATGGTTCATCACCGCCGGGGATTTGACGAACCCATTGATAAGTGCCGTTGGAACTCAATTTCACTAAAAAAACACTGTAGGGATTTGGCGCTGTCAGTGAATCAACTCCGGGACCCGGATCAAAATCAATTGTTCCGGTAAATGATCCAATTTGATAAGCGTTACCTTCTGCATCTGTCCCGACGTTACGTGGAAAAGCATAACCCCCAGGACTTCCGTTTGTGTATACCCAGCCGAATGTGTGCGGATGATCCGCTAAGCCAATCTTTGGAATCAAAATGATAAATGCAGTTGCCATTAAAATATTTCGGAACCTGTTTTTCATAATTTTTTATTTTCCTTTCAAAAATTCAGCGTTTTCTTACCTCTCCCCGCGGGACGGCGTCCGAGTTATGCACAGTAAACGCGACTATTGTTTACTCATTTTCTCAATTAGCTGACGGAACAAAGATTGTTTGGAATTCTTCATTGTTTCAGCTTCAGTCTTTTGAGCTTGCCATAAAGAAAGCCATTTTATGCTAATGGATGAATTCGTTTTCGCCGCTACTGGAAGCCGGTGGTCACCTTGAACAACGTCGATCATACCAACAAAAGCATAATCATAATTGTACCAAAAAAGAGGCTCAAGTATAAAGAATGTGAACCGTGTGAAGAATGCTTTGATCATGCCTGTTCCTAGGTGCGGATCCATTACAACATCAAACTTGGCTTCCAGCACAGCATCCACCTTGTCATCTGGCCGAGATGGGAAATAGACGGCTTTTGAGAAACCGCTCGCTTCTATTTCTCTTGCAAAGTCTTGAGCAATCCACCCTGCGGGAGGATATAAACAATCGGTACCTAAATCGGTACCTGTTCCAAAAGTGCCGGGACTATACTTTCGCAAACTGCGCATCAATCATATCTCCATAAGGTTCATCAATTGATAAGAATTCACGATAGTTTCGCTGCCTGATTTCAGAAGTATCCCCCATTGATTCATAATAAAGATTGGGTGTAATGAGTTCATCGTGCTTTCCGGATGCATAAAAAGACGCGCTTGAATAAGGATAATTCCAAGGATCTTTCAAAATTCCTGCTTTCACAGGGTTTCTCTCGATATAGCGCCCACATTGAAGATAGTAACTGTTTTCTGGAATTCTTGGACTCCGAAACCGCTGCTGAAAGAGGTGGCCTAGAAAACGGTATTTCTTTTTAAAATATCTGGTGTAGGCAAGTTGAAGACCGTGCATGAGTTTGGAAAGGATTTCGGCTTTAGTAATTCTAAGAAGCAAGTGGTAATGGTTTGTCATAAGACAGTAATGGTATACCTCTGAATTTGTTCGCCTTTGTTCGACCAAAAGTTGATTAAGGAAATATTCATAATCGTTTTCCTCAAGAAAAAGATCCATTCGGTCGTTGCCACGATTGAAAACATGATAAATTCCGCCGTCGACTAGCTCTCTCGGTTTTCTTGGCAATCAAAATAACCTCCTCTCACATTTTTCATTCTCACCAAATCGAATCTGGCACTTTTGGAACAGGTACCGATTGCGAAAATAACCTCCTCTCATATTTTTCATTCTCACCAAATCGAATCTGGCACTTTTGGAACAGGTACCGTTTTATCGTTTTAGTTCGCTAAAGTCAATTTTGTTGAGGTGCTTAGTGCGACAAAAGGGGCGAGACACCGGTGCAATAAATAATTCAGGTTCCACGACTTGATGAGGGCATTATCCACCGCCGGCGTCCGGTTAACTACGATTTATGTTTTTGGTTTTGTTTTGCGATAAGCGCTTGGAGTTTTTTCCAAAAGAAATCCGATTAAAAATCCAATCAAAAACCAATTTAGCGATGAAATAATAACATTTGGCAAATATCTTACAATAGAACCGTGTAATTGAAAATTAATTCCCGGAAAAAGAATCTCACTTAGACGTGGAAATAAACCTTCAAAAATCATAGCCCATGGGCAATAACCGATAACGCCGAAATAAAGAGTGCCAAACAAAACTGCACCAGACTCATCTTTTTCCACTATCCAACACACCCAGCTAGCTAAAACAAGTTGCATTAGAGCAGCAATAAGACCAATACGAAGTCTAAGCTTCATAAATTAATCTCTCTTTTTTAAATACGGACTATGGGCAAGATCGGTCGGAGTTGTCCATCTTCCAAATGATAGAAAATTTTTGCCACTCGCTTTTGTCAAGCAGTAACCACTAGCTCTAGAACAAGTAAACTCTTCTCTCATGGAAAAAATTCCACCCCATGGTTTCCCAACTAAATTCAATGCTGATTGCATCAGTTTCTTCTCATCGACTGGGATGATGGGTTCAAAAATATCATAGTCACTCCAACCTTCATAATAAATTGAGAATTCTTTGGAATTTATAATTCTTCCATTACTACTTTGATTGGCAAAATTTAGAAACTGATCGTCAACAATTTTTGTAATTGTGTGTGAATAATCAGTAAAATTAGGAACGCTTGCAGGTCCATTTAATCCAAAATCTTTCACAGCACTTCCAAAAACTACAGAATTACGTCTGAAACCGCCATCCGAATGAAACAAATACACTGAACCAACGGGCGCACCATTGGGTAAAGTGGGCGCTCTTGCATGCCCCCAAGAGTCAAACTCTTGAATGGCAGCAAGCATAGCCGTAGCGGCAATTTGATATACCCAATTATTGCTTTTTTGAAGTGAGCCAAGTCCGTCCCGCCCGCCTGAAATAAATGCTTGGGTGATATCTCCATCTGTTGCTCCAACTGAAATGAATGTTTTTGTGAATTTATAACTTGCCTTACCAAGATCCGCATCTGCCGTATAAAAAATAACAGCGGCTTGCACTGCCAGAGCAATTGTACGGGCAAAAGGCTTTGCAAACTGAAATAATTTTTTCCAGAATTTGCTTTTTCTATGCCCTGTAGGATCAGTAAAGCGGACGGGATTGTTGTCGCAGTAGCTGTAACGATTTAAGGATTGCGGGTTCGCTGGTTCACCGACAATGGAGTCTGCCGTGATGAAACGTCCGAGTTTGGGGTCGTAGTAGCGGGCGTTGTAATACATGAGAGATGACTCGGTGTCATCTTTTTGTCCCGTGAAAGTATTGTCAACGGGGTCTGAACCTTCCACCAATTTCTTCTCACCGTAGGGAAGATATCGCATGAGAAGTGTTTGTAAGCCCTGCTCATTCGTGATGACGTCCGTGGAACCCAGATGATCCTGGTGGAAAAATCTCAAATGACGAACGTCGCCGCAATTGCTATCTCGATCACAATGAATGAGAGAAGGCGCGGTTTGTTCCAACTCTGCAACCCTTGCCGCACCGAGGAAGAACGCTTTCCTCTCGATCCTTGTTCGGTTTGTCAAAGAACTGTGGTGATTATATTCAATCTCGTAATCTTTGCCAAGATAATAAGTGGTCGTATCTCGTGAAGCGCCGTTCGTATTTCGCGCAACTTTTTTGACACGCTGGCCGGATGCGTCATAAGTGTATTGAGAGCCATTGGAAGAATGAGGCACACAATGAGGATCATTTTCAGCGCAAGTCGTTTGAAGGGATTTTTCAATTCGGACAAGACGATTGTCATAATCATACGTGAGATTCTCTTGGTCAAACCTTGATTTTCCTCTTTGAATCAGGTTGCCATTTAAGTCGTACTTGTATTTCGTGGTTCCTGTACTGTCTGTGTATCTCGTGACCGCTTGAGGATGAAGGGAATCGGTGTATTCAAGTGTGGCACCAGCTTTGTGAGTCATGTTGCCGATCGGATCATATTGAAATTGATGAGAACCGTAGGAACCGTTTGCGAGAATCAATCGATCAAGGTCATCGTACTCAAAATGTTGCGTGTTTGTGTGAGTGGGATCGGTATGAATAGAATCGATGATGTCTTTTACGTTACCAACGTTATCAAAGACATAGTGATATTGTTGAAGGGTATTTCCCTGTTGATTTAATGTCTGAATGTCTTCCAGCCGAAGCGTAAGTGGATTGTAAGAGTAATCGGTTGTGACATTATTTCCATATTGAATTTGAGTAATTTGACCGGAAGAATTGTAGTGAACATTTTGAATGATCGAAATTGGCTCTGTGTTTTGCGGAATCAGCGTGATGGTTTTTGCTTCACCCGCCGCATTAAACGTAAGATGGAGAATGTCCTCGTCGGGATATTGAAGAGAAGTTACGCGGCCAAGCGAATCATAAATTCTTGTGAAACTGTAAACGCGGCCATTATCAAGTTCTTTTCGGTCTTGAAACACACGCCCTCGTCTGTCGTAACGAAACGTTTGAACACCGGATTCATCAACCACTTTTAATAATTTTCCAATCGGATAATTCTCGCCCGGCAATCCACCGCAAGTCGACATCGGACAATTGTCGTAAACATAATTGATTTCTGTTTGATCGGGATAAGTTTTCCTTGTGAGCCGGTTTAATTGATCATATTGGAATTGAATGGTTTGATTTTTGGCGTCGGTTTGAGAAATTAAATTATTGTTTTGATCATAATCGTAAAGCCAGTGGCCCATATTCGGATCAAACATCTCACGCTTTCGTCCGAGAAGGTCATAATGGACTTCCGTCGCGTGATTTAAGTGATCAATTGTTCTTGTTAAACGATTCAAGGAATCGTATTGATAATGAGTCGTGTAAGTTTCTCCCTGATTTCTCTCTTCCACTTGAATCAGATTTCCAAATGAATCTTGGGTATAAATCTTCAAATGACCATTGGGATCTGTGATTGTCTTTATGTAATCATTGTACTCAACAGTTGAGAAGACGGGATGTTCCTGGGTGGACTCCGGAAGATCAACCCTAGTTTTACGTCCAACAGCATCATAAGTGAAAGTGGCATGAGGAATGGAAACAGGCGTTGCGTGGTAAATTCTGCGAAACTCGTCAAAATAGGAAACATACTGTGTTTCAATCTGTCCTCGATTATCAAAGGTCAGTGTACCTGAGACGATTTGTTGATCAGGGTTTTCTGCCGGGCTTCTCTTTTCGATTTCACGTCCTAAGCCTTCCATGAAGGCATAAGTTGTGAGATAACCATCTTGACGCTGATCATTCAGAATGAGCGTTGGTGCATCTTGTCTTTCTTTTGCATGTGTAATTACACGGTTAATGATGCCTTCAGAATAATTGTACCGGTCATCGTAGACAATGGCTTGGGTTGGGGAATTTTCTGAATCGTAAGGCGCAATTTGTTTGATGGCACGACCAAGCGGATCGTAAATCGTCCGGGAGATTTGTCCGTTCTGATCTCTCGTTTGAGTGATTTGAGCAATCAAAGGATCGTAAGTGAATTCTTGGGTGTGGTCTAAAGTGTTTGTGATTCTCGTGAGATAAAGATGGAGATCAGATTCATATGTATTAATGGTTTCAAACCCTCTTGCGTCACGGATTCTGGTGAGGTTTCCGAAGTCATCGTAGAACATTCTGGTCGTAGGTCGTGGGTCTTGGGCCGTGAGGAAATCTTCTTGTTTTGTAAGTGTTCCTTTTAGCGGAGGAACGTTCAGATTCTCATGATTGTCGTAATAGAGATATTTTTCTGAGACAAGTGTATTTTGAGAATCAAAAGCGCTGATTTTGGAGACGGTGTTTAAGATATTGAGATCGGGATTCGTTGTATATTCTGTTGTCTGCCTTCTGTCGTCTGCTGCAATATCGGGGTCCCCGTCATCAAAGACGGTTGTGAGATTTCCATTTGTGAGATCATAATCAAATCGTTTTCTAGTTTGTTTATAAGTTGAATCGCCGTCATAGAGGAAAGAATTTGTTTCTCTCAATTTCACAAAGTGAACTCCGGGAAAAGGATCGTCTCCGCAGTCTCCCCATGTGTTTTCAACTTTTGTGAATAGGTTTCCATTCTGGTCTCTGGTTTCTGTTTTCTGGATTCTTCCCTTTCTGTGTTCGTCTTGAAGGAAGGTGGTGATGGATTTTGTTCCTCGGACATCAGTCACAGTGGTTTCTCTAAATCCACGGAACTCTCTTGTAGGCGCATCATACATTCCGCCTTTATAGGAATAACGGGTTTCGTAGCTATTCCCCATTCCGTCTTGCTGTGTCACTTTCGTCACCACTTCAACCGGAAACGGGAGGCGATAAATTAAGTTTTCATCCCGGTTATCAAACTGAGTGGAGGGTTTATATTCAATGGTTGTGATACCGCCGCGGCCGTTGTTAATGGTTTGAAGAAGGTCAGGGATTGGACCGAGCTGTTTTGCAACCTTCCATTGATTCTGACTTCCGGAGTCAATCACCTGAACCCGGTCAGGAAGCCCGTCTCCGTCAAGATCCATCGTTTCCGCGAACATGCGCGTCGTGCCATAATGAATAGAGCCGCCGATTTCACCAAGGGATGGGTCGGGATTGTTGATATTCCACTCAACGGAAGGACGGAAACCGGAACCTGTGTTGAATTGAACCCGGAGTGTCGTAAATGGGGCGCTTACTTTCCTCATCACGCGATCAAGAAGACCGTCGCCGTTCATATCAATCAGATCCTGATAAGTGGAGGGATCACCCGATCTAATCACGCCCCATTCCCGCGCACCGTTATTGCCGTTCTCAATCGGCCAAGTGACGGGGGAAAGAAACTGCGTGCCGTCGCTGAATAAAACCTTCCATTCGTTATAACCGTTGGGGTTCACATCCGCAAAAACGCGGTCAGGGAGGCCGTCTCCGTTGAGATCCGCAAAATCAATCTTGACCTGATTTCCGGGATCTGTATACCGTACATGTCCCCAGCTTAAGATCTGGGGCGGGTTATTCTGCGGCCAGATTTGGGAAGGGTTAAAGCCCGTTCCGTTATTGATTTGAATCTTGAAGGAATAGGGGCTGTCCCAGTTATTCATAATGCGGTCGATCATGCCGTCCCCGTTCATATCGATCAAATCCTGATAAGTTTGACCTCCTGAATCTGTGGCACGGAGCCGTCCCCAAAACCAGTAGCCCGGATTGCCGTTCTCAATCTGCCAAATGACAGGACTTGCGAATCCCGCTCCTGTGTTAATTTGAACCCGAAGATTGGTAGGGTTACCATCTTGAATCACATTCACCTTGTCCGGAAGACCGTCTCCATTGATGTCAAAGGTGTCAAGCTCGGTCGTGCCCCAGCTTGGGTTGGTATAACGGATCCCTCCTTCACCAGGGTTTCCGCTTTCAGTGTAGAAGTTCCAGTTCTGGATGGGGCCAAACCAATTTGCGGGAGAGTTCATCTGGATGCGGTATTTGTTGAAACCCGACTGGTCCACCATGACGCGATCGGGAAGCCCGTCTCCATTCATGTCAAGTGTGCTGACGTAATCCGTCATGTAACCGGTGTACGTAAAATGAGTCGCATTCCAGCTTGAATCAGAGCCATTTCCATTTTCAACCGTGAAGGTTTCATAATTCGTATCAACCTGCATTTGGTGATTGGTGTAGGCAAAGGTTTGAGCGGGTAAACATGCCCCGTCGATTTCTTCCGTGCTGTCGGTCCCGCATTCTTGAACGGACGCGAGACGCGATCTGCCAACAACGGGAGATTGTTCATATTGAAGGGTGTATTTACGTGCGATTTGGCCTTGGACTTTCACCAGTATTTTCTTAAGCCGCTTGGCCGTTGTCACTTGAACGCCCGTCATGTAGGAAAATGTAACATCGGGTCTTGGTTCAGTGATAAAGTGAACAGAGTGAGTGGGTTGAAAGTTCAGGTCTTCATTCCCGTTGTAATCAATGTGATCAATGTACATTTCTTCTTGATCCATTTGATAGGTATAACGAATGGTATTTCCATAAGGGTCTTTCATTTTCTCAATACACCAACAAAAGATTCCGCGGGCGTTTGTATTTCTGGCTTGTTCGGTTTCACCGAAAGTGTAAGTGATTCCGGATTTGTCTTTTACAATCCAGAAATTGTTTTCAAAGGTAAACTTGAGAAATTCTCCCGATTCATCTTTTGCGTGATATTCATTGGAAGAACCAATTCGGATGAGGTCTGAATTAACACCGTTTAAGACAAAAGTAAAGGTGTCTTGATCGTTGTTGTAAGTTGGGACACCTTTCTTCGTGCTTCTTTGAATGACTCCATGATCCATGTTCCAGCCAGTACCAAGCCATGAGTTACCTCCTGATGAGGAATAGCCAAGAGAAACTTGAGGCGTTAACCCGTGTCTTCCCGGAGGAGCAAAGATGGGAATGGAGGTAGTGGCTCTTCCTGTAAAAAGGTCTGTTTGAAAGGATTGTGCAGTCCCCGCAGATTCTTTCATGTTCTCTATACTTCCGGCATTACTGGAAGCAGGAGGAGACGCAAATGCTTTTTTGAAATCAATTCCAAGAATGGATTCAGAAATTCCTGTGACTGAGAAAGTTACGATGAGGATTGTTCCGATTATTTTTTTCACACGCGGCTTTGCCACGCCACTATTCAGTTGCATTGGATTTTCCTCCCCTGCTCCGGGAGACAGGTCTTAGGTTAAAGACCTGTCCCCATTTTGTTATTAGATTTGTTTTCTTCCGGGGGGATTTTCTTGGATTCGATAATTTTGGAAACTGATCCGACACCTTTAACGAAACATGTTCAAAAACTTTGGGTAGCGGTGAATGGCGGCTGGACAATGATACTTGCTCTTCAAAAGTTTCTGAATTTACCATACTTGAAATTTACGCGCTTAGAATTCAGAAAGCAATATGCGGGTGTGAAAAAAATGCGGAAATCTAGTGTGAATAGATAAATATCTATTGTGAGTAGATAAAAGGCAGGATCTTAAAGCTTTTAAAAAGTTTTATCCCTATTTTGGGAATTGGCGGACAACAGGGGCTGATTCTGGAGCGGTTTCGACTTTCGGTTTTTCAGCGACTCCTTCACCAAATTTGTAAGTTAAGCCCGTCATGAAACCATAAAGAAATGTAACGACTTCACCATCATTGCGAGCACCGTTTTTTCTCAAATACACTCGATTTTCAAAACTTCGTTTTTCAAAGAAATTTACAAAAACCATCGTTGTAAAATCCAATTTCTTTGTAATGGAGTAAGTAAAACCGTTCGAAATTCCAAGACGATTAGAGTCCGGAATAACGGAATCAAAATTTTCCTTCGGCTCAGCCGCAGAATAAAGCCAGACGCCACCAAGCCAATCCAATTTTTCATTAATTCTGTAGTGACCTCCTGTATTGATACTCCAAGTATTATGAAAATTCCTGGGAATGGCCCCAAGTGACTGGGTCACGGCGTTGCCACGATCGACGGAAATATCCTGATCCGCAAAAATACTCCAACCAGTCCATGCCACATCTATTTCCGCTGCCCATTTTTCGGAAGGTTCATATGCATAACCGAGCGTAATTTGCGATGGAAGCTGGACGTCGGAATGAATTCCAGACTCCCAGGTTGGAAATGTGTCAAACCCTTGCCCTGGTGTACCGCCCGATACAAGACCTGTAATCACTCCTCTTCCATTCGTATCAATATTTGCTCTGCTTCGATACTGAATGCCTATATTGTGCTTTTCGACTGGTTTTAAAAGTGCGCTCGCTGTCCAGCCCCATGCGCCTCCTTTTTGATAGGTATTCACCTGACCATCATGGAATCCCGTGGGATTGTTCGGGGTGAGAACTTGGCCGTTTGGATAATTGAATATTTGATCATATTGAAAAATCCGGTAATAAACTGCCGATGCGCCCACATTCACTTTGTCATTGATTTTGACGCCGCCCGCAAAATGGAGTGCGCCGAGTTTGATGTCATTTCGAAAACCGGCATAACGTGCCAATTCAGAGTGCGCAGGATAACGATTGCTGACGCCAAATGGAAAATTAAAACCCATTCCAATCCCAACTCGATTATTAAATCGCTCACCCAGATTGTGCGTGACATAACCGGTGGGAATTAAGACCAAGAGATTTGCACTTTTCGCAGTATTATGGCTCACTGAACTTTTGTGCCAAGTAACGGTATGAAGGCCCTCTAAATTTCCGCCAACTTGAGTGCCTTTTAATTCAGGGATGCCGGCCGGATTAAATGCAACGGTATCGGGATCCTGCGGACGCGCAACCACCGCGTTTGATTGGCCGAGCGAACGTGCGCTATAGGAAGCATTTTCAAAACCGGAAGAGCCGACGGCAAATAACAAGCTAGGATTGACATGAATGGCGATGAGTGCAAAAAAAACAAGAAGTGCTTTTGCTTTCTTATTTCCGGATCCCATAAGACCCTCCCTTTTTGTGCTAGATTATCGGCTGAGGAATTAAAAATATCAAGATATAAAGAAAAGAAATATCATGACTCGGATTTACTTTTTTCCGGCACAAATCGAATGGCTTCAGCGGTTGCGCCCGCGCGGCGCGGAAGTTCTTTGATATGGATAATGGCATCTGCGTCAAGCGCTTGCGCTTCTTTGATTAATTTTTTCTCATGAACTTTGTAGACGGCTGGATACCAGGGCATGTAGTGCCACCAAAACCACAGCCATTGAAGTCCGTGCCATTCGATTTCGGTTTTGACAGTGCCGATCACTTCGTAATGTTCTTTCGGAGGCGGGTCTAAAATAACGGGAATTTTGTGATGCGAACAACCTGTCAAAAAACTTGCAATCGTCAAATAGATCAAAAAACTTTTAAGCGTTTTTTGCATCGAGAAAATTTTAGGAAGATTCGTCTGTCCAATTCACAACGTCGTCGGCAGTTCCTTCTTTTCGGTCGGGGCCGACGGAGTATAAATCATAGGATTCTGCGTTGTGCGTTCCGGGCGCATGATACACGTAATCATTTCCCCACGGATCTCTTGAAAGGCCTTTTTTCAAGTATGGCCCGCGCCATTCGGTTGCCCCGCCCGGATTCTTCATTAAGTCAACCATCTGATCCGGATATTTTCCGTTATCAGCTTCAAACAAATCAATCGCGAGCGCAAGGCCGCCCATGATATCGGCTTTCGCCGCTTGACGGCGCGCTTCCTCAGAACGTCCCGCAAGCCGCGGCGCGATCAAAGAAACCAAAATGCCGATAATGATCACCACAAGCAAAATTTCGATCATCGTAAAACCGGCTTTTGCAGAATTTAATTTATCGTGCACAAGATTCACCCTTCGTTTGATCAGCGTATTGTACACAATAACTACGTTCTTTCAAACCATAAACTTTAACTGCTAATTCCCGGATTTAAAATGAAATAAGAACGCGCCTCCGTTTGTCGATAACTTGTTTGGCGACAACAACAAAGGAGGCGCGCTGATGCGAATTACCAAACAAGATATCGACA
>OBEQ010246196.1_pt1 | contig 28778 bp, 24 predicted proteins | sample 1670901 | NCBI WGS metagenome assembly OBEQ01 (sample SAMEA104232315, study PRJEB22302) | groundwater metagenome | biome: forest; feature: aquifer; material: groundwater | place: USA | collected 2011-08-07 | depth 5.4 m
AGTTTGCTTCAGGCAAACTCCGGAGCGACGAGCCATTATGAAGTGAAAGCGAGCCCCTGGGACTGGAGGCGCTTTTCCAATGTGGGCCAGTCGGAGAAAAGGTTGTCTCCCAGCAGGGGTTCGCAACCGAAAATCTGGAACAACTCCTGCATGTAGGGTGTTGTGGCCACGACCATGAGGTTGCCGTCCTGCTCCTGGAATTTCCGCACGTTGTGCAGAATGGATCCGATGCCCGTGCTGCAGATGAGACTCACGTCGCTCAGATCCATCGCGACCCAGCGGACGCCGTTGTCGAGCATCGTTTCCAGATGCTTATCCAGGACGCGCCAGTTCTGGAGACGGATTTTGCCTTTGACGCCCAGGACCTGAAGGTCCCCTTTTCGCGAAATGTTGATTTCCATAAGCCTTTGTCGGGTCCCCACCCGTGGCGGCATGCAATCCCGCCGATGACCAGATTTTACTTGCCGGTGCGGGGCGGATACAATCAAAGCCGGGTAAAACAATTTGCGGAGTTCGGACAGTTTGTGCGCGAGCGGCACTTTGCTACCTTCCTGAGATGCGGCGCCCAGCCGCCCGGGAGGAACACGGCATGCATAAAGACACGCTGCAACAAGGTCGGAACCGGGCGAGGGAGCGCTCCCGACATGGACTTTTGCCGGCCTTTCCGTGGCTCCTCCTGGCATTGGTAGTGGCGCTTTGCGGATGCGCGGGCACCGGCAAACGCGGTTCCGATGACCTTCAGGCCGGTTCAGGCGAATCGGCCCAGCCCGCCTCCGCCAAGACCGAGGCGGCCGTGCCCGCCAAACGCTTTGAGGAACCCGGAGAGCTGGACAAGCTGCTCGACGCCAAGCCCATCGCCTTGGCCGCCGTCAAACCCGCTTCCCAGGGCGCGCCGGCCGGTTCCGCGGCCCCCAAGGGTCCGGAGACCGTGTCCAAGGGCAAAGGCAACTTCCGCATCCAGGTGGGCGCGGAATCGGACGTGGACGCGGCCCAGGAGAAGAAGCAGGAATACGAGAAGACCTTGGGCGGCAACGTGGACGTCGTCTTCGACGCCCCGTACTACAAACTGCGTTGGGGTTGGTTCGATTCCAAACAGGAAGCCGAGGATAAGGTCCTGGAGTTGTCGGACCTGAAGATCCAAATGTTCGTGGTCAAGCAGTGAGAAAAAGGGGTTAGGGTAAGACCAAGACCAAGACATGATGGGCGGCTCGGGCCAACGGCAGGGCGGTCTTTTGCCGCTTCCCAGCGGTCCCAACCATCATTACAGGCGGACTGACCGGAGAAAGTCCGTCCCCAGCCGCCCCCTAATCCCTAATCCCTAACCCCTAGACCCTAGACCCTGCAAAGAACAGACTCGCAGAATCAAAGACCCGCAGAGTCGAACTCTCCCTGGAACACTTCCACCGCGTTCCCGGTCATCCGGACGCTCCCCTTCCCTTCATATTCCAGCAACAGGTCGCCGCCGGTCAGGTGGATGGTGAGGCGCGCCGCCGTCTTACCCAGCTTGAAACCGATGGCGGCCACGGCCGAGGCGCCGGTGCCGCAGGCCCAGGTCTCCCCGGAACCGCGTTCCCAGGTCCGCTGGATGACTTCGCCCTTGGACAGAATCTGGACGAATTCCACGTTGACCTTGCGCGGGAAAAAGGCGTGCGTCTCGATCAGCGGGCCGATCTGTTCGACCGGGAACTTCGCCGCGTCGTCCACGTAGATGACGCAATGGGGATTGCCCATGGATACGGAGCTGAACGTCAGCTTGCGTCCCGCGACCTCGATGGCGCGTTCCATGACATCGGGAGCGTTGAAGGTGGTGGGGATTTTCAGGCCATCCCAGATGGGTTCGCCCATGTCCAGGCGCACCTGTTCGGCCGCGCCGGAAGCGTCCCGCTTCACGATGGTCGCGCCGCGCCAGCCCGCGCCGGTCATCAGCTTCAGATCGTCCTTGCCGCGGGCGTAATGATCGTGCACGTACTTGGCCACGCAGCGGAGGCCGTTGCCGCACATCTCGGACATGGATCCGTCCGCATTGTACATCTCCATCTCCGCGTCCGCGTCCGGGCGGGGCTTGATCAGGATCAGCCCGTCCCCGCCGATGCCGTAGCGGCGGTGCGACAGCGCGATCGCGGCCTTGACCGGATCGGCCACCTTCTCCTTGAACAGGTCCACGTAAACGTAATCGTTGCCCGTGCCGTGCATCTTGACGAACTTCATCACCACCCCGATACCGAATTGTCCAGGACCACCTTGACCAGGCTCTCGACGGCCTGCTTCTTGCCGGTTTCTTCCGTTTCGCCCTTGTCCACGGCGTATAGGCCGTAGCCGGGCACATGATCATCCTTGTAGAGCGTATCGCCCTTCACCCGATCGACGAACCGCACGCTCACCAGCATGTCCACGCGGTAGCTGGTCACGGTCGCGCCGCTGGTGGTCTGGGGCCGATGGGAATAGTCCGTGAGCACGCAGATGAGCTCCGCGTCCCCGCCGTCGTTCACCTTGCGAAGGTTGCTGCGGCTGCGGAAGCCTTCTTCCAGCCCCTGGGTGATCTGATCGGCGAGCGCCGATTCCAGGGTCTTGTTGCCCACGGGATCGATGCGCACCGTGCGCAGATGGCTGGGCAAGGTAGTCCCGGAAAAGCTGTAGCAGCCGCCCAGCAGGATAGGCAAGGCCAGGGCCAGCAGGACCAGGGCATGCAGGGACAAGGCCGGCAACGCGGTCGAAGCCGAAGCGACGGCGCGCAGCTTGGATTGAGGAAAGGAGGCGACGGATATGGAAATCATTCTCATCCCAAATTAAAAAAACCAACGCCCGAGCGGCTCACGGCTCGGAGCGGATCTTGCGGAACAGCACCAGATGGCCCAAAAACGCGGCCAGGACGAACAGGGCCGGGATCCAGACGTAGGGAAAATGGAGGACCAAGGTGTTGGGCGGCTCGTCATGGAAGGCGAGGAGGCGTCCGGGCAGGGAGAGGACGGCGACGCCTATGATGTTGAGCAGCAGCCCGAGCCCGGCCAGATTCCAGACGAGGGCGGCCTTGCGTCCGACCATCCCGCGCTGGGCCAGCACGGCCATGACGATGGCGCTGAGGCCGGTGAGGATGTCGAAGTTGCGGCCCTCGAAGGTCATCTGTACGGGCAATCGGCCCTGATGGTGGAAGGTCCAGAGCAGGCCTTCCAAGGGCAGGCGGAAGGCGTGGAAACCGATCAGGGAGGCGTAACCCAGGTGTTTCGCCAGGCGCGCGCCCAGGCCGCTGAAGGCCGCGATCAGGACCAGCGCCAGGCCCGGGACCAGGATGCGGGCCATGGGCGGCGGGACCGCGTCCGCATTGAGGAGCAGGCCCTTGCCCGCCAGGACCGCGGAGTAGATCAGCCAGGCGGCAAGCACGGCTCCGGTCCAGAGGACGCGGCGGCCCGCGCCGGAATTTTCCGCCGCTTCGGCCTTCTCCGCCTTGGAGACGCCCAAAAGAAACGCGCCGGCGACGGCGGCGGAGAGGATCAGCAGGCAGACGGTGGCGGCGTCGAGGGCGGGGATTTCCATGGCTGCTCCTTTGCGAAGGCGCTTCCGCCCGTGCAATCGGTTGATTTATCTTGACTTTAATTTATGATAGTACATTACTATCAACTAATAAAGTGACCTTCGGAGGCTTTTTTGGCGATCGGTAAAGGAAGAGCGAAAGCGGGCGGAAAAAGTCCGGGTGGAAAAAAAACCGCGGCCGGGAAAGCGGGCCGCGGGAAAAAATCCGCGGTGAAGGGCGCGGCGGGCCCGAAAAAGGCCCCTTCCGCCCCGGTCAGGCGCAGCTACCGGCAGTATTGCGGCCTGGCCAAGGCGCTGGACGCCCTCGGGGAGCGATGGACCCTGCTCATCGCCCGGGACCTGATGCTGGGCCCGCGCCGCTACGGGGACATCCTGAAGGGGCTGGAAGGCATGACGACCAACCTGCTGGCGGCGCGCCTCCGGGACATGGAGGCCGGCGGCCTCATCGCCAGGGAAAAATCCGCCGGGACGCCGCGGGGATCCGCCTACGTCCTCACCGAAGCCGGGCGCGAACTTGAACCCGTCCTCCTGGCCTTGGGGAAATGGGGTTGGCGTTTCATGGAAAAGCCCGCGCCGGAGGATCGCCGCGACCTGGCCTGGGGCCTCTTCGCCCTCAAGCGCCGTTACCGGGATGTTACCCGGCCCGTGACCGCGGAGTTGCGCGCGGGCGGGCGCGCCTGGCAGTACCGGCTCGCGCCCGGTTACGCCGAACTGCGCGAAGGCGCGCCGTGGCTGCCGGACCTGCATCTGCGCGGGGAGCCGGGCGCCTTCCTGGAGCTGTTCTACAAAGGCAAGGGCCAACGGGCCTTGGCCGCCGAAGGGCGGTTGGCCTTCAGCGGATCGAAGGAGGGATTGAAGATTTTTCTGGAGGCTTTCGGCCTGGCGCAATGATCGACCTGATCGGCCTCGTCGATCGAATCAACCCGATTCTCCCGGCCAAACCGGGCCACCCGATCAAGCCGGGCGATCCGTCGGTGAGCCCGGGGTCGCGGCGCCCCGTGGGTCAGCCCGCCGAAGCGGCGCCCGGCGTTTCCGCGGCAGCCGGTCCGGCCTGAACGATGGCTTCCGCAATGTCGGCCGCAGCGGGTTCCGATCCGTCAACCGTGGCCGCTTCCGTGCCATGTCCAGATCCGGCGCGCGCCGCTTCTCCCGGTTCAAGCCTCTCAAGCCATGAGGCCGTGCGCGCCAGCAGGGCTTCTTCGCTATCGCAGACCACGGCTTCGCGTCCCAGTCCGCGCTGGTAGTAACGCGCGTATTTTTCCGTGGCGAGGCGGGGATCAAGGACCCAGATCGCGATGCGCCCGCCGGGCCGCCGGGGCAGACGGTTGAGTTCCTGCTTCAAGCGCAGGATGGAACTGGGGATCAGGAAATCGTAGAGGGGATTCTGACCGGACTCCTGGAGCTTTTCCAGATGCGGCGCGATCACGGGATCGGTCGGCACCGGGAACGGCAGTTTGGTGACGATGACGATTTCCGGAAGCGCGTCGTCCCCGTCCAGGTTTTCCACGAAGGACTCCGTGCCCAGCAGGCAGGCGTCCGGGCGGTGGCGGAACAGATGCAGCAGGTTCTCGCGGCTGCCGTCCACGTGCTGGGCCATCACCATGCGGCCGTCCCCGGACAGGCTTTCCTGCAGCATGGCGCGGGCCTGCTTGAGCATGCCGATGTGGGTGAACAGGGCGAAGGCCGGGCGGCGGAAGCGCGTGAGCCCGCGGGCGAGGAACTGTCCCGCCGTCTGCAGCGCGCCGTTGTTGGACATGACCGGATTGAAGCGGGCGATCAGGATCGGATCGGGGCGCTCGTCCTGATCCTTGCCCCGTCCTCCGGAGGCACGCACCAGCGCGGTCTTGAGGCGATCCCGGAAAGCCGTTTCCAGGCCCAGCTGGCTGCAGAAGAATTTGAATTCCTCGCCCAGGGCGATGGCCGAGGACGCGAAGACGATGGCGTCCATCTGCGGATAGAATTTTTCCGCGAGCAGGGTGCCGATCTCCAGGCGCGCGCTGCGGATCAGGGCGCGATGGGGATTGGGGAAGTCCTCGATCCAGTACACTTCGCCGTTAGCGGAAGGATGGGCCAGGTGATCCAGATCCGAGCGGAAGGCCTTGAGCATCTCCGCGGTCTTGCGCAGATCCGGCGCCAGATCCGCACGCGTTCCCGCCAGGCGGGCCAGCAGATCCTCCAGGTCCGAGATGGAAGCGAGCACGGCTTCCGGCCCCGCGTTGAACTCCACCACCAGCTTGTCGGCGAAGCGGATGCGGTTCTCGCCGTCCTTGCGGCGCTTCTGGGCGTGCTTGGCGATCTTGTTGAAGAACTTCTGCAATTGGCGTTCGGGCTCGAACACCATGCGGCGCAGGCGTTCCAAATCGGTCTTCGGCTCCTGAAGAGGCGCGGATGCGTGGCCCTCCGCCCGGGAGGCGCGACCCTCCGACAAGGCGGCGTTTCCGTTTCCCTCCGACACCGAGGAATCTCCGGAGCGCCCGCCGTCGCCGGCCGGGTTCTCAACGGACGCGGTTTCGGCGGCCCCGGAATCCGCAGGCTGCGGCTCCGCGGAGGTAACGGCGGGGCTACCCCCTGCGGTCCGTTCCAGTTCGGCCAGCAGGCCGCTGGGATCCTGTTTGGACTGGGCCAGGGTCTGAAGGATGTGCTTGAGCCGGAAGAATCCCACCTCGCGGCCCAGGCGCGTCTGGCCCAGCTCCGGTAGGCGATGGACCTCGTCGAACACGATGGACTCATAGGCGGGCAGCAGGGCGAAGTCGATCGCCAGATCGTCCAGGAAAAGGTCATGGGTGATCAGGACCAGATGGGCGCGGGCGGCGCGCTCGCGGGCGGCGTGGGCGTGGCTGCCGGGTTCGGACGCGTAGGAATCGGCCGCCAGCTTGGACCAGAGCAGCCGGTTGCGTTCGTGGTTGAAGCCCATGTTCTCGGAAATGTCCCCGTCCACGGTGCCTTCCAGCCAGGTGATGAGCGGCAGGATGGCCAGCCGTTCCTCGCGGGACAGGCGGGTTTCGGGATGGGCCAGGATGCCCGCCAGCTTGCGCGGGCTAAGATACACCGAGGGCGCCTTGAGCGCCTCCACGCGGATCCCGTTCCCAAGCAGAGCGCTAAGCAGGGGTATCTCGGAAGTTACGATGCGTTCCAGGCGGCTCCGGCCGGAGACGGCGACGAAGACGGGCCGTTTGCGCGCTTGCGCCTGGCGCAGGGCGGGGACCAGGCAGGCCAGCAGCCGGCCGGTTCCAGGCTCGGCCTCCGCGACCAGGAAGCGGGATTCCTTCAAGGCGCGTTCGGCCAGCGAGGCCATGCGCGCCTGGCGGGGGCGGGCCTGATAGGGGCGGCCCAGAGCGGCGAAGGCCTCTCCGACCTTCCCGGAGGCGAACAGGGATTCGGATGATGCCTCGCTCTTGCCGGCGGTTCCGGCCGCAAAGGTTGCGGTGGTCGGAGTGCCCGTCACAGCGGCGGTTCCGCTTGCGGCGGTCGGGGTGGTTGAGATTGAAGCCGTGGAACCCGACGCGGTCCGGAATCCCGCCACCAGGGCGGCCACGTCGATCTCGGCTTCGGGGGAGGCGGACGCCCCGGAGGCGCCGCCGCCGTTGCTGAAAAAATCGCGCCATTGCGCAGGCCCGGAAGAGAGCACGAGCGCGAGAGCCGAAAGCGTCCGGGGGGAGTAACTTGCGAGTTTCTCCTCGGCCTTGAGCCAGAGCCGGGCGGCCTGTTCCGCGTCCGGCAGGGCGCGATGGGCCTTTTGCGGCGGGATGCCCAGCTTCTCGACCAGGTTTTCCAGGCGGTGGCTTTCCAGGGAAGGCCAGGCCACGCGGGCCAGCAGCAGGGAGTCGAACACCGGGCTTGCGATCTTCGGCATCCCAAGCTTGGAAAGCGCATGTTCCAGGAAGGCCGCGTCGAAATCGGAATTGTGCGCCACCAAAGGCAGACCGGCGCTGAACCGGAGGAACTCCTCCAGGCCTTCCCGCGGTTCCTTCGCGCCTTCCAGCATGGTCTTGTCGATGCCGGTCAGGGATTCCACCAAGGGCGTGAGCGCCTTCTCCGCCTTGAGCAGGCAGGACATGCGGTCCTCGATCACGCCTGCGCGCACGCGCACGGCGCCGATCTCAATGATCTCGTCGGTATCGCGCTCGAGGCCCGTGGTCTCGAAATCGAAAGCGACGAAATCCCGCAATGGGTTAAACATCAGGCGTTCTCCGTGGGAAGCTCCGGGCCCTCGCCCGGAAGGCGGTCATTTCAGGCTGTGAAGGAGCTGCTGGGCCTTCTTCAGGTTCTCTTCGGCGCCCCTGGGCTTGAGGGCCAGGTACTGCTTGAGCGCGGCCCTAGCCTTGGCGCGGCCGGGGGCCGTGTCGATCGACCCGCGCCGGAACTGCTGCTGCGCCGAGAGCCAATGGTATTGCGCCTGGTTCTCGCGCGTCATCTGCTTGAGCCAGGGCGAGATGCGCGCCAGCTCGGTATCGGCCAGGTTGAACATCTCCTGATCCTGGAGGATCTCGACCTTGAGCAGGGCGATGGTGGGATGGAAGGAGTAGTCCAGAGCTTTGTTGACCAGGAGCAGGGCGCGGCCGGGATCGCGCTTGTCCCGCAGGCTGGCCTTGGCCAGGGCATAGTAACCGCCCTGTTGCTCTTTGAGTGGCAGCGCTTTGATCCTGCGCTCGGCATTCGCGATGCCGTCCGCGCGCGCCTGGTCGGCGGCGTCCGCGGCGCTCTGGGACGGGGAAGGGGCCGTGGAAGCGATGGCGGTGGCGGGAGAGGCGGAGCCGGAGGCGTTGGGTGAAGCCGTCGCCGCTTGCGCCGCAATGGAAACCGGAGCGGAAGCGGAGCCGGGAGTGGATGGGTTGGTCGCCGCGCCTGAAGCATCGGATGCCGTATGTTTGGGGGCGCCGCTTTGCAAGGCCTGGTACGCGAACCAACCCGCGCCGGCCAGGGCCAGGACGCCGACAACCTTGGCGATGCGGTTGCGCCAAGGGGTTTCCTCGGGCAACAGGGCCTTGAACTCGGCGGTGGTGAATTGGCCGCGCGTCAGGTAATCCTGCAGCACGGCGGCCGGCGGGGCGTCCCCGTGGTAAAGCTTGTAGATGGGCCGCAGGGCGGAGAGCATCTGTCCGGCGTCCTGGTAGCGGTTGGCTGGCTCGCGCGCCAGCGCCTTGCGCACGATCTGCAGCACGGAAGCGTCGCTCCCGCGCCAGTCCTGATCCAGATCCACGATGTTCCAGCGCAGGATGTTCTCCAGCACCTGGGTCTTGTTGTTGCCGGGGAAGGGGCGATAACCCTTGTGCAGCTCGAAGAACATCACTCCCAAGGCGAACACGTCGATGCTGCGCGTGCTCAGCTCGCCACGCAGGCGTTCCGGGGCCATGTAGGCCACGCTGCCGCTGATGTGCTGGGTCTGGGTCATCAGATCCGCTCCCACCTTGGCCACGCCGAAGTCGCAGATGACGGGCTGCCCGTTCCTGCGCACCATGATGTTCTCGGGCTTCAGGTCCCGGTGGATCACGCCGTCCAGCACCGTCTCGCCGAAGGTAAGGCGCGCCCGGTGGGCGTGTTCCATGCCTTCCAGCACCGCGTAGACGATGGCGATGGAGACGGAGAGCGGGAAGCTTTTGCGCTTCTCCAGGTATTGCCGCAGGCTCATCCCGTCGATGTATTCCATTTCGATCTGGAGCTTGGAGGCCGTCTGCGTCACGTCGAACACCTGTACGATGGCGGGGTGTTTGAGATGGGCCGAAACCTGGGCCTCCATCTTGAATTTGCTCCGCCGCTTGGCGTCCATCATCATGTCATGGTGCAGGATCTTGAGGACGCGCAATTCGCCCAGGGCGATGTGGCGCGCCAGGTACACCGTGGCGGACGCGCCTTGGCCGAGCAGCTTGACGAGGTCGTAGCGGGTGTCGGTGGCTTCGGAAAGCAGCATGGCTCTAGACCTCTCCCTTGGCGGCGGCTTCGATCAGGGAGAAGAAACCCTGCAATCCCTGGCCCATCACCATGCGCTTGGGGCCTTCCGGGATGAAGCTGTTCAGTCCCTTGAGGATGTACAAAGGAAAGTCGACGTGGCCGGAGGCGTGCAGTTCGTCCAGGATGGCTTCGAATTCATCCCGGAAAAAATAGACGGGAGAGCCTTCATGATCCTGTTCGTCGAGCAGGATCTGCAGCCATGTCGCCACCTCGATGCGCTCCGTGCCGTCGAAGCGGATCTCGATGGTCTCGTCCGCGTTGTCGGGATCGATGTTGCTGTAGGCGATGTCGTCAAGCACGCGTTGGGCCTGATTCAAGTTGGAAGGCGAAACGAGCAGATGGAATTTCCCCTCATTGCGGTCGCCCTGCCGCACGTGGCAATGGATGCCGTGATGCGTCAGGTACTTCTCAAGCCGCTCAAGCGAGGCACGTTCCGCACTGGAGGCGATGGGCACGAAATCATCCATGATACCTGCGGAAAGGTAGATTTTTCAGGTGTTTCCGCCCAAGGTGCGGAGAAATCGCGACCAGCCTCACCGACCCATCCGCCGATTCATTTGCCGATGCATCCGCCAATCCATCCTGTTAGAGGGTTGGAGGCCAGCAAAGCTTGCGTTCGAGGGTCGAAGGGGGCGGAATCGCCGGGGTTCCCGAAGGGACGGTCGCGCCGGGAGTTCCGGCGGGAAGTGTCGCGGAGGCGCCGCTGGGCGTTCCCGGACCGGCCGGATTGGGGGATCCGTGGGAAACGGAGGAGGCTTTCGCAGGCCGGTTCCCGTCCCCGCGGTTAACCCCCGCGGCTTTGACCAGTACGGAATCGGTCCATTGTACATAGGGTTCCTGGACGGCCCAGGGAGCCAGGCTGCCGGGGTTCCAGATTCCATCCCCGTTGAGATCCCGGAAATAATCCACCGCATAATAGCCTTCCGGCAGACTGTCGACGGTGAATTCCGCGGCCGAAGGCGTCACCCGGCTGAATTCGAAAGGCGAGCTCATCGACCGCAGGACCAGGCGCGATCCGTATGCCGAAGGCAGTTGGGCGAATTTCAGGGAACCGAGCTTGGCCGCATCGGCCAGGGTGAAGGATGCGATGGGGATGGGCTGGGGCAGGGAAGGCCTGGCGCGGGCCGTGTCTTTGGCCATGGGGCTTACCGGCGCGACAGGCGCGGCCGGCGCGGGCGATGCCGGCGCAGGCGGGGCCTTGCTTGGGGGAATGGCCTGGGCTTGCGCGCCGGATTTGGCCAAGGCGGTATCCATGATGGCGGATTTGGCCAAAGCCGCGGAGTCCGGTTTCAGGCCGATGCTCAGGCGTTGGCCCTTTAGCGCTGAAGGACCCGCGCCCGCCGCGACGCCCACAGAAACGTTCAGGGCGAATTCATGCGGGCTCAGGCGCGCCAAGGTCCAGACCGCGGGGAGCGTATCCAGTTTCAGGACCAGATTGTTGCGCAGCCACCCGAGGGTGGAATCGGATAGCAGGCGGGGATAGTAGACGCTCATGCCGCGTCCCGGTTGCAGGCCTTCGACGGGTAGCTTGGGGGTTTCCCCGGAAACCCTGCGGGGGGACAGGAAGATCATCTCCGGCTTGGCGGTATCCACGGCGCGGCCCGCCTTGAAGGCCATGCGGTTCCGGGAGGTATCGGCCAGGTTACCGTAGATGTCCCGCAGGCCCGGGCATGCCGCGGTGTATTGGCTGTCCGCGTCCAGGGGCGCGGTCTGCAGTTCGATTTCCCCGTTGCCGGGATTGAGGCATACGCCCTGGATGGGGACGAGGGCGCCGGAATCGGGCGCTGACTTGGGGCCGGCCTTGCGCACCGTGTAGGATTGCGGGCGCAGGCATTGGATGGGATGGGGCGCGCGGTTGAACTTGAGGCGGACGGTCCCGTAGGCGAGATTGCCTTTGACGGCCTCGCAGGACCAGCGGGCTTCGGCCAGGCGAACGGGGATGGTGTCGTAGGCATAAAGAGCGAGGGCCTGCGCGTCGCCGGGGGCGGCGGCGATGTCGATGGAAGGGCCGATGGCCAGGGCCTCGGAACCCACGTTGGGGATGAGATCGCCGTTGATGTCCTGGAACCCTATCAGGCCGTAACGCCCGGGACGCAGGCGCTTGAATTCGAAGCGGCCCAGGGAGTCCGACGGCGCGATGTAGGCCGGGCGCTCCTTGAACGGATCCGGCTGCGGCGAAGGGACGACCGCGCTGTCGTTGCGATGGGTGAGATGCTGGAAGCGCGCGCGCAGATCCGGCCCGCGCGGATACAACGCCGCGAAAGCGCCCGCTCCGGGCTTGCCCTGGAAGGCCGCCACTTGTCCGGTGAGCTTTCCCGAGTCCAGTATCCTGCCGGTGGAGAAGGCCAATTGCAATGGGCTCTCCAGGGGCTGGCCGTTCAAATCCTTGATCGAGCCCAGGACGCCCAGCACGTACGTGGTGTTGGTGTCCAGCGTCCCTTTGCTCGTCACCTCCAGCAGGTTGCCGGAGAGCTTGGTCTTGAGCCGCTTGGTGAGGGGAGGGTTGAGATAGACCTTGCCGCGTTCCGCGTCCGGGGCGACCCATTCGGAGAAGGCGATTTGCGCGTGCAGTTCGCGGCCCACGCCGGTGGAGTCCGGCGCCGGGAGCACGGCCATCACGTAGGGGCGCTTGGTGTCGACGGGTCCGCCGGGAGGCGCCTCCATGTGGGCGCAGGAGGCCGGCCACAGCAGCAACGGGGCGAAGGCGAACGGAAAGACGGCGTTCGCGCCCCGGGCCATCCTAGTCAATGAGCTTTCCAATCCGGGACCAGCGGATTTTCTGCGGGATCAGCAACCACGAGAACGGGTTGGTGAACTTGAAGGTGTCGTCGTCGTTCTCGAAGGAGAAGTAGATGATGAAGGCCTTGGCCTTCACGAAGTCCTTGGACAGCAATCCCCAATAGCGGCTGTCCGAGGAGTTGTCCCGGTTGTCGCCCATCATGAAATAGCACTTCTTCCGCACCGTGTACTTGCTGGACTTGACGCCGTCGATGATCAGGGAGGGCTTGATGCGGAGGGTGTGGCCGTCCTGTCCGCTTTGGCCCATGAGGTTCAGGTTGATGAACTCCAGGTAGTTGCCCTGGAAGTATTCGTTGTTCTCCTCGCGGCGGGCCTTGCGGTGGGCCCGCACCGCGGCGCTGTCGGCGGTGTCGTAAGTGCGCGAGTTGCGCAGATCATTGGTGCGGATGAATCCGTAGCGGGCCGCGTCCTGGAACACCTTGAAGGGGATGTTCTCGGAATGCAGGTACACCGTGGTCCCCTGCATCTTCGGGGTATAGGGAAGATCGAGCAGCGCGTAGACGTTGCCATGGGTCGGGTTCTGGGGATCGCCGTTGAAGTAGGGGAGGATGTAGTCGTTGTCGACCACGGAATCCCGCATCAGATCCAATTGCAACTGGACGTCCTTGTCCTGGTTCTCCTGATAGGCGAGGGAATGGATCCACACCGCCTCCTTGAGCGGCAGGGTATCCAGGTCGACCGTCTCGCCGGGGGCGGGAAGCCGGTAGTTGAGGGTGTCCCGTTGCGGATCATAGCCGCGCGGATCCTTGTATTTGCCTTTGCGCGGCAGCGGGAATTCGTTCCCGTCGATGAGGACGCGCTTGCCGGAGACGGTGATGGTCTGGCCGCTTTGCGCCACGCAGCGCTTGATGAAATCCTTGGGCATGTACCACACCAGTTGGCGCTGGCCATCCGATGGGGTGCGATCCCAATAGAGGTTGCCGAACAGGAACAGGTTGGCCAGGAAGCGGTACCTTTTCTTGTTCCCCTCGGGGTATTCCGGATCGCCCGGGTATTTGAAGATGAGCACTTCGCCGGGCTTGGGATCGGTAAGGCCGGGAAGCTTCTTATGTGAGAAGGGGATGGGGGATCCGTAGACGAACTTCAGGCCCAGCAGGAAGTCCCCGATCAAAAGTGAGTCTTCCATCGACGCGGAAGGGATCTTGAATGCCTGGATGACAAATTGGATGACGACCAGCGCCAAGATGATGGGGACAAGGATCTCCTTGGCGAAGGTGCGGCCGGCCCCTCCCAGGTTGCTGCCTTCCCCTTTTTTCTGCTCGCCCATCGTCCGCCTTTTCCGCATAAGACCGCTCTGCATTCCGCCTAAGCGCATTCCAGGGAAGTCCGATCCCAAAATCCGATAAAAGTCCAAACCTTGCTCAAGACTTCGCCGCCATTTACAAGCGGCGACAAGCCGCGCGCCCGCGCGCGACCCCGCACCGGGGCTCGACCGGAATTTTTTTCCGGGTCGGCGGTCCTCCGTCACCGGGAAAAAAATTCCGCGCGATCGGTCGACTAAGATAAAAACCGGGGGCCGACTTGTCTTGCGCGGCCGGACGGGTGATTCGTATAATCGGAAGCAGGTGACACCCGTGTCATGCCTGTCATCACCAAAAAGGCGGCCCCGTGCAAGAGCATCTGAAGATGTATGACGAAGAGCTGGTCAAGGAAATCATGATTTCCACGGCCTTGTGCGTTCAGGAACTGCTCATGGATGATCCCCAGGCCGCGCAGGACGACATCTTCGACTTCGTCGAGACCAACTTCCAGCACATCATCACCGAGACCTTGCGCGCGGAACGGGAGCGCGAAATGGCGGACGGCGAGTCCCCGGCCATCGACGACGCGGGGCTTCCCGAGGAAACCTGACCCTTCTCCCGAACCAAGCCACTCCCGGAATGCCCTTCCCTGGCTTTTTCAGGCCCTTCGCCTTCCTTCTCCCCTTTCCCCCATCAAGCGGTCGAATACTATATTAGGCCATATATCGCTGCCCCACGGGACCCGGAATCGCCATTTCCGGGTTGCGCCCTTCGGCGCTGGGGCGCATTCCATCGGAAGGCAAGGTATCCAAATGACCGACAGTTTTCTGGAGAAATTGAAAAAATCGGTTTTGGCCGGGGCGCATAACTCCGCCACCAAGATCGAGGAAGCGGCCAGAACGGGAAAGTTGCACCTGGATTTGATGGCGGAACGGCGCAAGCTCGCCCGTGAGTTCACGGAGCTGGGCAAGGAAGCGCATAGCGCCCTGCTGGAAGAGACCGTGGATCGGTTCGCCATGCGTCCCGGGGTCCCGGACATGCAGCGCAACATCGAGAAATACAAGAAGAGCATCGCGGACCTGGAGGCCAGGCTGGCCGCCGCCCAGAAACGCCCCAAGTAACTGGACCCGGGAACGGGCCTGGTTTGCCGGTCTTTCGGGTAGAATTCAAAATGCAAAAGTCAAAATGCAAAGTGCAAAATTGAAGACAGGAAAAAATCGGGTCGCATCCCCGGACGGAAACCGCGAAGCGGCCATTCATTTTGACTTTTGCATTTTGCATTTTGACTTTTGCCTTCTCTCCATCGAATAAGAAACCCGCCGCCCCCCGGAACGGAAGTCATGGACAAGAAGTTCCGCATCAGCTTCTACCCCAAAGACACCTCCCGCGTCAAGGTCGTGGCCGTGTCGCGCCGCTTCGGAATCCTCGTGGCCTGTGTGATAGTGCCCCTGTCGGCCCTGGGCATCTGGCTGCTCCTGAGCGGCGTCCTGCACGAGCCCAGGGAGACCAAGGCCATGCGCAGGAAGCTGGGCCAGGAGAACGGCGCCCTGGAAGAGCGCGTCGGCAAGCTGGATCAGGATCTGCACAACCTGCACGGGGATCTGGGGCGGCTGGAGGAGCAGAAGGTCAACGCCCTGATGCTCTCCGGCGTCGAATACATGGAGGGTGAGAAGCGGCACAAGACCTCCAACCTCTTCTCCTTTTTCCACGGGATGCAATCCTCCCAGACCGACGTTTCCGCCTCGCTGGTCCGCGCGCGTTCCATCTCCACATATCTGGACTCGACCCTGGACCTGTTGCGGGAACGCGCTGCCGCGGTGGAAGGCCTTCCCACCACGCCACCCGTGGGCCCGGAAGCCATCCCAACTCGCGAATTCGGCTACAGCCCGGATCCGTTCACGGGTCGCAAGGCTTTGCATGCCGGCGTCGACTTCTCCCAGCAGGCGGGCGCGCCCATCATGGCGGCCGGCGGCGGCACGGTGTCGGACGTGGAGAAGGATCTGCTTTGGGGCAATTGCATCCGCATCGATCACGGCCGCGGCGTCGGGACCTTCTATGCGCATCTCCAGGACGTGAGCGTAAAGCGCGGCCAGAAGGTGATCCGCGGCCAGACCATCGGCACCATGGGCATGACGGGGGTGGCCACGGGCGTGCATCTGCATTACGAGCTCACGGTCCGGAACGCCAAGGTGGATCCGATGAATTATTTCCTCCCGGAACTGAGCATCGCCTCCAGCCGCGACGTCTGGGCACCGGGACTATGAAGGCTCCGGGATTATGAACGCCATGTCGGCGGAAAGGGCCTGACCCATGGCCGCGAACCTGCCTGTCGGAAACATTATCCGGAATATCGCCGGGGAGGTCGCCGAAGACATCCTCAAGGACTGTACCGCGATCCGCCGGAGGCTGCACCGCGATCCGGAATTGTCCAACCAGGAGCATCGCACGCGCGATCTGATCCTGGCGGAGCTCAAGGGCGCCGGCCTGGAGACCCGCACCTTTCCCGGCAGCACCGCCGTGGTAGGCCTGTGGCCGGGCCGCGACCGCACGCGCAGCATCGCCTTCCGCGCGGACATGGACGCGCTCCCCTTGGAAGAGTCCTCCGGATTGCCCTGGGCCTCGCAGGCGCCGGTCATGCACGCCTGCGGCCACGACGGCCATACCGGCATCCTGCTGGGGCTGGCCAAGCAGTTGGCGCGCAACGGCAAGGCCTACGCCACGGACATCAAGCTCCTGTTCCAACCCGCCGAAGAGGCGGGCAACGGCGCCAAGCAGATGGTGTTGGACGGCGCGCTGGAAAATCCCAAGGTGGAAGCGGTCTTCGGCTTGCATGGTTGGCCGGATCTGCCCCTGGGGACCATCGGCGTGCACGGTGGCGCGGTGATGGCCTCCGTTGACAATTTCGAAATCACTTTGATCGGCCGCGGAGGCCACGGGGCCCAGCCCCATGCGACGATCGATCCCGTCTTCGCCGCCGCGCAGCTCGTGAGCGCGGCGCAATCCCTGGTGAGCCGATCCACCGATCCCCTCGACTCCGCGGTCCTTACCTTCGGGCAGATGCTGGCGGGCCGCACCTTCAACGTCATCCCCGAGGAATGCCTCCTGCGCGGGACCGTGCGCGCGCACAGCCCGACCGTGAGGGGAAACCTGACCGTGGGTCTGGAGCGCCTGACGACCGGGCTCTGCGCCGGATTAGGTCTGAAGGCGCGGGTGCATTGGGTGGAAGGCTGCCCGGCGACGCTCAACGATCCGGAAATGGCGGCCCTGGCGCGCCGCGCCGCGGTGCGGGCCTTCGGCGCGTCCAAATGCGTGGAACCCAAGCCCAGCATGGCCGGCGAGGATTTCCCGTTCTTCCTGGAAAAGGTTTCCGGCGCCTACCTGTGGCTCGGCCTGGGTAACGCGCGTGGTTCCCTGCACAATCCGCGCTTCGACTTCAACGACGAAGCCCTGGGGATGGGTATCCGGTTGTTCCTGGCGATTATCGGGGAGAAGCTGGGGGAAGCGTGAAGAAGAGGTTTGGGGTATGTAAGAGTACATTTGAAACCAAGCGGGTTTTAGCGGCATCCCGTCTGGAGTCTGGAGATTCCATTACGGCGGGGGTCGGGTTGTGAGAGCTTTGCTCTCCAAATCCAAAACCTGGCATCCCTGCCGACAAGCGCTACGCGCCTAGGAGTCTGGGGCAAGGCAAAGAGAAAACAATTCAAACCATGAGGGTCAAGCTCTCGTTTTCTCTTGCCCCGGACTCCAGACTCCAGACATGATGTTTCTACAAAGTTGCAAAGAATCCGATTTCCGCTTCGCCCGATTCAATTCGTTTTCGCTCAGCCTCAGGGCAGAACCTCATAGATATCCCTCACTCCGGGTATCACCGTCTGCCTGCGGTTCCAGTCTATCGCCGCGGCACGTCGCGCTATGTCATGGCGCACTGCGGCGGCCGCAGATCCCGATCCGGACGCGAATCCGGACAAAGACGAAAACTTCGCCGCCGGCGCCTGCGCCAGTTCCAACGCTTTCACCGCCGCGTGGCTCAACAGCGAATCCGATCCCGATGAATCGATCACGTCCGGTTCCAGGCCATGCTTGTGGTAATCCAGGTTGGTGCGGCTGGTGAACTTTAGGAAGGTGACCAACGCCAGGCCTTTGCCGGGAGTGTTGCGCACCGTCTGCCCCACGCCTTTGCCGTAGGTTTTGGTGCCCATCAACGGAGCTCCTACGCCTTCCTTCAACGCGACGAGGAAGATCTCCGCCGCGCTGGCGCTGTGTCCGTTTCCCAGCAGCAGATACTTGCGCCGGCTCCCGTCCGACGCTTTCTCGCCGACCCCGCCTGAAGTGCCGATGGCCGCGATTTCCGAAGCCATGGGCGCGTGGCCGGCCTCGTCGTAGCGGCGTTGCAATTGCCGGATGATGACGGTATCGGCCGGGACCACCTCGTCGCACATCTTGAGAGCGATGTCCAGAGAGCCGCCCCCGTTGTCGCGCAAATCCAGGATGGTTACGGGGAACCTGCGCGTGGCGACGAGCGCGTCGCGGAATTCGGTATAAGTGGATTTGTCGGACACGGTGTTGGGCGTGAAGCCGGTGATGGATATGTAGCCCACGCCCTGGATGGAGTCAATCGTGACGGTGGGGAAGGCTACGGGTTCCCGGACCAGGTTGTAGGTCACGGGTCCGTCCGGACGGCCTATCAGGAGCTTCACGGCCGAACCGGAATCCCCGCCGCTGAACCGCTGGAAGCGATCGAGAGCGGAGTCGCCCACGGTGGCGGAGTCGTTAACGGCCAGGATGTACATGCCTTTCGCGATGCCCGCGCGGCCCGCCGGGGAAGAGGCGACCACCTGTTGGATCACCACCGAGTCGCCGCCCGCGGTGAGCCTCACCGCCACGCCCACGGCGCCGGGCTTGGTGGAGGTGTTGATGCGGTTCCAGATGGCAGGCGCCGCCACGCTGTCGAAGTAGTTGGTGAACGCGTCCTCGGTGTGGATCCTGTCGAAGAGGGTCTGGGTCTTCCAGGCCAGGCCCGCCGTATCGGGCAGACTCGCGATGAACAGGAAGTTGGCCTGGAGCAGAAAGTAGGTCCACTTGAATTCCAGCTCCGCGTTCCAGCTGCCGAAATGCTGCCGGGTCAACTGGTATTGCACCACCTCTTTGGAGCCATGATCCAGGATGTTGACCGGCTTCAGGACTTCGGGAGCGCTGACGGCTCCGGCTTTGAGAGACGCGTCCAGGATGGGCTGATAGAGGAGGACGGTCCTGGCCGGTGTGGCGCCGGGGGCGAGCAGGGTGTCAAGGTTGCGCGAGGTGAAGGTCTGCGCCCGGCCCGTGGGGACTTCGGAGTCGAAAATGCACTCGCCCAGACAGGCGGCCAACGCCAAAGCGAAGGCGGATCGGAAAAGCTGGCGCGATGGGGACATGGATTTTAATTATAGTCCTGGATCGGGTTATCGCCCCTAAAACTTGAAGTCCTGGGAAATTCCGGAATCCGACCCCGGCCGGGCGATTTCCCAAAAAGCTCAAGGAGGGTGGCGAAAAAATATTTGGCGAATTCACGCTAAATTCGCCTATAAAAAATCTAATAAAGTCAGAAACTATCATAACGGGTTGAAATTTTCTCCAGATTTATTATCTTTTACCTTCACAAGGGGACCGTATGCCCTTTACCAACGCTAGGACTTGGCCAAATGCAACTGCCTAAGTACAAAAAAAAGAAACGCATCAAACTTAAGGTTTGTCAGGAACCGGGATGCGGTAGGGAGTTCTGGGGACACCCCATCGCCAAGTATTGCGAGCTCCACCGGGACATCAAGCAGCGCGCGAAGCACAAGAAGGAATTCGAAAGCGTCGACGTCAAGAACATGGTGTTCAAGCACAACTACACGGAAGTGCTCGACCTGGAATTCTGCTGCTGCCTCGACGGCTGCGAGAACAAGTACATCGTGAAGGTGTTCCCGAAGCAATTCGTGTATCCGCGGTACTGCCTCGAGCACCGCAACGATTTCCGCCGGGCCAACTTCATCCGCATGCAGAAGCGGAAGTCCCGTACGTTCGCGTCCACCCGCTGATTTCCGATCCGGCTTGACCTGAGGGGCGACGGCTCCCCGGGTCCCGCGGTCGCGGAAACCTATGCCTACCCAGCCCTCCCCAACCTTTCAGCCGGCGCGAGCCGGCTTTTTCCGTTCCATGGCAGCCGGAACCCGGACGTTCAGCGCGGCGCACCCGTTTGGAAATCCGGCAGCAGCTTCTTCAGCTTGTCCCATGCGAAGGGCTTCTGCAGGATGCCCAGCACATTGAACTCCTTCGCGGCCTGGATCTTCGACGCTTCGTCCATGCCCGTCACGACCACGATTGGCAAGGTGGGGTCGATGGTCTTGAGGGCTTCCAGGGTGCGCAGGCCATCCATCTCCGGCATGTTCAGATCGAGGATCAGGGCGTCGTACTTGCCTTTCTGGATCTTGCGCAAGGCGTCCAGGCCATCCGCGGCGAATTCGGCTGAGTAGCCTTGCAAGGCAAGCATTTCGCCTACCATGGTGCGGATCTTCTCCTCATCGTCCGCCACCAGGATGCGCACCTTATCGCCGCCGGAACGGTGGGCGGTCTTGCCATTCCCGTTTCCGCTGAAGCGGAGATGTTCCAGCAGGTACTTGGGAGGATAGAGTTCGCCCATCAGACCCTTGGCGCGGATTTGTTCAATCATGTCGAACACGGGCGTATTGCTTTCCAGGGACCCGAGGATGGGCACGCCCTTGGCGGATAGCTTGGCTAGGCCCGCCAAGCCGTCGTCGTCGGTAAGCATGCCGGAGAGCACGATCACGGCGCAGGGGTTGGGAAGGGATGCGGCGGACCCGAAAAGCAGATCCAGGCTCAGCCTGGCCTTGCCGGGCACTTCGGCGGCGATCAGTTTGTCGCCGGCGAAGACGTAGTTGCGTTCGTTGGGCAGGAAGTGGATGGCGCCGGGCTGGAGCTGCAGGGTGTGGCCCGCCACCAGGGTCTTGCGGTTCACCTCTTCGCGCAGGCATTCGACCAATACGTCGAGCAGGCCCGCGCCCGCCATGCGCTGGATCACCACGTACGCCACGTCCTCTTTGAAGGGACCGGAGAACAACGGGGACAGCATGCGCGGCCCGCCGATGGAAGAGAGCACGAAGCAGATCTTCAGCGGGGGCGCCGGCTTGGCGGCGGACGGGTTCGGATTGGACGCGTCCGCGGCTCCCATCAGTCCTTGGCTCCCATGCCTTTGAAGAAGTCGTTGCCCTTGTCGTCCACCACCACGAAGGCGGGGAAGTCCTTGACCCAGATGCGCCGCACGGCCTCCATGCCGAGCTCGGCGAAGTCCACCACTTCCACCTTGAGGATGTTCTCCTGGGCGAGGATGGCCGCGGGGCCGCCGATGGATCCGAGGTAGAAGCCGCCATGCTTGGCGCAGGCCTCGCGCACAACGGGAGACCGGTTGCCCTTGGCGGGCATGACCAGGGACCCGCCCTGGGCCATGAACTCGTCCACGTAGCCGTCCATGCGGCCCGCGGTGGTCGGGCCGAAGCTGCCGGAGGCCATGCCTTCGGGGGTCTTGGCGGGGCCGGCGTAATAGACGGGATGATCCTTGAGCCATTGCGGCATCTCGCCGCCGGCTTCCAGCATCTGCTTGATGCGCGCATGCGCCACGTCCCGGGCCACGATCAACGGGCCGGACAGGCTGAGGCGGGTCTTGATGGGGTGCTTGGACAGTTCCGCGCGGATGTCCGCCATGGGCCGGTTGAGATCGATGGCCACGGGCCTGGCGTCCACGCCCGCGCCCTGGGCAGGCAGGAAGCGGCCGGGATCGGTTTCCAATTGTTCCAGGAAAACCCCATCGCGGGTGATCTTGGCCTTGATGTTGCGGTCCGCGCTGCAGCTCACGCCGATGCCCACGGGGCACGAAGCCGCGTGGCGCGGGAGACGCAGCACGCGCACGTCGTGGACGAAATACTTGCCGCCGAACTGGGCGCCGATGCGGCTTTCCTGCGCCATGCGCACGATGCGTTCTTCCCAGGCGGGATCGCGGAAGGCCTGGCCGTTGCCGGACCCCGTAACCGGCAGGTTATCATAGTACCCCGTGGACGCGAGCTTGACGGCCTTCAGGGTGGCTTCCGCCGAGGTTCCGCCGATCACGACCGCCAGATGGTAGGGCGGGCAGGCCGCGGTCCCCAGGGAGAACAGCTTCTCGCGTAGGAACTTCTCCAGGGATTTGTCGTTGAGCAGGGATTTGGTCTCCTGGAACAGGTAGGTCTTGTTGGCGGATCCGCCGCCCTTGGCCAGGAAGAGGAAATGGTATTCGTCGCCGTGGCCGGGGCCGCCGGAGGCGGCATGGATGTCGATCTGCGCGGGCAGATTGCTGCCGGTGTTCTTCTCTTCGAACATGGAGACTGGCGCCATCTGGGAGTAGCGCAGGTTTTCGTCCTGGTAGGTGTTGAAGATGCCCTCTTCCAAAGCGGCCTCGTCGTCGCCGCCGGTCCAGACGGCTTCGCCCTTCTCGCCGATCACGATGGCCGTCCCGGTATCCTGGCAGGAAGGCAGTTGACCCTTGGAGGCGATCACGGCATTCTTGAGCAGGGTGTCGGCTACGAAGCGATCATTGTCCGAAGCTTCCGGGTCGTCCAGGATCGCGCGCAGCTTGGAAAGATGCGCCGGGCGCAGGAGGAAGTTCACGTCCTTGAGGGCTTCGCGGGCCAATTTGGTCAGAACTCCGGGTTGCACGCACAGGATGTCCCGATCCTGGAAGCGTTGCACGGTTACGCCTTCGCGAGTCAACAGGCGGTATTGGGTTTGGTCCGCGCCCAGCGGGAACGCGGTCAGGTGGCGGTACTCAGGCATGGTCCGAAAATTAGGAAAAAACCGGGGTCGCGGCTTTCGGCGAAACGCGTTGAACCCGCCAAAGCGGTGAATTAACTTTGATCCCGTTCGTACCGCACCCTCACATTCCAGGAGTTTGAATGAAAAACCTTTCGGGCCTGTTCGTCGTTGCCGCCGTTTCCGCGTGGCTGTCCGGCTGCGCCACCATCCACCAGTCCGGATATCCCAATTCCACCAGTAACAAGGGCAAGAAGGTGACCGCTTCCTTGTCGCATTTCAACATCTTTTTCTTGGTCCCGCCGGATCATCTGGACAAGCTGATGGATGATCTGTCCGAACAATGCGGCAACGCCAAGGTCGAGGGGATTTCCTGGACCGACACCCGCCGCTTCGTTTATATCGGGGAAATGGTCGACGTGGAAGTCGCAGGCCGCTGCGCCGAGTGATCTCTTCTGACTGAAATGGAAAGGCCCGGACGCTTGCGCGGACCGGGCCTTTTTGTGTGAATACTTGAACGCCCGGCACCGGCCCGGCGGTCATGCCATCAGTTGTTCGCCGCGCCCATGATGATGGCCAGCAGGTACGCGACGCCGATCGCCATGCCCAAATAGGTGGTGGCGGAGGTGTGATGATATTTGTCGCCGCCGCTGCCGCCCACCTTGGTGCGGACGGCCAGGTCCACCGTGGCGCCGTTGTCCATGTCGTCGTTGGCGACCACGTGGTAGGAGCCGCGCAGCACCAGGTTGATGTTGTAGGTGCGGAACATGATGATGCCGCCCTGGATATTGGCGACCGGACCGAAGTTCTGTTTGTTCTTGTCCCGTTTGTCGCCCTGATCCGGGAAGACGTATTGCACGCCCAGGCCGCCGCCCGCGAAGGGTGAGAAATCGGAATTCCCGAACAGATACTCCATGTTCACGTCCCCGCCGAACGCGATGGGGGCGTAGAACATCACGTCCATCTCCATGGCCAGATGGTTCTTGAACTCGTACCAATTGTTCCAGCCCAGGGTGAAGATCCTCTGGTATTTTTCCAGAGTGGTCACGTCCGAACACGGGAATGTGGTGCAATTGCTGATCGAATTGGTCACGTAGCGCTGGTAGCTGGATCCGAAAGGCTGGGTGAAGCCGATGGATCCGCCGCTGCTGTAGAAGCTGGAGCGGCGATTGGTCTCCTTGGTCTCTTCGCTTTCCGTGATGTTGTCGAGGTTGGCGACCTCGTCGAGGGTCTTGCGGTTGATGAGGGCGTCGGCCATGCGCTTGGTGGCGTTCTCGAAGTCCTCCACGTTGGCGGCCTGGATCTGCTGCGAGTAGATCTTGCCGTCCGCTTCCACGATGGACGAACTGAGGAAATATTTCTGGCCCAGGACGCGGATGGCGCCGAAGACGGCTTCGTCCCCGCCCTGCTCCTTGAGGATTTCCAGGGCGCAATCGCGGTCCGCGCAAACGTCACTGCCGGCCTTGGCATTCTTGACCGTGCCGGAAAAGGAAGTCCCCAGGGCTTCGCTGTACATCTCACGGATGGCGCCATAGTCCCGGATTTTGGTCGAGTCGATTTTCAAGGGGATGACGAGCAGGGTCTTGGCCGGGGCGGCGGTGAAGGCGGTGAGTAGGCCGATTGCGGCGATAGAGGCGATTGCGCCCAATCCGGTGAGACGGTTAGTCATCGCAAGCCCTCGAATGAGAATTCCTCTCATGATTTCATCTCTCCTTCCAATTTCAAATTCGGCACGGTCGGGGGACAAAATAGTAGCTAATTGCACCCCCGCCCAAAATAAGACGAATGCCGGACCCGGTTGTGCTACTTAGGGAGGCAAAGTCATGGAAACCAGGCAGATCGGCCCGGAATTTCGGCGGCAATGGGATTGGTCGAGGCGGACGCAAGGCCGTTTCGCGGGACACGGGATCCGTCTGCCGAATTCCGGGCTGGAATACGGGCCGGTTTGACCTTGTCAAAAAAACGAATCCCTTGATCAACCAAGAACAACACCCACCCTCAAATTCGTCAAACCTTCCTTTTTACCATTTGGCTTTTGACAACGGGGGAAACCCTAAACATGTGATTAAGCATCACATGTGATGCCCGTCAAACTTGGAATTATGAAGAATGCTTACTTTATTTGCTCGACTTGATTTTGATTCGTCTCGGATCCAAATCAAACTGGCGTGAACGTGAGACAACTTTCGCCCCTCAATGGGAGGTTGCGGGCCGACCCGGATGATGCCGGTGGCGGAATCGCGAGGAATTTTCGCAAGGAGTATTGTATGCATTTGATTTTAGGATATCGATTCTTCTCACGCGTGATTCTGTGCATTGCAGCATTCTTGATCGCATCGACTTCCGCGGGCCCAGTAAAGGCAATGGCCTCCTCGAAACCAGTTGCATCGGTGGCAACAGCATCACCCAAACCGCTTCTCGATTCGGCCAAAATCAGGAAATTCTACATGGACGGCGAATTCGATGACGCCATCAAGATCCTGGAAACCGGATTGAAGGAGTTGCGGCATTTCAATCATCAAGACAGCGTGTTCATTTTCAAGCATCTGGGTGTGATGTATGCGGCAAAATACGAGACCCGGGAAAAGGGCAAGTTCTACATGCATCAGTTGCTTATGACCGAACCCACCGCCAAAATCATGGATATGTATGCCAGCGACATGATCTACATGATCTTCAAGAACATGCAGGATGAATTCGAAACGAATCGTGTACGGTTGAATCGGGCGGAGCAATTGGTGAAGGGCAATACCGAGAATGAAGCACCACAATCCGTTCATGATACGATCAGGGTGACGCAACAGCCCGCTTCATCGAGTGGAAAAGTTTGGATATGGGCAGGCGCTACCGCAGCTGTTGTCGGCGCCGGAGTAGGAGTGTACTTCCTGCTTTCCGATGAGCCCCAAACCGTCAAAAAACAAACGCAATTCTGATGCGCGCAAGGAAGCATTCCATGAAAATTTCCTAAGAATCCTCCGGACACCAATTACCTGGTTCTTAGCCATTTGCTTTTTCCTTTTGCTGGCCTGCCAACTTTCCCAGAACGAAAAGGTTCAGACTACGATTTCCTTCAATAAGATTTTCGATACGCTAAGCTAATTCGATACGGTGGTGATCGCCTTGAAGGACAAGGATGGACGCACCATCGATATCGTATTCAAGGGAAAGGTGGAAAAGCCCGGCGACGTGGAGAATCTTGACGCGCCTCATTGGGACGGCGGAAAAATCGTGGTTTCCATCATCGGAACCAAAGACGGAAAAGTCGTGTACCGGACGGAAACCGCATTCGACGGTACCAACAACAAACGGGATAGCACCATCATTTTCCAAATGCCCGGGATCAAATTGCTTGGATTTCCAAAAGAGATTCAAATGGTCGAAGGTGATTCGATTCCGATTCCAGTTCTTACCATCGAACCGGCCGGGCTGGCCAATACCGAACTTGTCTGGTCAGCATCACCACCTGAAATACTGACCCTTGGCGCCACCTTCATCAAAGCTGACCGGGCGGGTACGGCACAATTGACGGCTTCTCTCAAAGCGGACTCAAGCGTATCGGTTTCCTTGAAAATCGTTGTACTTGAAGGCGGAAAGGTTCCGGAGAGCCTGGTCATAGTTCCGGAATCTTTGACCGTCGCGGCAGCCGGATCACCGGGCGTACTTACCGTCCGGGTCTTTCCTTCAACGGCGACTTCTGTTGTGATTTGGAAATCGAAAGACACATCCATCGCCACCGTCTCTGAATCGGGAATGGTTTACGGCCACAAAGTTGGTTCCATCGGGATAGTCGCCCAATCCTCGATACGCGAATCCGTGAAGGATACCGCTTGGGTAACCGTATCCGCTCCCATTCAGGTTGAGCAGGTCATGTTCTCCAAGGACTCGACAGAAATATTCATCGGCGGCGCGGCCGAAAGCCTTCTTGTGGCCGTAAAGCCGGTGGCAGCCAATCCGGCCGTTACCTTCACCAACCTCGATCCCTCCAAAATCTCCCTCAAGAACAATAAAGTCAGCGGTGTCGCCGAGGGAGTCGCGCTTGTCGTGGCGGCTTCCATAGCCAATCCCGCCATTATGGATACGCTCAAGATCAAGGTTTCCAGCAGGCAGGTAGTAGACAGCGTTCGCGTAAAGCAGAAACAGTTCACGCTCTACACTGGTGGGGACGACATTGTTCTAGAAGCGGTTGTGTATGGGAAATCGGTATCCGCGAAAGTCACCTGGAAATCCTCGCAACCGGCGATCGCGAAAGTGGATTCAGCAGGAAAAGTGGTCGCGTTGGCTCCAGGTAAAGCTCGAATCTTTGCAATCAGCCTTGCCGATAGCTTAATAAAGGATTCGGCTGAAGCTACGATCAAGACGGACGCCCCTCAAGTCGCCATTGGACAGGATACCACCATTTCCGTTGGTCAGACGGTCGTCTTTCTGCCCACAGTTGCAAAACAGGAATTCGGATTGGTGGCAATGTTCAAGTGGGACCTCGACGGGAATAATGCCTGGGATGACTCTTCGACTGCGGTCAAGCAGGTCTCGGCCCCCTTCGCCGAGGAAAAGGTGACGACCGTCCGGTTTTATGTCCGGGATTCAGAAGGCAATGAGACAATCGTTTCCAAACAGGTGCGTGCCGTAAAGGGTCCGGTAGTGCTGATCCTATCCCCGGCCAACAACAGCTTTTCCCGCACCCGCAGCATCGCCGTTTCGTGGAGCGTGAACGGGGTCGCGCAAGATTCGCTCAAGTCGGAAATACTGGCCAAGCTAGGGAACAATCTGGTAACCCGAACCGTCAAGGACGCGGCAGGAACGCCCTTCTCCACCAACATCACGGTCATTTTCGATTCCATCGCCCCGAATAAGCCTATCGTAAAGGGTTCCGCGACCACGGCCTCACAGAAACCGGCTTGGACGTGGAGCAGCGGCGGGGCCGGTGGCAGCGGCGCGTTCCAGGTCTCCTTGGGCGTAGAAAAATTCGACGGTGTCCCTGAAACCACAGACACGACGGTCACCGCGGCCGCGGATTTGCCGGAAGGCACATATACGCTGTTTGTACGTGAGCGGGACCAAGCGGGAAACTGGTCCGCGGTGGGTTCCTTTGCGACCATGATCGACATATCCGGCCCCTCCAAACCGGAAGTGAAGGTCAACGTCCCGGCCATCACGAACAATATGAAGCCCACCTTTACCTGGAAGGGGACAGGCGGGGGCGCGGGTGCATTCCAATACAAGTTGGACAATGCGGATTTCACCATTGGCGCCACGCCGACTACGGATACCACATTCACTCCCGCAGCCAACCTGTCTGCAGGTCTGCACACATTCCTTGTCCGCGAGCAAGATGCCTTGGGCAACTGGTCCCTGCCGGGAAGCGTATCCGTGACCATAGATACCACGGCCCCGGTCGCGCCGAAACTTTCGGGAGCTTCCCCCACCAGTTTGCTGCCCAAGTGGACTTGGCTGACCGGCGGAGGCGCAGGCTCCGGCGATTTCCGCTACAAACTTGGCGGTGACGGCAATCCAGCTGTGGGCGGGACAGAAACCCGCCTCCTGGAATACGCGCTGACCAGCGCCAGTTCCGGCACCACTTACACCCTTTATGTCCAAGAACGAGATGCCGCAGGGAATTGGTCCGCGATTTCCAATCTTCCCGTTAAATACGACCTGACCAAACCCTCGATCACGATTACCGCGCCCCAAGCATCGGGAACTTACATCACCAAGAAGGCCACCATGGGTATGACCGTCACCGCTAGCGGCCAGAATGCGATTTCCACGGTTACCTTCGCCGTAGGCGGTTCAGCTCCCGCGGATGCCACTCACGGCAGCGGCTCCACCTGGACCATCCCGGCGGCCTCCATTCCCCTCGTGAATCAGGAAATCGTGGAAGTGACCGTTACGGCCATCGACGTCCTGAACAATACCGGTTCTGCCAAGCTCTCCTTCCTGAGGGACAACAACAGTCCCTCCGCCCCGACCGGGCTTTCTGTGGCAACCACCCCCACCAATTCGGTAAAGGGCTTCTGGACCTGGTCCCCGGGGAATGATGGCCCGAACGGCAGCGGGCTGAGCGGTAGTTACCGGTTCAACTTCGGGGGCTCCGTCTGGACGACCATCAATACGCCTTCGGTCAGCGATCTTAACCTGGCTGAAGGCTCGAACACGTTCTATGTGCAGGAACAGGACATCGCGGACAATTGGTCGGCCTCGACAAGCAATACCGTGGTCGTAGATACTGTCCCGTCCCACGCTGTAGCAGCGTAGAGAAGGGCGGAAATCCCACGCCGGAATCCCAGAGGCAGCCATGGGCCGGGGCGGGAATGTGGGATCTGTCAGGGAACATAAGGTGGGAATGTTGATGCCCCGGTTCAATGTTAAAGTGCAGCACTTAGACGGTAAGCTCGCCAAGGAGCTAGTCTGTGCGCATGAAACAAGGGGATTTGCATATGGCTC
>OBEQ010376272.1_pt1 | contig 28776 bp, 32 predicted proteins | sample 1670901 | NCBI WGS metagenome assembly OBEQ01 (sample SAMEA104232315, study PRJEB22302) | groundwater metagenome | biome: forest; feature: aquifer; material: groundwater | place: USA | collected 2011-08-07 | depth 5.4 m
CTTTGGGCAGTAATGTGCACTGCGTCCATCCATTTTTTCGCGCACAATTAGTGTTTTGCAGCGCCTGCATGGCTTACCAGTCATGTGATATGCATTGGCAAAGCTAAGATACAAACCGCGTTCACCTCTGTGATCTATAAAGGAATTAGCACTAGATCCACCTTTTTGGATTGCAAGATTCATACTATCGCGAATTCCATTAAATAACGCTTTAATCTCCGCATCCGTCAAACTTACTACTGATCTTTTTGGGTGAATTTTAGCTCTCCAGAGACCTTCATCTGAATAAATATTGCCGATTCCAGAAACAAACTGCTGATCCATTAAAAATTTCTTGATCCTTGCCTGCGGCTTCTTTTTAAGTCTTACTGAAAACTCCTCAAAGCTCATCAAAAGCGGATCCGGCCCAAGTTCGTTGCCAATCGCCTTTTTAATTTCTTCTTCGCTGTTTTTAACAATCTTAATCCAGCCAAATTTGCGCAAATCATTAAAATAAAGATGACCGCCATTTGTAAAAGCAAAAGTTGCGCGTGTAGATTTGTTAGGCGCAGGCAAATTTAATGGAGGAATTGGATGCCCACCCGCAAATCTCGTCTTCTTATCCTGATAAATCAGCTGTCCAGTTAACTTAAGATGGATTACTATTGCAATTTTCCCCAAATCAATGATTATTACCTTCCCTAACCTTCTAACTGCCTTAACTTTTGCGCCCTTCAAATCTTTTATTGAAAACCCATTCCACAAAAATTTTTTCGCCCAATCATATTCAACAGACACCAAAACCAAACCGCAAATAGTCTTATTTAACCCGTTAACTACAACGGTTACCTCAGGAAGTTCCGGCATAGCGACTATTCTAACCTAAGTGGAAAGTTTCAACAATTTAGAAAGTATTTAATTGTTCTTCAATGCTAACATTTGGGGCATGCGTTGCATCAAGCTTTTCCTCTGGCAATCCATTACTTTCGTCTCCAACCCAATCTTTTTCTAACTTTTCTCTTCGGATCGGATTTACGGTCACAAGCTCACCGCGTCTAAATGCCCATTCTGGCAAACTTGGTATTCGCTCCATAATTTAAGATTAACAAGCGAAGTGAAAAATTAAAAGAGGAAAATCAGGATTTTTGTGCAATAACCTGAATCCAAGTCGTTGACCCACCAGCTCTTGTATATGTGTTCAGTTCAATAATTTTAAAACCCGCTGTCTCCATCAATTTTTCGATCTCTTCCTTGACGAAAAGTGAAAAGAATCTCTCTACATTAATCCCATGGCGAACATCCTCAACCTCTCCTTCGTCTTTACCCTCTTTTATTGCAAGATAAAAATAGCCTCCATCTTTTAACATTTTGTGAATAGACAGCAAAACTTTTGGGATTAAATTTTTTGGAATATGTAAAAGTGAAGCGCGGGCATAAACTCCGTCAAAAGAGTCTTTTGCAAAACCCACACTCGCAATGTCACCAACCAAATATTTTCCCTTAGGCGCCCTCTTTTTAGCCTCCAAAATCATATTTGGAGAAATATCGATACCCACAACCGAAAGGCCTAAATCTAAAAGCAGTTTTGTTTGCACACCAGATCCACAACCTAATTCCAATATTTCTTGGCCGCCGCTACTTTTGACATACTCTGCAAACCTTTTAAGCTCTTCTTCTCCCCAACTGTGCAAGCTGGAATCATTCCCCCAATAAACAGCCAACTCATCATAAGTCTTGGCCAAATTTTTCTTGATCGCGTCAAACTTCATTTAACTTTGCTCTTAACAAACGCTGTAATCTCGCGCTTAAACCGTTCTTTGCTAAACTTCTCTGCTTGTTTGCGAATAAACTGCGCATCCCATTCACCCTTTTTCTCTTTTGCCATAAAAACATTCAAGGCAATCGTAAACGCTCCTTGCGCCAAATCTTCAACCAATAATCCAGTCTTTTGGTCCACAACCGTTTCCTTTACTCCGCCCTCAGAAAGCGCGATTACAGGCTTTCCTGCAGCCATCGCTTCAACCGGCACCAGTCCAAAATCTTCTTGGCTTGCCGGAAATATTACTGCTCTACAATATTGATAAAGCTTTACAAGCACACTGTCTTCGACGTCACCAAGGAATTCTATAGTTGACTGTTCACTGTTCATTGTCGACTGTGAACTTGCAAGCTCTTTAAGAGCTTGCAACTCTCGTCCTGTCCCAACCACTTTAAGAGGCAACTTAAGTTTTTTACACAATTCCACGACCAATTCCACATTCTTCGCAGCAACTAATCTGGAAACAACAAGAAAGTACTTGCCTTTCTTCTCGGATTTCGGGTTTCTTATTTCGAATTTTTCAATATCAACTGGTGGGTAAATAACAGTGGAATCACGTCTATAAAATTTTTTTATTCTCCCGGCAACTTCCTTAGAGTTCGCAATAAAGAAATTCACTCTCCCCGCAGCCTCAAAGTCGTAAACACGCATAAAATGGTTAACAACTAATGCATAGGCACGAACAAGTGCATATTTTTGCCAATCAACAGAAGTAGGATATCCATAAAGATATCTTGGTGGTGTATGACAATAACAAATTTCTATTGTTTTCGGTCCTTTTTTAAAACCGCGCGTCACATACCAGCTGGAAGAAGCAATTACTAAGTCATAATCGGAAAAATCAAAACTTCCCCAAATAAAAGGCGCTAAAAATCGAAAAGGACTGTGAAGTCTCTCTGCAAAAAATGGTATCTTTTGTGCCCAAGACGTGACAATTCTCTTATTTTTAAACCGTTCATAAGCGCTGGACCCTTGTTTATAAAAAGCAGTATATATTGGTGCATCCGGATAAATCTCTGATAAGACCTCGAGTACTCTCTCTGCCCCGCCGAAATCTTTAAGATAATCGTGAACTAGTGCGACTTTCATATAAAACGGCTTTTTAATATCTCTTCGGAAACTTCGTGAAGATTTTTTACGATCAAATCTGCTTTCTCATGTTTCTCATCAAAATATCTAGTACTTGGGACATATACCACCTTCATCCCTGCGGCTTTTCCAGACTCTACTCCATGAGGCGCATCCTCTAGAACCATACATTCCTTCGGGCTTAAACCTAATTTTTCAGCTGCCAGCAGATAAATTTCCGGATGAGGTTTCTTATTTTTAACCTCGTCAACATTTACAACAACTTCAAAATAGCTTTCTACTCCCAAACGTCTCAAAGCATCTAACACATCAGCCTTATGCCTATTGCTTGCAATAGCTATTTTAAGGCCTAGCCCTTTCGCTCTCTCTAAAATCTCAAGAACACCATCCATTAAAGCTAAACGGTTTTGGAAAAGCGTATCAAAATAGCTTCTTCTTTCTTTAGAAAGATCGTCAATTTCACCGGTAAGATGATACTTCTCCATTAAAAACCTAGTATTCTCTTCAGTGCTTCCAAGCATCGTCTTAGTATAATCTGAAAATTCAATCTTCTTTCCGTATTTTTTTAAAAAATTAACCAACGACTGCTCCCTTAACTCTTCTGTATTCACCAGCAGTCCATCGAAATCGAATATAATCGCCCGTATTCCCTTATTCATATCAATTCCAATTGATCAGTTTTAACTTCCTGGACATTTGATACTTTTGATACGTTTGTTACGTTTGTCCCCGGCAATTTCGCCAGAATACTTTTAAAACCCAGCCCTTCAAATTCTGCCCTCACCTTATCCCAATCCGGATCAAATTTTAAATTTTCAATTTTAAATTTTAAATCGACTTTTGTATCTAGCTCCACCAACTTCTTAGCAGCGAATGCAATATCTTTATCTTTTTTCAACTTTACAGCCACAGTTTCCGGCAACTCGTCTACATGATTAAACAAATTCTCTAAAGTTTTGTACTTAGAAAGCAGTTGACTTGCCGTTTTTGGCCCGATTCCGGCAACTCCGGGAATATTATCCGAAGAATCCCCTATCAAAGATTTATAATCCACCATTTGCACAGGTTCGATTCCGAATTTATTTCTGACTTCTTCACTTCCATACAAACTAGTCGAAGTTAAATTCCAACCAGGCATCTGAACTTTTATTTTGCCGTCCACCAGCTGTAATACGTCACGATCCCCTGAAAGAATCACAACTTGGTCAACTTTTTTTAAATTACCAACCGCAAGCGTTCCCAGCAAATCATCTGCTTCATATCCTTCTTTTTCAAAATACGGGACACTAAACGCGTCCAAAACCCGTTTTACAATTGGCAATTGCGGATACAAATCCGGTGGCGGAGCTTTTCTTTGCGCTTTATATGCTTCAAATTCTACATGCCTGAATGTCGGAGCTTTTGTATCAAAAGCACACGCAACATAGACAGGTTGCACTTCATCAATCGCTTTCAAAATCATATTGGAAAATCCGTAAACTGCGTTAACGACTTCTCCGCTTTTTGTAGTCAGCGGAGGGAGCGCATGGTACGCCCGATGCAATAAATTATTGCCGTCTATAAGAAGAAGCTTTTTTGAATCATTCACTAGGAAATTTTAACACGAAGAAGTTAACTAAGCTGCGGAAGGGTTATAAAGCACTTGGGATTTTCTCAACTCTCCAGATCCCTCAATAAATTCGTTAAATTGTCCTTCACACAAAACTGGTCCTACCTTAATACCTATTGATTCTAGCTTCATTGAATGCTTTTCTACAATTGGAGCCCAAGCTGAAACAACCTTTTCCACTACATCAATTAACTTCCTCCCAGAAATATGTGGAACAAGCGTATATATTGTAGGCTCACCTTTTGCAGAAATTACAGACGCCATGGTATTAACGTAGGGGATTGCGTAGATTTCTGCAACAAAATCTCTAACTATTTCATCAGCATCAACCGTATCTCGTTCAGCCATGATGCACACTTTAAACTTTCAACTCTCAAAAGTCAATCAGCTGTACTGGACCCCTAGATAGAGAACGGTTGTCCTCCTTTCTGGGTTTGGTGCAAGATAACACATTCATATGGTGTTTTGTAACCTAAGCTTTGGTGGAAACGTCGGGTGTTGTATTTAGTATTAAAGACTGGGCACCTTCTGTTGATCTCATCAATATCGTCAAGCAGGTCATATTGCCAGTTAAAGAACTCGTAGGTGACAGTTCTAATAAGACGCTCGGCCTGAGAGTTCATCTTGGGTGTATGTGGATGGGTAAAGTAGTGCATAAGATTTAGCTTCTGACAAGCTTTATGGAAGTTGAGTAGATACTCACTACCATTGTCTGTGTTGATGGCTTCAATCTCAAAGGGAAGTAATCAATAACCTTTGAAAGAAAGTCGGCTGCAGACTCTGACGAACCTGTTTTGTATGCCCAGACAAAGCCATAACGTGACAGACAATCAATAGCTACAAAGAGATAGAACCTTACACCCATGATATAAAGGTGTTTGGTGTCAATCTGAACTAAAGACCCAATATCTTTATGCCTAAGTTCACGGCTAGCTCGAACTCTAGCAATTGAGAAGTTCCTGTGCTTCCTTAACCTCTTAATGTGTTGTGTATTGGCAAGCTCAGAGTGACGTCTAATTACCTTGCCAATTACGTTGTGGGCAACAAGAATACCTTCTCGCTTCAACTCCTCATGGATCTCCCACTTACTCTTCTCAGGGTCAAGACGTCTAATGTCGTAGATCCTGGCAAGAATTGCCGGATCTGTAGTCATCTGACGAAGATGATGTGGGCGCCTGTTGCCCTTGTCATCCTCAAGCGTCTTGAGGCTGTAAGGTTTGTATCTGTTCTTCCACCGGTAGAAAACACTCTTACTGATACCAAAGTGCCGACATGTACTCTCGGCATTTGTGCCATGGCTTTGATACCAGTCCATCCACCAAAGTCTTTTTAGAGCATCTTTAGACAAGCTGGCAGAACGAATAGTATTAACTGGAAGTATGTTGTAGTGACGCATAATGGCGTCAGTATATCTGCGTGAAATATTACTTACAAACCGTTCTCAATGTATCGGGTCCTGGACATCAGCGCCCAAATTCTAGCATAAAGAGAAAATTTGGTTTAAAATACGCCAGGCATGACAATTGAGGCCAAAGGTTATTGGGCAGATTGGGAACCAAATCCAGAATACGTTGGAAGGGACGAGGGCGAGGTATATGTGCACGTCTTTCTTCCTTATTCAGACCTCCAGTGGGCAAGTCATCAAAAAACTCAGCTTGACTTTGAAGCAATAAAAAAACAAGAAACTCCGCCTGGTCTCCTTAATAGTGACCCCGATTATTATTTCAAGGATATAAATGGCAATCTTATGCCCGGCAACATCACCGGCGACGTATACTGGGCTATACACCATTTACTTCCATTTGAAAGACTAACATACATTAAACAGCTTGCTCTTTTAACATATTCTGCCGAAGGCGAACGTAATTATTACGGTAAAGGACCTGGGTTTCACCAAACACGCTCCAACCACAGTTTTTTAACCGCACTTCCGCTGGAAAGAATACTCATTAAGAATCACTTCCCACAAGAAACAGTTAATAACGGCATAATTTGCGCTATGATTCACGACATAGCCACACCCCCATTTGGCGATCCAACTAAAGAAATAGATCCGGAAGTTTTAAGCGAAGAAGCAGCAATAAAACGTTTGTTGAAAAAATACGATCTAACCAAATTAGACCAATATGGTTTTGACGAAGAAACAGTACTCGACGCAATACAGGGGCAAGGAACACTTGGCAAACTTTTGGATATTGCAGACAAACTTTCCTATACAGCAGTCGACATTTATAACTACATTGGACCAACAAGCGATACTATAGACCCCACAAGGAGAAGAGATTTAGGCGCCATCAATACAACAATAGACCCCATGAAAGATCTCGTGTACTTGAATCAAGAGTGGGCAAATATTTATCACGAAGTTAAAGTTGACAAAGACGGCACCCCATATTTTGAAGATCCTCACAATCTTTCCACATTTTTAGAACTCCGTGCCAGAATGCACAAAGGCCTTTACTTAAACCCCCATTGCCGCGGCCAGGATATGCTCTACAAAATGCTGATAAAACCTCTCTATTCAAGAAATCCAGATACGAACTTTCCATTTAATTCAGAAAATTTACTTTGCTTGACAGACGAAGAAGCAAATCTAGTAATTGTAAAGTCATGGACATTTTTAGATGAAGAAAGAGCTCTCCATTTTAGCCTAGGCGTTTTACCAGATTATGTAAAGGTAAAGGACCCGACGCAAATTGACCAAACAATTAAAAACTTACAAACCCGTGGAGCACTCGTCATTGGATCAGAAACCATAAGAAAGTTTAATCCTGCGACAAATTTTCGCACGATCGATCCGACAGACGGAAAAATCAAGCCATTTGCCGAAGTTTTGCCTGAAAAAGCTCAGAAACTCGAAGACATAGTCAACTATTGCAACCAAACAGTTGTTTATTATTGGCCAGAAGAAACAGATCCACAATCACAAGAAGTTAAACTAAAACCAACAATAGAACAAATTATAGAAGATGCCAAACGCAGAAATAATGGAAAATTGCCAAGTTATTCCCTATACGATTAAACTTGGGCAGGCTTTGTCTTTTTCTGTAAATTAATACCCCGCGCAGTACCTTTAAATTTAATTTCATTGTCTTCTGTCGGTTTACCGACAATCTTTTCAAACTCATCCCGTTCCAAAGTTTCTTTATCCAAAAGTGCCCCTGCCACTTTATCTAGTTGCGCTTTATGCTTTGTGAGTACATCTCTTGCATCTTTGTAGCCAATATCTATAAATTTTGATATCTCGCGGTCTATTTTTGCTGTAAGCTCCGGTGAAAGTTGACTTCCTTCTCCACCCACTCCTGGCCATCCAGCAAATTGTGAACGAGGCGCAAAAACTGTTGGTCCCAGATCGCTCATTCCGAACGTTGTAACCATTTCCCGGGCAATTCCGCTTGCAATCTCCAAGTCGGATGCCGCTCCGGTTGTGTATTCTCCGGAAACCATTTCCTCAGCTGCTCGTCCACCCATTAAAGTGGCAATCCTTTCAATCAATCTTGTCTTAGTCTCCGTATATCTGTCTATTGATGGCGGAACCAGAGTGTGTCCACCCGTCATTCCCCGCGCAACAATTGAAATTCTATGAACCGGATCAACGTGGAGAGAAAAGTGGGCAACAATCGCATGTCCGCCTTCGTGGTACGCAGTTAATCTTTTTTCCTGTGCAGACTGCATTCTTTTTCTTTGCGGACCCAACTTAACTTTTGTAGCCGCCTCTTCCATATCAACATTATTGATTTCTTTTCTGCTTGTTCTGGCAGCCAATATGGCCGCCTCATTTAACATATTAGCCAAATCTGCTCCCGAATAACCGACTGTTCTTTTGGCAATTCGCTCAATATCCACATTTTTCTCAAACGGCTTACCCTTCATATGGATTTGGATAATCGCTTTTCTGCCTTCAATATCAGGAAGATCTAAAGCCACTGTTCTATCAAACCTGCCCGGTCTTGTTAGCGCAGAGTCCAAAAGGTCTGGCCTGTTTGTTGCACCCATTACAATTACATTTTCATTAGCAGTAAATCCATCCATTTCAACTAAAATTTGATTCAATGTTTGCTCCCGCTCGTCATGTCCACCGGAAAATCCCATTCCGCGCATACGGCCAATCGATTCAATTTCGTCTATAAAAATTATTCCTCCCACTTTTTTAGCCTGTGCAAATAAATCTCGTACACGTGCCGCTCCAACTCCAACCAGCATTTCCATAAATTCCGATCCAGCAACTGAAAAGAAGGGCACATTGGCTTCTCCTGCAACCGCCTTGGCAAGCAAAGTTTTTCCGGTTCCTGCAGGTCCAATCAAAAGTACTCCCTTTGGCGTTCTTGCTCCAATCGCTCTGTATTTTTGTGGATTTTTCAAAAAGTCTACGACTTCCTGAAGTTCCTGCTTTGCCTCATCTACTCCGGCAACATCGGCAAAAGTAATCTTGGACATGTCCTTATTAAATTGTTTCGCCCGGGATTGACCAAAAGAAAAAACAGAAGACGCACCTTCTCTCGCCTGACGGAATATAAAAAAGAAGAAAAGCACCATTAAAAGAATTGGCAAAAATGTGGTTAAAATCGTAATCCAAGCCTGCGAAAAAGATCTATCTTTGATTGTAATTGCCGCCGTAGTCGGATCGACTTTGGCAGCTTCCAGTGCGACAAAAAAGGATTGATTATCTTCTTTTCTGGTTGTATATGCCCCACCGTCTTTTAGCTTTATGTTTATCTTGTCGCCGTCTATTTCGACTTTGTCTACTTTATTATCTTTAATATCGCCTATTGCTTTAGAAATCGACTCGCTAGGTAAAAACTTATCAATAGGTGTCGCAGTTGCCGCAAAAAATGCAAAAAGAATTAAGCCCAAAACTCCATAGATTACAAAAGTACGCCATGAAGATTTTTTACCCATCTTAGGCATAGCAACTCGCGGAAATGAAGACTTTTTAACTTGTTGACTCGCTACGCTTGCCGGGGATTTTTTCCCTTGTTGTTTGTCTATTGTCTTTTTTGGCATTTTGAATGAATAATTCTAACACCTGAAGTCTTAAATTGCTAGGTACGTCCATGTAAACCAAGCGCACCTGGATCTCTCAAAAAAATTTTAGAGGCGAGTCCTCGCTTACCCTAAACGAAGCTGAGGGTTGAGCTAGATTCGAGGACGTTCCTCGAAAAATTCAAAAGTAATCGATCTTCATAGCCCGTTTAACTTCAATCAGTGTCTTCTTTGCTTCATTCTTTGCCTTTTCTGTTCCTTCTTTCAAAATCTTTTCGACTAAATCCGGTTGCTTTTCAAACTCAGCTCTTCGCCTTTGAATCGGCTCCAAAAATTCTTCCAAAACTTCTACCAAAAACTCCTTAACTTTCACATCTTTTATTGTCCCTTTACTATATCTGTCTTTAAGTTCTTTAACTTTCGACTTTGACTTTTCACTTTGACTAAAAGCATCCAGGTAGACAAATACAGGATTCCCCTTAACTTCGCCCGGTTCGTCACCATGAACCCGATTTGGATCTGTGTACATACTCATTACTTGTTTCCTAACAGTCTCAGAATCGTCTGACAAATTAATTGCATTACCCAAAGATTTGCTCATCTTAGCCTTCCCATCTGTTCCCGGCAGCCTTTCCACTTCTCCAACCAAAGCCTTAGGTTCAACTAAAACTTTGCCATAAAGTTCATTAAATTTGCGCACAATTTCCCTTGTTTGCTCGATCATCGGAACTTGATCTACACCAACCGGAACTAAGTCTGCTTTCAAGAACGTAATATCCGCGGCTTGCGAAACTGGATAAGCCAAAAATCCCAAAGGCACATTGGCACCAAACCCTTTTTGCTTCATCTCGTCTTTGACTGTCGGGTTGCGCTCCAAACGAGCCAAAGTAACCAAATTCATATAAAAAACTGTCAGCTCGGCAATTTCCGGAATTTTAGATTGAATAAAAATTGTCGAAATCTTAGGATCAATGTCAACAGAAAGATAATCTAATACCACTTCCCTGATATTTTCCTCTAACTTTTCCGGATGCTCAAAATTATCAGTCAGTGCTTGAACATCAGCAATCATAATGTAAGTTTCATAGTCGTGCTGAAGCTTCACTCTATTTGCAAGCGAACCAACATAGTGCCCAAGGTGCAGTTTGCCAGTAGGCCGATCTCCAGTTAATATTAGTTTCATACGCTAATTATATATTAAAACCAATTCTTAATAAGATTTAATCATTCGAGACGGTATAGAAGAACACCTTGCACATTTATCTAAATGATTATCCATACTGTTAATCTGAGATCTACTTAAACCATTATTTTCTGGATGCATATAGCGCATCTCTACTTTGTCTTCTTTCAAATGGCCATTATTGCCAATCCTAAAGTAAATCGAACCCGGGTTCTTACTCTCAACTCTAACTTCGTTTGGGTCTTCCGCACAACCTTCCCTACAAACAATTGACACCTCAAACTGAATCTCCTCACCTTCTACTGGAATATTCTAGGAAACTACCGTTCTTCTTGGTTTTTCAGCTAAAGAATTTCCACAAAAATCACAGCTCCCGTCCATTTCCATTCGGGAACTGAAAGCTTCTTGCAATCTTGATAATCGTTCAGCCATTTTTTTCCAAATAAAAACCCCTTATCTGGGGCTTGTGCAAATTATTTATTTTTATCTTAGTCAAATAAACCGCACAAGACTAAACCCCATATGGAGTAATAATCCAGTGCATCCAAAATTTCTTGTGTAGTTTATTCACCTGGCAAATTAAAACAAAATATACTTTATCTGTCAATCTCATATTAACTCCACAACTTGATAATCTCCAATTGCTTTCAGTAAATCACTAAGCTTCATTTCCAACCCATGTTTTAAATCTCCAGAACCCATATGGACGTTTTTAAGCTCCAAAACCTTTTTGTCTAAATAAACCGGAATGCCTATTTTAACAGGACAAACCGCACCAATTGACACGCCAACAACTTTCAAAACTTCTTCCGGCTTTGCCAATTCTGTTTTTGACCCAAATAGTTTCCTTATTTTCTTAAAATCCAACCTGTCGTTTCCTCGAACAACTAAAGCTACAAAATTCAAGTTGTCAATTCGAACAACCAGCGTCTTAACTATTTCATTGGTTTTAATCCCAGCTCTCACAACATCACGAACAGTAAAAGCCTCCTGATCGAGATCGACTACTTCAAAGGCCAGCTGCTTCTGCTCCAGATATTTCTGTATTCCTGCTAAGTCGGACATGTTTTATTGCTAATTTATGCGGATCCCCATCTATTGTAGGGCTTTTTCCGCTAGGACAGTGATCTTTTGCCACAATCATCAACAATTTATTGACCGGCTCCGTCCCGTTTGCGACTAACATCTCTGCCGCCACTCCAACGACCGGACACCCGTAACAACTATTAATACCCTTTTCGCAATTCGTAATAAATCTTTCCATAATTCACCTACTTTCATGCCACAAAAAAACTCGCATTTTCTGCGAGTTCTGTATTTTTGGCAAGCTCTTCTTAAAAAAGAACTACTACAAAACCCGCTTTAGCGAGTAAAGTAAAAGTACCAAAAATTAATACTATTCAGTTTTAATTTCATTTAAAACGAAGCTAACTCTAGCAAGGTCGCTACCCAACCTGCCAAACTTAACACACCTCAAAAGAGCATTACTTACAACACCATTATATCAGTGGAAGTCTTAGAGTGTCAAATCTTTTGGCAATTAAAAACTTGGAGTGACAACCTAGTGTATTAACTTAAGTAACCTCAACGCACTTCCTGTCAAACACCTACTGAGCTGGCTTTCTAAATTTATTAGTGACTATTAACACCAAAAGACGATAATATTCCTTATAGGTAAATGATCTATTTAAATTAAATCCTACATTCTGTCAAACTTACTGCCATATGTTAGATCGCAAGCCTTCTTCTGCCGCCTTATTGTATGTTGTCAGGTGGAATTTTATATCTTGAGGTTCATATTTGCTGCTCAACTGTTCTCTAATATATCTTCTCAAATGGTTTATTTTTTGTTGACTAGAAACAACTAGAAGAATAATTGGAGCGTTGCCATCTAGACCACTGTATGATCCCAATTTATTATTTTGGCCTAGTTTAATGTATTGTTTCACTCTATATCTCAGCGCATATCTTGGAACGTGGGTATCAAATAGTTCTAACAAATACGTTGATGAATCCATGTTTTTTCCGTTGGGATTTTTAATTGCCTCAATAAACATATCAGGTGTAACTTTAATTTCTTCGGACTCGGCATATAAACTTTCTTGAATCCACAGTTCGGTTTTGGTCTCACAATAATATTCTAGTTTTCTATTGCTCTTACCCACACTATTGAGCTGCAGGTAAAATTCACAAACTTGAATACAGTGATTTTTGAAAGTGTCTGATGCGTGTTTGTCTTGGTAGAATTTCTTAACATGCTTATATTCAAGCTCTTCATTTGTTGCACCGTATTTCATGCCTTTTTGAAATCTAACCCATAAAACACCGTTGTAATGAAGGAAATAAATAGCTGGTTTTGTATTCTCAAGTAGTTTTTGAGAGTAAATCCTGCCCAAGTACTGTTTTGAAACCAAATCCCGAAGCCATGCATTTATACGCCTTGGTTCTTTGTGACCAAGAAACTTTTGTATCTGGTATCTGTTAATAAAGCGGAATTTGTATACAAGATTCACAATCTCGTCTTCTTTTGCCGTAATACTAGGAAGATTTTTATAAGGCATAATGAGTGATTGGTTTTTCACTAAGCAATATCATAGCCATAGGTTACTACTCAGATACTTAGGTACAAGAACAGATATTAATTAGTGGCAGATTAAGTTCGCAGCAATTCAGCTAAAGTAAAGTGATCAAGGAATTATACAGATAAAGTCAATTTTTCTCCATGGTTTGGTTTCGTCTCATCCTTTTACTCTGTAAAAGGAGTAAAGATCGGAAAGATAATTTCACATTATAGCCTTAAATCAAGTGTAAGTTTAGGCACATAGATTGTCCTAGCCAGCGAGGACAATTACAATTCACTGCTTAGTTTAACCTAAACATTATCTGCTATCCGCATTACCGATAAAATAAAGTGAGGATTTACCTTTTAATGTCCACTTTCGACAAATTAAGATTTAATGTTTCTTCAATTCCATATTCAGACAACCTAAAGAAGAAGCGCGCAACGCATTACGGAGGCTTAATGCACTTCTCATCTAATTCCTCACTTCCTAGTTGAATGAATTAATATAAATTTTTTCAGAAACGTATAGCTCAATCGAGATCGGTTATTCCTAAAGTAATCATTAGAGCTTCTTCAACTTGTTCAATTTTATCTTGTGACAAAACCCCAACCTTTTTAATTAATCTTGCTTGATCAATAGAACGAATTTGGTTAACAATAATAACTGATTCCTTGTCCAAACCTATTTTCTCATTCACTTTAACCACATCAGGTCCTATAAATTCCGGAATTATTGAGCTTAAAGGCATCATTATAACTGTTGAAAGATTTTGGTTTAGAACATCGTTGGAAATTACAAGCACAGGTCGCTTCTTGTGAATCTCACGTCCAAATCCCGGATTTAAATCGGCGATGAAAACTTCGCCACGCTTAGGATAATTTTTCGAAAGCTTCTGCGTCAACATACTTAAAATCTTCCTGGAGTCCACTGATTAACACTTCTTGGGCCTTTAAGCTTTTGAGCAGCTCTTTTTTAAGGTTTTTCTTGCGCTTTAATCTATCCTCAAGTGCTTGTGCAATAAATTTACTGCGAGATCTTGCTGGAATTGTTCTCCTCAGATCTCGAGCTAACCCAATTGGCAATGTAATATTTATCCTTTGAATCTGCATATACACACTTATTATACACACTGAAAAACTTTTGTCAAGCATGCGCAGCACTTTCAGAAAAGAAAGTATAGATTAAGTTATAGCTACCTTGAAAAACAGTTGGTGTTCGACTCTATGGCAAATGAAAAAGATTATTCTAACTCATTTGCTAGTTTGAATCCTTTACTCTTATAAAAGTGATCGAAGGAAAAAATTGCATCAGCCTTAAACCTCTCAGCTGTATCTAATATAACGCAATCAAACAATGTGTTTTTCTTGCTTGCGCTTGGGCTGAAATAATTTACCGATCTCTTAATGGTATCTTTGTTTACTTCAACTACCTCTAGGTTCGAATCTGTGAAGACTACTGCCGTTCCATATGCTGTTGCACTACTTGTTAATTTGTGTTGCAATACCGAAACTGCTTCACATATTGATGTAGAAGGATAAATCATCCGGGCATTTAAATTTTTTAGCTTTTGAGAGATTGCTAAAGCTTTTTGATGATTAGAATCTTGAGGATGCGCCTGGGCCACTATAGCATCTGCATCTACTATCACAACAGGCGATTTATTAACCATTCCAATTCTTCCATAAATACTTATCCATATTGCTAGATAAATCTTTTGGACCCTTAGCGTTTATTTTTTCGCCCAGCTCGGCAATTTTCAACAAGGCTTCAATCCCACCAGTCTTTTGACTTTTTATAGAAGTTACGCCCTCTTCAAGAGCCTCACGAATAACGGTCGCTTTACTTTTCTTGGTATCTTTGGCAAGGTGTTCAATCTCTCTATTTAATTCTTCAGGAAAATAAACAAAAGTTCTAATCATAAACATATGATACACATGTAGTAAATCCTTGTCAAGTTAGCTATTTAGACAACCAAAACGTGAATGAGAATCGAACACCATTTGAAGCTAGAAACCAAAAAAACCATTTTTACCGTTGGGTTTAATGATTTTTATTGATAAAACGATTAGTCCATACTATCAAGCTATTCTTGATCTTAAGAGATCGAAGGACACAGTAAGTAGCCTTAATGCACTTCCTGTCGAACACCTGTTCATCTGGTTTGTTCAGCTGATCAATGATTATATTAGGGCTAGTCAAACTCTTCAGGCAGCTACTGTATGTTAAGAAAATCTCTTGGACTAATAATCTTTGTAGATTTGTATTGTTTTAGTTCCAGTACGTATTTGTCACCACTTATTAAGTAGTCTGCCCGTGACTCTTCCGCTAGTTCTAAAAGAAAATTATCGCCAGGATCTTTGCAAAGATCAACTTTCTTCTTTGGAATATATTTTTCGCTTTTCACATCTAGTGCATCTGCTACGAAGTCTACTATGGATATTGGCACTAAAAACTTCAACCGAAGCTTATTTAAAATTTCAGCTTTAAGTTCAGGAGAAAGGCAAAGAATGTATTGGTTGTTAAGCCAAGCAAAAACTACTTTGCGAGGATTACCTCCAAAAAGAACACCCGACAGGAACACGTTTGTGTCCACAATGACCCTAGGCATCCTTTATGATGGAATAAGCTTCTTTTTCTGTACGAGGTTTTTTTATGCCTTTTTGCTTTAGATATTTTTTGAACGCATTTCCGCCTTCTGCAAAAACTTCTTTGAATTTTAACTGGAAAAGTTGTTCTCTTTCTTCATCGTTTTTTAAAATCTCTTCATAAGGATAAATGACCACAGAAGGAATGCTATCTTGAACAATTACAACAGGTTTTTTCGTTTCCTTTATTTTTTGAATAAGCTTAGAAAGGTTAGTTCTTGCGTCGGAGATATTTACTATTTGTAACATATACCGTACATTGTACCGTACAAATGTATGTCTGTCAAGATACTACGCGCTTCTCGCATGTTTTCAAAAACACCATCATCTAATTTTAAAAAGTCCATTGGTGTTCGAATCCCTCGCAGGTGATTAGGAAATTGAAGCTGGCTTGATACACAAATTCGTTAGTTGTCGAACACCAAATTAGCCCATACTATCAAGCTATTCTTGATCTTAACAGCCCGAGGGACACAGTTAGTAGCGTGTACGGGAGTCAGCTCGATCCCAGTACTATCTTTGCAAATACCCAAGAAGCTTCTCTGCTACTAGAACAGTTAAATCAACTATACAGGCATCTAGACACTGCAAATCTTAATTATGCATAAATCTACGTACTATTCGTGTAGCTCGTGGAAAAAATTCGAAATATTGAGCGGATTATATCCTAGCCAAACCCTGCCTCAAGGTTCTGCCTATCTTGTTTCTACACCTTTCTCTATATACTTTTGAATAAGGTATTGATATGGCATGTGCAATTGACCAGCTTTAACCTTCACCTTCAAAAGTAATTGTTCTGGAAGACGAATAGAAATTAACTTTTTGGTACGTTTGAGACTAGGGAACACCATCCCTCTTTTAAAATCAGACGGCTCAAAGTAATCTGATAAATCAAGACTAGCCCAAAACTCTGATTCTTGCGTTTCACTTTTGAATTTTGGCACTACGAGTTTCTTTTTCATACAGATTCACCTCCTTTTTATTGATGTTTCTTGACGAAATAACTCTAATTTTATTGCCTCTTTTGGTGAATATTTGATACAAAAGTCTTCCTTTTTGTGTTTTACCGATGATTAGGAAACGTTTTTCCGCTTCTGAATGTTCAATGTCTTCGTCTAAAACATTATTCTCGTCAAAGAATATTTCTTCTGCCTCCTCAGGTTTAACATTGTGACGTGCGATATGGGCTATATTTGCCTCATCCCATTCAAATCCTGTCACATTCGCAAGGACACGATTTTTCATATATACAATATATGTATATACTAATACTTCTCTTAGTTCCGTGTCAATTTTTTCTATAGAAGCGATATTTGATTGTCGGATACTTTTTTCTTGGTGGTGTTTACTATTTTTTGCTTTACCAAATTTAAACTGCGATATGTTCTTAAGCGTTTAAAGTACATTATTCTAAGCATCTGTACCTCATAATCTATATAGTCATAAACGTAAGCAGCTTGTTTATTTTCTGCCTGCCTTTGTACTCTGCCAACATACTGAATCAGTTTCCCTTTCCACGAAAAGGGAAACGTCAGAAAGAGATGAGTAAGCTCGGGCCAGTCAAAGCCTTCGCCGACAACTTTACCTGTTGCAACCAATACTTGGAATCTGTTTTGTTTTATTCTCTTGAATAAGTTCTCTCTGGATTTTTTGGTGGCTCTGCCTGTAAAGGTTGTTGCCTGAACTCCTTTAAGATTTTTTCTCATGAGTTCTAGTAAGGTTTTACAGTGATCAACACGTTCAGTTAGAATCAAACATTTTGCACCAAGTTGAATTGCTTCAACTATATCGTTTGCTATTAGCTGGTTACGTTCATTATCCGTAATTATTATGGAACTTATTTCATTAAAGTCGGATGTATTTGCGGTTGTAAAATTAGTCTTTTTAGCAATTAAGTGAGTAGTTACTTTATTTTCATCTTTTCCTTCATCGACAGTGTCCGTTTTGTCTTTGGACTGGATTATTGGTCCGAGATAAAAATTCATTAAACGTTCAAGTTTATCCTTACGATAAGCAGTGGCTGTAAGCCCGAGAATATATTTTGCAGGCAGATTTTTCAGCACTTTGGTAAATGTGTTTGCAGGAGCATGATGACATTCATCAACCACTATAAATCCAAATTTGTCCTTAATTTCGGCTAAGCCTCTTTTTGCCAAAGTGTAGTACGATGCAACAGTTATCTTTTTACCAATTTTCCACTTATTTTCTCCAATTATGCCTAAATCTTCCTTTTCTAAACTAAACCAAGTTTTTAATTGTTTCTGCCATTGATGAAGTAGTGACCTGGTGTGAACAATAATTAATGCCGGTTGTTTTCTGTTACTAATACAGTAAAGAGCAATCAAGGTTTTTCCAAACCCTGGCTTTGCCTCCAGAATAATTCGGTCTTGTTTTAATAAGTCTTTAGCAGCTTTTAGCTGTTCGGGTTTAAGTTCTAAGGTAGTTTTGAAACTTGTTGGTTTTGTGGTAATTTGTTTGTTATCGATTTCCAGCTTTAAATTGTTTTCTACAGCAAAATTTTGTATTTCAGCCAAAAATCCTGCAGGAATTAAAATACCCTCATCAATTACTTCAATATTCTTATGAAATTTATGTGTGTTCCAAGTAGAATAACCCCTCCTTTGCAACTCGTAAAACTGAGGGTTTGGGAAGTTTAATTTACTTTTTAAGAATTTGTATAACTTATCTGGCAAAAAGGCAGCTGGAATATAGATTTGGCTGGATAAAATTAATTTTGCTTGCTGCGAGGAGCTAGTTTTTACAAATGCATCTTCCTCGTCATCAGTTATTTTCTCGACTAGGGTATTTTTACTTGTTTTTGGTTTGGGTTGAATTACTTTAGCGGAATTCAGTATTTGGTCAATATTTTTAGCGGGAATTTTAACAAAGGATTTTAGATACTCCCACTGATTTTTATAAACATTACCATTAAGATCTATAAAGGCACTGTTGCCTTGTTTTAAATATTCTCCTTGGAGCGGTAAAGCAATCAAATTCCCATAACCCTTACCAGAATGTTCATCTTGACTGGGAAACAATCGATCAAAAGCTTTGTGTGAAGCCGGTAAAGCTTGGCCTAAGAGATATTTTCCCAATTGTCTTGCCTTCCACGCAGGTATTTCAGCTTCAAAAAAGAACCAGACATGACTTCCATTTCCGGATTTTGATCTTTCCAAATAACAGGACAGCTGATATTTGTTTGCTGTTTCAATCAACAGTAAAGATTCTTTTAACCAGTTTTCTTTGTCGAAATCAACTGCCAAAAAATGTGTGGCGTTATCTTTAAGCAATGGATAAATACCAATAGTTTCTTTGCCTAGTAAATGCTTTTTAATGACAAAGTCATTTAGTATAGGATTACTATTAAGCGTAAAGACGGGCGCATAACCGGATTTTGAATTAACAGGATTTTTCCAGAATTTTGCATAAACATCTATCCGACCTTTAAATAGAGTTCTGAATAAATTAATTTCTCCCACTATAATTTCTCTTGGGCTATTCATCTGTTATGGCTAAACAACTGTGAATTATACAGGAATGAGCAGGAATTAAACGGCGTTTTTTCAAAGTTCATCTCATTCCGGAGGGAATTCGAACCTAATCGAAGCTAAAAATCTGGAGTGAAAAATATTATCCTACAAAAACCCATGGTTAATGGTTCGGAGTTCATGCCTGAGCGTCAACGTGTGTAGCGGGGGCGGGAGTCGAACCCGCTTCCTCAGATTATGAGCCTGATGAGATACCGTTTCTCCACCCCGCGTAGTGGTGATTATTCTAGCCTCAAAAACTTCTTTTGTCAATTTACTGGGGTTTTGTTAGAATTACGCTGAAGCTAGTACGGCGGCGTAGCTCAGTCGGTTAGAGCGTGGCACTCATAACGCCAAGGTCGAAGGTTCGATCCCTTCCGCCGCTACACAGTTTAAGTCCCGAAAAAGAGGTCTTTCCACTTTTGCCAATTAGGTTTTTCCGGCTTTTGCGCTAATTGACTACTATCCACTTGATTCTGATTTTGCGATAAAATAACCACCGTTTCGCCTTCTTTGGCCAAACCTAATTTATTCCTAATTTCCGCCTCCGCAAATTGGTTGCTTTTTTTATACTCCAATTCTTGCTTCAACTGTTGATTTTCGGCTTTTAACTTCTCCAATCGTACACTTTCTTCGCCTACTTTCGCAGATGTAGTTCTAAAACTCAAAATTCTCTTGGTACTTTTAAAAACCAATAAAACAGAAACTAAAATAGCGAAAATTAAAAGGAGATTTCTCTTCATAGCAGACTGATATAATCATTATCGCATACACGCACGCCCTAGTCGTAATAATTCTCTATTGACAAGGCCCATAGCAAGCGTTATACTACCAATACCTTTAACCTGCACCAGTACCTGCTAACTTGTCCTACTGCAACCACAAATAATGAAGAAATTAACTGACGCGCATCGCGAGTTTATTGAGCATTTAAGAGGCAAAAAAAGGGCTTCTGCTACAGTTTTGGCTTACGGCAAAGACATTGAACAACTAATTCAATTTTTAGAAGAACTTAAAAAAGCTCAAGTCCACGAAGTCTCAGCAGACGACATCCGAACTTTCCTTTCCAAAATGGAAAAGAGCGGCTACACCCAAAAATCTATTTCCCGAAAGCTAAATTCGACCAAAACATTTTTCCGTTACCTAAAAGTCCAGGAAATTATAACAGACGACCCGGCAACTATGGTCGAACACCCTAAATTCGACACAAAACCACCTCGCATTCTTTCCCCTATTGAATATCGAGCCCTTCGGGATGCCGCCCGCGACGATGCCAGAATTGCAGCGGTCATCGAAGTTTTATTGCAAACCGGAATCAGAATCGGTGAACTTGCCAATCTTAAAACAGACGATATTTTTTACGGTGAAGGTGCCAAAGAAGGCCATTTATTTGTTCGCCCATTAGAAAACCGCGGCGAACGTACAGTACCTTTGAATAAATCAGCAGAATCTGCGCTTAAAAGATATATGGAAATCAGACCAAAAACTGCCAATAAAGCTTTATTTATCACCAAAACCGGCCGTCCGCTATTAGTTCGAAACATCAGAACCGCGATCGACCGCTACTTTAAAAAAGCCGGCATCGCAGGCGCAAAAGTTAACGATTTAAGGCACACTTGGGTTGCCCATCACCTGTCAAGCGGTGCATCACTGGTCTTAATTTCTAAAATCGCGGGCCACAAAAGGCTTTCGACAACTGAGCGCTATTTAACCCTCATTTCTCCTCCTAGAGGGGAAGAAAAACTCAAACTAGAGCAGCTATAATCCGTTGATACATCGACACCTTGACGCATCTACACTTCCTTCTTGTGTTGACAATAACACCCTTTCCGTATTAAATGTAACAAATGCAAGACTCTGCCGTAGAAACCACACCACAATTAAAAGTTCCAAGTTTAAAATCACTTTTAGACGCTGGTCTAACCAAAGAAAAAGCACAAGCTATTTTAGAGAAAAAGTCAATCGCAGCTCAGAACATCGTACAAGCCAAGTTAGCCGGTAGCGAGCTTTACGAACGTGTTTCTCTTGGTTTACCAGTAACAGAACTTAAACTCGGCAGCGGCATACTTCAACTTAATATCGAATCACCAACAACAGGCAATCTAACGGAAATAATCAAAAACGGCCTCGATGGGCTTAACCCAAATCCACCAGAAGATGAAGAAATGGCAATTTACGACGGAATCGCATCCAAAGCTCTAAAAGAAAAAGATTATCTAGCTGCAGCCAAAGCTTTAAGACTAGCAGAAAACGATCCAAAGCTGGAAAAGCCGGAAGTTAAGAAAAGGCTTCAAGATGCAACCGACGGAGACGAAGAAGAACAATATAAATTAGCCGAAGTATTGGATGAAATATTCCCAGAAAACCAAAACTCACAACCATCAATAATCGAACCCGCAAAAGCATCTGCCACTCCCGATCTGCATGAAACAAGTCTACCTAAAACGGCAGTACCATCTTCTATACCAACAAAATCACCAACTGCAACAACAGCAGAACCAAAAACACCTGATTTAACTGGTTATAATCTTCCTCCAACCTCATCACAAGGTTCAAATATTTCAGCCACACCTGGCCTTACTCTGCTTGGCCACACACCAATAGAAACTGCTGCACCTACGCTGAACATAGCAGGCGCTCGCCCAATTGCCCCAGTTGATAATCTAGTTCCACCTTCGCAAATAGAAGTCACAGCTAACCCAACGCCTGATCAGTCTCAATCCGGCCTCAGACTTGTTCCACCACTCGAAAGAGCCGCTTAATCTTTTTTCTTTCGAAGCGCGTTGGAGAGAACATCAACTAAAAGCAAAATAATAAGAGGAATTAAAAGCGCTCTCCAAAACCACGAGACGAAATAGACAAGCACTATCCCCGAAAGCGCAATTATTACTAAGACAAGTTTGCCCAGTATTTTCATAATAGCTTGAAATTTACTCTAAGCTCTGGTATTATACTAATCAAAGGATTCTCGGTTCAACACCGGGGCCTTTTTTTTAGAGGGAATGACAAACGATATGACGGTTGAACATAATATAATTGAAGGTAACAAAAATATGGAAACTGAAGATAACCACGCGCCACTTGTCCTAAAATGTATTGATTTTAGAACAAGCAAAAACACAGAAAATTGGCTTGAAGAACAAGGACTCAAAAGAGGTGACTATTACCTGTATGCATCAGCAGGCGCAACAGGTAACCCCAAGGGGTTCATGGAATCTGTAAAATCAGAGGGCCATTCAGCCATTACAGCTGTGGATCACCAAGATTGTGGCTTTTATAAAAAGAACGGGGATGATAGCACACAAGCGCATCATCATAACCTTGAACTGTTAGGAGAAAATCTTTACTCAGAAAACCCAAACATCAAGTATAATTATCATCTTTTACCAGTGGCCGATGATCGTCATGCTTGCATCGCAACTGCAATCATTTTAGGCCAACCAGAAATGGTGAGGCTTGCAAGAGAAAAACTTGATGACTTGGGACTTGCCGATGATCACGACGAGATAGCTAGACCTCACGCATTGTCAGTTGACGACGAAACACTATGGAACGATTTAGAAATATCTCTTTCTTTGCACAGTCCAACCAAAATTTTATTATTCGAAAAAGATGAAGAAAACGCAAAACGGCTGATGGAAAAGATCAAGGAAATTGCTGCTCACATGCAAGTTGAATCGATAATGCTAGCACCCGCTGCATAACTCCCTTCTTGCCTAAACTATACATCTCTGGTATATTTTTGCCGAAAGGACTTTCTGATCGCCGCAAGGGCGAGAGAGCCCTTTTTTTCTAATCAAAAACCTGCCAAAATAGAGTCAAACAATATGGACGTAACGCTTGCCGCAGAAAAATTATTTAAAATTGGTCCAATACCTGTAACCAACACTCTTCTCACAACTTGGCTTGTTACTGCCATTCTTTTAACTATTGCCTATTTTGCCACCCGCAAAGTAACTCTGGTACCACAGGGTGTTCAAAATGTAGCTGAAACGGCAGTCGAAACGCTCCGCGATTTAGTCTCCTCCCTTGCTCCGGAAAAAACCAGCGTTTTTTTGCCAATCATTGCCAGCTTTTTCTTTTTTATAATTCTAGGAAACTATTTTGGTCTTCTTCCCGGTGTTGGAACAATCGGCTTCCATACTATGGAAAATGGCAAAGCAACTTTCATTCCCCTCTTTCGCTCAATCAATTCCGATTTAAACACTACTGCCGCACTTGCAATCGTCTCCGTTTTTGCAACTCATTTTTTGGCTGTTCGCTACTTAGGTCTAGGTGGTTACCTTGGCAAATTTTTAAGCTTAAACCCAATTTTCTTATTTGTCGGTTTCTTGGAGATAATCGGAGAAGTTACCAAAATCCTTTCGCTTTCTTTCCGGCTTTTTGGAAATATTTTTGCGGGCGAAGTCTTACTTTCGACAGCGTCTAGCAAACTTTTTGCTTTTTTTATCCCTATTCCCTTTTATCTTTTGGAACTCTTAGTCGGCTTCGTTCAAGCCTTGATTTTTGCTATGCTTACCCTGGTTTTTATGGTAATCTTAACTGAAAAACAACATCATTAAAATGAAAGGCGGTGAATTAATTTGACAGAAATAGTACTCGCAAAAGGTGCGGTTATTGCAATTGGTGGTATGTTCCCGGCTCTTGCCATCGGTCTTATCGGTGCCAAAGCAATGGAGGCAATCGGCAGAAATCCGGACGCATCGGGCAAAGTTTTACCTGCGATGTTAATTGGAATGGCACTTGCTGAAGCTATCGCAATTTACGCACTTATCTTAGCATTTACAGGATAAAGGGGTAATATATCAGCCTTCTGGTCTACGCCGGAATCTGATATTTTTACCGAACTTAAAATCTTAACAAGTTTAAGGAAGTTCGCTAAAAATGGAAATATTACATAATTTTGGAATTGAACCAATTCTGCTTTTGGCACAAATTGTCAATTTCTTGGTAATTTTATTCTTACTCAAGAAGTTTTTCTTCGGCCCAATTGTCAAAATCTTAGATGATCGCAAAAAAAGAATCGAAGAAAGCCTAAAAAATGCAGATCTAATCGAGGAAAAGTTACAAAAAACAGAAAATGACTCGATTGCTATTTTGGAAAAAGCCAGTAAAGAGGCTCAAGCTTTGCTTACAGATGCCAAAGCAGAAGCGCAAAGAATAGCAGATAAGGCAAGTTTGGATGCTAAAAAAACAATTGAAGATGCCCAAGTTGCCATAAAAGAACAAATTCTAACGGAAAAGGAAAAGCTTCAAAAAGAAGTGCAGTCAGAAACCATGTCACTGGTTGCCGATGTCGTTAAAAAAGTTCTTGGCCGCACAATGACCAAAAACGAAAAAGCAGAAATGACCAAAGTTGCAGTGCGTGAAATGTCAAAACAAATGTAAAATGAAAAACAAGAAAAAAATTGCCGCAGTGGCTAAACTCTTATTCAAAAATAGCTTCTCAAATGGCTATTTAGACGAGAAAAAAATTATTTCAAACCTTAAAGTTCTCACGTGTCAAAAGCCACAAGGATTAGTCAATATTTTAAGATTTTATAAACGATTAATAGCCCAGGCCCGTGCCACAGAAGAATTACAAATCGAATCAACTGAAACTTTAAACCCAAACCAGGAAAAAGAATTACTTACCAAAACTCATGCCAGAAAAATTCATTACAAACTTAACCCAAAAATGGTCTTTGGCGCCAAAATCAAACACGGAGATTGGATCTATGAACAGTCACTAGAAAACAAATTGCACCAATTGATATGAACATTATCGAAGAAATCGAAAAACAAATAGAAAAAAGCAAGTTCACACAAACTGCCAAAAACGTCGGCAAAATTCTGGAAATCGGAGACGGCGTTGTCCGAGTTTCTGGCCTTTCCGATGTTGCCGCCTCAGAAATTGTCCAATTCCCGCACAATATCACCGGTCTTGCTCTAAATTTAGAAGAAGACTCAATCGGAGTTATTATTTTTGGAGACTGGACCAAACTTAATGAAGGCGACCAATGTCAAACAACCGGCAAAATTCTGGAAATCCCGGTTGGTCGCGAACTTTTAGGCCGGGTCATTGATTCCCTTGGCAATCCATTGGACGCAAAAGGCAAAATCAAAACCACCAAACATTATCCTGCCGAAAAAATTGCGCCTGGCGTAATTTATCGAAAATCCGTGAACACCCCACTGCAGACCGGATTAATTGCCATCGACTCTATGATTCCAATAGGCCGTGGGCAAAGAGAACTTATCATTGGGGACAGGGGCCTTGGTAAAACCGCGATTTGTCTGGACACAATAATCAATCAAAAAGGCAAAAACGTAATCTGTATTTATGTGGCCATCGGCCAAAAAACCAGCAAAATCGCCCAAGTTGTCGCAACTCTGGAAAAACATAAAGCCATGGATCACACAATAGTAGTTGCCGCTTCTGCTTCAGATTCTGCATCCATGCAATATATTGCTCCATATGCTGGTTGTGCAATCGGAGAATATTTTATGGATCAGGGCAAAGACGCCCTAGTTATTTACGACGACCTTTCCAAACACGCCTGGGCCTACAGACAACTTGCTCTTCTTCTGAAACGTCCATCTGGCCGCGAAGCATATCCAGGCGATATTTTTTACCTTCATTCAAAACTCTTGGAGCGTGCCGCTCGAATGGACGAAAAATATGGTGGCGGATCACTGACCGCGCTTCCAATTATAGAAACCCAAGCCGGCGATGTTTCTGCATATATTCCAACTAATGTAATTTCGATTACCGATGGCCAAATTTATTTGGAAGCAGACCTTTTCAATTCCGGCGTTAGACCGGCAGTTAATCCGGGCATTTCCGTTTCCCGTGTCGGTGGAAATGCCCAAACAAAAATGATGAAACAAGTCGCCGGCTCGCTAAGACTAGATCTTTCCCAATATCGATCTCTTGCAGCCTTTGCCCAATTTGGCTCAGATCTCGACGAAAGCACTCAAAAAAGGCTAGAGCGCGGCAAAAGAATTGTCGAAATTCTCAAACAGCCTCAACTGCAACCTCTAGACGTTGCCTCTCAAGTTACTCTTCTTTGGGCAATCAATAACGGCTTTTTCGACAACGTTCAAATAACAGAAATCGAAAATAAAAAAGAAAGAATTCTAAGTCTATTCGCAGCCAACAAAAAACTGAAAGATTATATGAACGATAAAAAAATAATCGACGATTATGTCGAAAAAGAATTAGGTCGTATGCTCGGTGCAAAACAAACGGTATCCAACACCAACTCAGACAAAAAACCGCAAACCGCAACCAAATCAAAAACAAAAAAACCTAAATCCAAAACATCCAAAAAATCATGAGCAACATAAAAGATATTGGCAAAAGAATAAAATCGATTAAAAATACTCAGAAAGTAACCCACGCAATGGAATTGGTTGCCGCCGCAAAAATGCGAAAGAGCCAGGCTACTGCTCTTGCCGGCCGACCATATTCAATCTCACTCTCTGAAGTAATGAACGAGGTTAAAAACAAAAGCAGAACTAGTAAACATCCGCTTCTTAAAAGCAACGATTCCGAAAAACAAATGATAATCCTAATCTCTTCAGACCGTGGTCTGGCAGGCGGCTTGAACATTAACCTTTTCCGAGAAATTGCCAAAAGCGAAATAAAAAACACTCAGTTTATAACAGTTGGCAAAAAAGCCACCGAATTTAGCTCCAAAACCAACCAAAATCTTCTGGCAAGCTACAACTCAGAAGAAAAATCAGCACTCGACCTAGCGCGCATCTTAACCAAAATGGCAACTGATGCATTCATTAAAAAAGAAGTCTCCAAAGTCAGTATTCTCTATTCTCATTTTGATTCAACCATTAAACAAACCCCCAAATGGGTTTCTCTGCTGCCAATCGAGATTGGACTAAATCCTAATATCCCAACAACCCAACAACCTAATAACCTGATCTTCGAGCCTTCCGGCGACGAAATTTTGGAAAGCATTCTCCCTCATCACATTCTGACCCAGATTTATCAGGTTTTAGTAGAATCCAAAGCGTCGGAATTCTCGGCAAGAATGGTTGCAATGAAAAACGCGACCGATGCCGCCGGAGATTTGGTAGACGATCTCACTCTCACCTATAATCAGGCAAGACAAGAAGCAATAACCAAAGAACTATTAGATATAGTCACGGCGCAAAAAGCCTTTGAATAATATGGCAGACTCAAAGAAAAAAAATACCGGCCTCATCGTCCAGATAATCGGCCCCGTTATAGACGTTGACTTTTCTGGCGGCAAAATACCGGCAATCTACGACGCTTTGGAGCTTAAAGCCGCAGACGGCAATCGTTTAATCTTAGAGGTCCAGCAACACCTTGGCGAAAACATTGTTCGAAGTGTTGCTCTCGGCCCGACAGACGGCCTTAAACGCGGCGCGACTGTAACCAACACAGGTTCACCCATTTCCGTTCCGGTAGGCACGGAAACGTTAGGCAGAATCTTTAATGTCTTCGGTGAGCCAATCGACAACAAAGGCGCAGTTAAAGCCAAAAAATACTACCCTATTCATCGCCCGGCTCCAACCCTCGAGGAACAAGAAACCAAAACTGAGATCCTAGAAACAGGTATTAAAGTTTTAGATCTGATCACTCCGTTCAACAAAGGCGGCAAAATTGGCGTTTTCGGCGGTGCCGGAGTCGGCAAAACCGTAATTATTCAGGAATTAATCAATAACATTGCCAAAGAGCACGGCGGCTATTCGGTTTTTGCCGGCGTTGGCGAAAGAACCCGTGAAGGCAACGACCTTTACCACGAAATGAAAGAAGCAGGAGTTTTAGATAAACTCGCTATGGTTTTCGGCCAAATGAACGAACCGCCGGGCGCCCGTTTTCGCGTAGCCCTTTCAGCGTTATCGATCGCCGAATATTTCCGGGACGAAAAAAATCAGGATGTACTATTGTTTATCGACAACATTTTCCGCTTTGCCCAAGCCGGTTCCGAAGTCTCCGCACTTCTTGGCCGTACCCCATCTGCAGTCGGATATCAGCCAACACTAGCTTCGGAAATGGGCCAATTGCAGGAACGAATCACTAGCACTAAAAAAGGGTCAATCACCTCTCTTCAGGCAATTTACGTTCCGGCAGACGATTACACCGACCCAGCTCCAGTTGCCACTTTTGCTCATTTGGATTCAACAATTTCTCTGGAGCGGTCCATTGCTGAACAAGGTATTTACCCGGCTGTTGATTCCCTCGCATCAACATCCAGAAACTTAGACCCGACAATTGTCGGCGCCAAACATTACGAAGTTGCCCGCGGTGTCCAGAAAGTTTTACAGCGCTATAAGGAACTTGCAGATATTATTGCTATTCTCGGAGTTGAAGAACTCTCAGATGACGACAAAATTGCGGTAGCCCGTGCTCGC
>OBEQ011138558.1_pt1 | contig 28762 bp, 30 predicted proteins | sample 1670901 | NCBI WGS metagenome assembly OBEQ01 (sample SAMEA104232315, study PRJEB22302) | groundwater metagenome | biome: forest; feature: aquifer; material: groundwater | place: USA | collected 2011-08-07 | depth 5.4 m
CAGTTCGACAATCGCGGCCTGGCTAGCAAGCAATGGGTGCCCTACTTGTCCGCGACGTCGAATGCGTTCGTCGAGGTCAGCAGCGAGCCGGGTGCCGCGAGCCTCGCGACGGTCACCTACGCCTACGACGCGTTCGGCCGGCTGACCACGACGACGGAGCCGGACGCCTCCGTCACCAGGACGGCCTACGATGACTGGTTCACGACGGTCACCGACGCCGAAGGCCACGTCACGCGCCGCTTCCAAGACGCGTTCGGTCGGCTGGCGAAGGTCGAGGAGGTCAACGGGCTCGCGACTTACACGACGCTCTACAACTACGACGCGCTCGGCCAGCTCATCAAGGTCACCGACGCCAACGGCAATCTCACCACCGTCGCGTATGACAGTCTCGGCCGCAAGACCTCGATGGTCGACCCGGACATGGGCGCATGGTCCTACAGCTATGACGACGTCGACAACCTCGCCTCGCAAACCGATGCGCGCGGCGTCGGCACAGCGTTCGCCTATGATGCGCTCAACCGCGTCACGCAAAAGAGTTACACGATTCCCAACGGCTCCAGCGTTCCAAATCCAGGCGCCGTCACCTATCGATACGATGAGATGAACCAGGCGCTGCCCTTCACCAAGGGCAAGCTGACGTCGATCGCCGATGGCTCCGGCTCGTCGAGCTTCGACTACGATCGGCTCGGCCGCGTCGTCACCGAACGGAAAATCCTCGACGGCACGACGTACACGATTTCGCGCGGCTACGATCTGCTCGGCCGGCTGCTGAGCCTCACGTACCCGGACGGCGCGATCGCGCAGTACGCGTACAACGCGCAGGGCGGCATCAATCGCATCGACTTGCAACGATCCACCGGCACGCAAGCCATCGTCTCCAACATCGACTACAACGCCGCCGGGCAAATCACGTCGCTCGGCTACGGCAACGGCGTGACGACCGCCTACGCGTACGACCCGCAGACACTGCGGCTCAACAGTCTCGCGAGCCGCACCGCGACGTCGTCGCTGCAAGACCTTGGCTATAGTTTCGATCGCGTCGGCAACGTGAAGGCGATCATCGATCGGCTGAACACCGCAAGCTCGCAGACGTTTCAATACGACGGGCTCAACCGGCTGACACAAGCCTCCGGCCTGTACGGACCGGTCTCCTACCAATACGATGCCATCGGCAACATGCTGCAAAAGGAAAGTGCCACGCTGTCCTATGGTTTGCCCGATCGCAGCAAGCCGCACGCGGTCACGACGGTCACCGGCTCACCGACGGTTTCGAATCTCACCTACGATGCTAACGGCAACGTGCTCACCAAGGCCGGCCCGATCACGACCCAGCGGCTGACCTTCGACGCCGAGAACCGCCTCACGCAAGTCCAGCAGACCGACGCGATCACGGTCACGTTCAAGCCCGGGTGGAATTTCTTCAGCCTGCCGCTCACACCGGCCAGTGGGGGCATCTCATCGCTGTTCTCGAATTTCTCGACGGACTTCGAGCAAGTCGCGCAATACAATCCGTCGACGCAGAAGTTCACGCACTACACCGGTGTGACCGGCTTCGACGATTTCACATCGCTGCAGTACGGTGTGGGCTACCAGGTCTACTGCAAGAATCCGAGCGGCCGCAGTGTCACATTCACCGGCTCGCGACCCGCGGCGCTTGCTCCAGCACTCGCCACCGGCTGGCAGCTACTGCCCGCGACCCTCCTCGCCGACTCCACGCCGACCGACACCTTCGGCTCGATTGACGCTTCGTCAATCCAGCGTTACGATACCGCCAACGGCTCTTTGGCAACGGCCACGACCGTCCAGCCGGCGGGGGCGTACTACGTCAACGTGCGCACCGCCGGCACCTGGCGCCCGCCGATGCCGGGGTCGGCGACGGTCTCGTTTGTTTACGATGGCGACGGCGGCCGCGTCAAGCAAGTCACCGCCGCCGGCACCACGCGTTTCCTCGGGCAGAGCTACGAAATCGCGCCAGACGGCACGCGCACGAAGTATGTCTTCGCCGGCAGCCAACGCGTCGTGGCCATCGATGCTCCGCCCGGTCCCGTCGGTTCGCTGCCCTCGGTCGGCGACCGGCTCCTCGCCGGCGCGCGACAGGTCTGGAGCGCCATCGTCGGCTGGCTCTCGCTCCCCTCCGCGGAAGCCGCCGTCCTTCCCGCCCTGCGCTTCTACCTGCCCGACCACCTCGGCTCGACGAGTCTCGTCACCGATGCGACCGGCGCGATCGTTGAGCGAAGCGACTACACGCCCTACGGCTCGCTCGCTGCGCACACCGGCCCTCCAGCGGCCGCACACAAGTTCACCGGCCAACGCCTCGACGCCGACACGGGCTTGTACTTCTACAACGCCCGGTACTACGATCCGACGCTTGGGCGGTTTGTGAGCGCCGACACGTCAGTGCAAGATCCCGCCGATCCCCAGACGCTGAACCGCTACGCGTACTGCCGGAATAATCCCCTGGCGCATATCGACCCGAGCGGATACTTTTCCTGGAAGAAGTTTTTCGGGATCGCGGCGGCCGTAGTCGTTGCCGCCTTTACTGGACAGGTAGAGCTGCCTGTCTGGGTTGCCGCAACCTTCAGTGCGGCCGTTGTCGCTGGCGCGCAGGCGGAAGGAGCGGCGATTGATCGGGCAGTAGCGCGCTCGAGCTCCCAGTCAAGTTCACAACCGTCTGTTTCACAGACTGCTGCATCTTCTTCACTAAGCTCAGCAATGGGGCTTGGTGTGGCGTCGCTCGGCGCCGTACCGCTGGCTGCCGCGGCTGTTACTCCGGTTGGTGCGGGAGCCGGTGGCTTGGGTGCGCTCACGGCAGGCGAGTTGGCTATCCCTGGCGTTGGAGAAGTGGTAGGTGGCGCGATCGCCGGTATTCTGCTCTACCAAGGAGCGGCGGCAGTTCGAGAGGCGTACGAAGAATGGAACCGTGGGTATGAAATCATCGGATACCATGCGACCAGCTTCAACGGCGCCTATGGAATTGCAAGAGGTGGGGGCTTCAAATTCGATCTGTCGGATCGCGATGGAAGAGCGCGATTCGGCCCTGGTTTCTACCTAGCGAGTACCCCTAAAGGTGCCATCGCTGAATTAAGCCGGCGCGGATTAACGGTCAGTGCGGTGCTTGAAGTAAGAGCACGACTGACACGTAATATCATAGTTGGAGGTCCATTGGCTGACCGACCGTACTCCCGCGTGATCGGCGCAGGGGTCAGGGCCTTCCAGGGTTCAATCACATACGGTTCGTTTGCAGATCCCGGAGTAACGAACTACGTCTTGTTCGGCCCGGATCAGGTAGTTGCTCCTCCTCGCGTGGTACAATACGGCGACCAATAACATGGGAACTTTATCGAGGGATGGCATGTCCATAACCGACCTCTTTTTTAAGAGACGCAAAGCGGCTCTCAGTCCCGAAGAGCGACACGCTGTAATAGTGAATCGACTGAGGAACGAGGATGATTGGATCCCAGTCATTCAAGACTTGTTCTCGGGAAAGTATGAACCGGACGTTGTGGATACGAATATCTGGATTTGGGACTATGAAGGCATTTTTGAGAAAGCCTACGCAGCTGTTTCAAGTCTTCCTGAAAGTCGTCAGAGACTGCGACATGCTGTATTGAGCCTTCTTGGTGCTCGCAAGGAGTGGTATCGGCTTGCGGCTCAGGATCTTGCCAAAATCTTTGCCATATCAGAAGCTACCCCACGACTTGTCGACATCCTGCGCTCCAAGGTTATTCGCACCTTTCAGGTAAGCGGTCCATCAATGTTCTTGAGCGCCAGCGAGACCGAAGTTTCCAATATTGCGAGGGCCATCGAAGGACTTGGAGCCACGCAATCCATCGAGCCGATACTTAACCAATGGCTGGATATGTTTGTTCGAGACGCTGGTCCAGCCTTTCAGCGTTGGACGACTCTGGGACGCAGAAAAAAGGACGAGTTGGTGAGCTTCAGAGACTTGGCCGTTACCAGTCTGCAGCTTCTTAGTCGTATGAATGCGAACGTTGGAATGCAGCGGTTACGCGAGGTCTGTGGGCTAGGATCAGCGATACACCGTTGGTGTTGCCGCCTGGGGGGAGAAGAGTCGCGGAAAGAGGTAATAGCCTGTAAGTGGGTCGAGCAGATTTTCTTTGGCGGCTTGTTGGACAAACTGAGTTATGATTCGTTACAGGACTTAGTAAAACAGTATATTGAAGGTTTGCCACATGAGCAGTTGGAAATGATTTACGCATCACTTGATGGCGCTCACCGCAACAAGCATGCGCTAACGTCTCGAAAGGCATAGTGAACTCGCGCACTTCATGAATAAATTTTGAGAGTCGATGAGCACCGGATCTCCGACATTGCTATCGCTAGTAGGCCTTCCCATCAAGATCACTGTCAGTGAACCGTGGGACTTTGGGACTCTGCATGGAACTGGCCCGTTTGCCGGCCGGGTCCTATATTTCGGAAGCGATCCCAATCGATCGGAAAAAAGGACAGCTGCCCTGGTTCAATTGGATAAATCGCTGCTATTTGAAGGCATGACGTGCGAATTCTTTGTGGCTCAACCGAAATTGAAGAATCAATCGATAGAAGCTATTACGAGCGGCGCGCTGGTTGAATGCGGTTTAACGTGTATTTCTTCAGAGCGTGCGCGCTCGAGCGATCCTTTGAACTTGAGCTGGTGGCGAGGTGGTGTTGGTCTAACAGGCTCATTGAGCAAAGCTTAGAAAAGCAAGGGCGAGGCTGCAGGGAGCCGAGTCCCACTGAACCTGAGGCCCCTTTCCGCTCCACTGATGCGGAAAGGGGCCTCTTGCTTGCAAGGAAAAAACGTTAAGTTAGATATTCCGGTACGACGCGTTGGCCTGCCCAGACAGTCCACTATGATGGGTTTCAGCGCGCCAGACCTGCCGCTACGACAAGCTCAACTCGCCTGACCATGGCTTCCCAGGCGTCAAAACCAGAGGCCGGACATTCCGCTACGATGAACCTCAGCTGGCGGACTCCGCTATAGCGAAGGGGCCTTCCTTCGAATCTCGCTGATGACATCCTGGCCGGCAGCATAGAGCTTGGACAGCTTATGATGCCCTTCGCTCAAAGCATGCTCATCAAAATCCCCGGTAAACGTGCCTGAGAACGTCCTGAGGTAGAACCTTGTTCGGCCTGGCGCCGGGCGCGGGTATTCAGTGGTCCTCTGGAACTCGTCCAGCAACTGTTCTGCTGTGCTGATGAATTTCATGGCCTGCTGGCGAACGGAAGGATGTTCGCCCGCTCCAATAATCCCACCGCCCATTGATGTGTAAATGCTGACGGTGCCATCGACTGCTGCAAGCAAAGTCGCCGATCCTTCGGCGTAGCCCATGTCCATTAGGACAGCCCATACGCGGGGATGTTCCTGCGTGGGCACGATCCCAAGATTTCGAGGAGACTGTGTCAAGAACACGCCGCGGAGATCCGGAGCTTTCTCGGTATGCTTTGATGGCGGCACGTCTTCAGCTATTGCGGGTTTGGGAAATCCTGACGAGGTGAACGTGAGAAATAAACCAACCGCAAATGCAGTGCTTCTACTCATACACCTGCCTGCCAGTCACCAATCGTGGATTGAGTACTTCTGGTGTGTCGTTACTTGGCGAATTGACTAACGTCGAGACTGGCGAGGCCTTCATCTGTGTCGCCGGATACGGCGTGAGCAACGCACACGCCTGCTCAGGACTGAGCCCATCGCTGAGCCAGGCCGCCTCGCTCTCACGGGGCAGGATCACCGGCATCCGGTCGTGAAGAGTGGCCAGCAGCCGGTTAGGTATCGTGGTGATAATCGTGCACGACGTTACGGCCACCTTTGTCTTGGGATCCATCCACGTATCCCAGAGCCCCGCAAACGCGAACACCTCTCCGGACGTCAGCGTAATCCAGTGGGGAACCTTGCGGGTCCCTAGCCGCTGCCACTCATAGAAGCCATCGGCCGGGATCAGACAGCGCTGCCGCTGCAATGGCCGGCGAAACGCCGGCTTTACTGCGAGGGTCTCCGCGCGGGCGTTGATCATCCGGTAGCCGATCGTCGGATCTTTGGCCCAGGACGGAATGAGGCCCCAGCGCACCAGCTGCAGCTGTCGAGGCGCTTGATTGAGGATGGCTGGCACCGACTGGGAGGGCGCGATGTTATATCGCGGTGAGAGGTTCGGGGGAAACGTCTCTAGCTGGAACCGGTTATCCTTGATGAGCGCTTTCAGATCTGTGAGCGCGTATCGACCACACATATCTATTATTCTTAGGCAGCCTTGGTTCACAAATAAGGCGGCGTTAGGACGCCTCTCATGTTTTTCAACTTAAGTAAGTGTCGACGAGTACCCGAAAGCCTCTATCCTTCTTGTTCCTGAGGCTCGACTGATTCGTCCGTGATCGCCGGGAGCGGTTCTTCCAGCGAGGACTCCGTCCACGCCCCAGGTAGGGTCTTGCTAGGTTTGACACCGAGCTTCTTAAGCATCTCGGCCTGACGGATGACGTTGCCACTGCCCTCACTCAATTTCTTCCGGGCCTCATTGTAACTGTCTTGCGCCTGCTGGATGCGCCTACCCACCTCTTGCAGATCAGCCACGAATCCGACGAGCTTGTCGTAGAGCTCAGCCCCGCGATTGGAGATGTCCTTCGCATTACGGCTCAAGCCCTCTTGCTGCCACAAAAACGCGACCGTGCGGACAACGAAGAGTAGCGTGCTGGGGCTGACGAGCAGCACGTTTCTCTCCCAGGCCTGCTGGAACAACTCGCGGTCGTTTGTGACGGCCAACATGAAGGCTGGCTCCAACGGAATGAACATAATGACGAAGTCGAGGGACCTGAGACCATAGAGGGCCTGATAGTTTTTCTCAGACAGACCCTTGATATGCATACGGATGGAAGTCAGATGCCGCTTGAGAGCGGCGGCCTGCTCATCTTCGTTTTCAGTGGAAGCAAATGCTCTGTAATCCGGCAGAGTCATCTTGGCATCCACGACGAGATGACGGTCGCTCGGCAGATGAATGACGACGTCCGGGATGACGTGTGTCTGCCCATCCTCACTCTTCACACTCCCCTGACGCTCGTAGTGCTGACCTGGCAACAAGCCGGCCTTCTCGAGCACGTCATCGAGGATGATTTCTCCCCAGTTGCCCTGAGCCTTGCGGTCGCCCTTGAGGGCTAGGGTAAGGTTTTGCGTATCCTGACTCAGGGTGTTATTCAGCTGTGTGAGCAACCGGACCTGTTCCGCCAGCGCGCTGCGATCCTTGCCCTCATTGACGTAGACCTCTTCCACTTTAGCTTGGAAGGCTTTGAGCTTCTCTTGGAGGGGGACCAGAAGCTGATCGAGGTTCGCCTTATTCTGTTCGGTGAATTTCTTACTCTTCTCATCGAGAATTTCGTTGGCGAGCGCCTTGAACTGATTACTCAACTGCTCCCGCGCCTCGTTCAGCAGCGCCAGTTTCTCCTGCGCCTGAGTCCGCTCCTTGTCCAGCGTTGTATTCAGTTCGGCGATCCTAGCCTTGTATTCGGCCTGATCCTGAACAAGCCTATCGCGCTCGATAGAAAGCTGCTGGTACGCCTGCTCAAGTTGAGTCAGTCTCGTGTGTTTGGCAGCAACGTCGGCAGTCAGGCGGCCGTTTGCCTCGCGCCAGTTTGAGATGTCTGTCCTTAGCTCTTCCGCTGCCTTACTTGTTTCTTTCTGGATCGCCTCAACGTCGGCCAGTCGCTTGGCGCGTTCGTCAAGCTGAGCGCATTCCCGGCCTGCCTTGTCTAGGTCGGCTTGAAGCTGTTGAGCCACCCCTTCCGCAGTGACCAGACGTGCTTTGAACCCCGCAATCTCATTCGAGGCGGCCTTGAGCTGTTCCGCCAGTGCGGTTCGCTCGATTCCGCCAGCGGCTCGGCCATTTGCATCGGCGAGTGTCAGCTTGCCCCTGAGTATCAACCAAGCTACGAGATACCCAACCGCCAAGCCGACTATCAGGAAAATAAAATGAGCGAACGATATTTGCATGAGTGGCTCAATGTCTGGGCTCGACGAGCCGAGTTGGGATCCTTAGGTGCTTTGAATGCCCGCCCGTTGTCATGGTTGCCGTTTCTTATCGAAATCACAGCTTTTGAAACACAGTCCCCTCGCGCGGCATAAATAATCTTTCATACATCTTCGTTGCATACTCATCGGTCATGCCTGAGATGTAATCACAAATCACGCGCATCTTTTTTTGCTCACTCTGTGCTCGGCGCCAATCCTCTGCGAAATTCCCCTTAAGCAGCCGTTCGGGATCCGATTGAAACGCTTTGAAGAGTTGAATAATCATGGATTGCCCTCGATATTCGAGGGTTTGTACTTCGGGACGTCGTATGACATCGTCCTCTACCAGAGTTTTCAGGGCTTCGAGAGCTGCCCCCACTTCACCCGGCAGTGCAGCTTGATACTTCAAGAAGGGAGCGGTGAAATTCCTTCGTTTGATGATTATGGCACTGTGGATAAAGGCGTGAATGAGCGCCCCGATAGCTCTCGTTCTCTTCCAGCTATCAATGCCGGGGACAAAAAGATCTTCCTTTTTGATCGTTTGTAGCCTGAAGTTCTTTTTCCATTTCTTATCAAACCCGCCTATTGCCTTGAACAGCTTATCCGCGCCAATCAATCCAAGCCTAATACCGTCCTCAAGGTCGTGAGCCCCATATGCAATATCGTCAGCAAGGTCCAAGATTGTTGTATCGAGTGCCTTATACTTTGGCTTGCCATGTTTACCAGGCCTCGGAGCTAGCTCCAGCTTCTGAAACTGCTTTTTCTCACTGCCGAATGGCTTCAGGATCCACTCCACCACTTCTTGTTCGTCATCGTGATAGCATTTTGCGGGAGCCCAATGCTCCGCCGAAGCTTCCATCGGAGACTTGCGAGGATATTTTTTCTTTCGGAGCTTTCGATAGTTTACAGGGTACTTTAGGACACCTAACAAGGATCTCCTCGTTAAATTGACCCCATGACCTTCGGTATGCGACTCGAGCCAGGTGAGAAGACGAAGCGTTTGTCCATTTCCCTCAAACCCCCCATCGTTTCGCATGCAATAATTCAATGCGATCTCTCCTGCATGTCCAAATGGAGGATGTCCAAGATCGTGCGCAAGACAAATGCATCTGATGAGGTCAGAAGTAGGCAACGCCTCTTGGACTTTTTTGTTTTCCATTTCTTTCCTTCGGAGGGCTGCGACGATGCCCGTTCCGATTTGTGCCGTCTCAATTGAATGTGTCAATCGCGTGCGATGAAAGTCCCCCTCGCCGATTCCTAAGACTTGCGTCTTGGCCTGTAGGCGTCTAAATGCCGCTGAATGGATGACTCTCGCCAAATCTCTTTGAAAGCAGTCTCTGTCATCGCCGCCGGCTCTGTGTTCAGTCGGTCCGCGACGATCATGCCAAATTGGATGCTGACGTTCTTCAGGCTTGCACGTACAAGAGGAATCCTGTTCCGCCATCACTGTTTCCTATATACACGTATGCACGTCCTCAGTGCTGTCGCCTGTGGAGCGTGGCCCTTCCAACGCCGCGCGGAACCAGTTGATGCTTCCGCATCCAGGTCAATGCCTGCAACCATTGTTCAACCGGGATGGAACGTTTCTTGGGATGCCAGTTATTTCGAACGTCATCGACGATCTCATTGTCGGTCGGTTTCTTTCCTGCCAACAGAAAGTCATTCCAGGCTGCATATAGCGTTGCGACAATCTCGGATTGCTTCGTATCCAACGGCCTCATCAGACGCAAGAGAGCATCCACGGCGAGCTTTCGATCTCCTAGCAGTCTTTCAGCGGTGTGGCGAGATTTGGTTATCGCTAGACCAGGCACGTAATCAACCTTCGCCCTGTCCACCTGCGTCCTGGTGGAATACCACTTTAGTCGCCCGGCTAGACTTTCTACCTTCCGCCGAGACGAGTAATCGTTAGGGCCGGCGGCGTCTCGGACCGGTTCGCGCTCCAAGTCAACGCCACAGTGGTATTCAATGAGGTGGGAAAGCTTTTCGATCTTGGTCCGTCCAAGGTTCGTGTCACCTTGGAGAACAGAAATGAGATAGCAGTCAATCGCAGCCCTCCGATAAAAGATACCCTTCGAGTGTTTGGTAACGGGTTTTGCGACGACAACATGGACCAACTCTTGCTCTGGAGCCGGTGACTTTTTAAGGCGTCGTCCGGTCGGCTTCAGTTTATCCCGAAAAGCTCGATCGAGAACAGAGGGTAAAAGAGCGTCTATCTCAGCAGCGGTCTCAACTAGCAGACGTCCGAGTTCATCCACCTTGGTGCATAATTCATCGAACCACACCTGTTGTGCATAGGAAGGCGTTGGAATCGGGATGCGTAGCAATTCTTTGGCACTCAAGGTTCGATTTCGGTCGGCACTACCGGGAGAGGCTTCACCAATGTGGTAAAGGCCTTCAGGGCTCAATAAGCGAAAGCAGACAAAACGTGCGGTGGCGACGTTAAAAACTGGGACACAAGTAAGATAACGGTGCGAGCCAACATGTCTATCGTCCTCAGGACTTGCGACAGCAATTGCCCCTTCCCATGCCTTAATGTTGCTGATAAGGATATCGCCAGCTCTCACGAGATAAGGCTTCTGCCACGTTACCTCGCTGCCCAGTAAGACTGGCTTGTGGAATGTCCCGCGCCCGAAGGATCGAACCGCAACTTGGGGATAGGTCTTGGCTGTATCCACAGTTACTGGCCGTCGACATAACGGCGCCACCTCTGCCATTGTTCTATAAGGCGCAGTCTCTGCAATTCGACGGTATGCGCCCATCAAGAGGGCATGACTTTCCGGTTCAACCGCTTCACAAAGGGAGCGAACTTCATGGATTTGCGCGGCGAGAGCTTCGATTCTCACCACAAGGTGCTGCTGTTCTGCCAGCGGCGGCAGCGGAATCTCCATCCTGAGAAACAATGATTCCTTCAGTCTATTCCGGCTGGTCGAGGTTGCGCCGGAGCTCAGACCGAGAGCTTGCGCCCACGCGCCCTTTCGTCGGAAATACCACAGCAGGAATTTTGGATCGAGCCGATCGTAGCTCGGAGCGAAGCACGGGAACTCGTTAGAGACATGCGCACCGTCAGCTTCGCTGGTCGCAACGGCAAATGAGCCTTTCCATGCGAATAAGCGGTTGTAAACAAAATCTCCCGGCTCAACACGGTAAAGCAATCTAGCGCGAATCTCACGTCCCGGTCTAACGGCTTTGGTAAATAGCCCTTCACCGTACCAACGAACGCCAAGTAGCCGATAGTCTTTTGAGGTGTCGACAACTTCTCGCCGCGACACCTGGGTAAGCACATCACCAATTTGTACGATTGGCCACTGCTTGCTCATGGCTGTGTCTTCAGAAGACTACGGACGCTCTCCATGATTTCCACAATGCGCTGTTCCTTCTGGAGGATGTTCTCGACGAGCTGTTCGGGCGGCAGGTGACCAATGTCGTCTTTCGCATTTGGATTCTTTCGGTCAAGGTTGCATCCGGTTGAAAGAAGCTCGGCTACCGAGACCTTCCACGCGTAGTTGGTCCCCTTACGCTTGTGCGACCAGTCAAGGCAGGCGCGGAACTCCTCGAACTGCAAGGGCTGCGTCTTGGTGTATTGCCTACGGCCTTCGGGAAGCGGGTGCTCGTAGAACCAAACTTCCTTGGTGGGCCCTGAGCGGTCGAAGAATAGAATGTTTGTGGGAATGTTTGTGTAGGGCGCGAAGGTCCCGTTGGGTAGCCGGATGATGGTGTGCAGATTGAAGTCCTTGAGCAGTTCCTCCTTGATCCGAGCACAGACGCCGTCTCCAAACAGAGTGCCGTTGGGCACCACGACTCCGCACCGACCTCCAGGTTTTCCACCTGAGGGCCGCCTGAGCTTCCGCATAATGAGCTGGAGAAACAGGAGCGCCGTCTCAGCCGTCTGCTTGTCATCTGGAAAGTTACCCAGGATACCGCGTTCTTCTTCCCCACCAAATGGCGGGTTCGTGATGATGATGTCTACGCGGTCCTTGTCTCCGATTTCTCGCAGCGGAAAGCGGAGGGCATTAAGCGGGTCGATTTGTGGGTACTCCAAGCCGTGCAGCAGCAGGTTCATCTGGCACAGTAGATACGGCAGCGGCTTGGCTTCACACCCCGTAATCGTATCTTGCTGAAGCCGGCGATGGTCCTCGGTCTTCTTGCACTGTTTCCTGAGATGCTCAAACGCCTCAACCAGGAAGCCGCCGGTGCCGGCGGCTGGATCCAGCACGGTTTCGCCCAGACGTGGATTCATCACGCTGACAATGAGCTTGATGACCGCACGCGGTGTATAGAACTCGCCTGAGTCGCCCGCCGCGTCGCGCATCTCCTTGAGCATCGATTCATAGAGATGGGCCAGGGTGTGAATCTCATCGCTTGATGTGAAGTGAATGCCGCTGACCTTATTGAGGACATCTCGCAGCAAGTAGCCGTTGATCATCCGATTGACGATGCCTTGAAACACCGTCCGGATGACATCGCGGCGATCTCCGTTGACGCTGCGCAGTTGCTTCAAGTAGGCAAACAGCCCTTGGCCTTTCGTGCCATCGGGCCGTACGGCCTCTTCCTGGTTAATAAACGCGATCAGCGCATCCCCGGTGATCCCGTCGGGCTTGGCGGCCCAGTCCCGCCACCGATAGGGTGATTCGATGGCTGGCGTAAAGCGCTTACCCGCCAGCCTGGCTTCGGTCTCCCGTACCTGCTCAAGATCGTCCAGGAACTTCAAAAACATGACCCACGTGAGCGTTGGAAGGCGGTCGAGATCGCCGCTGAGTCCCTTATCCTTCCGCATAATGTCGCGGCAGGATTTGATGAGGCTCCCGAGCGACTGTGCCGTGGTCGCTGGTACGGCTGGTTGTGCTTTAAGTCTTGGCATGGCGCTACGTTCTACTCCTCATACAGAAGCGTCTGCAGTTTCTCCAGGGCGCTTCGCAACTGTTCGGGACCACCGAATTTGTCCGCAATTTCCATGACGTTGCCATGTTCCGAGATAGGTGGAACCTTGAGAATTTCTGGAACACGGAACTGGGCTGTGCCATGTTCGACATATTTCTCCAGGATCTCATCGAGAATCTGGCGAGCATCCGGCTTGAAGTAATCCCAGAAATCCACGCGGCCTTTGCGGAGCCGCTCAGCGCGCTCACGCCGCGTCCGTAGGGGGGCGCTGTACGCCACATGACAGAGCAAGTCGAAGGGGTCAGCATCGGACTGCTTGGTATTTTCGGTGAGCTGCTCAAAGCTGATGCCATGTTCATCGAGGCTCTCGATCACGACGGTCCGCTGCTCGGCCACGCTCCAGCGCGATCGGAGCTCCGCCGCGGAAGTGTACATATCCCGAATCGTCTCGGCGGCATAATCAGTAAACTGCACCACTCTCAGCTGCTTGCCGTTCGCATCGAGCTCATACACCAGATGGGTACCAATCTCAACCGCCCCACCGTCCACGTAAAACTTCCGCAAGGTCGGTTCTGGAGGTTCCGGGGGAAGTGGTGGCTCAGGACCGGGTTGGGGACCTGGCTGTGGAATCGGTTTGTTGATCGGACTCTCGACAATCTCAATGGGGTCTCCATCGAAGTCAGGATCAGCAAAGAGGCGTGTTGCGCTGCCGGTGTAGTCGAGGATGTTGAAGTAGAGCTTGCCGTAATCGTCCCGCACACGGGTCCCTCGGCCAATGATCTGTTTAAACTCCGTCATCGAATTCACCGTCCGGACAATCACGATATTCTTGCACGTTGGCACATCGATCCCCGTCGTCAGGAGCCTCGATGTCGTGACGACGGCGGGCGTAGGACGTTCTGGCTCTTGAAATCGGCTGAGGTGCCCGCGACCCACATCGCCTTCATCCGCCACGACTCTCACCACATAGTCGGGATCACGCGTTACAAATGCGGCGCTGTGGTTATTGATGGCCTTACGCATGTCTTCAGCGTGTTCTTGATCCACACAGAAAACGATGGTCTTGGCATAAGGGTCACTCTTCTGAAGAAAATCCGCGATGCTCTTGGCGATGGCTTCGGTACGAGCGCGAAGCGCGATGACCCGCTCAAAGTCTGGCGTTGTGTATTCTTCGTCAGGAATCGACCGGCCGTAGCGATCACGCTCATCCGTTGAGGGACGCCAACCAGCCGCGTCCACCGTAGAGATGATCCGATGGACGCGATACGGGGCAAGAAAGCCGTCCTCAATCCCTTGGCGAAGGCTGTATGCGTAGATGGGATCGCCGAAGTACCGGTAGGTGTCTCGGTTGTCTTCTCGTAGGGGGGTCGCGGTCATGCCGAGCTGATAGGCGGGTGCGAAGTATTCCAAGATCTCTCGCCAGTTGCTCTCGTCTCGAGCGCTACCTCGATGACATTCATCGACCACCACGAGATCGAAGAACTCCGGACCATATTCACGGTAGAGCCCTGGACGAGACTCGTCCTTGGCGATGGCCTGGTACGTCGCAAAGTACATCTCCCGACTCTTGATCGCCTCTCGCTCAATCTTCCATCGGGCATCGCCGAACGGGGCAAAGGTCTTATCTTTGGGATCATCGACCAGGAAGGTGCGATCGGCGAGGTACAGGATCCGTGGCCGACGCGGTTCGCCAGTCCGATTCCACTTCGTGTTCCAGAGTTTCCAGCAGATGTGGAAGGCCACGTCGGTCTTGCCGGTACCCGTCGCCATGTTAAGGAGGACCCGCGTTTTGCCGCGTAGGATCGCTTGGACGGCGCGGTTGATGGCGATTTCCTGGTAGTAACGAGGGGGCTTACCAGGAACTGGATGATACGGGGCCAAGAACCGTCGCTCAGTCTCAGGCTGATCGATGGCGAGATGGCCTTTCAGCCGTCGCCAAAGCTCCTCCGAGGTTGGAAAACTATCCAACTCAGCCTCGCGACCAGTCAGAAAGTCATGCTCGATAATCTTCTGGCCATTGGTGGAGTAGGCAAATTTCAGGTCCAAGACTTGTGCGTACTCTTTGGCCTGTTGAAGTCCATCACCGGGGAGCTTGTACGAGGCCTTGGCCTCAATTACAGCGATGGTGAGGCTTGGGCGATAGCGGAGGAGATAGTCGGCACGCTTCTGAGGTCGGCGAGAGGTCTTATTGCCAATAACGACGATGCGGCCGTCCGTGAAGGTCCGCTGCTCATTGATCTGGTCATCCGTCCAACCGGCATCGTACAGGTTGGGTAGGACGTATTTCCGGCAGGTGTCCGCTTCGTTTGTCATGGACTAATGCTTCGCGCGTTTCTTTCCCCGCGGCCGGTTGCCGGTCGTCTGCCCTTGCATCCAAGCCTCAAACTGATCCTTCCGAACACGCCACACGCCGCCTACTTTGAATGCGGGAATCTTGCCCTCTCGCGCGAGACGTGTGACAGTGAACGGGTGAAGTTTCAGGATTTTGGCGACTTCGCCTGGTGTGAAAGTCTCGATCGTTTTCATCTGCAGGGCCACCTCCGGTAGGATCACAAATTATAACAATGCAAACAGGAAAAGGACAGCATCTTCTTGGGGGATGGGAAGTTGTCAGAAAGGGAGTGTCGAAAAAGACCGGACTATTGGAGAGCAATTTTCACGATACGCGTGCGAATGGAGGGAACAGCAAGGCCGAGGAGAGCTTTGATCTTGGCCACTGCGGCCGGCGCGCTGAAGGGTTTCGTCAAGAAACTGACTTGCCCCAATTTGACGCACGCGACCTGGAAATCATAGTCGAACTGGCCGGCGACCAACAGCACCTTCAGCTCGGGAACGGCGGTGCGTACGCGCTGCACGAGAGCCAACGATTCAGCCTGCCCATCCAGATCGAGAATCAGCAGCTCGACCTCGTGTTGCGCGAACACAGGAAAGCAGTCCTCAGCACTGGCCACGAAACGGGCGGTTCGTCAACGACTCCACACACTCTTCATCAGAGACCCACGGCGTGATCTGCGCAATCGTGAGCACGCCGTCGATGAGCGAGGCGATATCCTTCACCGCGCGCCGGACGACATCATTGTAGACGTGATACAAGGTCTCCTCAACCGCAAGATGGACGAACTGATTGAACTGGCCGGGCCGGGCGTGACCTGCAGCAAAGGGGTTTTCGATGCAGAGGAATAAGTTCGGGGGAAGTGCCTCACGGCCGCAGATCTCCACATCAGGCGCCCAGATTTCGGTGTAGCGAAATGTCCAGCTGTGGCTCTGTTCCCGAGTCAGCGGCGACTGATGCGTCCATTTCAAGTGACCCTTTGGACTCCACTCGAGATCACCAAAACAGACGTTGTAGTCGATGCCCTTAACATGCTGCACAGAATTCACGCCGACCACATCCCGGCAGACTGCCAGCAGCGGCGCGATGACAGGAACACACTGCCGCCATGTCTCCCAATGCCACAGCGGAAGCGGGGATTTTCCGATCACCACAATGGAGCGGTATTGCGACTCGGCGTCTTCAGGCATGGCAGAGCATCAGATGGACTCAGCTTCTTCCGCAATCCACCGGAAATGTTCCGGCGAGCGCATGATGTGCTCTTTGTGGCCCGGCTTGCGGTCGTAATGACCCGTCGCGCCGCACGCTTCGCAACTCAGCCGGTGCACCGCAACGCGCTGGCCGACCACGCCCAAGAGCTTGTCCGTGACCCGCGTCCCGGAACATGTCCCACACTGCCAGTGACCTTGTTCATGTAGTGGTGCTGCCATCGTGGGCTTCTCACGGATCCCGTGGTGGTCATTCACCTGGATGCGGAAGTGGGCGGGCTGTTACGAGGAGGCGGCCGACCGACTTATGCCTCCGCGGAGAGGTTGTCGTGAATCGCCTGCAAGACCTCGCGCATGCTCAGGGGCTTTTCAAAATATCGCTTAGCGCCCAGCTCAAGCATTGTTGCTTTCTTCTCATCCCTGATTTCGGCGGAAATAATAAAGATCACCGCCTTCGGGCACAACGCCTTCAGCGTCCGCAGCAGCTCGGCGCCATCGAGGCCGCTGCTTCCCGGATACGGATCCAGCAGGAGCACGTCCGGCTGGTGGGCGCGGACCAGTGACAGCGCCGCCTCCAAGCCGGCGGTCTGCACGCTGAACCCCCGCTGGCTGAAAAACTGCGCCAACACCGCGGCCAGCGGTGTTTGGTCGTCCACAATCACCAGGCGCGCCATGGCGACTCCCCGTGGTTGGAATCGACTGGAAGTATATCATCGATCATTATTGACAATAAAGACAAATGACATATTCATTTACCAACAGTACCTTATTTTTCGCCTGATTCTACGATACGCTGGACGCCACCGAGGTCACCTTTACGGAAAGGTGGTGTCATGAACGGAAAACTTTATCGGCAGATTGGGAGACGGATTCGGGAGCTACGCCGGCTGGCGAATCTGACGCAGGAGGAGTTGGCGGAGAAAGCGGGGTTGAGCGTCCAGTATATCGGATTCATTGAGCGCGGACAGGCCAAAGCCACGCTCGACAGCCTGGTGAAAATCGCCCGCGGGCTCGGGGCGCGGATCGAAGACGTCTTTCGGTTTCCAAAGAGCGACGAGCGGAGCGCTCACGAAGAACTCCAGCAGCTCGTCCGCGTGCTGCGGAATCGGCGCCCCGAAGAGATCCGGCTCTTCCGTGATCATATCGAACGATCGGTCACGGTGCTGCTGTCGGGCAAGCCGTAAGTATCCGGCTTTACCCCCATCCGGTGCAGTGCGCAGGATTGCATGCATTTGATGATTTGTCAACACATAATTTCGAGGAATCAGCAAATTCTTTTGACAGGCTGCCAGCCCCTGTGCCATACTTGGATTGGGATAGTTTGGTGTATTGATCTTCCAACAAATACTGAGAAGGCATGTCGCAGTCTCGGAGCTCGCTGAACACGGTGATTCTCAAATCGGTTGGCAGCCGGCTACGCACGCTTCGCAGGACGAAGCAGCTGACGCTGGCCAAGCTGGCGCGGAAATCCGGGGTCGAAATGGCGACCATTTCCCGCATTGAGCGGGGACAGATGATCGGCACCCTGGAGTCCCATGTCCGGCTCTCTCGGGCGCTGAGCGTCCATCTGAGCACCTTCTATGCGGAACTGGATCACGCACTCAAATTGGCCGGATCGGCATTGACCCGTTCTGCTGGCTCCGCTCCCGCCTCACCGCGCGTGAAGCGCGCTTGATCCCGCGTGGCGGGTCCGACCGGAGGATTTTTCGCGTCCCGCGTTCCAGGATAATGCGGCCGGTGCGGACATTCGGCGGCCCGAGGCGCTCCCAGCGGCCGTCGACTTTCTGCCGCACCACTTCAGTTTCGCGTTCCTCCAGGACCATGGTGCGGCGGTTCAGGCGGATCAGATAGCTCGTCCGCTCCTGGAATTCAACCTGGGCGCATTGGCCCTCCTGACACCCCACCATCTCCTCGAACATCCCGGCCTGCAGCATTTGCAGCAGCGAATCCTTCAAGTCACCGCGGGAACTCATCCTCGATGCCCTCCTTCTCGTGCCAGCGCCTGATCAGCTCTCATAGGGCTCCACCGTTGCCCACGAAACGAAAAGCCGGACTGCCTTGTCTTCGGCAGCCCGGCCATCCGTTTTCAGGATCCGTGGCTTTGCGGCCCCTGATTGCTCAGGGTGTGCCTTTCTCGTCGTCCTGGTTACCCGCGCGCCTCACGCCTGCTTCCACGAGAGGCTCGCATAGACCGGGTAGTTCTCTCCCAGAGGGGGCTCGTGCGCTTTCCGCCAGCTCCGGCTCAGCCGCCGGCACAGCAGGAACCATTCAATCCGCATCCGTCGCCACATCGCGCGCCTCCTATGTTCGTCGCTCAATCGAACCATACCATATATGCTCAACTACTGTCAATACGTTGCTCAAGTAAATGAGCAGTATATCCAGCTTTAATCTGCCAGAAACTCCGCCTGTCAGCTCATCAACTTGAACATTTGTGATGGACTTGTTGAGCAAAAAATGTTACACTTGCTTATATGAACGTGAGGGCGGAGCACATGACACTGGGCGAGAAAATTCGGACCTTGCGGGAACAGCATCGCTGGAGCCAGCGGGAATTGGCCAAGCAAGGCGAGCTGGCCGCGGGCACCATCAGCCATCTCGAGACCAATAAATTCCGGGGCGATCTCGCCACCCATCAGAAGCTCGCCCGCGGCTTCGGCATCACGTTGGCCGAGCTTTACCGGGGTGTCGAGGAATTGGATCTTGGGAACGGCAGCGCGCCGCTCACACCGGTCTCTGAGGCGATCGAGACGTTCCGCTACAACGACAAGGCGAAAGCCACCCTCCTGGCCAGACAGATTTTCCAGAAGCCCTTTCTTCCGCAGCTCATTACGCTTGAGCCGGGTGGACAGACGCATCTCGAGCAGGCGCGCGCCGGCTGGAAGTTTGTCTTCGTCCTGAAAGGCGAGCTCGAGGTGACCGTCGGCGAGGAGCAGCTCCGCTTGGAGCCCTACGGCAGCATCTACTTCGAAGCCTCCAAGCCACACCAATTGACGAATCACAGCGAGGCTCTTGCAGAGTGTCTCACGGTCACGAGTCCGGTGGAGGTGTAGCCATGTCGAGGCCGACGGTCTTGGTGTGTGACGATGAGGAAATCGTGCGGTCCGCCGTGCGGCTCGTGCTCGAGCGGGAGTACGAGTTGATCTTTGCCAAGGATGGCGAGGAGGCGCTGAAGCAGTTCGAGGCGCAACCGGCGGATCTTGTCCTGCTCGACGTGAAGATGCCGAGGCTGGGCGGACTGGACGTGCTGAAAACGCTCATGACTCGGCAGCCGCCTCCGCGGGTCCTCATGCTGACCGCCTATCACAGCGTGGAGCTGGCTCAGCGGGCCACGCAACTCGGCGCCCTGAACTATGTCAGCAAGCCGTTTGAGCGGCAAGACCTGCTGGATGCGGTCGCTGGTGCGCTCACTGGCCCCCGGCCGAAATCCCAGGAGCCGGACGGCGACCGAGCGCGCCAATGAGCCGCGTCCACGCCTCGCACCAGCGCCGCCTCGTCACAGGGATCGTGGTGACTGGGGCGGTCGTGCTTCCTCTTGTCGTCGCCCTCAGTGCCTGGGGATGGCTTGAGCAGAGCCTGGGCGCTCCCTGGACCGCTCTTGTGCTGATGGTCCTCACGCAAGCCGCCCTGGGTCTGGCATGGCTGCTCACGGAGCGCCGTGGGCGATCGACCGCACCCCTGCAGGTGGTGGATTCCGCCCTGCATCAGCTACTGAAAATTCGCCGATCGGGCCGGCTCATGCCCTTGATCTGTCGGGTGCTGGTCCGGGCGCTCCATCCTGCCCACGCCACCATCTTTCTGTGGGATCCGCAGACCAAAACCTATCAGTTGGCCGCGAGCTGTGGGCCTGCCCGGCCGACCGCTATCCAGCAGTTCGATGAGTCCAGCCTGCTGATCCGCTGGCTTGGCGAGCACCGCAAGCCGCTGCGCGCCAGTGACGCTGACGAGCGGCCGGTCAGTGCTCCTGAGCATGAGCGGAAAACGACCCAGGCGTCGCCTCAGCGCCGGCTGGGCTTTGTCCTGCAAAACCTGCAGGCCGCGCTGGTCGTGCCGAGCTTCAAGAAGAAACAGCTGCGGGGATTTGTCGTCTTAGGCGCGCGGGCCAACCACCAGTCGTACACCGAGACGGACATTGCCGCGCTCCATCAGCTGGCCACCGGGTGTGCGGTGGCGCTGGAGAATGCCAGAATTTTTGAAACGCTGCGGACCGCTGCCGACAAGCTCGGCACGACCCGGAATCTGCTCCTGGACCAGCATCGGATGGCGGATGCCGGCCGGCTGGCGATGGGGCTGGCGCACGAAATCAAGAACCCCTTGACTGGCATTAAGACCTATACCGAATTTTTGCTGGAAAAGTATGACGACCCGAAGTTCCGGGAGGATTTCGTGCGCATCGTGCCCGCCGAGGTGGGACGGATCAACCGCATCGTGCAGAGCCTGCAAGATTTTGCCAAGCCGCCGGCCTTGAAGCTCCAAGCGGTGGACGTGCAGCAGATCCTGGCCGACACGGTCAGTCTGCTCTCCAACGAATGCCTCAAGCGCGGCGTCCAGGTCGCCAAGCAGTTTGAGTCCGAGCCGATATACCTCACCGCGGATCCCGCGGCCCTCAAGCAGGCGTTTCTAAACCTCTGCCTCAACGCCCTCGATGCGATGGATGCCGGCGGGACGCTCTCCGTCTCCACCCGTCTGGAGGACTCCGATTTGCTGGTCCGCATCTCGGACACCGGCAAAGGGATGTCTCAAGAGCAGATGGCCACGCTGTTTCGGCCGTTTGCGAGCACCAAGCAAACCGGCATGGGGCTGGGGCTGACGGTGGTCAAGCAAATCGTGGATCAGCATCTGGGCATCATCACGGTGGACAGCAACGTGGGCTACGGCACCACGTTCCAGATCCGCTTGCCCCACGCCGTGCGCCTGAAGACCGCGGACGGCAAACCGGGCGGGGTGACAGCCCCCTCGGAACCGGCCCGCAAACTCGTCGCACCGATTCGTGTGTTGCTGGTGGAGGATGAGCCGCGGATTCAGGAAGTGCTGCGGGAACGCCTAGAGGGGTTGGGGGCTCGGGTCAGCGCGGTCGCGTCAAGCCAGCACGCCCTAACCTTGATGGCCACGGAGCCGCAGGAATTGGTGGTGTTGGATGTCAAGCCAGGCGATACCCACGGCCTGACGACCATCACGGATTTTAAGCAGCGCTATCCGATGACCGCGATCATCGCCATTACGGGCATGCCGGACGATCATGCCGAAGCGTATGCCCGCAGCCTCGGCGCGTTGGCGTGCCTGGATAGCCCGCTGGAGCTCGCCCGTCTGCAGGAACTCGCCTATCAGGTGGCGGCCCGCTCGTGTCCGCCGGTCGCCAGCTGATTGGCGCTCCGACTCCTATGCGGCCGCTGATCCGCAGACTCGCTTGACGATCTCGTCGAGGCCGGACAAATCGATGGGCTTGCGCAACAGCGCGGCGGCGCCCAGCTGCTGAAAGTCCGGTTCCTCCGCCTCAAGGTTGCCCGTGATCACGACGACGGGAACCTGTGGACTAACCTTCTTGAGCTCCGCCAGCAGCGCCTTGTCTGACAGCCTGCCCTTGACGCTCAGGTCCATCAGAATCAGCTGGAGAGGGTGCTGCCGCGACAGTTCGACGGCCTCATCGCCGTTCTCCGTGGCCAGCGCCTGATGTCCCTGCATCTCGAAGCGAGACTTGAGTAGTCCCGCCAGCTTGGGTTCGTCGTCGACAATCAGGACATTCATGCCGCCGGGTCCTTGGCGGAGTCGTTGTGATGGTTCAGCCGCAGGGCCGCCTGCTTGACCGCGGTGACCAGCTTCGAGAAGCTGCGGCGCTGGTCGACGTACTGCACCCCCAGCCGCTCCACCTCTTGCTTGTTGAAGGCGGCGAGATTGATGCCAAACACGATGACGTCCTTCGGCTTATAGGGCGATTCCAGAATCCGCGCGCAGAGCTGGCCGTAGGCAATGTTCATGAGGGAGTCGAAATTGATGAGGACGATGTCCGGCCGGAAGGCCATCAGCTTCTCGAGGGTTTGGTTGATCGAATAGGCAAATTCCAACTGATAGGTGCCCTCGCAGCGCGACGGATCGGTGAACCATTCCTGCAGATACCGGGTAAACCGGGTGTCTTCGTTCGGCAGCGCTTCGAGGACAAAGAGGAGCTTCGCCTGCGCCGTGCCGGCCGGCGGATGGACGGCAGTCAGCGCGCGCTGGAGTCGCTGCTCGACGGGAGCGAGCACCCGCACCACGGCCTTCTTCAGCTCCTCCAAAGCCAGCGGCTTAGCAAAGAAGGCATCCACGCCCAGCGCCTCCGCAGTATTTTTGTAGTTTTCATCGTAGCCAGTGGCGACGAACACTTTGACGCCGGGATACTCGCGCTTGATGATTTTCACGAGTTCCAACCCATTCAGGCCGGGGAGCCTGACGTCGACCACGGCCAGCGACGGTTGCTCGACTTTGAGGAGCTCGATGGCCTGCTCGGCGGAGGTGGCGGTCATCGTCTCATAGCCCCGCATGGCGAAGAAGGTGCTGAGGGTCTCCACCAGCTTCTCCTCGTCATCGACGACGAGGATCTTGCCTTTGGTGATGGCCTGCTGCTCAAGGTAGGCTTCGAAGTCCTGGCAATCGACATAGTAATTGCTGTCGCAATAATTATAGAGGTAGAGCGAACGGTCGGCGCCCGCCCACTGATGGCGGCTCTCCGGCTTGATCCGGCAGAGGATTTTCGGGTTATTGAAGAGGGGGCATTTAGCAGCCATCTGTCACCCAGTCAGTTGCCTTGGTTCTGAAGTATACCTGAAGTCAGCCGTCATCCAGGCGTTCCTGGTGCCGCGGCCCCGTTGCCGGACGCCGATCCCATGGCAATCCGCCGCTCGATCTCATCGTCGCTCAGGGCCGGCAGCCGGATCTTGAAAGTGGTGCCCATGCCATAGGTCGAATCGACGGTGATGGTGCCGCTGTGCGCCTCGATGATCTGACTGATGACATAGAGGCCGTAGCCCCGCAGCTGCTCCGTCGTCGGCTTCGTGGTGTAATACGGAATGAAGAGCTTGCGCAGGCGCTCCGGCTTGACGCCGATGCCGTTGTCGCTGATGGTCAGCACAACCCACCGCGTCGGCTTCTTCGTCTTGGGATCCGGTTCGGTCGTGGCGGACGCCGCCAGGCGAATCAGGCCGCGATAATCCGCTGGCAGGGCGATCTCTCGATCTTCCTGCTTGTGCTTGATGGCATCCCAGGCATTGGCGATGAGGTTGATGAGGCACTGAGCGAGTTTGCTCCGATTGCCCCAGATCACCGGCAGGTCCTCCGGCAGTTCCTGCCGGAAGTCGATCTGGTTGAACGGGACTTTGTATTGCGCCATGGGCAGCGCCACGGTGAGCGCTTCGGCGAGGGCCATTGGGCGGGGCTGCTCGTGAGACGCGGTAATGCCCCGGACAGAGGCAATGATGTTGCTGCCGGCAATCGCCTCTTCATGGATGCTTTGCAGCGACTGTAGCTCTTGTTCAACGCCTTGGCGCACAGCTTCAGGAAGATCGGCGTGTTGCTTCAGCAGCTTGCGCAGATGCTCCGCCCGGCTCTGGGCCGTGCCGGCGATGATGCACAGCGGATTATTCAACTGGTGCGACATGGAGTTCGCCATGGATCCCAAATCGGCCAGCGACTCGGCATGGAACAATTCGGCCTGGCGTTCGTGTTCCTGTTGATAGAACTGGGCGTTCTCAATCGCCAGCGCCGCCTGGTTCGCCAGCGTTTGGAGCATGCTCAAGTCATCTTCTGAATACATTATGTCCGTGCGCTTGTTGCCCAGCGCCAGGAAGCCGATCAGCCGGTCGTTGACAAAGCTCGGAACCACCACGGCAGCATCGAGATTTTTGAGCCGCGTCTCCAGGCGGGATAAAGACACCGTGCGACCCCGCTTGGTATCAGTCAATTGGCTGATTTCCTCCCTCACCACCGCGGCGCGCTCCTGCATGAGCCATAGCACCAAGGGCTCGTGCGTCCCGCATTCCAGGGGAGGATTGGAGACCTTGCAGGAGGGCCTGACCTGCACTTGCAGCACGTATTGCTCGCGGCCATCATCCCACAGGAAGATGCCTGCATGCTCGAGCTTCATAGCACGAACAAGAAGATAACTGAGGAGTTTCAGCAGACGATGTAAATCGTGAATCTGCGTCATACCCTTGGCAGCGTTGAGCAACATGAATTGGTAGCGCCGTTGTTCTCTCAGCAGACGAGCCTCAGCTTTTTGCTGAAAGAAAAGATTTACGTAGTGCCCAAGGGTTGCAAGGAGTGCCATTAATCCCAATGGGGCCCCCCACCACCGCTCACCGAAGATTGTCTCCAAAAGCTCTTTGCTTGTGATGGCGAGCAGGAACGGCAAGCTGATGACACACGCGTATACGCCGAGAAAGATGGCGCCTCTTGTGAGGGCGAGATTAATATCCATCAAGCGATACCGCACGATCGCGTAAGCGGTTGCCAAGGCATACAGAGGAATGGCGTATGTCCCAAAAGGCATCAGGTAGGGTATTTCGATGTTAAATGTAGGCAAGAAGTTTGGGATACCTCCTAGATAAGCGACGAACATGGACCAGCAGAAATAGGTCAGCTGATTCCGTTTCGCCCTGGCCGAAGTGGCATAGACTCTGAACAGCTCAACAAGTCCATAGATAGCTAGACTGACCCAGAGCGTGAAGAATATGTGATAGACCAAGCCGGGGTTGATGAAGTATTTGAATGAGAATTTGGGGACAACTTCGCGGATCAAAATCGGGGTTGCGTTAAGAATGAGGGCAGTCAGACCAAAGAGATAAATTCCCCTGATGACATATCTTCTCCGACTCTGTTGATGAGGCTCAAGAAGGCTGATAACAAAGTGGACGAAGAAGACCGGGATAAAGATAACGCCAACATGATTCAATCGCCACCAAAACAGAGCGGCTTCGGCGTCGGGCCTCGTGATGGCAACAGCTTCAAAAACGCTCCACCAAGAAATCGCCACGGAATATAACGCATAGGTGACATTCGTAAGACGCCGAGGACCTTTGGCATAAATGATGACCGCCAGAATGAAGTGAGTAAGTGCGGTCACATGGAATGCCACGACGTACTGGGTTAACATCTGCAGCGCCTCAAACTGCTATGGCATGTCCCTAAACAACGAACGAGCACCGTAACTGGTCACCAGAGCATAGAATGGGATTACATATAGCCCGTACGGATAGAGTCCTGGCAGGCGCACGTCGACCATGATTAAAAAATTATCCAACCCCCCCAAGTAGGCCAAGACATGAGTGACCAGAATGATTTTCAGGAGGTTTTTTCCTCGTGAGGAAAGTAGCGGTAGCTGCCGAATGAGCAGCAAGGTGCTCCAGACCACTAGCGCCACAAAGAGCACAAAGTAGAGCGGGAAAAACAACACCGGTTTGGGATACGCGTAGGCATCTCGATATATCGTCTGCCCAGTGAATAACCCTGGCCACAGATTGAGCAGATTGAAGAGGATCGTAATGACATAGGAGGCTCCAAGTGCGGTGCGGAGTCTCGGATCCTTCGAATTGATAAACACGATTACGGAGTGAAATAGCAAGACCGGAATGAACGTACATCCGAGATGTAAAAGCCATCCCCACCAAAACCCAGACAAGACGGGAATGGCGTGCGCCTGTGTTCCTACAAAGAATGCCCAAAAAGCGATGCTGAACCAGTACAAAGCAAAGAGTTGGTTCACGCGCCTAGAGGGATTGAGGAACCACGTGTAGCCTGCAGCAAGGACCGCACCGATTGAGGCAAGTGCAGCAGAGAAGGTGAAATGGTTCATCCGCGAGGCTTCCTGGCCCGCACATCATCAGTGAGTGTTTCTATAAGCTCGTGCTGAGCCTTCCGTATCTTGTGCAGTTCCATGTGCCAGACTTCTGTATCAGGCTCAATCAAACATGTCGCAGCTCCTGCACGAATCGACGTCGGAACTGCAATGAGGTTGCCGGTCGCATCCGCGAATGCAAGCTTCTGTCCTCCAATAGCGATGATCTTGCCAGTCGCCTCATTGACATAGGCGAATTCCATTTCCATGCTCATCTTCTTCAGCGATGTCGTACGGATATGGATGCTGATCTCATCAAATACATATGATTCGTGCTCATACTTGAGCCACGCATGTACCGTAATTAACTTGGTGCCGGAACGAAGTATCTCCATATGGTCAGGCACCGCTTGCCGAAAGAAGTCCTCTCGCGCCTGACCTTGCCAGTCAAAGTATCTGGCAAAGTACACATTACCCTCTGCATTAGTATCCGTGAGATAGACGCGCTTGCGGAACACAAACTCTCGTGGTGCTGGATTTGTGCTCATGGCTCACCTCCCTCCTGTTTGTACTTTCCTTCGCACGCTCTTGCCTCGTCGACTGTTGAGGCGAGCCCTGACGTCTCCCCCTGCTTTCATCCACTCCAACACTTCTCGTGTCGGAAACCGCCAAACTCCGCCCATTCTGAAGGCGCCCTTGATCCGCCCTTGTCGCGCAAGTCGGGCCACCGTCAAGGGGTGAACTCGCATTAGTTTGGCCAGTTCCTTTGCCGTGAGGACCGCTGGTGCACTCTTGCGTTTCATCGCGCGCCTCTGCTTCTTTTATACTATTCTGTTTCTCCTTGCAGGGAACGATTATACCTTATAACCATCACGGAATATATTGGTTCTGATCGATGTGGTTACAAACAAGAGAGCCACTCGCCGACTTCGACGAGTGGCTCTCCTATCGAGCGCTTAAAGCGTGCCGGCTATTCAGGCAGAGGAGGAATCAGATGTCTCGGAGGCAGCCTTGCGTTTGGCCAACGTCGCTTGCGCCGTCTTGGCACTCTGGCTATCGCCTTTGAGCCAGGCTTCGTAGCGAACCTTGGAGCGCTTCGCCCATGTCTCCTGGTACTGCTTGAAGAGCTCCACGTCGCCTCGCTCGAGCAGCGTCACCAGCTCGTCGCGCTTGGCGTCGGCCATGTACTTGGCTTCTGGCCACGTCTCTTTCACCCTTGCTTTGAGTGCGCTGAGCGATACCGGCGGCTTCGTCGCCGGGATTTCCGGCGTCCGAGTAGATGTTTCTGGGGCGCACTCAGGCGTCGGTTCCACCGGCTCCGATGTCTTGCCCTCCGGCGATTGCTTCCGACCTTTCTTATTAGCCGCGGCTCGGGCTTTGTGCTTGGCGCGCTTATTGGCCAGGTATTCCTGGTTCTTCTTGTGGAGTTCCTTCCGTTGCTCTGGAGTCATTGCTGTGTCCTCGTTGGTTGACGGTGTCGCCATGATGCCACGTTGCTGTCGATGCCACGCCTTCGTCTCCCAGTGATGGATGGTGCCTCCGAGCCGTCTCACCTCCTTTCGCCATGTATCGTCATGCCCGTGTCCCGTCAGAATGTGCGCCAGCTCGTGCAGCATGAGCTTCGAAGGCCGGTCGGTGCCCGACACGTAGAGCCGTTTGGCGGAGCGCACACAGATCCAGCCCTTATTGGGTTCCTTCGTGTGGGCATGCGCCTTGGCTCGGAAGCTCGATCCATCGCCTCGGTCGATGCACCCGCCGACGAAGACCCCTCTGAACTGCGCGTACGGCTGAAAGGCCGAGGACTCAACGCAGGGCATGCCGTGGCCTCCGCGTCCACTTCGCCTTCCGTGGCAGCCCGAACTGCCGACGGAGCACGTCATTGAAGCTCTGGCCGGGTCCTCGCCGGCGCGAGAGCATTCGGTACACGTCGTCATCGATCCGGATGATCACGCCGTGCGGAGTCTCCTGTACGGATCTGAGCGTCCTACTCGGCATCGACGTACTCCTGGCAAATCGCCAAGGCCTCGTCGTAGGACGTCGCCTTGAACACCCGCTGCATCATCTCTTCGGCCTGATCCGACTGTCCCGCTTCCTGCAGAGCGTGCTTACACCGACCGAGGATCGCGAAGATGTTGCCGTCTGTGCCGACGAGCTTGACGCGCGGCTTATCCGCCATCGCTTCGTCCCCTCTACCGCGCCGCATCGAACAACCGATTGATCTGCCGCTCGATCAGCACCACGCTGACCGCCATCGCGCGTGCCGCGGCTGCGTTCTCGTCCTTCATCGCTTGGTCCAGCCACTCCTGCATCGTGCTCTTGGCGCGCTCCAGCGCCTCGGCGCTGGCCGCATCCAACCCGGCCTGGCCTCGCAGTTGCCCCTCGGTCATCGCCACGTCCTCACTCTTCGACCGCATCCAGGTCCATGAGGTACCGCCGGCCGCAGGCGTACCCGATGACCACGTCCAACTTGAGGCCGAGCCCTTCGGCGCGGTCCAGCAGCGGCTGCTGCTCCGGGGTCAGCGGGAAGGTGAAGCGTGCCTTGAAGC
>OBEQ012823671.1_pt1 | contig 28757 bp, 26 predicted proteins | sample 1670901 | NCBI WGS metagenome assembly OBEQ01 (sample SAMEA104232315, study PRJEB22302) | groundwater metagenome | biome: forest; feature: aquifer; material: groundwater | place: USA | collected 2011-08-07 | depth 5.4 m
ACCCGTATGGTGCCGTGGTGTGCCTCGGTCACATGATGCGCGTAGTAGAGTCCGATGCCCGTGCCGTTGGGGTCAATCTTGCGCGCGTCCTCCGTGCGGGTGAATTTGGTGAAGAGCCGGCTGATGTCTTCGGGCTTAATACCGAGGCCGGTATCGTGCACGCTCAAGCGCACGCGCTCTCCCTCCTCTTCTTTTACTCGTTCAAGGGTGAGTACTACTTCGCCTGCAGTAGAATACTTAATCGCATTGTCCACGAGATTCGTCACAACCTCGATTATTTTATCAATATCTATTAAAATGGGCGGTAACTCGTCGGCGTTATTGCGCAATGAAATTTTCAGTCCCTTCTTCTCCGCATTCTGGCGGAATTCTTCCATTACGCGCGTTACGAGCGCGACGAAATCCGTCGGCTTGAAGTCATAGCGAATGCGTCCCGACTCAATGCGTGAGAGGTCAAGCAGATCGTTGACGAGCTTTACGAGCTGTGTGGCGGAGAACATCACCTTCTGCAAACCGTCCCGCGCCTTGTCCGGAATCAAGCCGAGCGACCCCTCAAGCGCCAGCGAGACGAAGCCCTTGATCACGGTCAGCGGCGCACGCAACTGATGCGAGGCGAGCGAGATAAACTCCGACTTCGCACGGTCAAGCACCTTCAACGCCTCATTTGCCGTCGCCAACTCCGCCGTCAGCTCCTGCAGTCGTTCCCTTTGCTCCACCTCCTTCCTCACGCTTCGGATGAGAAAAATGCTAAAAACAAGTGAAACGACGAATACACCGATGCGGAAAACGATCTCCCCCGTTCCCTTTGAGGCAAGCACCTCAAAAAAAGTTGAGATGACGAGGAGAAAAATGAGAATCTCCGATGCAATGAGCTTGATGTTCAGCAGGCGGTATTTCAGAATCGCGTACGCGGTAAAAAAAATGAATGGAAAAATAAACACCGGCGCCAAGGGAATGAACCGAGTATTATTAAAAAATATGGGAAAGACAAAGTTAAATGCAATTAACAACGAGAAAGTAATGACGACACCTATAAGAATGAGGAGAAGTTGTTTACGCTCTGTCTTGACTGCAGAAAAAGTTTTTTTAATAAGAACAAAGATTCCTCCGGCTATAAGTGATACGACAACTAAACCAAAAAAGACGATACCGGGGCCCGAAACCGGGCGTGATACTTCGCCAAATGAAGCAACTTCTATCTGTGAAAAGACGAGTGGAGTTAGAGTGAAGATTGATGCGAGAAATATTAGAGGCAAAAGGACACGGGTGTAAGTCTTTAAAAATACAGTCTTTTCATTTGGAAATACATAGAACAACTGAAAGAAAGAGAATGCGTGCCAGACAGCAGAGAATATAGTAAGCCGAATAAGCCAAAGAATAAAAACAGGAGCACTTACTTGGTAATTTAAATAATTAAAAATACTATATATAACTGTAATTAAAGAAAATGCGAGGAATGTCTGATTTGTAATGCTCTTCCTATTATTAAAAAACACGACAAAACCAAGAATACCGATTGCGGCAATCGCGATACCTACCGACAAAAGATCAATATTTTTTAAAATCTCCATAAAAGCAGCTAATCAAACTCTCCATCATTAAATAGCGGCTGGTAACTCAATATAAACCTGTGAGCCCTTGCCGGAACCTTCTGACTCAAGCCAAATACGACCATGGTGCGCCTCAACAAAGAGGCGCGAGACGGAGAGTCCGAGTCCCATACCTGACGCATCATGCGCGCGTGCTGAAGCCCCTCGGTGAAAAAGTTGCATAAAAAGATCCCCTTGTTCGTTTTGTGGCACGCCGACACCCGTATCACTTACCGCGATTCGTACGCCCTTCCCCGTCTTTTCAAGAGAAACATTAACCGACCCTTTCGGATGATTGTATCGTATCGCATTTTGCAGGACACTGAAAATAACTTCTTTCATCTTTGTCGGATCAACCGCCAGGATACACGGGCTAGCAGATACCTGATCATAGTGTATCACAACTTGCGCCCGGATGGCCTCAAAGCGCAGTTCGTCAATTACCCGCCCAATAAGCAAAGACAAATCTGTCGGCTCCAGCCGAAGGATATTCTTGCCCGCCTGAAATTGCGTTACATCCAAAAAAGTATCAATGAGATGGCTCAACCGTTCGGTAGAAACCATAGCGCCGCGCACCGCTTCATTCGCCTTAGCGTTTATGCGGCCAAGCTCCCCGTTCATCAAGGGGCTCAAGCACCAACGAAGCGTCGTCAGTGGCGTGCGGAGATGGTGCTGGGTAAGCGTGATAAATTGGTTTTTTGTCTCATCCAACCGTTCCAACTCTATCCGTGCAACTTTTTCCACCTCATACGCCTTGCGGATTTCCCGTGTCTGCTCGTCTACCTTTGCCTGCAAATTATGATTGGCGCCGTCTAGTTTTTCATTTAACTCGCGGAGAAGATCCCGCTGATTAATCTCTCGCCGCATGCTCCGAATAAGCAGAATACCGATTGCAAAAACAATTACGAATGTTGCAATGCGAAAAATAATCTCCAATCCACTTTTGGGAATGATGACATCAAAAATAGAAAAAATGACGATAAGAAAGACGAGCGCTTCGGTTGCGAGGATTCTAACATTCAGAAGATGATGCCGAATGATAGCGTAGGCAGTACAAACCACTAAAGGAAATGAGAGTAGTGCTCCTAGAGGAATGAAACGAGAGTTCTCAAAGAAAGATGGGAGGATGAAACTAAAGATGACATGTGAAGGAAAAGTTATCATTGCTCCAACCCAGACAAACCATAACTGACTTCTTGCTGTACCCACCGCTGTTCTTGTTTTTTGAAACAAAACATAGAGACCGCTCACAATAAGACTAGTTGTTGTGATGCCAAAAATAAAAATTCCATATCCGGGATGCACCACAGAGACTTTTCCAGCTCCACCAAACTCCTTAAGACCTTCAAATACAAGAGGTGTTAATGTCAACAAAGAAACGAATGCGACCCATGGCACAAGAAAATATTTATACCATTTAGGAAACTTAACATCTAGTTGTGGCAGAACATAAAATAACTGAAAGGAGAAAAAAAGAAACCATGTGACGAAAAAGATAACAAACCTGATAAGCAATAAGGTGAGTTTAGGTTCTGCAAATTGATAGCTTATATAGTTAGTAATACTCCACGCTATCGCAGCTAATGCGAAAGCAAGGAAAGTTCTATTCGTGACACTTTTTGAATTACTGAAAAAGACGATAAATCCTAGAATACCAATCACAATCGTAACGATACTAACCGTTATTATATCCAAATTATAAAGATTAAAGTTATACACCATATTAACTTCTTATCATTCCATATAGTTAACATCATCTCCTACGGTAACCTTATTTGATACAATTCTTGGGCTTACATGAGGAGCCGATCTTACAGAATACCCCATCCGGAAGAAGAATTGCGGACGCGTAGTTAAACTAAGAATTCGCTGGAGATTTTTATAGTACTCTCCAATCTGAATTGCCGCAGCCATTGGTGCCGTGCTGATACCTACCCGAGTCGCCTCCAATGCCATGTATTCATAGAACATCCCTGTTCTCATCCATGCCTCCGAATCATCCGATTCACTGCTGATAATTCCAAAAATTGGCGTCCGTTGTTTTAAAAGTTTCTCATCTTTTCCACGCGTCATCTTGTTCATATTCAGAAATCGCATCATGAGCGGCGCGACAAATGAGACAGGCGTAGGAATACCGAAACCAAAGCAAGGCATCCCCGTCCTCTCTCTTGTAATATTTGATCGCACATAGTGTGAAAGTTCGCGGCGAAATCCCTTACCCCCCATCGCCGCAACACCTGCCGCAAGCACCACATTGGCAAGCGCACTGCGCTTTTGCTCGTCGGTTACCAGTGTCAGCTGTACGCCGGAAAGAGCCATACTCCTGATGGTAGCGAGAAAATGCTCATCGGGAAGTTGACTGGTATAGGGATTGCGGTTGGTAACTCGTCGCGGGATGGAGAAGATAAGATGATCAGGATTTTTTTGCTCCATGTGCACTTTTTCCATAAATCGCACACGCATGCCATCCGGCAGATATTCAATTGTGGACTGGAGACCGTAATACTCCCCCGCTACGCGCAGATTTTCCGCCGCACACCCTAAACTGATAAAAAGTTGCCGATTATTTTTATCACTCTCCGGAAGCGAACGCCGCACATCGGCACGAACCATGACCGAGTCATCTTTAATAGTAAATTTCCACGGCTGGCTGTTGTGGCTTGAGGGAGCGAGCACGGCGAAGCTAACAAGAAAACAAAGTTGTTCGCTGATTGATCCTTGCTTTGGAAAACCCTCCAAGTTTATGTCCCAAGCATGGTAGTTATCTCGCATAGAATTATGAGAAAACTGAAATAAATCATTCCAAAAGTACCTCAATCTATTATAGCACATGCACAAAAAAATCCCCAACGGGAGGGACATTCATGTGGTATATAAATTTTAAGAGGGTGAAGTGCAAACTTCACCCTCTTTGTTTCTGCCACAGCCTCTCTCACCTAAAAGGAGCAAGAGAGGTCTAATCAAGGGTGTTTAGATTGACCTGCGTCCATGCCGTCCAGCTTCCAGTGGCAGGATCGTAATAGGCGGTGTACCGGACGAGCGGATTTGATTTCAGCGTTGCCTGATTGGCATAGACTGGCTGACCTCCGCCGTCATCGGTAAACCGCATATACCAGTAATCAAAGGACTGGTCGCTGGTATAGAGTTTGAAATCATCCGGTTTGACATTTCGAAAATTGCTATTCGCGGGTACTGCGTGCAACATATCGATCTTTGCGCGATCCTCCTTGAAATTATGGCCGGGGATGAGGATCGTGAGGGTTGCTCCAGGAACGAGTGCCTGCATCGCAAAGTTATATCCTGCGCTGAAGAAGAAGCTCGTGATGTCAGGGTAGTAGTACCAAGTCCCGTTTATTTGTACGAGCACCCACGCATGGATATAACCGGACTGAACCGCCCGCTGGAGCGAATACCGCTCGCCGTTGTACTCAATAAACGCGGTTGAAGAAGGCGCATTCGTGTTTTGAGCGAAGATCGCCCACTGGTTCTGTACCAAGTTCTGGACAACTGCATTACGACGGTCGTCTATGAAGAGGGAGGGGCTGGTGTACTTGAGAGCGGCCTGCACCGGAAGCGGCTGATAGTAGGGATTTTGCGCACGTGTGAGGCCGGAATTATTCCGCCGCATCTCCTCATGGAAATGCGCAGCTCCGGTGTAGCAACCATTACCATCTCCAAGCGTTGCGACCTGTTGACCCTTGGTAACAGGATCACCAACTCGCACCAGAATGGACTGAATGTGGTCGTACACATGATCCCGGTATGTCCCATCGGGAAGCGTGTAGCGAATGATGAGGATTTTACCGATCTTATCTGAACAATCAGTCTTGCCATCAAGATCCTGTACTGTCCCATCCGCAGAGGCGAATAAAAGTCCACCGATATCCGTTGATCCACCACACTTTCCATTCCAGTCCTCGGCGAGATGATACTTAGCAAATGAAGTATTCAGTTCCATAAATGTCTGGTCCGCGGGAGACTTGTATCCAACGTCCGGACAGTTTGTTCCATTCGCATACTTCCACCTCTGATTAACATCAAAGGGAAGTTGAAACACTCCCGCAGTGTTTCCGGCATGCACTACACCGGAAAATATAGACATTGCCAACACACCAACCACCAAAAATCTACCAACGGCTTTCATGCTCTGTTCCTTGTCAAAGAGCGTTGAGAAACTGGGGCACCATACCCCGACTGCACGACAAGACATTTCCTATCATGCAGATGAGAGTATGGGTTCACAAATCAATCCTCGTTCTATTTTGTAGATACTTGGATCATCCAAATCTGATTGTCTTTTTGATAAATAATTCTTTTTCCATCGGGTGACCATCTTGGATTTTTATAGTCAGCTGGGTCTGTGGTAATTTTTTTATGCTTTCCGGTCTTTGAATTAATAATGTGTAGGGCTTTATTATAGGCATACACAATATGAGTATTATCCGACGCCCAGTCCGCATCACCGCTAAAATCCGATCCTTTCATAAAATCAGTTTTTAACAGAAAACCCTGCTTCTTTTTGTCATCCAGATTTAATACATAAAACCCAAAAGAATTGTAAGCATATCCTAGGACTTTTTTACTGTCTGGCGACCATCGCCATTGGTCACCCCGTTTACTTTCTTCCGTTGTAGGACGATACACTTCTTTCATTGTTGGTTCAATTAAAAACACAACATTACTGTCCTTAACGAAAAGTTTTGTACTATCCGGGGACCAAAAAATATATTCTCCCCATGGTGGTCGTTCGGTTTCTACGAACGCAGTTCTACCCAAAAAAACCATCTCCGATAAACTCTTGGCATCGCTTTTTATCACACTTACTCCTCTGCCCTCTTGGTTCCAATGCTCATCATCATAAAACGCAATATATTTTCCGTTCGGTGACCATACGGGATAATAGTAAGAGCTGGAGACATAGCTACTATCAACGCCCGTGGGATAGGTTTTCTTGCCTAGTACTTTCGTTTGTCCCATCTCTAGATTTTTTATGGAGATAGTACCAAGCTCGTCAGGAGCGGTCGTTATTAATGGAGTTCCAGCAACCACACTCACCAAAAATTTTCCATCGGGTGAGAAGGCGGAAGAACCTATCCATTCTTGAGAGTTTTTGCTTCCACGCCCAATATTTTTTAGTGTCCCTGTCTGAAAATCATAACGATATTGCTCAAAGTCCTCAAACCAACCTTCACTGGCAAAATACTTTGTGAAAAGAAAAGTGTCATTATCTATCCATGAGTTTACTGATGATGTCGCATCGCTCCTAAATAATTTACGGGCCATACCAAATTGAAATGGCGCATTATACTCTTCGTCAGATTCTGTTACGGTAATAATATTCTCACCTAATTTTTCTCTCGCATCTTTCAAAATTATTTTTTGCCATTCATCAGGAGAAGGAGGAGGGGAGGGAAAAGGTTGGCCGCCCGATGGAGGCACATATCCTATTATCGCTTTTGGCTTTGTTTCTATATACCAAACCACGCCCGCACCGAGAAGTACGACACAAATCAGGATAATCACGAGCAAAGTAGTCCTATTCATAAGATGAAATTGAAGGGTTTTTCACAGTGTATTACCCTGATACACATTGTCAACCGGATTAATTCTGTACAAAAAACGATTTAGACTATATAGATTAGACAATATTTATAAATAAAGACAATATGCTCTGGAAGTTGACTCTTTCGATTACATTTGCTACTGTATCGGGCAAGGTTATTGGTATCATCTAAATACCGCCTTAACCAAGGATCCTTGACAAAAGGATAAGATACATCAGCAGTGAACATGCCCCCTGACCAAGGGTGGAGGAAGAAGTTATGGGAGTAGTGCTTTCCGGAATCCGTGCGACGGGACGCATGCATTTTGGCAACTTTGTAGGAGCCGTGCAGCATTTCGTCGACTACCAAGACAGCGACAACACCTGCCTGTATTTTGTGGCAGACCAGCACACGCTGACTACGCTTGATAACCCAGAAGAACTCCGTACTAACCTGATGGAGATGGTTAAGGATTATCTTGCCGCAGGGCTTGATCCTGATCGCTCAATCATCTATGTCCAGTCGAGTGTGCCGGAGATTACCGAATTATGCATCTATCTGGGGATGCTCCAGCCGCTCGGAGACCTTATGATCATACCGACCTACAAGGATTTGGTACGGAGGTTCCCTGATCGTGTGAGCCACGGACTTCTGACTTATCCCGTGCTTATGGCAGCCGATATTCTTGGACCCCGTGCGACGCTGGTACCGGTCGGTGAAGATCAAGTCCCGAATGTTGAATTGGTGCGAGATTTGGCTCGGCGCTTTAACAATCGTTATGGGGATTTCTTTACGATACCTGAAATGATGCACGAGATGGTGAAAGTTGTAGGATTGGATGGGGCCAAAATGGGCAAATCCGAGGCAGACAATTCCATTAATATCAGTGCATCCATAGATGATATCCGCCGCCGCTATCTTGAGCGCGGCATTACGGATCCGCAACGGCAACGTCGAAGTGATCCGGGTGACCCTTACGGCAGTTGCAAATCGGTCTACCCTCTTCATGAACTCGTAACAAAAGGAGAGATCAAAACACGGACTATTGCTCAAGCGTGCATGAGTGCTTCCATTGGTTGTGCTGAATGCAAGCATAAGCTTGTAGACAGCATTGCTGAAATCATCCTCCCTTTTCAGGAACGGCGTGAAGCGCTTGCTGACAAGAATGATTATGTGCGGGAAGTTCTGCATGAGGGAGGTAAAAAAGCTCGGGCAATTATCGCCGAAACTGTCGCCCAAGTGAGGGACAAGATGGGCATCGTGATCTACTAAGTGTTAAGTGTAGGGGCACATTGTGCGGTGACACACAGATGTGCCCCATTCCATCAAAGGAGTAGCAACATGTCTGAAGAATCGAAGTTGAAAGAGCTTGGACGCAAGATTGACCAAGTTGATCGTACACTCGTTTCCTTGATTGCGCGGCGCATGAGTATATCCCTCCAAGTGGAAGAGGATAAGCGTCGTCGGGGCGAAAATATCTCGCGTCCAGTAGTCGAGATTGACCGCCTTGATAAGATTTGCCAGCTTGCAGAACGGTTCAACTTAAACCGTGAGTTTGCACGAGCCATCTTCTACTTTATTATTGACGAGTCGTGCAAGGTGCAGTTGATTCAACTACAAGAAAACGCAGACCTGCTCAGTAGTGAATATATTGATGACGAGTTGTGGCACACGGTTCTTAAAGAAGAACTTTTGAAGCTTACGGAACAGTGTGCGTCAACATACGACTTACAGTACACCACTGGCTTCTACGCAACAAAGATTCATGCTCACTTTGAGCAAGCCCTGATCGCTGAGGCGTGCCGACAATATCCGAAAGATGGTCTCGCGCTCGACCTTGGGTGCGCGACTGGGCGCGTCGCGTTGTCTCTCGGTCACTATTTCAATCGCGTAGAGGGATATGACATAAGTCCCCACATGATTGAAATCGCCCAAAGCAAATGTACTGGAGTGTCTGCGGACAAGTTTACCTTCAAGGTTGCTGATCTTGAGGAAGGTATTCCTGTCGCTGACAATGCCGCGTCGCTTGTCGTGATGAGTTTGGGCTTTGCCAGCGATCTACAGTTGCTTCCGAAGGTGGTACTGGATGTGTGTCGGGTGCTTACGCCCGGAGGCACGGCTATGTTGTCGTTCTACAACGCTGAAGCGTTGCTCTACCAGTGGGAGTTTATCCCTTGGCCAGTAGCGCTTGCGGCGGAAATGAATCGCCAGAGAAACTGCCTTGAGGTACATTTGAGAGATGGAAAAGTATATTCAGTGTATGCGCGGCCGTATACCGTAGATCAAGTCCACGGATTGATGCCGCGTGGGTTGCCAATTACGAAAGTCACGACGCACCCCACGATTTGTTCGATTCTACCAGACACACTCTTTGCCGATGACCGAGTGAACGAATCAATTGCAACAATTGATGGGAAGCTCGCCGATGGAAACATGGGCGCGTACATCACGGTTGTTGCAAGAAAATCTTAACTCCGAGTCCATTGAACCGTAACTCTAACCAAGGCCTTGCATTGCGCAAGGCCTCAACTACTACAAACGAGGAACTTGAGGAATGAGACAAGAAACCGTAGCTACGGAGTTCGAGGTGACAGGTTTCGCAAAATACTATCGCGAACTATCAGATAGTTTCATTGACATTAATGGTGCGGCAACAAGCATAAAAAATCACATTGCAAAGGGAACTCGTATATTCGAAATTGGTCTGGGTGTTGGTTATTTTGCCGAACAGTTTCTCGACGATGGTTACATTGTTCGTGGTATACAGCCACCATTTCCCGATACCATGTTAATGCCACTCAAGAGAGATCATCCGTCATTGATCCTGGCGGAGAAAAAACTTGAAGATTACACCTTTGACAGTCAGCATGATGTTATTGTCTGTCATAGCTCGGTGTTTCTTTTCACACGAGTCAAAGATGGAGTATACTCAGGCGCATCAAGTATTGATTCGCCTATATTCCAGTCAATGATCTCAAAGCTGTTGGCCATCAAAAATCTTGATAAGATATTGTTGGCACTTTCCTCTTCTGGCAAGTTCTTTGTGAACATTCAAGCAAATCCTCTGCCGTATGTAGAAGTGGGAATGCCCGACGATCTGCTAAAATTTGAGATGCGGCACTGTGCGTATAGACTGGATGTTCAAAAAGTAGAGAAAAGATTTGCGATAACTTACCGTGGCACAGAGACTATTTCAGACGAGACTCATTTTTGTCTAAACTATGATGGATTTAGACAGCTCGTTGAATCACTCAATGGCAAAGTGGCTATCACCGAAGATGGTTACTGGGTCGTTATTGAAAGAGCGTAGATAAACATTAAAAGATGAATAGCATAAGAGGAGCAAAAAGTGCATAAAAACAACCCCATGGACCACAGTCCGTGGGGTTTTATTTTGCCATCAGAAATTGTTCTACATACTTCCGAGCAAACAGAGCAGATTGTAATGTATCCCTCGTTCCAAGATATGCCGCAAGAAATGCAGTGAGCAGGACATCTCCCGCACCAATAGTGTCTGGAGCCGCAATAGGATTGCTTGGTAGAAATGTGCGGACTCCTGCTGCGTATAGTTCAAAACCTTCAGCCCCTCTGGTAACGAGCATTATACGATTCTGTTGCGAAATAATAAATTGTTGATTAAGATATTTAAGTTCGGATTCATTCGTTTTTAGAATATCAATGTGTTCTTCTACAGTTTTTGGGAACTGATATGTTTCCTCTCCTTTTATTTTACTACTGCGCACATATCCTTGCACATCTAATGCAATAGTTCCATGTAAATCTGCAATTTTAGCGAGATCGAATTCATCTCCGATAGTTGAAATAATAAAAGCATCAGTATCATGAGGAGGTTTTTCTGATATACGAGGAAGTAAAAGGATTTTGCCGTGCTCATCATTTTTCTCTATAGTAATATCTACTATTGCCTCCTTTGCACCTGTTGTTACAGCAAAAGGTACCGCCAGATCTTTGAGAGTTTCGGTAATCCAGAATCCAGGTCCACCTTTTTTTATTTTCTGGACTTGATTTTCTTTGAAGAAATACCTGTCCTCGGCAAATGTGGAAATGACTTGTATTTTTGACATTTTTTTAATTCTTATGCATGCAGTGTATCTATGAATGCTTTTGCCCTAGTCTTGCTTATGCGCTGTGAGTATGATTTTACATTGATCTCATGAGAGAGGGTATCTCCATTTTTCAATGCAGTGCTGATAATAACACCGTTCGCAAATTTGCAGATGGTACGAATATTTTTTTTGTTCACACCACTGCCAGCAAAAATTGGGAAGGTACCAACATGTTTGCGCAGGTCTGATAATTCCTGCATCTGCGGCGCATCGCCCGTCCACTGTCCTGTTACAATCAAGGCATCACTACCTTGTTTGATTGCTTGTTTCGCCGATTCCATGAGGCTATGAGACGAGAGAATCTCGGCGTGTTTGACATGTATGTCAGTAAAAAGAGCGACATTCTCAGCATGAAGTTCCTTGCGAGTGTGAATAATCTTTTGAGGATCGCCCTCAATAATTCCATACGCAGTCTTTACTCGATCAACAAAAACCGGTATGCGAATAAATGCAAGATCAAGGGTCTTTGCGATGCTCAGTGCTGCAAGATAATCATTCCATAAGACACTAATTCCAACAGGAAGAAGTGTTGCAGTTTTTATTCTCATTCCTAAGTCCATCAGTGAGGTTATAACTGCAGGGCTAACAAACTCTTGATGTGGAAGATCATAATTATTTTCAAAAATAACTGCATCAAAGCCAGCTAATTCGAAAGTGCGGAGATCATGAAGCGCATTGCGCTCTGCAATTTTAAATCCCGGAAAGTCAGGGTAGCCCAAAAGCGGCGACAGGTGAATCGCACCAATGGTAATCGCTTTTGTTTTTCCAAAAATATTCTTAATTTTTTTTGTGGACGGCATATACAGCATAAAGAAAGGGTGAAGGGGTGTATCCACGCCTTCACCCAGAATTATATTACACCGATGCTTCTATGATCGGTAGGATCCCTCTTAAATCTCCAAAGGAACAAAGAATGAAATGCCCACATATAACAGTACCGGATACTTCATTTGTTAATTGAGGTTGAAACCATACAGTGCGCCACCCATACTGTTTTCCGATCTCAAGGTTTTCGAGACTATCATCACAAAAGAATGTTCGTCTGTAGCCTCGAAACCGGTTATAGATAATCTCAAATGCTCGGGGGTCTGGTTTTGACAAGAACTCCGTCTCTTCCATCCCGACGAAATCATCGAAGTATTCGGATAGACCTACTTGAACAAGAATGCGCCGTGCGAACCTAGACGGATTGTTTGTGAAAACAATCTTGTCTCCATTAAGATTGCGGAGTGCTATTTGTCGTTCAGTATCTATTGATACAATTCCGCAATCTTTCAAATCAAGTTGCAGATAAGTATCATGTACCACTTTCTCAAAATCGACCCCAAATTCTCGTATGAGAGCTAGTACTGAAAACATCGTCTGATGTTTTATTTTTAGCAGGGCTAGAAGTGATGTTGCCTCTCTGACTGAACACCCGGCAATGCGTGATGCATAGACCGCCACGATCTCGGAGAAAGCGTTACCAACTTTCGTATCATCATAGAGCGTGCCATCATTGTCAAAAATCCACAGGTCCATTTATATCCTTTCAACTCTTGAGAGGTCTTTTAGGGAGTGACAGCTTAGCAACTGCCACTCCCCAGGAGTTTATAGAAGTGAGGGATCTCCTCCACTCGTCTCAATATACTGGACAAGTTTTTTCAACGCCAGCTCTGACGCGATTATTTCGCGACACTCGCCATAGCACTCGCGGAGCAAGGACGAATTGAGCTGATCTCCCTCCACAGCATTGTTATTTGACAGATGTCGTTCGGCGAATAATCCCAGTGCCGCATTCATGGCCAGATAATCAGCGAGCGTGTGGTCATTATCTTGCAACGCCGCCACATTAGCCCGGTGAATTGCCTCTGACTCGTTAGCCACTTGAATAGCTTCCGGATCAATTGAGATTCCGAAATCTTCCGGACGAACCATGAAACTTCCAAGGAATCTATCCTGATAAGCGATTGAGACCACTGATGCATACGGAGAGACTTCATCCAATATGCAGTGTTTCTTGAATGCTACAGGATCTGTCGGGTCACTGCCCATGCCATCTTCTGCCAGTCCTCCAACAATCACGACACCCCCCATGCGCTGTACCCCACATTGGTGGAGTAAAGTGTATGCTTGTGCGATCACTGCCGGATGGACATTATGATTGACCCCCATGAGCTTATTGATCTCCGTTTCCATGCTTACCGGCAAGGTCATTGGGCCGACAAGATGGTTAATGGTCTCGAACTCAAGACGATGCGACAGATCGTGGATAGTTTTGCACAAATGGGCATCAAGATAGCAGAAATTACAGGATTTCCAAATTTGCATAATTTCTGCAACTGATCTCATTGATGTGTTGACACCAAAACGCTCAATCGCATCAGTACTGCCAGCAACTGATGTACCTGCATACGAACCGTGTTTGATCGTCGGGAGTCCAAGTGCTGAAAGCACAATCGCAGACAGCGTTGAGACATTAATGGACTTTTTCGTGACGCCATCTTCTTTGAAGCCACGATCTGCCCCCATTCCACAAGTTTCTACAACCCGAGGAATTTCAAGGCGGAACATTATGTCCATAAAAGTCGCGGCAACCACACCGGCGATTTCTTCAGAAGTGAGACCGTGTGAGAATTCCTTGCAAGCCATAGCCACCAGCATCGCCACTCCATTAGAGCGAGCTGTACTCTTAACTTCAGCGTAATCAGTTGCATGCGATGCGTCCCACAACAAATCCAAGAAATATGGATTGGTCGCAGCTAGTGGGAAGCACATTCCACTACGAGCTTCCTCAAAAGTCAAATTCTCCCCTTGCATAATCCGGGTCTGAATCCGAATACGCTCTCTTTGGTCTAGTGCTTCTGCCCATGGTAATTGAGTTCTTGATATTGACTCGAGATACGCGGGTGCAAAACATTCACGCGATTGCTGTTGCTTGGCCTTCTTTCCTTGTTGCTCGGGTGTCTTTGAGGAGTTCGCGGACAGATCAATCAACGAAAACTTGCGATCCACTGTAGAGCCCTTTCTCAAAGAACGATTTAGCGGGCCTATTCTCAAGAAGTAGTACAACTTGAGTAGACCTACTGGTTACACTGTACTAGTGTACTACTACGATAGTATCAAAACGCCAGCTTGCTGTCAAGCACCCGATTTATCCACAGGCAAGTGAGAGAGAAAACTATGCTGTATTTTACATCCAACCTCTCGCGTCAATGTCCTATACTATGACTTTCTCCCTTTTTATTTTTTCGTCAAACTCAAAAGCACTTTTGAAAATCCACCCTTAGGGTCAAGCAATTCTCGTGCTCCCCTGCTCACTGTCGCCACGCTAACGCCAAGATCTTTGGCAATCTGCCGTTGCGGCATACCACGGTGGAGCATTTTTACGATCTGCCAGCGGAAAGATATCTCCCTATATTCCGCAGGGGTTAAGAGATCAATAAGAAACTCCCCGAATAGCTTCTTATTGGATGCTCCTATTTCTGTTAAAATTAAAATTAGCTCCCGCGCATACTTTTCTTCTTGAGATCCCATATGATATAGTGTACTACTACAATAAGATATTAACAAATTGCTCTTCTCTTGTCAAATGTCTGTGGGCATACAGGCGCCCACTATGCCAACTACCCAAACACCAGTATCCTCTCAAGTCCCAAGTACTTTGCGATGAGAGACGGCAAGGGGTTCTGGCTTCTGACTTGAGATTGCGAATGTCTTTCTCAATGCGTCGGCAAGCTCGCGGCTTTCTATGACAAGCGCGAAGTCCTCCGCCGTTGAGATGAATACCACGCGGTCGTCGTAAACATTGATTTCGGAAGAGACGCCTGTTTTCTCGCGGGACGCGACGAGAGCTTTACGCAGGGCTTCTTTTTCGGAAGCGGCGTCTTTTGCCTTGCCGGACGATTCGGGAAAAACAATCTGCATCTTGATATTCGGCTTTTTCTGCGGCGATGCATCCGTAACCTTTCCATTGGCAAACGCGGCGTGGACGCGGATCTCCTCCAGAGACGCCAGCGTGTCCTCGTACACGGTTTTCACCCCCGCGCCTCCTTTAAAAAAGTGAACTTTTGGCGCGGGAGCACTCTTCGCATGAGAAAACGAAGGCAATTCGGGAATTAATTCTTTCGCCGCATCGGCAAATCCGGCGTAGCGCGAAGACATGCCTTTGAGGTATTGCACGAGCTGTTCCGGCGGAGCCGCGCTGTAGAGCTGTACGCCCCTGCGCTCAACCATGCTCGTGAGCCCGCGTCCTGCGAGCGAGTCAAGAATGACATACGCCGTGCTCCGCTTGAGTCCGGCTTTTTTGGCGATATCGCTTGCTACCGCCGACCCCAATTCAAGCAACGCAAGGTAAACTTTGACCTCTTTCTCGGAAAAACCGAGCTCCTGAAGTTTGTCTTTAATCATGGTGTCTATCATGACTGACAATTATCAAGATGTCAATTTTTTTGCAAGCCGACATGTCCATGGATATCCCTAGTATTAAATCTTGAATACTTTACGAAGCGAGGCGGCAGCTTTTTCCTGCGCAGCTCGATGAGCAGGTGTGTTATGTTCGGGATCAAGTTTTTCGTCAAGCGAGATGATTGCGCGGTTCTCTTCAATTGATTGACCGGCAAGAATACGGTGCACGACGTAGGCAACGGCGGAGCCGTTCATGAGCGCGGCACCTCCCAATTGCGGCCATGAGACAATTGTCTTGCCTATCGCCATAAGCGACTCAAGCATACGCTCGGAAACATTTTCAGGTCCAATGTGTTTAGTGATCATTCGTCCGATACCCATCTTATCCAGTCCGGCAAGCATCTCGTAACTCACCTCTCCCATTCGTCCATGAAAGAAGGGGGTCTTTGGATCAAGATCGTACCGCTCAATATCCACAACCGCATTGTTGCCATTGTCCGCACCCATGACGACGGCAATGCAATTTTTTCGCGCCTCTTCACGAATAAGATATTTGACCGCCAAGTTATCAATCTCATCTATCACGATATCTAATTTCTTGCCTCCAGAAAAAAACGCCTTAATATTTTTTTGATTCAGCCCGTCGGAGAAGAGTTTTACTTTGGCGTAAGGATTCAGCTCATAGACTTGCCGTGCTGTGAGTTCTATCTTTGGCGCACCAAGCTCACCGACACTAGAGCGGATACGATTTAAATTAGAGAGGGCGAGACGATCATGATCCGCAAGTTTAATATGCCGCGCACCGCCCTGCAAAACAATGGCGAGCGCAATACTGTTCCCCACACTTAAACCGGCAATACCGACGACCGAATTATAAAACTTCTTCTGCTCCTCAGGCGTGATGAGTTCGCGATTGCGTGCCGTACGCACGGCATAAAATGCCGGCTCCTCCAGAATGTGCGCAAGTGCACCGCTCCATGGAAAGTATACCCACCTCCCCTGCCGCCAAAGTGGTCTTTTTGCCGTTAGTTTTTTGAGATACGCCGCGGATTTAGTCTCTAATATTACTTTATTAAGAGCAATTTTGGGATGCTTAATGGCAAAATACTCCCGTAATTCTTCATTGTAGTCGTCCGAAACGCGAAGAATTGCTCCGCGGTTAATCAGCTGTTTGAGTGCTATAAAATCTTTTTCTCTTGCAAGATTAAAAAAAACGGGGCTGAAGGGGGTAGTTTTCCGTGACTTATCATAAAGAAATTTTTCAAGGGTCATGGGGGTATATCTTTCTACAACCTTAATCAATAATGGATCGTGGTTTGAGCCCAGGTTTAAAATATTTCTTGTCTTGATATGGTCTTAACTTGATGCGTGGACGGATATCCTTATCAAGATGATGCCATAAAAAAAGATATTCCATATTCACTTTTTGCAGACGCTTCACAATATGTTCTTGTAGCGAAACTGTAAGTCCCGGACGTAACCTCACGCCGGCACGGAGTTCAATATTAATCTCTAGATATTCGTCCATATTTTTGGCATAACCTTTGCGCATGGCAAACTTGCCCGTTAAGAGATGAAAGAAAGAGCCACGGCTCAATGCGGAACGCACATGTTCCGGGTAGATATTCGCTGCATAAAAAACAATCTTGTATTCACTCCTCCCCCACAGCGCAATAAACGGCAGTTTCCAGATACTTGCGGGCTTAATCTTGGGAAATTCTATGCGCCACACTGGCGCATACGCAGTAAGCGCATGGTGAACGGTGTCAAAAGAAATAACGCGCCCGCGGTCGTGTAAATTATAGCGGATGAGTGGAATGCCACTCGCCGATGTGAATACGAGATCATCCCCTACCGCTTCAATATAGCGCAAAAAAGGATTGTACTGGAAAAGGTTTGGTACAACTGCTTCCGCGCCGAAAAGTTTTTCTTGAAAGGGCTTTACGCGTTCCAACGTATTTCGTACAGCGATAGAATAGGGTGTCTCGTGCCCCATCAAGAGCATTTCGGATGAACCATAGGTACTGATGGCATTGACGGTTGACGGCTTATTGTTCACCTGCGCCAAAACATAGCGCCGCCACTCCTCACTAAAATCCTCACTGCAAAACATCATCCGTACGCGCTGCTTTTTCCAATTTACCCCGGTTTTTTCACCACTTTCGATGATATCTTTGATAAAAAGCGGATGCCCGACGAGAAGAATCTGCTCATACTCATCCTGCAAATTTTCAATCGCGCGAAGCATCTCCTGTTTATTATTCCCCGCACTCACCACAGTCAATGGATACCCTTTTGCGGCGACAGCGAAACTTGGCAGAAGGGTCGCAACACCGGAGACATATACCCCCATTGGAAAACCGATAACGAGAAGAGTTTTCAGCCGATCAGCGCCAAAGAGTGAGCGATAAATAAGTTCATGAATGATAGCCGCCTCAAACTCTTGTGCTTTTCCACGAGGCCACGCTGTTGGATGCCCGCTCGTTCCGGAGCTCATAGCAATCAGGTCTGCGCTCGCTAGATTACCATCCCAGCATCGTTGGGCGAGTGGATAGTGCTGGATGTAATTTTTTTTGTCTGTAAGAGGTATCCGCTCAAAGTCGGTGATCGTCCGGATTCTACCTGGGTGTATTTGATGACGGCGTAAAAAATCCTTGTATGCCGGTACGCGTTTTGCTGTAGCATGAAAAAGCTTGAACGCACGCTCCGCTCCTTTTTTTTGCCAATACTCCTCCCCTTGGGTTCGCAGTAATCGTTCAAATTTCGCCGTGGGAAAATCAATAAAATGCCACGATGATTTTTTCGTGGGATCAAAATCAAACGCGGACAGGAGATCGCGTCCAGAGCTGTTCATACCGCAGGGGAGAAAATAGCAAGCGGCTTAGTTTCTTTTGCCAGTGCAAGCACCGTATGGAGTTCGGGTCCCAGCACGCGATCCTCGCGGATAGCAGGCATGCGTACGCGAATTGCTTCAAAAAGCTCGCGTGAAGATTTTGAGAGGCGATCTGCTACACCTAATACGTCAACTGCCTGAGCAAGGGTGACGAGCTCAATCGCCATTACCGCAAACGCATTTTCTACCACCTTTGCCGTCATGAGAGCGGCATCGGTGCCCATGCTTACAACATCCTGGTTATCGGCATTGGTAGAGATAGAATGAATGGAGTGCGGAAAAGCGAGTGTTTGATTCTGCGCGGTGGTGGAGGTTGCAACAAACTGCAATCCTTGGAGGGCAAGCGTGAGTCCCGGCTTCTGAAGATTAAGAAATGGCGGAAGATGCTTATTCACATTATTGTTCAAGAAAAAATTGATCCGTCGCTCGGAAAGCAAGGTGAGTTTGACCATACCGATCTTGAGCTGATCAACCGCCGCCGCAATATAATCGCCATGGAAATTACCGCCATGCAAAACCATACGGTGCGCCGCATCCACTATCGGATTGTCCGTTGCCGCATTCATCTCAATCTCAATCGTTTTACTCACCCCTCTGATAATATCGTACACCGGACCAAGAATCTGCGCGAGACAGCGGAATGAATATACTTCTTGCACGCCTTCCGGAATCTTCTCAACGCCATCCCGCGGTATGACAATTTTTTTCTGCAGGGACGAACGTTTCCGCATGAGCTGCGATGAAGCGACAAGATCGCGAAGTGCGCCGGCAACTGCCACTTGACCCGGATGTGGTCGCGTGGCGTGGAGTTCCGCGGCAATACTGTCGTCAAACGCCCGCACTAACTCTAATGCCAATGCGCCGGAGCGCACCGCAAGCGAAAGAAGGCGAGACGCACGACCGGCTACGAGTGCCGCGATACCTGTCATAACAGATGTCCCATTTATGAGTGAAAGTCCTTCTTTGGGTTGAAGCTTGTACGAAAGGGGAATGCCCAGTTTTTTTAAAACATCTGCAGTCGATTGGCGCATGCCTTTATGTAAAACCTCTCCCTCGCCAATGAGTGCCAGCGCAATATGAGCGAGTTGAACAAGGTCCCCACTTGTCCCCACCGCCCCGTGCTCCGGAACGACCGGAAGAATACGTTGATTGATAAAAAGCTCAAGACGTTCTATCAATTCCGGCGAGACGCCCGAATATCCTTTGGCGAGAGTATTTAATCGCACAAGCATAGAGGCAAGAACGAAGTCGGGATGAATGGGCTCACCAATACCCATCGCATGACTGCGAACGAGATTAAATTGCAAGGATTGCATTTCTTTCCCGGCGATAATATGCGACGCCATCGGTCCGAAACCGGTATTGACCCCGTATAAAATCTTCTTGTTCATTTCTGTGCGCAAAAAATCATGCGCGCGCCGGACGGCCTTGTGGCTTTCAGTAGAACAACTTGTCGCGCGAGTGGGAACCTCTATAAAATCCTGAACCGCTTGCAGGGTTAGGCTACTCCCATCAAGGACAAAATTGTGCTGTTTCATAGCATATGCCCTTTAAAAAACAAAATCCCTCGGGGGGAGGGGGTGGATAATCAACAATATAAACTGTTCGCCGTCGTTGCTGTCATGGTGTGTATCATTATTCTGTCCACCACACTCATCTTGCCAAACAAAAGCATTCCCTGGGGAAGAAGCCCCATTTTGTCTATTCGCCATGGCATTGCACAAAAAAGTTGTACCATGATAAAAATAAAAGCCCACAGGGGCTTTTATGAATTACGCACGGGAATAATTTTGAATAAGCGATGAAACTTCATGAGACATAAGCATTCTGCCGTCGCCGCTCGCCCATTCTTGTGTCTGCCGCAAACGAAACAGAAAGAGACCGCCACCACGCATAGTGCACGGTACGCCCATAAGCAACACGTTGCCTTCAATCTGTACCATGACGGTATGGTATCAGAATGCAAAAGAACCGTCAAACCCCCCTCCTACTCAAACTTAAAGCTTTTCCATGTGCGCTGATAATCGCGTTCATAATCCTCACTATATGATCCTCCGTTTATTTCAAAGAGGTATCCATCTTTAATAAATAAGGCGCTCTTAACAGTCGGATGGTCAAATCCTTCACTGGTATGGTGCACTATAACCCCATGATATCCGGAGATGGTAATAGGACCATCAATGATTCTAACTGGAATCTTGTCCCATTCTTGGGGATATCGTATGTTTTCGTATCTTTTTTTCTCTGTCTTCTTAACCCATTCTTCAGGAGTATTCAATGATGTTGGTTCTATAAGTATGGCAAGGTCTCCTGGACCACCAGCAGCTTCAACAAAAGAAACAGCATCAGCTGTTGAAGTAGAAGAAATTTTTACTGTCGAAACAGAGACTTCTAAAATAAACGGATAATCGATCCGAAAATGATATTTTTGGTCATGATATGTCGTCCATTGTAGAGAGGTTTTTGTGGGTGTGCTTTGTTCTGCAGGAGGTTGAGAAATATTTTGGTGTGAGTACCAATACGAACCAAAAATACCCCCCACTATGAATATTAAGACAACTATAATCACTACTATTTGTTTTTTATATGTAGGCATATAGTTTGTATTTAGAAAGAAGCCGATGGGGTGAGATTGCGCTCACCCCATTTATTCCTACTGTACATCCTTTCTAGAAGGCGTGGCAGTTATAGGAAATAGTAGACGCTGTACGCCATCACCTTGTCGGTGAAATACGAGAAGAGGACAAAGTGGGAACGGACAGTCAGGTCTTCATTGAAATTACTGTCCACCCACTGCATGCCGGAAGACGAGACCCCAACCATAATGGCAGTATGTGGTGTCCAGAAGCCCCCCGTTCTCGCTTGGCGCGTGGTCGTCCTTAAACTCATCTGAAGGGTTTCGCCCGGGACGACATTGCGTATCGGTTTACACCAACCTACCACATCCGGGCTGGGTTCCCAACGCTGGTCGTTGGAGTAACCGATCCCGTTGTTTATGGTCCTGGGGACATAGACAACTGAGCGCGAAGCATCAGGGACAACAATCTGTACCCAAGGCTTGCACTCGATCCCCCCATTGACCTTTTTACCGGCATCCTGCAAACCTCGCGCGATAATCATGCTATTGCGCTGGGCTTGAGAATATCCGTGCCACGGCATGGCCGCCTCTGCAACTGTCGGCTTCATCAACAAACCCGCACTCCCGCCAAGCGCTACTACACCGACGCCGAATCCCAACTGTCTCAAGAATCCTCGTCGTGTTGCTTCAACACTCATAACCCCGACCTCCCTTACTGACAAGGTGTGAATATTTTTGCCAAGAACTCACTCCAGTGCATGGGATGCATAAATGATGTCAAGAATTATTATCAACAATTTATCCACAGCAGAAAAAAGATCCCATTTTCTCCCCCTATTCAAATCTAAAGCTTTTCCATACTCGCTCGTGGTCAACATATTCGCTATAGATCATAAAGATATAATGATCTTTGAGAAGGAAGACTATTTTTATATCGGGTACCTCTTGATCGCCCCAGCCTAAGTGCCCCATGGCCGCCGGATACCCATCAATCGTAATCATCTTCTCGAAGATATATTCATTTTTCCCCGTCCCGTCTTTTACCTCAAGCAATGCCTGAAGTGCGCTGGTGGCGGTGGTTACGGAGCTCACTGTAATATCTATTCTTCGTATGCCATTATCATTGTTTTCAGAAAACTCAATCCCCTTAAGATCTACCTTATCTTTTTCTGTATCGGGATCGATACCAAAATTCCCCGCAGGATAATCTACTCGATAATGACCCATTGAATTATGGTAGACGCCCACCTTACTCCAATCTTTTGCACGAACTTCCGGTTTCGGTGGGGGAAAAAGATCAAGAACAGAAAGCTTTTCATGGGACGGCGGCAAGGGTGTGGGCATTTCTCGAATTTTTATATCCCAATAGGCCTTGAAAGACCACGTAATAAAAAAAACTGCTAAAGCAATAAACCCCAAAGTAACGATATTTTTGTAGGTAAGTTTCATTATTTTAGAATAACAAAAGACGGGTGGGGCGGGAAGTGTAAACTTGCCCGCCCGATCATAGCGGAGACGACTTAAGATGTGTCGCTGTGTCTCTAGAGTTCGCCACTGGCTCCTACTGAATCTGATAGATCGAGTAGCAAGAGATGCCACTAATCTTGGTACCATCGTCAAACTCGGTAAAGAACCAAAAATGGTCCTGGACCCAATTTTGATCCCCTGGTCGACGCGGCCAATTACAATCTATGACATGAAAAGAAGTCGTAGTAATGTAACTGACAATCGCAGTATGCGGGGTAATGGATCCGGTGTCCTTACGTCGCCACAACATTTGGATTACATTGCCGGCAACGGCTTGGCGAATGTTGATGTTGAGGCGAGGAGTGCGAGTCTTGTATTCCCAGTGCCAACCATCTGCACTGGTTGAGGGAACAACAAGAGGTATATCGCCTCCATACGCAGAGGCAAGTTTCACCATATCACGGACAAAACCCTTGCACTGGTCTGGAACAACATAGTACCGATTTTGATACCCTTGTGCTGTCTGAACCAGCCATGCATTTCTCTGCGCCTGGGACATGCATGTCCATGCAACACCCGGACCTGCTGCCTCAACGGGTTTCGGCTTCACCAACAGACCCGCACTCCCGCCAAGTGCTACTACACCGACGCCGAATCCCAACTGTCTCAAGAATCCTCGTCGTGTTACTTCAACACTCATAACCCCGACCTCCCTTACTGACAAGGTGTGAATATTTTTGCCAAGAACTCACTCCAGTGCATGGGATGCATAAATGATGTCAAGAATTATTATCAACAGTTTATCCACAGTAAGAATTCTGCGTAAGATGTTTACTGACTGATAAGGCAGTAATGGGATAGGTGTGGACATGTCGAGTTTGCAAAAGTAATGAGTATCTGCTAGACTCTTGGTACTTTGACAAAACCAACATCCTTGACCGCGGTCTCTTGCGTTATGCAAGGGGTTGGGCCGCGGTCGTCCGCAAGGACAGGATGATTTCTGCGCATGTGGAAATCCGGCATCCCCCGTAACCATGGGATAATCAATGTCGGTCCCTTTGTGGGATGTCTCGAGTTGATGAGTGGACACAAAAGAACATCGCCGTCCGCGGCGTTTTTTGTTCCTAAAAATAAGGGTGGCACCACGGCGGGCTTTTCGCTCCTCGTCCCTTACGCACCGTTTTTTGTTGCGTAACGAGACGGGGAGTTTTTTGTTTTTTTCTTGATGGTTTGCGCACAAGAATATTCTTGCGCCAAACGATCAGCACGAAATCAGAGAGCGGTTCTTTGAAAAATTTTTACTCATTCGCGGCGTTCTCGTGCTGACTTTGCGAAAACTTGGGGGAGACGCGGGAATGGTTACGTTAGGCAAGAATAGGTTACCCGGCGTGCGGTTGGATGAGTGGCTCCATGATCAGTATTACCAGACGGATTCGTGCCGATTTGCCATTGTCTGCGATGACGACGGACGAGAGGCGCGCGTGTTGGCGATGCGGAGCAACAGCGAAAACATGCTTCCTTTGTTTCGCCGTCTGATCAGGGAAAATCCGGCTGCCATTTTTCGGATTATGGAAAATAGAGAGCACCGACCGATCGTGCTGATGAGAAAAGAGGAGAAAAATTATCGCACCAACAAAAAAGGGAGACAAAAAGAAATGTACCGCTTCGTGAATGCTTGGTGAGAAGATATTTTTCGGGTTTCCGCGCTGTGGATAACTATCGTTGATGTAAATTGACAGCATATTTGTATGGGAGTACGCTTGGCTGGTAAGCGATTCTGTCGGGAGTGCACAGATGCATTTTCTGTGCGAAAGTTCCTTGCAAGAACGGGAGATGCTACAATGGCTAAGCAGGTTGTTACTACTGTTGTGAAAGAGAACGGCAAGACCGTTACCACGACAACGACCACTACGACCAAGCATGGTTGGGGGTCGAGTTCCGATGATAAGCCCCTACCTGCTCACAATGGGAGCGACCACCACCGCTATGGTGGATCCTCATCCTCCTCGTCTGGCTTCTAGAATAACCCGCAAGGGCATCCGTCTTCTGACGGGGAAATATCTAGAATAGTCGGATTCTCGTTTCAGCAGGAATTACGGTGGATAGATTCGAGTTGTCGACGGTGCTATCCGCCAGGCGAACAAACCGAGAGGTACGTTCACAGGAGAATAATCTCCACAAAACCAGAGGCGCGTACATCTAGTGTACACGCCTCTTAAAATTGAAAAAAATTATAGCAGCTCGTGCTCCAAGATTCTTTTATTATGTCTCATAGGGAATTTTTTTCCGTATTAACTTCAAGAATAGAGCCGTCAAAAATACGGTTGCCCACGGAATATGAAATCTTGTCCCCTTTCTCTTTGCCGAGGAGTGCACTTCCCAAGGGAGAGTCATAAGAAATAAAGCCGCGGACGGGATTGATGTGTTCGGGGTTGACTATGGTGAGCGTCAGTGTCTCACCCGATGAGAATTGCACGAGAACTTTGCTATTCAGGTTAATAGCGTGCTCATTCCGCGCTCCTGCGACATTTCCTATAATCATAGTAATTGGTTAGTGGTTGATGAGTGGATTGTGGCACTGTTATTTTTGGTGTGAACTAAGAATGACAATGACATTTATCTTTTAAAAAACCGAGTGAGAAACCGGTAAGAATTCTTTCCCAAACAAACTTTATCATTTATTTCTTATTCTGCATGAAGTCATTGCTATCATATAATAATAAAAGAAAATAGCCCGTAATGGTTTGAGCGTGGCTGATTGAGCCGCGCGCAATCATTTTCCTTATTTGAGTGTGTGTAAAAAAAGCTCTTCCGAAAACCCCCTCTTCAAGCGGCGCCCTTCCTCTTTCTTTTAATCCGGAAACCGTAAGATTGGTCGCGAGGAAAAAATAATCTATTTCATCGGTAATGCCCGGTTGTGTTTGTGTCTTGCCCAGTGGTTTAAATGATTGTGCGCTCATCAATGCTTCTTCTTGCAACTCTTCAAGTGCCTGCTGTTTTTTGGTACGGTCGACTTTCAGTCCGTCGCCCGGTAATTCCCACGACGTGATGCCGGTCGGATATCTGCTCTGTTTTATCAATAAAATTTTTTTGTCGCTGTTTTGTGCAATGACAAAAATACCCGGCGGTATCTCCACGACGCCATAGATTCCTTTTTTTCCGTTCGGATGAATAATGGCATCTTCTCTGACGATAATCCACGGATTCCGATAGATCTTTTTTGATGAAAGTGTGCGCCATGTTCCTTTGCTTTGCAGTTTTTTTTGTTGCATATTCATTTTATACAAAACAAATATACACGAAATGAAGAATCGTTGTCAACTGTTGCGGACATGAGTTATCCACATGTTGACATGAGTATAGTTGTCATTTATGATAAACATCATGATAAAAGACAAACTTCAGGAGTTGGGTTTTTCGGAAAAAGAGGTGAAGGTGTATTTGGCACTGCTGGCGATGGGATCGGCGGTGGCGAGCGATATTGCCAAAAAAGCCGGACTCAAGCGGAGCACTGCGTATGTTATTCTTGACTCGCTGGCGGGGCGCGGACTCACGAGCATGGTTGAACGCAGAGGTGTGCAATTATACACGCCGGCGCCGCCCGAGCAGCTCGTACAGCATCTCAAAAACATGTCCTCGCGCTATGCCGGATTTGCCGATGCGGCGAAAGAGTTGCTTCCGGAATTGAAATCCTCGCGCAAGGAAAGCCTCTCCACGCCGAAAGTCAAACTCTTTCAAGGGCGTGAGGGCATAAAGAGCGTGTATGAAGATACTCTCGCCTCACTTGAAGAAATACGCGTGCATGCCAATTTTAGCAGTGCGCTTGAAGAAAATAAGAATGTCGCGCTCAAAGGGACGCCAAATATTAACATTCAGAAAATCCCGCTCAATACGCCCGGCGATCGCAAGCGCGTGACACCGGACAAGGCGGGCTTGCGAAAGATCTTGATCGCCTCCCGGGAACAGGGCGGATTTTCTTCCGAAATGAATATCTACGATGATCGCGTGGTGTTTATATCCACGAGTGAAAATTTCGCACTTATCGCCGAGAGCAAGGAATTTGCAAGCGCCCTAAGAAAAATGTGCGATGCCTCGGAGCAGAGTGAGAAAACGGGACAAGTCAAAAAAGCGGAATCAGGTTCCCGAACTCTTCCGAGTGAGCTCGGTCTCGCCTTCGGATAGGAATGTGCGTGCAAGGTCTTGGGAATGCTTTAAAGGTCACTCATCCCCTGCTCACATTTTAGGAAAGATAATCCAATCTTTTCTCTGTTATGCTAACCACAACAGGAATTGGCTTGTTGCTTTTCTCGCTTGGTTTGGTATTCGGCGGTTTTCGTTTTTTTAAGGCGTTTCGGAGAATCAAAGACTCATCGGTCGGAAATAAAATCGGCATGCTCCTCTCTGCTACTTTTTTCGGCACTGCTCTGGCGCTTAGCATTTTGGCGATAGGAACTTTATTTTTTGCGCAAAATTCCGAGACTCTTTATAAGCTCCTGATTGTATCACACATCCCCCTAACGCTTACGGCGATGGTGGGCATGTATCTGGTCTTCTATACTGTCTTCCCGTCCGTTTCTCCGTGGCCGGGAGTCGGCGTTGCCCTTGCGCTGGGGACGAATCTTATTATCCTCACCATTCTCACTCATCCGCGCCCTTTTATAGATGCAAGCGGAGGAGTTAATTGGAACTTGTCTCCGGCGCTTGCCGTGTCGCTTTGCTATGTCGTCTTTGTCAATATAGGTACGCAACTCATTGTTTTTCTACACGCTCTTTTTCATACAAAATCCCGTGAAGTGAGGATCGTCTCTATCATTCAAGTTGGCTTGGCTCTTATAGGGCTCGTGAATGTTTTTATTCGATTTTTTCTTGTTGACGGTACTATACCCGCACTCGTTCGTACCCGTCTCTTTGATGTGACACTCGGTGTTATAGGACTTATTTATATCAGCATATTTCTCCTGCCTCCGGTTATTATCAAATGGTTCTCAAAAATGAAGAGTTAGCGCGTCGTGCGGAAGGCGGAGGTGATGAGCGTATCCACAAGGGCGGGAAATGAGATGCCCGCGGCGGCGGCGCCCTGGGGAAGGAGGCTGGTCGCCGTCATGCCGGGAATCGTATTCACCTCCAATACCCACAGGCGACCCTTGGCGACAATGATATCCGTTCGCGACATGCCGCGACATCCCAGAGCGCGGTGTGCGGCGAGCGCGGTCTCTTGAATGCGGCGGATGGTAGCCGCCGGCATGCGCGCCGGCGTTATTTCTTGGCTCGCACCGGCTGTGTATTTTGCATCATAATCAAAAAATGCGCTTGCCGTGGGAATAATCTCCGTCGGAGGGAGGGCAAACGCTTTACCTGTTTTCGGATCTTCAAGAATGCCGCAGGTAACCTCGCGTCCGGCGATATATTTTTGCCCCATAATGACGGGAAATTCGCGGAGCGCGTGCGTAAGTGCCGCAGAAATTTCTTCGCGCTTTTTTACGATCGTAACGCCGACGCTTGATCCCTGATCGGCCGGCTTGATGACAAGCGGCACACCGAGTTTCCGCACTGCCGCTGTGAGAGAGCGCGCCGTCGACGGTTCCCCTACCGCCTCGCGCATCATGACCACAAAGTCCGGTACGGCAAGTCCTGCGCCTCGAAGTACGTGCGCCGCACGGGACTTATCCATCGCCAATGCGGAGGCAAGGACTCCTGATCCGGTGTAGGGTACGTTGATACTATCCAATAATCTCTGCACGCGGCCATCTTCGCCGTATGCACCGTGCAGAGCGATAAAAATAACATCGGGATGCGCTGATCCGACCGACATCGACCATGGCGTGAGCGAATGTTTGGCAAAATTCCCGGCGCCGACCATTCGCACATCGGAGTTGTTTGTCATCATCCGCGTATCTTTTTTTTCTTTATTTTTTTCCACAAGCGCGAGTGCCGCGGCGGGAGTGAGAAATAAAGGTGCTCCGTGCCATGCTCCGTCGCGGGTAATAAGCACGGGGCGTACGCGATAGCGTGCCGGGTCAAGCGCTTTGATAACGGCACGCGCGGAATGGAGCGAGATCTCATGCTCCGATGACGGCCCGCCCATGAGAACGATGATATTTTTTATGGAGGTAGGCAATCAGACTGCCGGCCGCCAACGGAAAAAAAACGTACGTGGGAAAAATATGGCGCACC
>OBEQ010506037.1_pt1 | contig 28753 bp, 27 predicted proteins | sample 1670901 | NCBI WGS metagenome assembly OBEQ01 (sample SAMEA104232315, study PRJEB22302) | groundwater metagenome | biome: forest; feature: aquifer; material: groundwater | place: USA | collected 2011-08-07 | depth 5.4 m
AAAGCTAAAAAATCACAATCTAAATCTTTAACATCAATTTTTATTTTTCCAGCAGATTGTGCACAATCCACTAAAACTAAACAATTATGCTTGTGAGCAATTGAACAAATTTTCCTAACATCTAAAACATTTCCCAAAACATTTGATAAATGAGTAATAGCCAAAAGTCTAGCACCCTTTATTTTATTTTCATCCAAAAGTAAACTCCCATTTTTATCAACATTAATAAACTCTATCTTAAGTCCTCGCCTTTCGAGCATTTTCCAAGGAACAAAATTAGAATGATGATTTGAAATAGCAACCAAGATCTTATCATTTTTAGAAAAATTAAATCCCCTGACCACTAAATTTATAGCTTCAGTGCAAGATTTAGTAAAAACAATCTCATCTACCCCACTGTTAAGAAAATTCGCCACCTTTCTCCTAGAAGAATCATAAATCTTTTCAGTTTCATTACTCAAATAATCGCTACCTCTATGAAGATTTGCATTATATTTTTCATAAAATTCTTTAGCAGAATCTATAACAACTTTAGGTTTCTGCGTTGTAGCAGCAGAATTCAAATAAGTAAGTGACTTGCCATTAAGTTTTCTATTAAGCAAAGGGAAATCTTGTTTATTCATCTTAAATACTAATAAATTTCATCTACACCAATTTCAAACTCACTTAAAAACCCTTCTAGAAGTAATTTTTGAGCTCCATCTAAATTCAAACCACGAGACATTAAATAAAATAAGTCATTTTCATTAAACTTTTTAATAAAAGCAGAATGTCCGGCAGTAACCTCATTATTTTCTATCTTTAATTTAGGTAAGAATTCTAGTTTAGAGTTATCGAAAATAATTCCTTCTTCTTTAATATTAAACTTGCTTTTGCCAGAGTTCTTGTCAACAAAGGCAAATGCTTCAAAAAAGGTTTTACTCTTATCCTTTGAAATAGCTTTAGCATTAATTTTAATATTATTTCCCTCTCTTAAAGAAAAAACCCTCTCAAAAAATTCAATTCTGCTATAATCCTTAGAAAAAACAAGATCATTCATATTTACTTTGGAATTTTTATCTACCAAAGTTAAAAAATCAATACTTGCTACATTTTCTCCCGTTGCTCTGACAATTTTCCGAATATTGACATTACAACCCTCTCCAATTAAAAGTATAACCTTAGCAACACCATTAAATTGTTTAAAATCAAAATTAATGTCTCTCTTCTCTCCATCTTCAAGTTTAATCAAATAAACCTCTGAAAAACTTTCATTATTTATTTCCAGATTCTTATCATCATTGGCCAAGAAAAATTTCTCATTAATTTCTTTAGGTATTTCTCTAAGTTTTTCATAATCAACATTCATTTCAATCATCCTACGCTTCCCTCCATGCTTAAGTCAATAAATCTATTCAGTTCAACAGCATATTCCAAAGGTAAAGTTTTTGCTATAGGAATTAAAAAACCAAGAACAATCAAAGTTTTAGCATCTTTTTCAGTCAAACCACGAGACATTAAATAAAATAATTTATCCTCATCAATTTTCCCAGTTGAAGCTTCATGCTTAACTTCAGATGTAGAGTTCATAATCTGCAATACAGGAATAGTATCACTGGCAGAGTTACTATCTAAAATCAAAGCATCACATTGTGAGTCCACACGAGCATTTTCAGCTTTTTCAGAGATTTTGACTTGTGCTCTAAAAGTAGCTCTACCACCATTTGCAGAAATAGATTTAGAAACAATTCTACTGGAAGTATTTTTACCAATATGTATTGCCTTACATCCAGCATCTTGATGCTGCCCCTTAGAAGCATAAGCTAAAGATAACAAATCAGCCTTAGAATTATCTCCTTGAAGTATTACAGAAGGGTATTTCATTGTAACTTGTGCCCCTAAATTACAATCTATCCATTCCACATGAGCATTTTCTTTAGCCAAAGCCCTTTTTGTAACAAGATTATAAACATCTCCACTCCAATTCTGTATCGTAGTATATCGAACCGAGGCCCCCCTCTCAGCAATAACTTCTACAACTGCAGCATGTAATGATTGTTTCGAATAAACCGGAGCAGAACAACCTTCAACATAACTAACCTCCGAATTTTCATCTGCAATAATCAAAGTTCTCTCAAACTGTCCAAAACCAGAACTATTAATTCTAAAATAAGCTTGTAATGGAAGATTCATATCAAGTTTTACATCTTTTGGAACATAAATAAAACTTCCACCAGAAAAAACACATGAGTTCAAAGCTGCGAATTTATTATCACTCATAGGAATTACACTAGAAAAATACTGTTTAAACTTCTCACAAGCCCTCAAAATATCTTCCCTAACCTTTTCATATTCTATTCCTAAAGTTATTGATAATTCTCTAATTTTCTCTTCTGTTGGATTTAAACCAAAATCAGGATCAATAAAAACAACTCCTTTCATCGCCAAATCTTTTCTCAAAGAGTGATATACATTCTCAGATTCATATTGTGCTCCAACTCCAGATAAAAATTTTCTTTCAGCTTCAGGAATTCCCAGCTTATCCCAAGTCTTTTTAATTTCCTCAGGAAGTTTATCCCAATCATCTTCAATCTTATCCGTAGTCCTAATATAATAAACAATTTCATCAAAGTTAATTTTACTCAGGTTTGCCCCCCACAAAGGCATAGGTTTTTCTAAAAATATCTTAAATGCTCTCAATCTAAAATCAGTCAAACTCACAGGTTCATTCTTAATAGAAGAAATCCTTCGAATAACCTCTTCATTCAAGCCTTTTGCAATCTTCTCAGTATAGATTTCTTTTTCCTTAAAGTCATACTTATAATCCCTAGAAACAATATCTTGCATATTTCAGTTTTTTATTTTAATAAAGAATAACCTTGAGCTTCAATTTGTTCAGCTAGTTCATAGCCTCCGCTTTGAACAATTTTTCCATCAAGAAGAACATGAATAAAATCAGGCTTAACATGTTCCAGAATTCTTTTATAATGAGTTATTAACAAACAGCTTTTATCCCCACTCATAAAATTATTTATCTTAAAAGAAACATTTTTCAGAGAGTCAATATCTAGCCCAGAATCAATTTCATCGAAAATCGCAAATTTCGGCTTTAACAATGCTAATTGAAGCATCTCAGATTTCTTCTTCTCTCCTCCAGATAGTCCAAGATTTAAACTTCTATTCAAAACATTTTCTTCTAATCCAAATTCAAATACTCTCTCTCGCATTTCTTTCTGAAAAGAAATAATATTAAAATCTTTGCTCAAAGATTTTCTAGATTCAGATAAAAATTTCCCAGTTCTTAAGCCTTCAATTTCGGGTGGGTTCTGCATACTTAAAAACATTCCCAATCGCGCTCTATCGCTTACATTTAATCCCAAAATACTTCTTCCATCAAATAAAATATCCCCGCTAGTCACCTTATATCTCGGGTGTCCTGAAATAGCTAATCCCAAACTCGTTTTTCCAGATCCATTCTCACCCATAATAGCATGTGTTTCACCACTTCTTATGCTAAGGTTCACACCTTTCAAGATTTCTTTTCCATCTACTTCCACATGTAAATTTTGTATATCTATCATTTTGTTAATTCACATCAATATCTTATATATCTATTGGGAGTAAGAATTCCTCCTTAATTTCTGGGCTCATCTTATCAATACTCCACAAAGGTTTGAAAGTTATTTCAACTTCAGGTTTGTAACCTTCATCTTCAAGTCTTTCTTTAACATCTTCTATTAAAATATCTCCATAAGGACATAAAGGAGTTGTAAAAGTCATCAAGATTTTCACAGAATTTGTCTCTTGATTAACATCAACATTGTAAACTAAACCCAAATCTACAATATTATGTCTTAATTCAGGATCAATAACTTTTCTCAAAATATCAATAATTTCCTTATTACTTTCCATAAAATAGATACTCTTCTAACGTATTTATAAGTTTTTACAAAGCTTTTTATAAGCCATTTTTACTAGGTTATATATTAATCGAGTATCTTTTTATCAGGCTTGACTCCTAATATAGAGGAGGGTTTGATAAAGGGAACGAGAAGTGCCCTTTATGCGGGAATGCCGGAGCGGTCAAACGGGATAGGCTTAGGACCTATTAGCTTAGTGCTTGCGAAGGTTCGAATCCTTCTTCCCGCATAAACTATGTTTATGCGACAGTTCAAATATTATGACCCGCATATTTTAATCACTATTTTCACTCCTTATTGCAAATACTAATTCTATATCGACGAACAACATAAATCTTTAAAAAAGAATTTTTCATGGATAAAAAATGGCTAAAGATAGGGAAGGTACTGATTATGGAAGAATAAATGAAAATGCTAAAATGTTAGGGGACGAAAAGTGGTATAAACGAGGAACCGTAAAAATTGGTGCAGCAGCATTAGTAATTGGAAGCCTTGCAGCATGTTGTTACTTTTGGCCTAGTTCATCCCCAAAACATAGTCAACAAAGACAAACACCAGTTGCAATTTCATCCCTAGCTCCTGCTTCAGAAACATCCTATCAAGATAATTTAACATCAGATACTCAAACAACTTCAAGTTATACTTCTCAAGCTACTGCTACTCCAACTCCAGAAATACGCGGACTAGCAGGAACTCTTCATCAAACACCTCAAGCATCCCCCTCTCCAATCTACACGCCAGCATTAGGAGCAAATCAATTCATTCAATCAAAAAGAACTTCTCATTCCACAGCATCACCAACTCAATATGATAATCTTCCCCGACCAGAACAAACTTCAGAAACAACAAGTAATTCAAAAAGTCTTGAAAATAGGGTAAATGGGATTCCAATTGGATCAACAGAAATAACTCAAGATAATTTTTCATTTGGATATAAAGTTTCTGCAAAAGACGACGGAAAATACACTCCAAGAAATCTTCAAAGTAATGAAGAAGTAGTTTCTAATGGAAGAGTAATACCTACAGAACCAGTTTATCTTGAAGATAATACTCAATTTAGAGTGCAAAATGAACATGTTTATTTCGATGGAGAAAAATTATTTAGAGTGGCAATAGCTCTTCGCAATGGAGGGTATATGATAGTTGGTAAAAATGAGGCAAATACCTTGAGATTGAAAGCAAGCGTACCTTATTCAATGCCAATAAAAGCAAAAGGAGATGGAGAAGTTAAATGCCCGGATGAAATTAAATTTTCATTCCCTGGAGAATTTATTGAAGAAGAACTTATTAAATTTAATAATGATTTAAAAATTAACGTTGAAGGCTACTCGCCTAAAGAATTATTTATGCCGATTCATGATAGAAGATTTGCTCTTCATTTCCAAGAAGGCCCTCGACAAGGAGAGTATATTATAGGAAAGGTAGAACCTTCAGGAATAGTACAAATTCTAGTTCCTGGAAAAATAAGAAAGAAAGCATCAATAGCAACCCCAACCCCCACTCCAGTAATAACTCCTAAACCAAAACCTACAGCTACTCCAACTCCCTCTCCAACACCAACGGTAACTCCTAGCCCAATTCCTGGAACAATTACACCAAAACATCTAGCAATTGAAGATATAAGAGAACAATCAAACGATTAATATGTAATTACTACAAAGTAACATCAGAGGAAAGATTTAAAAACCAATTATTTCTAAAGCATCTATGGTAAGTTTAAGAAATATCTTAAGAGCAATCAAAGGAGCTAGCGTACATGCTTACAGAGATATAAAAAATCATCCAAGAACATCATTAGCTACAGCGGGAATTCTCACTGGAGCGGTTATAGGCCTTTATTTTAGAAATCATTCTACAGATCTTCAATCAAGAGTTAGAAACGTTTCTACAGAAACTAGAGACTCAAAAGAGAAAAACTTAGGTGCAAACACAATAGTTCTAGCAGGAGAAGAACTAGTAAATCAATCTATTCCAGAAGGATATAGCGCTTTCATTAATGGAAAAGAAGTTTTACATGAATTACCATTCTATTCAATACCCATGAGAACAGCTACTGAAACAGTAGATGAAACAAGTGTTCTTTTTGATGGAAGAAAATATGCATGGGTTCCAGTAAAAAAGGATCTAAACGGAAATTTAATAGTTGACTATAGAGGAGAAGGTTCTAAAATAAGAGTAAAAACAGATTGGGATTTCAATAGAACAGTCAAAAAAGGAATAGAAAAAGTAGTTATTCCAAAATTCTCTGAGAAATTAGTAAGAGATAAAAAAGATTTGTATTTCCGTATTTACAATCAAAGAACTGAAGAAGTTCCAGAACCATTACAAGTTTTAATGGAAGGTAGAGATTACATGAATCCTTTCACACCTTCAACACTCTTAATGAATTCAAATTCAAAGAAAGAATTTAACTATTCAAATCAAAAAATTCATTTTATTAATTCAGTATACATCCCAGTTGTAGCTGAAATAAAACCTACAAGAACGCTTCAAGTAGGAGAAGAAGAGAGAATTCCAAAAGTTACAGGAATTGAAGTAGTTGATTAAATTTTTTAATCAAAACTTCCCTTAGAATAATAACCATAATTCTTAACTATATTTGGAACATGTATGTTCTTTGTTGTTGAAGGCAAACTACTACACTGATTATAATCTTGTTTACATTCGCTACTTAATGAAGAAGGTCCAGCATTATAAGCAGCAACTAAAGTTCTAGCATCTTCAACTTTGTAATAACCACGTAAACAAGCTAAGTAACAAGTTCCGATATGAATATTCTTTTCATCTGTTAACTTCTTCAAATCAGCAGTATTGTGCGGAACCTCTCCAATATCAGAGCTAGAGCATATATTCTGGCAATTTCTTCCTTGACCAATATCACTTACCATTAAAGGATCAGCTGTTATTTGCATCAATCCGATATCTCCACCAGCATTTGAATCCCAATCACTTTCCTGTTTTATCAAAGCCCTAACTAAATTAAAATTAAGATCATATCTCTGAGAATAAAGTTTAACCCATTTTGTAACAGCCTCTTCTTTATCTTTATTTCCAAAAGAACCAGTAAAATCTTGAGTATTTAATTGAGAATTATCAAAATGTGTATCTATGCTAACTACTTCAGTTGTGACGGGTGGAGTTACTGGTTTACCTATTTGCTCAGTACAACTTCCGCCAGGTCCAAATGAGTCTTCAAATAAACAATTCTTTCCCGTTTCACTAGAAATTTGTTGACATTCTTGTTCATCACAAATTCCAAACCATTCATTTCCACACTCTTCACAAGTATTTTTTCCAAGAGGTTGAGGAGCAGACGAAGTAGTAGGAGTTTTAGGTTTTGGAGTAGGAGTCGGCGTAGGGGTTATAGGAGTACCGTCAGCAGCCTTCTCCGTACACGTTCCTCCAGGAGCTAAAAAGAATTTATCTTCATACACGCAATTTTTTCCACTCTCTCTTGCAAGTAATTTACATCCCTCTTCATTACACACACCAGAACCTTCACCACATTGCTCGCAATTAACATTAATTTTAACCTCTCCCCCAGCCGCAATAGTTAACAAATTATACAATGGAAGATCATCATGTTCAAGCGTTTGCACAGATTTATCCGGATATAAAACAGCAAGTTTTAACTGCTCACTTGTTACTTTATTATAAATTACTTGGAAACCTTGAGCATAAGTCTTTCCTTTCAGAGCATTAAATACATTAGTGATCTCTATAGAATCTGGATTAGATACAAATTTACTAACATCTGAAGGATAATCCCCCAATTCCACAGGAACAGTCGATATAACCGGAGTATATGATGTAGATGGGAAATTAGGCGTATCTACACTAATCTTTATTGGAACCACCAACACTTCCCAATTTCCTTTATCTTTACTTTCTCCAACAAATCTATAATAATAATTAGTATTATCTGCTAATTGGAAAATATCAGATTGAACTCCTTTTGTTCCAGTACTTAAATCTGTAGTTATATGTAATCCATTAGCAGTTTTATCATGAACTGAAACAGTTTTTCCATCTGCTCTCTTCTCAACAGCAGCAACTTTTCCGCTTTCTTTTTCAGCTGCCGCTTCAACCTTTTTTTGATTTTCTGCTATTGCAAGATTATCCGCACCATTCCTTACATAATTTTCAATCGCTGAACCTTCAGCCCTTATCCTAATTCTTTCTAAAACTACTTTTCCAGCTTGTTGATAAATCTCACCTTTAAGTATCAAAGCTTTTGCTCTCTGATAATTCAAAAGAATTGTTTTCATAACCTCATCCACCTGTTGTATTTTTTGATTAACATTTATATCAGTTGTATCTGCAACTGTAATTTTTTCCAAGTCTCCCTCAATAGTTATTTCATCTTTGTATCCTGGTTGACCTTTAAGTTGGTTAACATACTGATCAGTAACACTCGTTAAAGTTTCATTTTGAATACCTCCAATTTTAATTTGGCTTGCAATACTTTGAGTATCAACCCAACATTTCAAATTTCCTTCACAAACACCAACTTGTTTCCATCTTGAGCTTCCAGGATCCAGTGCATTAGAGTCTGTTCCAACTCCAGGATTATCCGTAGCACAAACTCTAATTATTCCATAATCATATAATTTAGGGTTAACAGTTTCCTCAACTCCTGTCTGTAAATTAGGTTGAGCTAAAGAATACAAGCTACTTGTTCCAGAAACACAATCTTTTTGAGATTTAATATTAGTTTGAGAAGCTTGATCCGCCAAATACTGTTCTTTCAAATATTCTAAAGCAAAAGAAGTTGTTACACGTTCAAATCCACATTCTTCCTGTCCATTAACTGAAATACATAATTGTTTATATCCTGCTGGTGCTGTAAAATCTCTAGTTGCATCAGCAAAACTTCCTTTTGCAATAAATCCACTAGCAACTTGTACTTGAGGATTTTCATAAAATCCACTCAATCCTGGAGGGGATTTCAAATAAACAGAGAAATAAGCTCCAGTATCTTTTCCAGCATAAATATGATAAAATACTTTATACTGTGAAGTAGCAGGAACTGTTACAGATGAAAATGGAGTTTCTGAAAACCATGCATGATATTGTGTAGGCGAATCAGGTTCTGTTAAAGCATCTAAAAATCCTTTTGTCCCAGGGTATTTCGCAGAAACAAATGCCTTACAGACAGTACTTCCCACCTCATCCGTAGATCTAGCCTTAAATGCTTTGTAAGCATTTGCTCCATAATAATCTCTTAAGTATGAAACAGATTTTTCGGCATTATTCCACGCATCTTGAACACCCAAATACTCTCCGCCACCACGAACATTCTGTCCAGTAGCAAATTCAACTAGTTTAGGAATAATAATTTTACTGATAGGAGCGGCTTCTCTCCAAAATAAATCACACATGTAAATACTTTGTATTTCATCACAAATTCCAACAGTCTTTCCAGAAGTTAATTGTTCTTGTAAACAATCCCTAGAAGCCTTGAATATTGAATTCACACCATCTATTCCAGCTTGTATTCCTGTCAAACAAACAGGTACAACAATTCCTTGTCTGTAATTTGGCAAACACAATGCCACAGAGCCGATAATACCAGATTGTATTACATCATTAACTCTATACTGCCCACCTAAATCACATCTACTATTTGGGCAAATAACAGGATCACAAACATTAAACATTAATTGACATTCCGAAGGAGACATCATATCAGAACATTGAATTGCCGGCGTATCAACCTGAGTTTTAACATCTGCTTTACAGTCATTAATTTGTATAGTTTTACCTTTTGATGCATATTTCTGTGAAGCAGTTTGTATTGCTTTAGAAGCTTTTTGAATTAAACTCTTAGCTTCACTCTCCCCTAGTCCGGGAAAAACATCATATGGCTGCCCAGTTCCCAAATTAACCAATTCACAAATATCGTCGCCATTTTTCTGATCAAATTCTTCTCTTCCATTTTCTCCAACATTACAAACAGAAAAACTTGTAACTCTTCCAGAATCATCAAATGCCTTTATTGCACCAAAAATAGGTAATGTTTGCTTAGTCCCAGCATACCATCCAGCAGCACAATCAAATGGAACAACTCCGGGCAAACCTTTGTAAGGTTCTGTCTCATAATATCTTAATTCAGGTTTCAAATATCTATTTTGATAAGCTTTTGCATCAAATTGTTTAAACTGAGTGAATTTTCTTGCTAACTCCAAACCAATACCACTATCTTTGCCAACAGGACTTCCCAAATTTCCATCGGCACTAATGTTAAATATTTGATTAATTGTAAACACTCCAACACTACCACTCTCTGCTAAAACTAAAAGATAATCAGCATTATTGTAAGTTATTCTTTGAACAGCATAACTTTTATCATTTTCTTTTCCAGTAAAATCTGGAAGTTGAGAGCCTTTCAGGGTATTTCCCCTATAAATCCCAGCGACAGCATTCTTATCGCCATAATTATCTCCTCTTAGATCTCCTAGTCCTTTATCTTTCAGTTTCTGTGACAATGAAGAGGCTCTTGTGTTTTCTTGCGTCTTCTTGTAAACACTTCCAAGAGAATCACACAATTGTTTAGAAGCCATTGCCTTAACATCACTATCTGATGAAGTTTTCAAAACTCTAGAATACAATTGTACATTTCTTACATCTTCCTGAGATAAAAGATTATCTTTCCAATTCTCTATCTTAATTCTACTAGCAGCTTCATTAAAATCTAAAGCAACATTATCAACTTTACAATCTTGTAAATTTACTCCTGTTAAATCATTTTTAGCAGAATCTATAAACCCAGGCATAAACTTGTTATCGTCAATAACTTTTTCTCCTAAAATTGAATTCTCTGATTTGCCTTCTTCTAAAGTTTTTATATCTTGATTTTGTTTGCTAATAACATTATACCATTCATTAACTTCTTTATCAATTTGGTCTGAATTTTTAATATAACATTCATCTAAAGATTTGTAAACTACAGGTTTCCCATCCAAAGTTCCTGTTGCAAGAGCTTTAGAGCATTTATCATTCCACCCTCCTGCAGATCTCATAACTTGTGTTCTAGCATAACCTTTTCCACCAGCATCACTAAAGAAATTTGTAACAGTTAAAACGGCACCTGTCGCTAAACACGCTGTCTTTAATCCTTTAACAGTTACTGCCAAACTATCAGAAACTTTTTGCCATTTTACAATTTGATCATCTAGATATTTTATCCTATTACTTATTTTCTCAGGAGAAAGTTGTATAGCTCTCTTTTCAATTCCAATCTTGAAAGAGATATTAGTTTCAGTTCTTACATCTTTCATTTGAGGTGTTAAAATAATATGTGCAGCAGGACGATAATTAACTTTATTCATAGTAATTACATAATTCCCATAACCCCAAGGAGTGTTTAAAGTCAAAGTTTGTGTATTAGTAGTAAGTTGATTAACTGTCTCTTTAAAACCAGTGTTTTCAAAGAAATAACTAATTTTTGCTCTTTGTTGATTATCAATACCTTCTAATTTAATAAATTCATTACTACCTCCAGTAATATACACCGATTCCCCATGTTCGATACATTTATCGAGGAGTATTTCACCAGTTTTTTTCTTAATGCTAACAATTATCCCATATTCATCACATGCAGGCTTGCTTACCTTATCTAAAGTAATTGCTCTAGATTGCTCATCAATAGTTATTAATGCACTTGAAATTCCTCCGTTTGAAAGAGCAATTGAATCTCTCAATTCTTTTGCCTTATCAATACTCGGCGAACTTGGATATTTTTCAATAAAAGTATTTAATAAATCATACTGTGTTTTATATTTGCCAGCATATTGAGCAAACTCTTGAGCTTTCCATAAAGCTTGTTCAGCATATGTTTCACTGCTCAACTCATTTACTTTCTCAGTTGGGAAATTCTGAGAAACTTCTTCATACGTCTTAAGTGAAGTTTTAAACAAGTCTTCGAACTTTTTTCCGTCACTATTTACACCATTATCAAAGGAAGAATAATCAAAATCAGCAGGACCTGAAAAACTAACAAAAGTTACTTGTTTAACATCACTCGAAAAATCAGTAGTACCTCCTAAAGCGTATGGTACAGTAATTCTCCCTTGTAGTTTATCAGTAACATCTGCTATGTTCGCCTTAAGTACTAAAAAAGGATCACCAACAAAAGCGTTGTACAAAGCACTATTAGCACGGGTAGCAGAATAAACGTTTGTCATATGACTTGACATTCTTTTTAATTCATCTACTGTCAATTTATCGCCAAATCCTTCCGCAGCATAACTTGACAAAACAATAATAGGAGTATTCTTATTACTTAATGGATTTCTTAATTCTCCCACGTAAGAAAGATAAACTGATTTACCATCAATAATACTAATTCTCTCTCCTAAAGCATAGTCCTGTTCTAAATCTTTATATTTTATTTTTACTTTAGGTGCAAATTCCAAAATCACATCTTTATTTCTATTACAACTTACTGTAACTTTCTCATATATCCCTGTCTTTTCTATATTTCTTATAGTACATTTGTTATCTAAAAATCTCTGACCCTCTCTAACTTCATAGTAATCATTATCAACTTTAATTATAGCAGTTGTATCAACAGCACTAATATCATGTAATTGAACATCCATATAAGCACTGCAATAATATCCTGGAATAGGAGCTTGCTTACTCTGTCTTTCATCTAAATTTAAAGTAGTCCTTTCATGATTTACATCACTATAAACAACAATTCTTGCTTCGTTAGTATTTTGATCGATACTATCTGCTCTCAAATATCCTTTTCCCTTCCAAAATCCATATTTTTTATAATCTTCCTGCCATTGTTGATCATTCAAAAGAGGAAGATAAAATTCTCTGTTTCCAATTCCAAATACATTTTCCAGATTATATCTAATAACAGCAGTTAAATTTCCCTCGACAACTTCAGGCATATCTTTTTCAGCAGGAGTTTTTTTAAGAACAATAACAGCATATCCAATATTATTTAACAGAGGTGATCCAAGTAATTTACTTTCAGAAGACTTTATTGCAGCCTGCGCAGGATGAAATCCAACTCCGGAAATGAACGGGCTGCTACTTCTATCTTTAAGTGTAATGTAGTCGATTGCTTCAACATCAATTAATGGATTCAATTTCAAAGCATTAAGTTGGCAAAAAACAGGAACATTTTGATCTTCCAATAAATCAGATCTAACAACAGTAGGAGTACAACCTAAAGGAGAAATCTGAACAAGAAAATCCTGCCCAGCACCACACTGATTTGCATCAGCAAGTATTGGCCAATAATCCTGATATCTTGTTTCAAAATCTTGTCTTCCTGTCCCCTGATGAGCATTTAAGTATGGTTCATAAAATTGTGCATTAAAACTTGAAAAACTCCCACCGCCGCTTCCACTTGATCCAGAAAAACTTCCAGAAGAACTCACAGTTGGAAATTGTTGTCCATTTCCAGCAGCACCTTGTATACGTCCGTCACTCGAAGTAGCAGTTGTGGCTGGAGCAGTTACAGGAGGAGAAGGAATTACAGGAGGTGCTGTTGTAGCTGTCGATGCAGGCACATTTACAGTCGTCGTTGTAGCAGTTTCAGCTCCAAAAGAGAAAGGTATTAAAAATAAAACAACAGTTAAAACTAAAAAAATAATTCCTATTCCAATTAGTCTTTTGTTTTTCATCATTTGAATGTAATGTCTAATCCTTGTATTTGCACGACCTCATAATTTGTTTGTAAATCCTCAATTTTCATTGGTGTAGAAAATCCCCCATAATTTATCTCAACATTTCCTGACTTTTGCAGTTCAGATTCTGCAATGTAATAATTCTGATTTCCTCCTCCAGCCAAAGCTTGTGTAACAATTTGTGCAGGAATCTTAATATCAAAACATTTCTTAGTGGTTCCGCCAAATAATCCTAAAACACCAGTATTAGGAATATCGACACACTGCTTCTGAATCTGTTCTTGTAAATTAATTGATGCAGAAGAATAACTATAAACAGAAACATTATACTGGCCTTCTGAAAGAGAAACTATTTTTTGTTCGGGGTAAGAAATAGTAACCGAATTTTTATCCGAAACGAAACTCACAATAGCACTCTCATTAGTGAAAAGATTATTTTTCTTTAAAGTAACATCAATATCATACTTCTTATCAAGTACAATACTCACCTCTCCAGCTTTATTTGTAGAATACTGATATTTCCCATCAACATATCCGTCAGCTTTAGCCCTAATAAATCCATTAACACACGCAGGATAATTTGCAATTAGCTCTCCCTGTAAAGTTTTTCCAATGTCACATCTTGTTCCAAAACATTCAAATGAAACGTCCGCATCTATTGGTCTCAAAGAGTTATCATAAACATTCACTTTTACACTTGTATTTTTATAAGTGCATAGTTCCGGTAAACCAATGTCAACAGCCTGTGCATCTTTCAATGCTTCTCTAGGTTTATTTCCCTTTATAACAACTGCCAGAGGAAACTGAAATACCTCATCATTATTATAAATCTGAACTAAAACAGGATAAGAAACATCATAAACAAAATGGTAGGGGATATAACAAAAACCTAAAATACCTAATCCAGGTTGATTGCCAACAGGTTGAGCAATCAAAACATCTCCCTCTACTGGAGAAATCTCAACCTTATAAGGCCAGTTTTTTGAATTCAAGAAGTTAACGCTCTCATCGGTAGGCAAATCAATAATAAAGTATTTGTTGTTCTTACCAACAGTATAATAATTTCCTTTGGTTTTTAAAGCAAGAGTGTTGGCCTCAATAGCATTTTGCAAATCTTTCACAACATCCTGAGCAACCCATGTTTTTGGTGCACAACTTAGTTCAACACCATCAACAGGAGCATATAATCTAATATCATCTATTCCATAATTCTCTAAGAACATATCTTTTTGTTCCTTATCATAAATCTGTCTTGCAGTTTTGTAAAATTTTCCCAGTCTTGAGTTAATTTGAATCTTGTGGTCTCGTACAATAGTAGCACTTTCTCCATCAGTAATTGACAGTTGTGCTTTTAATGAAACGTCGATAGTATTATCATTGATAGAAGCAGTAGCTTTCAAATCTTCTGGATTTAAATCAATCTGAAATCCTTCCCTGTAATAATCATCAAAATTACAATCCTTAATCTTCTCAGAGATAAATTGGCCCAAATCTTGTTCCATTTTTTCTTTTGAAGGAACTTGTTCTTTAGCAACGTTATTCCCAGAAACATAATACCAATAAGGAATCCCGCTACCCATAAATTCTAATTGGGAAGAAAAGGGCATATAACTTGATCCAGGTTCAAATTTAGGAGGATAAATATAACCTCCTTGTGTTCCTAAAATATCCACTCCATTTTGAGCATCTTGTTCTAAACAGTCTAAAAAAGTTTGATAAGCAGGCTCAAGATTCTTATCAACACTAGTTACAGGAGATTGTTTCCTTACTGTAAAAAACAGCGCAACACCTGCGACAAGAATTATTGCAATAATTATAAAAATAGTTATCTGACCTCTCTTAATCATTTTTTCTCCCCCCTATTTGTCTCTTTATCTCCAACTCTTTTTTTAATCAGATCCATAATCTCTGTATTAAGATCCTTTTTAATAATCTCTTTAAATTTACTCCAAAGCCTTTCGTCTTCTACAAGAAGTAAGTATTTTTTCATCCCTTTTTCTATTAAACCTCTATAGCAAGTTAAACAAGAATTTAATTTATAAATGTTTCTTAATAACTTATTTACTAAGTAACTAACTTAGTAAGATTAAACACACAAATCCCCGCATTATCAAGAAACACCTATTTTTTATCAGAATCTTTTTAATATTAATTAGAATCAGTAATACCCTCTGCCCCTTCTACCGCGCCAAGCATATCCAATTCCCAAAAATATCAAAATAGCTCCAGCAATCCCTTCAATATATTTATCCATTAAGGCAACTTGTTGAGGAATTTTAACCCATTCAAAAGAAAAATTCAAGAAATACAGTCCCAATACAACTGCTATAACAAAAATTAAAGTACCAATTCCACCACCTCTACCAACATAACCTCTTTCTCTAAACATATAATGAAAACTTAAACAGTATATTTAAAAGTTGCGATTCACAGTGATAACGTTTAAATATTTTCACAGCCCGTAAATTCCAAAGGTCCTGTAGTATAATGGTAGAACACATCCTTGACGTGGATGAGACCCAAGTTCAATTCTTGGCTGGACCATCGGCTTTTTAAAATTTACAATCAATAACCCATACCAGTACCCATAGAATTCATCAAATACTTCAAACCAGTCCAGGCAAGAAGCACAGCACCAATTGCTACAATCCAAGGTTGAATGCTAGTTAGAAAACTTAAATCAACCCAGCTAAATGCACTGTTTAACATCACAAATGCTATTAGAATATAAATGATGAATACAATAAACGCAGTACCTCTCGACATCATAATTATATCACATAAAATATCTTTATAAACATTCCGAAATATCAAAAAGCAAAGCTTTTAAACCGTGTTTTCTCATCCATTACATCTTATCAAATTCAAAAATATGATAATCTCAAAAACATGAAAATCCCAAAACAAAGGAAAAGATATTGTCCTCATTGTAACAAAGTCACAGAACATAAAGTTTCACAAGTCTCTTCAGGACATAAGAGAGGAACTTTAAAACGTGGAGGAATAGCCAGAGCTAAACTTCGTGGTTTAGGTCGTGGTTTCGGTAACAAAGGAAAATGGGGATCTAAACCAGCAGTAAGTAAGTTCAAAAGAAAATCTAAAACAACTAAAAAGACAAACTTCTTATATACCTGTCAAGTATGTAAAAAGTCACACGGCCAGAAAAAAGGCATACGTGCTGGAAAAATCCAGGTAGGCGGACAATAAAATGGTTTTAAAAAAGAAATTTTTTGATGTTGAAATTCCAATTGTTGGAGAAGAAACAGAATTAATTGCATATGAACTTAATGAAATAAACGGAAAAAACATAAAATTAGATCTTACAAGACAGTTAAGAGGGAAAAATGTTGAGTTAAAAGCTAAAGTAAAAATTGAAGGAGACAAAGCAATAGCTTATCCAATTCAATTAACAGTTCTTCCCTATTACATTAGAAGAGCTATAAGAAAAGGAACAAATTATGTTGAAGATTCATTCATAATTGAATGTAAAGATGCACAAGTAAGAATCAAACCATTTCTAGTAACAAGAAAGAAAGTATCAAGAGCTGTGAGAAAGGCCTTAAGAGATAAAACTAAAAAAGAAATTATAGAATATGTAAAAGATAAAACGGCTGAAGAACTATTTGACGACCTAATAAAAAATAAAGTTCAAAAACCTTTAAGTCTAACTCTAAAAAAGATCTATCCTTTAAGTTTATGTGAAATTAGATCATTTGAAGTGATAAAAGATCACAATAAGAAATAGGTTTAAAGCAAAAGAAGAATTTTTAAACCACTCTAGTTCTATAATTCTATGCCTCTGTAGCTCAGTGGTAGAGCGGCTGCCTTGTAAGCAGTAGGTCGGGGGTTCAATCCCCTCCGGAGGCTTTTAATATTTCTAAACTAGCCAGTGTTCTAAAACAGTAATTACACAAATAACCTGTTATAACAGTTACAACACAACACAACTCTTCGAATTGCAAACTTCTTTATAAATTCCTTTTCAGAATAGAAAACATGGCAGGGCCTAAAAAGAGTGTGATTCTCTTTTTTGCAATAATATTGATCACAATGTTTGCAGGAGTTTTCGCTATTCATAATACTCTAACAAGTGATTCAGACAATGATGGTATTCCCGATACAAATGATAAATGTCCAAATACTTTAGAAAGAGTGTTTGTAGACCAAAATGGATGCAGTCAAAAAGAATTTTGTAATCAATTTAGTTGTGGAGATCCATGTGACCTAGCTGATTGGAGAAACGATGAAAAAAGTCCTACCCCAAACGATTGCCAAACAATAGTTGAAGATCACGAAGGAAAATTAAGCCCAAAATGTATACCTAGGGAAGATATGTGTCTTAAAAATGTTACAATCACTCTTCCAACAGATCCAATTTCTTTCAAAGTGATATTCCAAGGAAAAAGCTATTGGAATACAACACTCTCAAAAGTTCCATCAGGCTTTGGAGAAATTCATAACGGAAGTTATTTAGGTTGGTGTGTAGAAAGAGACGTCCATATTGAACAAAATAAATTACATAACACAACTCTTATTTCCAGTTATGATCCTGATCTTGCTTTGAAATGTCCTAGAGCTGCAAGTGATAATTGGGATTTGGTGAATTATTTACTAAATCATAAACAAGGAACTAAAGAACAAATTCAAGATGCAATTTGGTACTTACTTGGAAAAGCACCATTACCTCAAAGTTCTGTTAGCAGAGCAATGATTAATGATTCAATCACAAATGGACAAGGCTTTATTCCCCAAATAGGCGATAACTTCGCAGTAATAATTTGTGTAGATGACCCGACAGTCCAATTAACATTTATTGAGATAGATCCTTAAATTTTTAAACGAGTTTTCCCACTCAAATAGATGAAATACATGATAATTCTAGCCATATTAGGGGTATTACTGTCAATTTATGCCTACAGAGTTGAAAAGAAAGCTCAAAAAGATAAAAGCTACAAAGCAGTTTGTGATTTAAATGAGAAAGTTTCGTGCACAACTGTCTTTACAAGCCAATATGGAAAAATCTTTGGAGTAAAAAATTCATTATGGGGAATACTTTTCTATATTCTCATTTTCCTATTTTTTATTAACAACTATGCAAATTTACTATTTTATTTGTCAGTCATAGGATTTATCGTAACAATATACCTAGCCTATACATTATATCTTAAACTAGAGAATTATTGCCTAGTCTGCAATGCAATCTATATTATTAATATAATACTTTTAATTCTCTCACACAGATTATATTTTAGTTAATTTCTTCCATAGAATCTACTTTACCATCAGCAATTAAGATTTCACAAATCTCTTTCGGTAAATTCACTATCTGGCCCTTTTCATAAGGTCCAAGCTTTTCTCCCTCCAATCCAACAAACTCATCAACACCTTCCTTAAACGTGACAAGAATATGTTTTCTTTCTTCACCTATATTTCCATTTAATTCAGATAAAATATCTTTATCCATCAGCTCTATATCCTTCATAATTTTCTCAAAAAGTTTTTTCTCAAAAAGAAACATATTATCAAAGTCTCTTTTCGAAATTCCAGTTTCAGATGCAATAAATGCCAATTGCAATAATTTCTTCCTTCTTAACCTTAAAAGTTCTTTAAACAAAACCATAGCATTTTCCAATTGCTTTTTATTCTTTAAACTAGAGTCAGGAAACAAACCCTCATCCTTTCCAGCTACCTCTTTCTTATCCTTAAAATACTGCGAAACATCCTGAATAAATCCTTTAGGTAAAGCCTGAAGTTGTTCAGAATACTTCTCTTTCCTAGATGCCTCATATATATCGTTATAAGTAATCATATAAACTCAAGAATTCGACCGTTTTTAATGATTTTCGTTCTCAAAGTTATCTCTTAAACCCAATCTTCCTCAAGAATTCTTTTCCAGTTATCTTCCCTAAAGCACCTTTTCTAGCCTCATTCTCATTAAAAGTTTTCCTTCCAGAGTCAACCCCAGTATACAACATTACAGGCACGGGATCTGCAGAATGACATTTCAACTTACAAGGAGTTGAATGATCAGCAGTAACGCAAATTTTGATCTTATTCTTTCCGATAAATTTAACTAAATAAGCAAACAAAGTTTTATCAATATACTCTAGCATTGCCTTCTTCTCCAATGGCTTATTGTCATGTCCAGGAGTATCTGGTTCTTTAATGTGAATGTAAACATAATCCAAATTCTTCCTTCTAGCTTTCTTTATAGTTTTTATTGCAAATTTACATGCCTTTTTCAGTCCAGAATATAAATTTTCGTACACATCATGTTTCTTCATCTTAGGATATTTGAAAGAATAAACTTGCATACTAGATAATCTTGCGAAACCAACCTCTAAAGGCATATAAACACTAGCAGCCCACTTTGGATATTGGTTAATTCTACCTTTTTCTATACCAGGACCGCGAGCTAATAAAAAATTAGCAGGAAGCAAACCTTTTCTTATTCTTTCTTTATTAATAGAATGGTTATTCAATATTTCAAAAGATTGTGTTAGAAACTCATTAACTACATTAGCAGTATAAGACGAGTTTTCATCATCATCTAGAGGTTGTGCAAAAACAATTTTTCCATTTTGTACATTTTTCCCCTTTGAAAAGTATTCTATATCAGTGTTAGAAATCATTTCTGAAAACCCCCCTCTCAAAACCAAAACTCCACGATGCTGTAAAGTTGATTTAAATAAGAACTTTACAGGCAATTTGACATTCTTATTCAAAGCTTTCGCAAGAACCTCTCCTTCCTTGGTAGTCAATGTCCTACCAGCCCTTCTATCTATAATGTTTTTACTTTTCAAATTATCAATAGTTGCAAAATTCACTCTCAAGCTTAAATCTCCTCGAACAGTTTTTATTCCAGCCCCTTCAACTTCCATTGTTCCTCTTGCAACAGAATCGCTTTCATTCCCAAATATAGACAAAGTAGCTCCGCCAGAATCGGGAACAAAATCCTTCCTGATAACATCCATAACTCCCATTTCACTTTTCAAACTTAAAAAATCTAGATTAGGCTTATAAGCAGCCTCAAGCGGAGTTTTCCCACCAAGCAAATCATGAGGTAAATCCCCCATACCATCAACAATTACTAAGATACCTTTCATCCCATTCCTGCAAGTTAAAAATTCTTTATATAATTTTCCAACCTTAAATTTATAAATAAGACACAATTCGCATAATTATAGGTATACGCCAATGTTCAAATTTTTAAAGGACAAACTAAGCCAATGGAAAGATTCCTTAACAAAGGATAAAGTCGAAGAGTCAGCAAAAGCTCCAGAAGAGAAGAAAATCAAGGATAAATCTAAAAAAATTTCAAAAAAGAAGGAAAAAGAGGAAGTAAAAAAAGTAAAGAAAAGTAAAGGCAAGGAAAAAGAAATAGAAATGCCAATGCAGTATAATGCAGGGGCAGCAAAATATGAACCAGATTTAGAAAAATTAGAAGAAATCAAAGAAACAATACAAGAAGTTCCTTCCAGTCAAGATGAAGTAATTTTCCCAGAAAAAGTAGAGAAAGAATTAGATTCTGAAATAAAACACAAGCATGTTGAATTCGAAGAGACACAAGAAAAGGAGGAGACAACTTCAGTAAGCTCAATACCCCCCGAGGAGAAAAAAGGATTTTTCTCCAGATTAAAAGAAAAGGCAACCACAATCGAATTCACAAATTCAGAGTTTGAACAACAATTTGAAGATTTAGAATTAACTTTAATGGAGAATAATGTAGCCCTAGAAGCAATTGATTTAATTAAATTCAAACTAAAACAAAAAATAGTTGGAAAAAGATTACTTAAAAAAGAATTAGAAGGAGCTGTAAAAGAAGGTCTAAGAGATTCAATAAATGAACTCCTAATAACTCCCTACAACTTAATAGAAAAAATAAAAATGGCAGATAAACCGTACGTAATTCTCTTCTTTGGAATAAATGGAACAGGCAAAACAACATCAATTGCCAAATTCGCTTACATGTTAAAACAGAATAAACTTTCCTGTGTTCTTGCAGCAGGAGATACATTTAGAGCAGCATCAATAGAACAATTAGAAAAACATGGAGAAAAATTACAAGTAAAAGTCATAAAACATGATTACGGTTCTGACCCTGCAGCCGTAGGTTTTGATGCAATAAAATACGCAAAATCACATAATATTGATGTAGTTTTAATCGACACAGCAGGAAGAATGCACACAAAAGCTAATTTATTAAAAGAAATGGACAAGATTTCTCGAGTTACCAAACCAAATTTAAAATTATTCGTAGCAGAGTCTACAGTAGGAAATGATGCAATTGAACAAGCTAAAAACTTTTCTGAAAGTATTGGTATTGACGGTTCAATATTAACAAAAGCAGACGTCGATGAAAAAGGTGGAACAATTATCTCAGTCAGCCACGTAACCAAAAGACCAATCCTATTCCTTGGCGTAGGTCAAGAATACAAAGATCTAGAGCCATTTAATAAAAACAAGTTCCTAGAAAGATTAGGGTTGTAATTATTCAAATTATTTAAAAATCCTCTCACCAAAACCCCTATAAACCCCATTTTTCTTGTCTTTTTAAGATGCTAGACAAACTTTCGGCAGTACTGAAAAGAACAACAGATAAGATAGCAAATGCTATGTTTCTAGACAAAGATCTAGTCGACTCCATTATAAAAGATCTACAAAGAGCCTTAATTGAAGCAGATGTTAACATTCATTTAGTAAAACAAATATCTGATAAATTAAGAAAGGCAGCATTCGATGAACGTATTAAAGGCATAGAAAAAAAAGAGCATCTTATCAAAGTTCTTCATGATGAATTGTTAAATATTCTAGGAGAAAAGAAAGAATTAGTTCTAAAGGAAAAGCAAACCAAGATCATGTTAGTCGGTCTTTACGGAGCGGGTAAAACAACAACAATAGCCAAATTAGGAAACTACTTTTCCAAAAGAGGGAAAAAAGTTGCCCTCGTCGGATTAGATGTCCATCGTCCAGCAGCTAAAGAACAATTAGAACAATTAGGAAAACAACATAACTTACAGGTATTCGTAGACAAAAAAGAAAATGATGCAATAAAAACCTACAAGTCCTTTGAGAAAAAATTAAAAGATTACGATTTAATCTTAATTGATACAGCAGGCCGAGATGCACTCTCAAGCGATTTAATTAAAGAGTTAAAAGAATTATCAAAATTGATCTCCCCCCAGGAAACAATTCTTATAATGCCAGCAGATATAGGCCAAGCTGCAAAAAAACAAGCAGAAGAATTTCAAACATCTGCTAAAGTAACCGGAGTCATAATCACAAGAATGGATTCTTCAGCTAAAGGAGGAGGAGCATTAACAGCATGTGCAGAAACTCACTCACCAGTATACATGATAACAACAGGAGAAAAAATTAATGATCTTGAATCATTTGATCCAGAATCATTCTTATCCAGACTTTTAGGTATGGGCGATTTACAAGCATTAATAGAAAAAGTAAAATCTATTAGTGATGAAGGTACGCAAGAAAAATTACAGAAAAAACTTGCGGAAGGACAATTCACACTAGAAGATATGATTGAACAAACAAAGGCCATGGCTGGCATGGGAGGTTTTGCAAAAATAAAAGACTTAATTCCTGGTTTAGGAAAAGCCAAACTTCCAGAAGAAAAATTAGAATCACAAGAAGCTAAAGTTGCAAAATGGGAGCATATAATTAAATCCATGACAAAACAAGAAATTGAAAATCCAGAATTATTAGAAAAACAAACTTCAAGAATTCAAAGAATTTCTCGAGGCTCCGGCACAACAACTTCCGATATCAGATCTCTAATAAAACAGTATAAAATATTAAAAGATTTCATTAAAAGTGGTTCCACAATGGACATGGAAAAAGGCCTAGATCAAAAACAAATGATGAAACTAGCTAAAAAGTTGGGTGGAAAAAGATTTAAATTGTAAGTTTAATCTGTTTATCAATGAAATATCGAATATTGTTAATAATCTTCATAATATGCCTCTTTAGTTCAGTAATCTTAACTATGAAAGGCAATGGAGGCTTATGCAAACCAGGAGATGGGTGTGATATTGTTCAGAGCTCTTCTTATGCTTACACATTAGGGGTTAAAAATCCATTTTACGGTGTTGGAATTTTTGGATTTATGATATTCTTAACTATTTTCCACATAAACAAACCGACTAAACATACGAGGAATCTTATCCACCTAGCCATGTTCATCGGTTCAGTAATTGCCTTGTACTTCTTGTATCTCCAAGTATTTGTGCTCAAAGCTTATTGTCCATTTTGCCTAGTTGTAGACATAGGGCTTCTAATAGGTCTCGTATTCATGTTCTATTTATGGAAACATTAACATGTCCAAAATAATTTCTCAAGGTGCAGAAGCAATAATAAAAAAAGAGAAAAACTGTATTATAAAAGATCGAATAAAAAAATCTTATCGTATAAAAGAAATAGACGACAAGATAAGAAGATTAAGGACAAGAAACGAAGGAAAGATCCTCCAAAGAGCTTCTAAGATCATTCCCACACCCCAATTAATAAACTCAAATGAAGATTCCAAACAAATTAAAATGGATTTCATTCCAGGAAAAGTTCTCTCGCTCCAACTAGATAAGTTAAAAAATAAAGAACAGGAAAATATTGCCAGTCAAATTGGCAAAAATATTGCATTATTACACAACAACAAAATAATCCATGGCGATTTAACAACCTCAAATATGATTTATCATAACCAAACAATATATGTTATTGATTTCGGTCTTGCTTTCCAAAGTGAAAGAATAGAAGACAAAGCCGTTGATTTACACTTGCTAAAACAAGCCTTAGGAGCAAAGCACTACTTAACATTCAATAAGCTCTGGAAAACTCTGGAAAAAAGTTATAAAAAGAACTCCGAAGAAGGAGACAAAGTTCTCCAACGATTAAAAATAGTTGAATCTCGCGGAAGATATAAGGATAAATATTAAATAGCCCTGCCAGGATTCGAACCTGGGTCTCAGCCTCCAAAGGGCTGCATACTTGACCAGCTATACGACAGGGCTATAACATGTTTATTTAAGTAAGGCTTTTAAATATTTTCGTTAATCCAAACCTTTTTAAAACACCCATTCTAAGTATAACTTATGCCAAAAAAATCAGAAAGAAAGGTTAAAGAGAAAGTTGAGAAAAAGCCCAAGATAGAGTCGAAAAAGCTCTCTGAAGCAGAATATGAAAAAGCTATTTTAGCCCTTGCTGAAAAAGGAATAACATCTGAGAAAATAGGTTTAGAATTATCAAAACAAGGCATTCATCCTAGAGAACATAAGATAAAAATTTCAAGAGTACTAAAAAAACATAAAGTTTATACTCAACCAGATATAAAAAATGTACACGGGAAAATGGAAAAGATAAAGGCGCATGTTGGGAAAAATAAGCAAGATAAACGCGCGCTCAGGGATCTCGTAAGAGTAACAGCCCAATTAAGAAAAACAAGACAGTACCATAAAGTCCCAGTTTAAACACTCATAACACTTCAATTGTAAATTAATTTTAAGAAAAAGATGTTAAATAGAATAAAAGAGGTAGCCAACAATTTTGTAGAATATTCCAAAAATAAAGAGATAGTAATCGTAAGTCACAATGATACCGATGGGATAACATCTGCTTCTATAATTACAAAATGCTTAAAAAGATTAGACAGGAAGTTTGAATTAAAAATTGTTAAATCTTTAACACCAGAAATAATTTACGATCTTCCAAACAACAAAGTAATCCTTTTTACAGATCTAGCATCAAACTCATTGCCCTATATTGAAGAAAAGGGTTTTGAACGTGTTTTTATTATAGACCATCACGAAATATCCCAAGAAATTCCTAAAAATGTATCAATAATAAATCCTCATTTACATGAAGGTGATGAAAAAATATGTTCTGCCGGTCTTTCTTATTTATTTGCAAAGTCAATCTCAGAAGAAAACAAGGATTTGGCAAATTTAGCAGTCATAGGAATAATTGGTGATAGAATGGAATCAAGTCTATCTAAATTTAATAATGAAATAATGAAAGACGCAGAAGTAGTAATAAAAAAGGGAATTATGCTTTACCCGGCAACAAGACCCTTAAATCGTGTTCTAGAGTACTCTTCAGAACCTTACATTCCAGATGTAACAGGAAGTTCAGAAGGAGTCATGCATTTACTTAGAGAGGTAAATATAGAAAAAAACAGTTCAGGAAAAGTAAAATCACTCATAGAGCTAGATGATGAAGAAATGACTCGTCTTGTGACAGCAATTATGATCCGCAGAGCTTCTAAAAATCATAACGATCAAATCATAGGAAATATCTTTCTAGTAAAACATTTCAGTAAGTTAGAAGATGCCCGTGAGATTTCAGCAAAAATAAACGCAACATCCCGCCTAGGTGAGCCTTATTCTGCAATCTTGTTTTGTCTAGAAGAAGCCAAAGCAGCTAAAAGGGTAGAAGCTTTGTATGTTAAATATAAACAAGCATTGATTGCTGGTCTAAACGATGTAAAGGAAATGAATAAAATAGTCGGCAAAAATTACGTGATAATAAACGCCAGAGATAAGGTGAAAGATACAATAATTGGAACAGTGATTAGCATCATCTCCTCATCTTCAGTTTACGAAGATGGAACAATCCTTATCGGAATGGCCTATGACGGGGATAAAATAAAAATTTCAACACGTCTTTCAGGAAGAAGTGGAAGAAATTTAAGAACTCTTCTAGAACAGGTTATAACAAAGGTTGGTGGAGAATTCGGTGGGCATCAAGCAGCAGCGGGAGCAATTATTGAAAAAGAAAAAGAACAGCAATTTGTAGATGAATTAAAATCCAATTTAGAAGTGGAAATAATAAAAATCTAAACCAACAAGTTTAAAACCCCCTAATTTATTCTAATTATCATGACAAAACTTGAAGAAGGAGATATAATTTTATGCACCGTAACAGAAATAGTTGGAACAGTAGTACATGTTAAAATAGAAAATTCGGATACTGAAGGCAGCATTGTAACATCTGAAATTGCCCCAGGAAGAATCAGAAATATAAGGGACTATGTTGTTCCACATAAAAAAATTGTTTGCAAGATTTTACGTGTCTCTCAATCAGGCTCCCTAGATCTTTCATTAAGGCGAGTCACGATGAAAGAAAGAAAAGAAGTCTTAGATGAATACAAAAAAGAACAAACAGGAAGAAGTGTCATAAGAAGTGTAGCAAAAGACAAGGTAGACAAAATAATCAAAGAGCTTGAGGAAAAAAGGGAAAAAGTGCAAAGTTTCTTGCAAAAAATAAAAGAAGATCCTAAAATAGGAGAGAAATACTTCACAAAAGCAGAATTAGATAAGTTAATTCTGATATTAAATAAACAAAAGATAAAAAAGATAGAGATTAAGAAAGAAATAACATTCACAACAGACCAATCCAACGGACTAGTTGTAATTAAAAAAATCCTGGCAGTAAAAAAGGCAAATATGAAATATGTAGCTGCCGGCAGATATTTATTAAGCGTTGAAACAGAAAATGTAAAAGAAGCACAGCATATAATTCAAGAAGCTTTGGATGAAATAGAAAAAAGAGCAAAACAAGAAAAAATACATTTAGAAATAAAAGATAAAAAGTAAAATGGAAGTTCGCTCACCAAAAACCAAAAGAGAATTTGAAAAATATTACGACCTACGTTGGAAAATTTTAAGAGCTCCGTGGAATCAACCAAGGGGAAGTGAAAAAGATAATTTAGAAGATGTAAGCATACTTATGATGGTCTATGATAAAGAGAGAGTATTAAGTGTAGGTCGTGCACATTTTAATTCTCCACAAGAAGCACAAGTAAGATACATGGCTACTGAAGAAGGCTATCAAGGAAGAGGTTTAGGAGGAAAAGTTTTAGAAGAATTAGAAAAAAGAGTAAAAGAAAAAAAAGCAGAACGTATTGTATTAAACTCAAGAGAGAGTGCAATTCATTTTTATGAAAAGCATGGCTATCGTGTGGTTGGTGAAGCTCCAAAAATGTTCAATTCATTAAAGCATAAAAAAATGAGAAAAGATCTAAAATGAAACTCAAATACTACATAGAAAACAACAAGAAAATTTACACTTTAAAGCAAGATCATAAAGGTAAACCAACCCTAGATGCACATTATAAATTCATCAAAATTAGAGATGCTCCTACAGACGGAATAAAGAATAAAAGTTAATTTTTCTCGAATACAAAAATCACACCTTCTTCATCTAATCCTTCTTTGGGAACATATCTTAAAGAATCATTAAATATTTCAGTACATCTTTTTAATTTTTGAGGATAAGGCATCTCTTTAGGAAATAAAATAAAAGGGTATCTATATCTCAAAACATCAAAAAAGTCCGTTACGTTCTTTTTAGACATATTAAATGAATAATCTTTCATTGTACTCAGTTTGAATCCATTTTTTTCAAATATCTTTTTCAAATAATCAATCGGAATTCTTCTATAAATTATATCGCTTTGCAAAGTCTGTCTAAAGAAGTGTTCTATAAAGTAAATAAATCCTCTTTCTTTTTCAACAACCAAAGATGGAAGATTAAAAACAATCTTCCCGCCATTTTTAAGAACGCCTTTTGCGCTTTTAACAAAAGATTCAATTTCTAAATCCCATAAAGCAGAGCTAACAAAAATAACATCATATTTCTCCTCGCTTAATTTATCTATTCCTTCAGCATTTCCATCTTTAACAACAATCTGTCCATTCTTTACCTGTTTACTAAGGTTCTTCTTATAATATTTCAACATCTCTTTAGAAAGGTCAACAGCAAGTATGTTAACTCCCGGAAATTGTTTTAACAAAACCATACTTAAGGCCCCGGTTCCACAAGCAAGATCCAAAACTTTAGAAGACTTTGCTAATTTAACCGAGTCTATTAATTTAGAAGAAGTTTGAAGATAATAACTTCCTTTTGATTTTGCATATTTATCGTAAAGTTTGGAATAACTATCCCAATCAAAATCCTTAGCCCAGTAAATCCTTTGAAACTTTGACATCCTATTATAACTAAAATAGATCTATTTTTAAGTCTTCAGTTCATCATCCACTAATCTCTTCCTTAACAATCTCCATGTCTTTTTCCCAAGCATCTATTAAACTTCTATTGTAAATTATAGCAGCCGGATGAAATAAAGGAATTAATTTTATCACTACACCATCAAGTTTAATCATCTTAACCTTCCCATGAACTTTTGTAATTCCT
>OBEQ011033323.1_pt1 | contig 28742 bp, 31 predicted proteins | sample 1670901 | NCBI WGS metagenome assembly OBEQ01 (sample SAMEA104232315, study PRJEB22302) | groundwater metagenome | biome: forest; feature: aquifer; material: groundwater | place: USA | collected 2011-08-07 | depth 5.4 m
CTTCCGGATGACGCCGAACGTCACACGCAGGATCTCCTCGGGACGGTGCTCCACCCATCCGGGGCGCGGGTAGTGCTGGGGCAGTTCGGCGTAGGCCCGCGAGACAAGGCGACCCTGCCGGTCGAGGACGAGCACGGTGGTGCCGGTGGTGCCCTGGTCGATGGCGAGGATCATGTCAGTGTCATCACTAGTATACCCGACGGCCTTATGCAAAATTATGCAAAATTCAGTCGCGACGGCACCCGCCATGGCTTCGATGCGGGACGCCCCGGCAGAACCACCCTCAGGCCTCAACATCCGCTTCCATTTGCTATAATACCATCCATGTCTCCAGCGCTGTTGAAGCGGTGTGCCGAAGCGGCCGCTCGGGCCGCGGTCTCGGCCGGCTCGCTCCTCGAGCGCCATGCCGGACGGCCGCGGACGGTCACCACCAAGCGCAGCGCCATCGATCTGGTCACCGAGGTGGACCGCGCTGCCGAGCGGCTCATTCTCCGCGCGCTCCAGCCAGTGAATCCGGCGTTCGGCTTCCTGGGCGAGGAACAGGGTGAGCGACGGAGCGGGGCGGCAACACGGTGGGTAGTCGACCCGATCGACGGGACCATGAACTTCGTGCACGGCCTGCCCATCTTCGGCGTCTCCATCGGGCTCCAGCACCAGGACACCATGGTGCTGGGGGTGATCTACGACCCGATGCGCCGTGAGCTCTTCACGGCAGCGAAGGGCGGCGGGGCGTTTCTGAACGGCCGCCGCATCCGCGTGTCGTCGGCCAGAGACCTGGCGCATAGCCTGGTCTCAACGGGCTTTTCCAGCACGTTCCTGACGCAGGACGAGCCGTACCTGAGCTGGTTCAAAGCGCTGCAGCGCCGCTCGCACGGCGTGCGGCGCCTCGGCTCAACCGTCTGGTGCCTGGCGCAAGTCGCGGCGGGACGCCTGGAAGGATTCTACGAGCAGGACTTGTGGCCGTGGGACATCGCGGCGGGGCTGCTGATCGTGCAAGAGGCGCTCGGCCGAGTCACCGACTTCGCGGGACGCCCCCCCGCGCTGGAGGGCCGGCAGCTCGTGGCGACCAACGGCCGCATCCACCGCGAACTCCTCCGCACGCTGCAGTCCAGCGGCGGGTCGAGGGTGACGGGTGACGGGTGACGGGACTGAAGGGCTACCGAGTGTAGCGTTCCAGGACCACGAGCGTCTCCACGTGGTTCGTCTGCGGGAACATGTCGTACGCCTGCGCGCTGATGAGGACGTACCGCGGGAAGCTCTTCAGCAGCACGCCGAGGTCCCGCACCAGCGACTGGACGTTACAGGAGATATAGACCACCCGCCGGGGGCGGGCGGCCAGGAGCGACGAGAGCGCCTGGGGATGAAGGCCGGCGCGGGGGGGATCCACCACGGCCACATCGGGCTTGGCCTCCTGCAGCCAGAACCGGCGGTCCATGAGGAGGCATTCCACCTTCCCCGCTTTGAACTCGATGTTCGCGATACCGTTCCGCACCGCGTTGGCCTCCGCCAGCTTCAGATGGTGCGGCTCGCTGTCCACCCCGTAGACTTTCCGGAGCTTCCCCGCCAGATAAAAACCGGCCAGCCCAATCCCGCAGTAGAGATCCCACCCGATCCCATCAGAGAAGCCCTCCACTGCCTCGCCGAGCCGGCCGTACATCCGCTCCGCCTGGACGAGTGAGGGCTGAAGGAAACTGAGCGGGTGCAGCTGCACCGTAAACGGCCCCACCCGCTCTTCGAACAGCTCCTCGCCCCAGAGCCGGGTCAGCGTTTCCGGCACCGCGATATCGGCCAGGCGCGCGGTCACCCCCCAGTAGCAGCTCGCGACGGCGGGCTCCTGCAGGCGGATCGCGTCGGCCATGCGTTCCACCGATTCGCGCGGCCCGGGCGCCGTCATGAGGCACAGCAGGAGCCGACCCGTCGCGCGACTGGCCCGCACGAGCAGGTAGCGGAAAAAACCCTCATGGGTGCGCGGGTGGTAGGCGCTCAGTCCGGTATCCACGGCCAGCGAGCGGACGAGGCGCGCTGCGCGCATCGCGGCTTCGGGCATCAGCAGGCAGTCGTCGAGATCGACAATCCGCCAGAAGGAGCGCGCCGCGTGGTAGCCGAGCGTCAGCGTCCCGTCGGCGCTACCGAAGGTGAACTCCGCCTTGTTGCGGTAGCGCCACGGCGGTTCGAGGCCGATGAGGTCCCAGGCCGGCATGCCAGAGAGCGATGCGAAGGCGCGCGCGAGGTGCTGGCGCTTGAGAGCCAGCTGGTCTTCGTATGCGAGGTCCTGGAGGCTGCAGCCGCCGCAGGTGCCGAACACTGGGCAAGGCGGGCTGACCCGTGCGTACGGTGTCTTCTCCTGTTCAAGCAGCTGCTTTGGATGCATCAATCGAATCGCTGATCCGCGCTGATATCAACGCAGATGGACGCCGATTCGGCGTGAATCAGCGTGTCGATCAGCGTTGTTCAGCGATTTCTCTCACCAGTAGCGCCGCGTGCGCAGGATGGCCGAGAGCACCATCCCGCTCACAAACCCCCCGACGTGGGCCCAGAACGCTACGCCGCCCACGTCGGCGACCTGCCCAATGGAGGTCAGCCCCTGCACCCACTGGATGAGAAACCAGATTCCTAAAAACATGGCGGCTGGCAGTTCGTACGTCCGGAGGAACGGCCCCAGCGGCACCAAGGTGATGATGCGCGCGGCGGGAAACATCAGGAGGTAGGCCCCGAGCACGCCCGCAATGGCACCGCTCGCGCCGACCATCGGTACGGCGGAGCCCGGTATCACCAGAATCTGGGACACGGCGGCGGCGACCCCGCTGCCAAGATACAGCCACAGAAACCGCGTGTGCCCCAGCCGGTCCTCGACGTTGTCGGCGAAGATCCAGAGGTAGAGCATGTTCGCGGCCAGATGGAGGAATCCTCCGTGCAGAAATTGCGAGGTGATCAGCGTCAGAAAGAGGCGGGGCCAGTCGAAGAAGTCGCTGGGGCTGCTCACCACCCAGGAGGTCGGCACCACGCCGAAGCGGTGGATGACGGACTCCAATCGCACGCCCTGACGCAGTTCGACGGCGAACGCGGCGACGTTGGCCACGAGGAGTCCGCGCGTCACCCACGCCACGCGACGTGAGGGAATGGTGTCCCGGAGGGGGATCATCCCACCACCTGCGCGGGGCGGCTGACGGCAGCCCGTGCGTGTGCATGAACAAGAGGCGGCCCGTGGTGACGGTCGTGTGGTCTCGCGCAACACGCACTCCATCGGCCGCTGGCCGATGGGAGCGCAAGTCGTGGGATCATTGTTCGGTCTGGCGCGGGGTCAGCCGGACGGCAGGCTCGCTCCCACGACGCACAGGCCCGCCGCCCCGGCCGCCTTGAGGAAGGCCGGCTGGTCGAGAATGAGCGCGGCACCCGCCTCCACCGCTAGACAGGAGACACCGGTCTCACGCAGCGCTTCGAGCGTGTCCATACCTACGACCGGCAGGTCGAAGCGGCGGTCATGGTTGGGCGAGGCGGTCTTCACCACCACGAGTCCGGGTCCGGCCAGCGTGTGTGCGCGGCGGATGGCGGCGTCGGTCCCTTCCAGCGCCTCGACGGCGACGACCACCTTGTCCTTCATGACGACTGTCTGCCCTACGTCGAACGCGGCCAGCGTACGCGCCACGCGCAGGCCGAGTGCCATGTCCACCTCTTCGGCGGGACTCGGCCGGCGGGACGTCAGGACGCCCGCCGGGCAGAGGTCGTCCATCACGAACGTCGAGGAATCGAGGAGCGTGATCCCTTCGGCCGCGAGGCGCGTTCCGATCGCCCCGAGTAGTGCTGCGACGGAATGGTCGCGCAGCCCCTGGAGCAGGCGCTGCATCTGTGGATCGAACGCCGTCCGGCGGTCGAGGAGGACCTCCTTCGTCACCTTTCCCGCCATGACCGCCTGCCGTACGCCGTGCGCCTTCAGCCGCTCGATGAGCCGGCCCAGCTGGCCGACCTCGATTGGCTCGAACCGCTCCACCTCCTGCGCGAGCGCAGGATCCGCCCACCCCTGGATGCCCAGCGCCACGACGGACAACCCCCGGCGCTTCGCGCCCCGCGCTACATGGAAGGGAAAGCGGCCAGAACCGGCAATGACGGCAAGCGGAGCGGCCATCGTTGAAGGGGCGAGCTTACGGGCGCGGAATGCCGCGCTTGGATGCTCGGATGAAGGCGATGAGGTGCTGGAGCTCGGAGCAGTGGTCCGCAGCCTGGGCGACTTCCTGGAGCGCATGGCTCATGGCCAGCTTGGAGTAGAAGAGGACACGGAAGGCGTGGTGGAGCCGGCGCTGGACGTCACTGGAGACGCCCGCGCGCCGCAGCCCTTCGCGATTGATGCCGAAGATGGCCGCCGGGTAGCCGACGCAGGTCGAGTACGGCGGGATGTCCTGCACGACGCGCGAGCAGCCGCCGATGATGGCCAGCCGGCCCACCCGCACAAACTGGTGGATGCCCACCAGGCCGCCGATGACGGCGTCGTCCTCAATGCTGATGTGCCCCGCGAGTGCCGCGCTGTTGGCGATAATGACGTGGTTGCCAACGGTACAATCGTGCGCGACGTGGGCGTAGGCCATCAGGAGGCAGTCGGAGCCGATCGTCGTCCGGCCCCCGCCGCCCTCGGTGCCGGGATTGATCGTCACGTACTCCCGGATCTTGTTCCGGTCGCCAATCGTCAGCGTGCTCGGTTCGCCCCGGTACTTGAGGTCCTGCGGGATGCTGCCGATGACCGCCCCAGTGAAGATCTGGCACTCCTGGCCGATCGTCGTGCGCCCCTCGAGGACACAGTGCGCCCCGACGCGCGTCCGCGCCCCGATGGTCACGTGCTCCTCAACCACCGTATAGGGACCGACGGAGACACCCGGACCGAGCTTCGCCTTCGGGTGGACGATCGCGGTGGGATGGACTTGGGCGGCCCGGCTGGGGGAGCGTCGCGCGCCCGTCCTGGTCTGCGTCGTCATCACCGCGCGGATGCCCTCTCAATCGGCGAGGGCGAACATGAGCTCGCCCTCGCACACGACCTTCCCATCCACCAGCGCCTTCGCCTGAATCTGGCCGGTGCGCGTGCGCAGCTTGCCCAGCTCCGCCTCGATCACGAGGACGTCGCCGGGCACCACCGGCTTGCGGAACTTCACGTTGTCCACCGCCATGAAGTAGGCCAGCTTGCCGTGGTTCTCCGGCTTGTTCAGGAGGATGATCCCGCCGACCTGCGCCATGGCTTCCACGATCAGGACGCCGGGCATGACCGGCCGCCCCGGGAAGTGGCCGCGGAAGAAGTAGTCATTGATCGTCACGCACTTGAGGGCGACCGCGCGCGTTTCGGAGAGCTCGGTGACCCGGTCCACGAGCAGGAAGGGGTAGCGGTGCGGGAGGATCTTCTCGATCTGGGTGATATCAAGCTGCGGCCCCACCATCACCTCCGGGGTCGCGGACTGGAGCGAGCCGAGCTTCCACTGCTCAATCGCCTGGCCGAGCTTCTTGATCAGCTTTACGTTCAGCGGGTGCCCGCTCTTGATCGCAATGACGTGGGCCCGCAGGCGCTCGCCGAGCAGGTACAAGTCTCCCAGCAGGTCCAGAATTTTGTGCCGGGCGAACTCGTCGTGGAAGCGAAGCGTGTTGTTGATGACCCCGTCCGGCCCGACGACCAGCGTGTTGTCAAAGGAGGCCCCCTTCCCGAACCCGTCGGCCTGGAGCCGGTCGGCCTCTTCCTTGAGGCAGAAGGTCCGCGCCGGCGCGATCACCTGCTCGAAGGAAGCGCTACCGTCTTGCGTGTAGGAGACGAACTGTGCCCGCAGCAGCGGGTGGTCGTAGCTGAGCATGTAGGAGATGCGCAGCGATCTGTCCGGGAAGACGACGATGGCGGACTCGCCTTCCTCGACGAACACCGGCTCGCGCACTGACACGTAGCGCCGGGGGACCGGCTGCTCGGCCGTCCCCGCGGCCTTGAACTGCTGCAGGAACGGGAGGGCGGAGCCGTCCATGCCGGGAATTTCTGGCCCGCTGACCTCGATGTAGGCGTTGTCGATCCCGACCCCCCACAACGAGGCCATGAGGTGCTCGATGGTTTGGATCTCCACGCCGTCCTTGGACACCGTCGTGCGGCGGATGCTTTTGTTGATGTTGATCGCGGTCGCGGATTTCACGGGGATCGCCGGGCGGTGCGGCAGATCGGTCCGGACGAACACGATGCCGGCATTGGGCGGGGCCGGCAGCACGCGCAGGGACACCGGCTCCCCGGTGTGGATACCGAGGCCGTTCATGAAGACCGCCTTGGCAATCGTGCGCTGCTGTTCGCTCATGCGCGGGTCTCTCTGGGTCTCCCTCGTGTGTCACGGCTTCGGTTTGGCGCTCACCGGAACGTTCAGGAGCTTCAAGATTTCATCCGTGACGTCCTGCGCGGGCACGCTGTAGAGCAGTGAGCGGGAGTCGAGGATCAGCGTGAAGCCGTTCGCCTTGGCATAGCTGTCGACGTCGTCCTGGATCGCCTTGAGGATGTCGCGGGCGGCCTTGTCGCGCTCCCGCCCCAGGTCGCGGGCGGTGGCATTGCGGAAACGCTGTAACTCCTCCGATTTCTCTTCGATCTCGCGCGACTTTACCTCGCGGGCCTCGTCGTTGAGCAGCTCCAGGCTCTGGCGCAGCTTCTTCAGCTCCGCCATCCGGCCCTCCAGCTCGCCTTCCTTGAGCTTGCCCTGCTTCTCCAGGGCGGCCTCCGAGGCCTTCGTCCGCCCGTAGCCGTCGAAGACTTTCGCGACGTTGACGTAGCCAATTTTCATCTCCTGCGCTTCAACCGTGGGACAGGAGACCGGGGACGGGAGACAGGTCACGAAGGCGGCCATGATCGCGATCGAGAGGCTGACTGCCATCCCGTGGAAGAACAACCGGTGCTTCATTTTCGTTCCCCCCGTCTCATGTCTCTTGTCTCCTGTCTCGGCTCTAAAAGTTTCGACTGATATTAAAGTGGAACCGCGGCTTGCGCGTCTTGCCCTCTCCCGGTTGGCTGACGGGGAACCCGATGTCCAGGCGCAGCGGCCCGATGGGCGTGTTGACCCGCGCGCCGATCCCGGCACCGGTCTTGAGCGACTCGGCGTAATCGCTTACCCGGCGCCAGACGTCCCCGACGTCGATGAACAGCGATCCCTTGATGATCGGCTTGCCCCGTTCGTCCTTGACGATCGTCATGACTTCCTCAGCGCTCATCACGATCATCGCCTCGCCTCCGATCGGGTCGTTCGAGGAGGGGTCCCGCGGGCCCACACGCCGCTCTTCGAAGCCGCGGATCGTGCCGGAGCCGCCGCTGAAGAACCGTTCAAAGATCGGCACCTCCGGCGAACCTCCGTAAGCATCCACGAGGCCGGTGCGAATGCGCGACTCGAAAACGAGCCGGTCGAAGTGGGGCCAGTAGTAGGAGCCGCCCCCCTGGAGCCGGTAGAAGTTTTTGTCGGCGCCCAAGATCCCGCCGGCGAGGTCGGCCGAGGTCAAGATGAAGAAGCCCTGCGTCGGGTCGAAGCGGTTGTTCCGTGTGTCCATCGACACCGAGGTGCCGGCGACGCTGACGGTGTTGCGTCCCTGCTCGGCTTTCAGGTCGGCAGAGGCCTCCTCCACGACGCCGGAGATCGTGGTGCGATAGAGCTGATAGTTCAGGCCACCGCTCACGGTGTCCGTGAACGCCTTGCCCAGCCGGATGCCGCCGCCCCGCTGTTCTTCCTCGAAGCCAAGCCCCAGGTTGCTGCTGCGCAACCGCGTGCGGTTGTAGAGGTCCACGCCGAACGACACGGGGCGGCCGAAGATCCACGGCTCGGTGAACGAGAGGTCGAAGAACCGCCGCACCGTCCCCACCTCCACGCGGAAGCGCAGGTCCTCCCCAGCGCCGGTGAACGTCGGGATGTTGCGCCAGTCGAAGTTTCGCTGTTCCACCTCGAAGAGGCCAACGAGCCGGTCCACCGACGAGAAGCCGCCGCCGAAGCTGAAGGAGCCGGTCTTGGCCTCCTTCACCTGCACGACGAGATCTTCCTTGTTCGGGGCGTCAGTCGGCACGGTATCCACATTCACTTCCTCGAAGAAGCCGAGGTTGTAGAGCCGGTCCACCGACTTGCGGATCCGCACCCCGTCAAACGCTTCCCCGGGGTAGATGCGCAGCTCCCGCCGGACGACGACATCCTTCGTCCGCAGGTTGCCCTTCACGTCCACGCGGCGGACGTAGACGAGCTCGCGCTCCGTGACGTGGTACGTCAGGTTCACGCGCTTCGTCGCCTGGTCGAGCTGGGGATCGGGTGCCACCTCCGTATGGATGTAGCCCCGGTCACCGTAGTACTGCTTGATCAGCCGGAGGTCTTCCTGGAGCGCCTCCGTGCTGAAGACCGAGCCGGGCTTGAGCGTGATGACCAGGCGCAGCTCCCGCTCCGGAAAGAGGACCGTGCCGTCGATGGCGACGCGGCCGAGGCGGTGCTGGAACCCCTCGCTGATCTTCAGGAAGACGTAGAGTCCCCGCCCGGACGGGTCGCGCAGGATCTCCTCGGTGACCGCCACGTCCTGGTAGCCGTTCTTCCGGTAGAACGCCTTCACCCGCTCCAGGTCTTCTTCGAGCACCTGCTCATTGTAGACGCCGGAGCGGAACCACGCCCGGCGCTTGGTCTTAAGCAGCTTGCGGATCCGGCGATCCGGAAAGACCTGGTTGCCCTCGACCAGGACCTGCACAATCCGCATCCGCGGCCCTTCGTCCACCAGGAGATGCACGACCGTCGCGTTGGCCGTCCCGTTGGTCTCCGTCCGCGGCACGACCGCTACCTCGGAGAAGCCCTTGCGGGCGTACTCCGCCTTGATCAGGTCGATGCCCTCTTTGACCTTCCGCGGGTCGTACAAGGCGCCTGGCTTCACCGCAAACAGCTCCAGGACCCGCGCATGGCTGAGAGAGCGGTTCCCCTCGATGTGGATCGCGTCGATGACCGGTTTCTCCGCGACCACGAAGATCAGCTTCAGCCCCTCCGGCGCGTCCTCAACGTCGGCCCGGACATCGGTGAAGTAGCCCAGCGCGAAGAGCCGGCGGATATCCTCGCTGACCACCGCACTCTGGTAGGGGGAACCGGCCTTGGTCTGCACCTTCGCCAGGATGGTGTCTTTGGCGACGGATCGGGTGCCGCTGACATCGACCGCCACAATGCGATCACCCTCGGCAGCCCGCAGGGCAGGAGCCATGCAGACCAGGCACGCAAGGAGGATGGCAAACCATCCGAGACATCGCTCGGGGCTCTGGGCTCGGGGCTCGAACTTCCAGCCCCCAGCCCCCAGCCCACAGCCGAGGAGGGTTTTGACGTAGCTGCTAGGCTTGGGCAAGCGTCTCAAAGCGCGTGTACTCGTTGATGAAGGCCAGCTTGACGATGCCGGTCGGGCCGTTGCGCTGCTTGGCGATGATGACTTCGGCAATCCCCTTGTTCTCATCGGTCATGTTGTAGTAGTCCTCGCGGAAGAGCATCAGTACCACGTCCGCATCCTGCTCGATCGCCCCGGATTCCCGCAAATCGGAGAGGCGCGGCCGGAATGACTCGCGGCGCTCAGGCGCGCGGGAGAGCTGGCTGACCGCGATGACGGGGATGCCGAGCTCCCGCGCCAGCCCTTTCAGGCGCCGGGAGATGAGCGAGATCTCCTGCTGGCGGTTCTCCGCATGGGCCGACTCCTCCATGAGCTGGAGATAGTCGAGGACGACCAGGCCGATGTTGTGCCGGCTCTTCAGCCGACGCGCCCTGGCACGCAACTCGAGGATGGAGACGCTGGGCGAGTCGTCGATAAAGATCGGGGCTTCCGAGAGCTTCCCCGCCGCTTTGGTGAGGTTGGGCCAGTCGCTCGTGGAGAGCATGCCCGAGCGCACGTTGTGCGCGTTGATCCGGGCGTGCGAGCAGAGCATGCGCTGCACGAGGCTCTCCTTCGACATCTCCAGGCTGAAGATCGCCACCCCGGTCTTCTCCGCCATCGCGACGTGCTCGGCGACGCAGAGGGTGAAGCTGCTCTTGCCCATCGCGGGCCGGCCGGCGATGACGATGAGGTCGGCGGGCTGCAGGCCAGCTAGCTGTTGGTCGAGCTCGACGAAGCCCGTCGGCATGCCGGTGATCATCCCCTTGCGCTGGTACAGGGTGTCGATCATCTCGATCGAGCTCTTGATAATATCCTTCATCGCCACCGCATCTCGCTTGAGCTTCTTCGAGGCGATATCGAAGATCATGGTTTCGGCCCGGTCGAGCAGAACGTCCGGCTCGAGGGCTTCCTCGTAGCAGTCGCCCGCAATGCGGGTGGAGACCCGGATGAGGTCCCGCAGGATCGCCTTCTGCTTGACGATCCGGCAGTAGTGCTCGGCGTTGGCCGCGGTGGGGACGACGCTGGTGAGCGTGGCGAGGTAGCTCGCTCCCCCGATCTCCTCGAGCTGGTTGCGCCGCTTGAGCTCGTCGGTCACGGTGATCAGGTCGACGGGGGTATTGGCCGTGTACAGGGCGAGGAGGGCGGCGAAGATCTTGCGGTGGGCGTCCTTGTAGAAGACCGGCTCGTTGAGGTGCTCGGCGGCGGAGACGATGGCGTTCTCCTCGAGCAGCATGGAGCCCAGCACCGCCTGCTCCGCGTCGAGGTTCTGCGGAGGCAGTCGCTCGAGACTCGTCAGTTCTGAGCGGTCCCGCATCGGGTAGGCCCCTGGAACCAGTGTGGCCGGTTGAGTCGATTGCGCCAGTGCAGACGGTGACGACCGAACGGGCTCAACGGACACAACGGGCTCAACCGGCTGAACGCCCTCATGCGTTCGTCACGACCACTTTCACGGCGGCCGTCACGTCCGGATGCAGCCGCACGGGCACGTCGAAGGTTCCCAGCGTCTTGAGCGGCTGCTCCAACTGAATGTGGTGCTTCTCCACCGGATGCCCTTCGCGGGCGAGTGCCTCGGCCAGGTCGTGCACACTGATGGAGCCGAACGGCGCGCCATCGTCGCCCACGTTCAGCGTGAAGGTCAGCGCGCGGCTCTCGAGTCGTCGCTTGAGCGCGGCCGCCGCTTCGCGGGCCTGCTGGTCTTTCTCCAGTCGACGGCGCTTGGCGGCCTCGGCCGCCTTCAGGCGGTCAGGCGTCGCGGCAACGGCCAGCCCCTGCGGAAGCAGGTAGTTCCGGGCGAATCCAGGCTTGACGTGGATGAGGGCGCCTTCCATGCCCAGCCTCTCAACATCTTTCAAGAGCATGACGTCCATGTGCATGTTACCTCATGCTGGCAGTCGAAGCTGGAGGGTGGAAGCGGGAGGCTGGACCGGCCATAGTGCTGGAATGTTCCAGCTTCCAACTTCTCGCTTCCAGCTTCAAGCAGTCACGTAGGGTAATAGCGCCATGAACCGCGCCCGCTTGATGGCACGGGTCAGGATCCGCTGATGCTTGGCGCAGGTACCGGTGAGCCGGGAGGGGATGATCTTTCCCCGATCCGTCACGTAGCGCCCGATCCGCTCCAGGTCCTTATAGTCGACGCGCTCAACCTTCTCGGAGCAGAACCGGCACGACCGTTTGATGAACACCCGTCGAAGTGGTGGCATGGCTTCTTCAACAACCCTCACTGATTTTGGATTTTAGATTTTGGATTTTGGCGTGGTTTTCGCTCCGTAATCCAAAATCCAGAATCAAAAATCTAAAATTCCGACGCCTCATCGCCTTTGCTCTCTGCCCCATCGTCAGAAGGGGACGTCCGCGTCCGTGCCGCTGACCGGCTCGGCCCCTCCGCCGAAAACGGGGTCCGCCGCAGACGTGACCGGCTCGTCAACGCGGGGCTCCTCGGCAGGCCCGCCGCCGGCGGCCTCGTCCCGCAACCCGCCGCCCCCCGCCGCACCGCCCGGTGAGCCGAGGAACTGCACCCGGTCCGCCCGCACCTCCAGCAGGGAGCGGGTCTTGCCCTCCGCCTCCCAACTGCGGTAGATCAGCCGTCCCTCCACGAGGACGGGACGGCCCTTCTTGAGGTACTGGTTGCAGGTTTCCGCCTGCTTGCTCCAGACGACCACGGTCACGAAGCAGGTCTCTTCCTTGCGCTGGCCGGCCTGGTCCTTGAAGGAGGAGTTGACCGCGAGGCGCAGGTTGGCCACGGCCGTGCCGGATGGGGTGTAGCGCAGCTCCGGATCCTTGGTGAGATTGCCGAGCAGAATCACGCGGTTGTAGCTGGCCATCAGTTCCTCCCCGCGCCGGCGCGCACGCCGGAGGGCCGCAGGCTCAGCGTGGTGCCGGAGAACGGCGCGATCTCGTCGGCGCTGAGGATGACGAAGCGAACAACCGCCTCGTTCAGGCGGAAGAGTCGCTCCAACTCCCGGATCTGCTCGGTCGGCGCCTGGAAGCGGAGCAGCTGGTAGTGGCCCTCCGTCTGTTTCGCGATCCGGAACGCCAGCTTGCGCCGACCGAGGCTCTGCGCCGTCTCGATGCGACCGCCGATCTTCTTGATCGGCTCCTCGATCTGCGCCGCCTGCCGCGCTATCTCTTGTTCGGTCCCGCCCGCCTTGAAGATCACCAGCGCTTCGTAGGGTCGTGTCATCATCGTCTCGTCAGGCATCCGGTACTCGATTGTATTGGTTCATCGTCGTCTCCATCCCGTCCGTCGCCCAGGTCTCGCAAGCGTCCACCGCCTGTTCGACCGCCCGCCGGATCGCCGGCCGCTCATCGCTTCGGAAGGGCGCGAGGACAAACGCCTCAAGATCGCGTGGCAGCGCGTCCGTGCCGACGCCGATCCGCAGCCGGGGCACGTCCTCGGTGCCCAGGGCGTCGAGGCAGGAGCGGAGGCCGTGATGCCCCCCGGAGCCTCCCATCGGCCGCAAGCGCAAGGTCCCCAGCGGCAGGTTCACGTCGTCGCACACGATCAGCAGCGTCTCACGCGGGACATCCAGCCCCCGCAGCGCCTGCCCCGATTCGTTCATCATCGTCAGGGGCATCAGTAGCCGGATGGTCTCCGGCCCATGCCGGTACTCACCGCAGACGCCCGCCGGACGAGCGTCGGGGCTCTCGAAGCGCTCACGGATGTCCACGCCGCGGCGCTCCGCCAGCCGCTGGATCACCGCAAACCCCACGTTGTGCCGCGTGTCGTGATAGGTGCGGCCGGGGTTCCCCAGCCCGATGATCAGTTTCAAGACTGCTCTTTCTTCCCCTTCCCGGCCCGCCTGCCGACCGATCTACCCGGGGGCGGGCAGGCCCGCCTGCCACAGATGCCAGGGATCACTTCACGCTCGGGCCGGGGCGGGCGGCGGACTTCTCAGTCTTCTCGCCCTTGGCCGGCTCAGCGTCACCGCCAGCTGCCGCCTCAGGCTTCTTCTCGCGGAGCACTTCCGGCTCGGCCACGGCCGCCGCTTCTTCCTCCGGCTTCTCTTCCTTGGGCTGCTGGACCGACGCGATGACGCCGTCGGGGTCGCTCAGGATCGTAGCACCCGTCGGCGGCGTGAGGTCACTGACGTGGACCGTGTCGCCGATCTTCATCGCGCTCACATCATACTCCACGCCGGCCGGGATGTCGGTGGGCAAACACTCGACTTCGATCTCGCGGAGGAAGTGCTCGAAGACGCCGCCTTCCTGCTTCACGCCCGCCGACTCGCCCGTGAGGCGGATCGGGACCCTCACCTTCACCTGTTGGGTCAGGAGAATGGCGTGGAAATCCACGTGCACGACGTGGCCGTCCACCGGGTCATGCTGGACCGCGTGGACCAGCGCCGGCTTCTCCCAGGATGGGCCCTCTTCCAGCCGCAGGGTCACCAGCACGTGCTCCCCCCGTTTGGAGTGGAGGAGCCGGGTGAGCTCCCGCTGGTTCACCGAGATCGCCAGCGGCTCCATCTCCCGGCCATAGACGATACCGGGAACCAGCCCTTGGCTCCGCAGCCGACGCACGGGTCGCGTGCCCTGTTCGGCTCGCTTCTTGACCGTCAATTCATGTTGGACTGTTGCTTTCGCTGTGGCCATAGGTCCTCTTGTGAGTGTCGCGTCTCGCCACTCGTCACTCATCCTGGCATCCCGTCAAACAGGACGCTGATGGAGAGCTCGTAGTGGATGCGCCGGATGGCTTCGCTGAGGAGCGACGCCACCGAGAGCACCGTGATCTTCTGGTGCCGCTGATGATTGTCCAACGGAATCGTGTCGGTGACCATGAGCTCCTTGAGACACGAGGAGGCGATGCGCGCTCTCGCCGGACCGGACAGCACCGGGTGCGTGACGCAGGCGTACACCTCCGTCGCCCCCGCCCGCTGGAGTGCCGCGGCCGCCTCGACGAGCGAACTGCCCGTCGCAATGAGATCGTCCACCAGCACGCAGGTCTTCCCCTTCACTTCTCCCAGGATGTGCATGACCTCGGTCGACTCGGGGCTGTCGCGCCGCTTGTCCACGATGGCCAGGTCCGCCCGCATCCGCTTGGCGTAGGCGCGCGCCATCTTGATGCCGCCCACGTCGGGCGAGACCACGGTGAGCTGCTTGAGCCGCTTGCGCCGCAGGGACTGCTCGAAGATGCTGACGGCATAGAGGTGGTCGAGGGGAATGTCGAAGAAACCCTGGATCTGCCCCGCGTGAAGGTCCATCGTCAGGACGCGGTCGGCTCCCGCCGTCGTGATGAGGTTCGCCACCAACTTCGCCGTGATGGGCACGCGCGGCTGGTCCTTGCGGTCCTGGCGCGCGTAGCCGTAGAACGGGATCACGGCGGTGATGCGCCGGGCCGACGCGCGCTTGAGCGCGTCGAGCATGATCAAGAGCTCCATCAAGTTGTCGTTCGTCGGCGGGCAGGTCGGCTGGACGACAAACACATCCTTGCCGCGCACGTTCTCGTTGATCTTGACCCGCACCTCCCCTTCGCTGAAGCGGCCCACGAAGGAGTCCGCGAGCGGCACCTTCAACTGCCGGCAGATCGCCAGGGCGAGTGCCGGGTTCGCGTTCCCGCTTAAGAGCGCCAGCTCTGCCGAGAGGTGGTAGCGCTTCTGCGGAGCCTTCTGCTGGGTTTTCTGTGGGATCGTCTTGACCATGCGTTACCGGCGCACGTGTGCCGGCCGCTTCCGTGCCGTCGGCTTCCGAGCGGGCTGTTACTTGGCCACCGTCCGCTTGAGAGCGCGGGCGGGTTTCCGGACGCGGGCGATCGGCTTCAGCCGTGGTCTGGAGCTGGGTCCTCGGCCGGCGGGCCGTTTGGCGGAGACGCTCATCCCCGCGGGTTTCCCCTTGGCTTCGCCGTTGGTCCGCGCCGTGCGACCGCCGGTCTTGGCTTTGGCGCCGTCCTCGGCCTTGCGGTGGTCGAAGGGACGCGCGGGCCCGCCTGCCGCCCGATCTACCAGGGGGCGGGCAGGCACCCCGACGACGATGCCATTCGGCGGCACATCATGGGCTTTCGTGACGACGCTGCCCGCCCCTGTGATCCCGCCCGGCCCCACTTTGACCGGGGCGATGAGCACCGTGTCGGAGCCGATAAAGGCGCCCTTGCCGATGTGGGTCTCGTGCTTGTTCTGCCCGTCGTAGTTAGCGGTGATGGTGCCGGCCCCGATGTTGACCCCCTCCTCGATCGTCGCGTCGCCCAGGTAACTGACATGGTTGATGCGCACCCGCGGCCCCACTTTGGTCCGGACCAGCTCCACGAAGTTGCCGACCCGGGTCTCCTCGGCGATCGACACTCCCCGCCGAAGGCGGGCGAAGGGGCCGATGGCGCAGCGTTTGCCGATGGAGACTCCCGTCTCAATGACGGTGTAGGGATGGATGATCGTATCGGCGCCGATGGTGACCCCATGGTCGATGAACGTCGTCTGGGGATCCTCGATGGTGACGCCGTTGTGGAGATGGGCGTCCACGATGCGCTGGCGGATGACGCCGATGGCGCGGGCGAGCTCCGTGCGGGAGTTGATGCCCAGCGACTCCGCGACTTCCTCGACGCGGTTCGCCTGCACCTTGGTGCCCTCCTGGCAGGCGATCTGGGAGATGATGTCGGTGAAATAGACCTCTTTCTTGGAGGCGCTGGGTTTGACCACCGCCAGCGCCTCGAGAAGCGGCTGGACATTGCACACGAGCGGCCCGACGTTGATCTCGCGGATCGCACGCTGGGCCGTGTTGGCCTCGGCTTCCTCCACGATCCCGGTGACCTGGCCGGTCTCGTTGCGGAGGATCCGGCCGTAGCCGCTCGGGTCGGCCAGGTGCGCCGTCAGGAGGGTGCAGGTGGCGCCCGTCTTGAAGTGGGCCTCAACGAGCTTCTGGACCGTCGTGCGCCGCAGGAGCGGGGTGTCGGCGTAGAGGATGAGCACCGCCCCGGTGCTGCCGAGCGATTTCTTGGCCGCGAGCACCGCGTCGCCGGTGCCCAGCTGCTTGGCTTGAATGACGACCTTGACCTCTTTGGGCAGGTGCGGCTTGACCTGCTCGGCGCCATGGCCTAGCACGATGATCGGCTGCTTGACGCCCGAGGAGGCCGCCAGGTCCAGCGCGTAGGAGATCATGGGGCGGCCGCAGATAATGTGCAGGACCTTGGGCAGATCCGACTTCATGCGGGTGCCCTCGCCCGCCGCCAAGACGATCGCCTGCAGGCTTCTCATGAGTTATCGCCTCGCTGCGTTACGAAAAACGGATGTGCGCACGCATTGCTCCCTGGCTCCACCGAAAAGCTGGGGAGCCAGGATTCGAACCTGGACGTGGAGCTCCAAAGGCTCCTGTGCTGCCGTTACACTACTCCCCACTCCGGACACGCACATCAGCCTTTGGTGAAGCGCGTGGACTGGACCGGGGACACGGGCCGGGCCCCACGCAACACCACCCGAACTTCTTTGCTCTCCATCCTTGCGCCTCCAGGTGGAGCCGGCCGCAGCGCGTGAACCTTGCGGGCCTGTAGAGCCCTTCAGGGCGACATCCCGCCCGCCCCGGCCTCCATCTGTGTGGTCGACGGGCCGGGGAGCAAGAGCCCCCGGCCATAGCCGGGACTCGCGTCGAGGGACCGATACCAAGGAAGCCCCGACTCACGGAATGGCCGGTGTCACAACACGCGATGGCTGTTCGGTCTGGACGGTCTCGATCCGCCAGGCGCTGGGCGCGCGGCTGCGGATCCGGGATACCACTTCATGCGCCTGTGTGACGTCCGCGCACAGCCCGAAGACGGACGAGCCGCTGCCGGACACGAGAACGCCGAGACAACCCTGCTCCCGTAGGTGCGCCTGGATGGTCGCAATGACAGGACAACGCCGGATCGCTTCAGGTTCAAGGTCGTTCCACAACCCGTCAGCGAGCTCGCCGAGCGAGCCGTTGCGTAAGGCGTGCGTCACTATGCTAATGGAGGGCTTGCGCGCTGTCAAGTCGAAATGCGCCCCCGCGTAGATCTCCTTCGTGGAGAGCCGCTCCGGCGGGACGACGAGGACGTGGGCCAGGCGTACCGAACCCCCCAACCCCTCGCAGCGCTCTCCCCGCCCCCACCCGGTGGCGAAGGGCTCGGGTGATAGAAAAAACGGGACATCCGAGCCTAGCCTGGCGGCCAACTCGATGAGACGGCTGCGATCCAACCCTAATCCCCACAACCGGTTCAGGCCGGTGAGGGCGGCCGCCGCGTCTGAAGAGCCGCCGCCCAACCCGGCCGCAATCGGGATGCGTTTCTCGAGGTGGAGCCGCGCGCCGGCTAAGATCCCGGCCTCGCGCTGAAGGAGGCGGGCGGCCTGCAGGATGAGATTGTCTTCGCCGCAGGAGAGCGACGGGTCCGAGCAGGTCAAGGTGAGCGTGTCGGCCGGCTCAACGGTCAGCTCGTCGGCAAGGTCGACGCGCTCGAAGAGGGTTTCCAGCTCGTGGTAGCCGTCCGGCCGGCGGCCCAGGACGCGCAGATAGAGGTTGAGCTTGGCAGGCACGCGGAGTCGAAGCATAAAAGATGCTGAGGGCTCTGGGCTGGGGGCAATTGTCCAGAGCCCACAGCGCTTTTCTAGTTAGAGTGTAAGACCCAAGCTGATGCTGATGGCGTGGTTGATCTTCTGAAGATACGTTAGGGAGAGGTGGCCGATCTTTCGCTCCAGACGGGACTTGTCGATTGTGCGGATCTGCGACAACAATATTGTGGAGTTCTCTCGAAGCCCAGCGACCCCACTGGGAATACGGACGTTGATTGGGTAGTCCTTCGTGAAGCTTTTTGTGGTGAGCGGTGCAACGATCACCGTGGGTGCCACCTCGTTTCCAATATCGTTCTGGACGACCAGCACGGGACGGCGGCCCGTTTGTTCTGATCCCTTCGTGGGATCGAGGTCGACCCAAAAGAGGTCGCCCCGCCTAATCTGCATACTTCAGCGATTCGGCGTCGAGACGCGCAAACTCCCGCTCCAGGCGTTTGGCTTCGCCGGCCAACTCGGTGTACCCTTCCTCCAAGAGCGCCCGGAGCGCCTTGCGGCGGGATAATCCGAGGTAGACCCTGACCGCTTTCTGGATGAGCGTGCTGCGCTTCGTCCGCTCACGCTTGGCCACTCGGTCCACCGCCTCACGCAACTCCGGCGGCATCGTAATGTTGATGTGCTCAGCCTTCATCCCTCCGCCTCCCTTCCTGCCGAGATGAGTATATACTGAAAGTATCTACTATTCAAGCCGCGTGATCGTCGCTGTACATCTCGGGAGCGGTTGAGCTTGGCGGGGGCGCGAAGCGGGATCATGGCCGCGGTGCAGGCTTAGCGCCTCCGGCCACTGATAGTGTAGGTTACTTCCGATAGGGCTTCAGCATCTCGAAGAGCTGCGTCAGCTCGGGGGCCGATAGTCCCAGTTCCTGGGCGCGATCCGCATGGGTCATGGCGAGTTCATACTGACCACGTTCGAAGTAGAGCCGTCCCAACCAGAAGTGCGCTGGCGCTTGGTTGGGGTCCAGGTCCGCCACTGCCTGGTAGGCCTGGAGCGCCTCGGTCGCCAAGCCTTTGAGGTAGTACGCTTGGCCCAGATTCACATACGCCACAACCGTGGACGGATCAATGGCCAGAGCCTTGCGGCACTCGACAACGGCGTCATCTGATCGGCCCTTCCGAACATAATCTGCGCAGAGATTGACGTGAGCCGCGATATACTGAGGATCCAACGCCACAGCCGTCTTGCCCTCCTCAATGGCCTCCTCATTCCGGCCGAGGGTGGAGTAGACCACGCCAAGGTTGTAGTGGGCCACGGGGTCATGAGGATCGAGGGCGATCGCCTGCTTCAGTTCTGCAAGCGCCTTCTCGGGACGGCCGCTTTCCAGATAGGCTGCCCCAAGGTTGGAATGCACCCAGAGGAGGTTCGGATCGAGCCTCAACGCCTGTTCCCCAGCCGCAACCGCCTCGTTGAAGCGGCCAAGCTTCGCATAAAGGCTGCAGAGGTAGCCGTGCACCAGAGTGTAGCTCGGATCGACCGCCACGGCCTGCTGGTCGAGCGCTAGCGCCCCCTTGAAGTCGTCAGCCCGAATCGCTTCCTTCGCTTGCCGATGAAGGAACTAGGCCTTGCTGATGCTGGCGGCGAACTGCTCCACGCTCACCAATGTGGAGGCGCTCTGCCTCCTGATGAGCGCCTGCACCGCCTCAATCGGGATCGCGAAGTTGAGATTCTGCCCGCCGAGCATAAAGGTGGTGATACCCACGACGCGGCCCTGTGCATCGAGCAAAGGACCGCCGCTGTTGCCCGGAGAGATGGGTGCGGAAAACTGGAGCGCCGCCTGTCCGAAGGACGTCCGGCTGCCGCTGAACAGGCCGTTGGTGATCGTGTAGTCTAAGCCCAGTGGCGCGCCGATGACGAGAACCTTGGCTCCCGGCGCAAGCTGGCGAGAATCGCCCAGGCTGACGGCCGGCAGGTCGGAGGCATCGATCTTCAGCACACAGATATCCTGCTCCGGATCAAACGCTACGACACCGGTGACGGCGAAGGTCCGTCCGTTTTTGAGCTTGACCTCGATGGCCTCGGCGCCGGCCACCACGTGGAAGTTGGTGACCACGACCCCGTCAGGATCGATGAGAAACCCGCTGCCTTGGTTGCCGCCACCCATGGCGCGTTGGGCTGTGACGACAGCGACCGCCGACGCGACCGCTTGAAACACCTGGCTGGGAGAGAGTTCAATCCTGGCTTCCTGACGGCGCGTGGGCGCTGGCGCAGCAGGCGGAGGTGGCCGGATCGGCGGACGGGAAGACGGTGCAGCGCTCGGTCTGGTGCGGGGTGGTCCGTCCATCCCAATCCGCTCAATCGCCTCCAGCACGTAGGTCAGCTTGTATCCATCGACTTCAATCATGACGGAGTCGCTGTCGCGCTTGACGACCTTGCCAGTGATTGCGCGACCGTTCTTGAAGGACAGCGTATCCGCCGCCAGCTCAGTCGGCACGAGGGTCGCCACGATGCCGAGGATTGTCAAGATGCGCACAGGGTGCCAGCACATGGAAGATCGAGTGTCGGCAGAGGTGTCAGACGACGACGCTTGTGGCCTGAGGCCTGCAGCTTGCATCTACAGCACCCTGTGTTTCAAACGGAGGACGTCTTTGACCGCCTTCACGATGTCCTCCGGCATGAGGTGGAAGGAAAGCGCTTGGCAGCTTTTCCCGCAGGTCAGAGCAAGCCGAGTTTCCGTAGGCGGGGAATGGCTTCCGTGTAGATTTGCGCATCACGCCGTAGCCCGACTTTGATCACCAGGACGACCAACCGATGCCGCTCCACTCGGTACAGGACCCGGTAGGCATCCACTCGGAGCCGCCAGTACCCCTGCAGGAGGCCGCTGAGTGGCTTGCCAAATTCAGTGGGATGCGTCATGAGTTTCTTGCGGATTGCCTTTGTGATGCGAACGCGGGCTTGTGGCTCGAGTCGAACGAAATCCTCTTCCCACACGAGCGGATGGATCTCGACCTGCCACATGCGCTATCGACGTCGCAGGCCGACTCGTCGTTCGAGTTCTTCTAACGTCAGATAGTCCTTCCGCCGAGAATGCCGCTCACGCTCTTTCGCAAGCAGCCCCAGGATAGTGTCCTCAAGCAAATCCAGCGTCTCTTCTGTTCGCTCGTACTGCTCGATGGGGATGAGCACCACCATCGGCTTATGGCGTTTCTCCACAATCACCGGCTCCTGTTGCGCAACTTTGAGAATCTCATCCGCTTGGGTGCGCAGCTCCGAAATCCCCACCAGCGTCGTATCCCCTTTGACTCGCCTCATCGCTGTCTCCTGTTGCCCCTCACAACAACCATACAATATGACTATTAAAATGTAAAATAAAATGACAACTCATTTTCACTTCGGCTCTTGCCCAGAGCCCCGAGCCCTCAGCCCAGAGCGCTCTGCTTTAAGCGGAGGACGTCTCTGACCGCCTTCACGATGTCCTCGGGCATGAGATGGAAGACCTTGAGGAGCTCGGCGGGATCGCCGGACGTCCCGAACCGGTCCGCCACACCGACGAACCGCATCGGCACCGGGTGAGTCTGGACAAGCGCTTCCGCGACCGCCCCGCCGAGGCCCCCGAGCACGGTGTGCTCTTCGGCGGTGACGACAGCGCCGGTCTCTTTCGCCGCCGTGATGAGCGTGTCGCGGTCAAGCGGTTTGATTGTGTGCAGATTGATCACACGCGCCTGGATGTCCTCTTTGGCGAGTCGCTCGGCCGCCTGGAGCGCGTGGGCGACCATGACGCCGCAGGCGGCGATGGTCACGTCATCGCCCCGGCGCATCACGACCGCTTCGCCGACGCGGAAGGGCTCGGACTCCTTGGTGATGATGGGCACCGGCGAGCGCCCGAGGCGCAGGAAGACCGGGCCCGGGTGGTCCGCCGAGGTGATCGCAGCCTTCTTCGCTTCAAGCGCATCGCAGGGCACGATGACCGTCATATGCGGCAGGGCGCGCATGTGGGCGAGCTCTTCGAGCGCTTCGGCGGTGGCGCCGTCGGCGCCGACCGAGAGTCCGCCGTGGGAGCCGACGATCTTCACGTTGAGCCGCTGGTAGCAGACCGCCATGCGCAGCTGCTCCAGCGTCTTACCCGTGACGAACTGCGAAAACGAGCAGGCGAACGGAATCTTACCGGCGAGGGCCAGGCCGGCTGCCGTGCCGATCATGTCCTGCTCGGCGATCCCGACGGAGAAGAAGCGCTCGGGGTACTGCTTCTTGAACCAGATCGCCCGGGCTGAGTCCTCCAAGTCGCCGGAGAGTGCCACGACGTTCGGATGGGTCTGGCCCAGCTCCAGCAGCCCTTCCCCGAACCCGTCTCGTGTCGGCTGATCCGCCATGTGCTGATCCTCGTAATAAGCGCCTTTAGTAGCAAAGCGGCTGAGTGACAAAGTGGCCGAAGAACCTCTGATGACCACTTCGCCACTTCGCCACTTCGCCACTCACACGTGACGTCATGGTGTTTCTGCCGCTTGAAGCTCTTTCAGGGCGCGCTCCAGCTCGTCGGCTTTCGGCGCCACGCCGTGCCAAGCCGGATTGAGCTCCATGAACGACACGCCTTTGCCCTTCACCGTCCGCGCCACGATCGCCTGCGGCTTGCCGCAGACCGTCTTCGCCTCGTCGTAGGCGCGCACGACCTGGGCGAGGTCATGGCCGTCGATCTCAATGGCGTGCCAGCCGAAGGCACGCCACTTCTCAGCGAGCGGCTCGATGTCCTGAATGTCCTTCACCGGCCCGTTCTGCTGGAGCTGGTTGGCGTCGATGATCGCGCAGACGGACTCGAGGTGATGGTGGTGGGCGGTCATCGCCGCCTCCCACACCTGGCCCTCCTGGATCTCGCCGTCGCCCATGAGGCAGAAGATGCGCCGGCTGCGTCCGTCGAGCCGGTCGGCGAGTGCGATACCGTTGGCCATCGAGAGGCCCTGGCCGAGCGAGCCCGAGGCGATCTCGATGCCCGGGACGGACCCCCGCTCGGGGTGGCCCTGTAGACGCGTCGGGTAGCGGCGCAGCGTCATGAGTTCTTCCGCCGGGAAGTAGCCGTGGGCGGCCAGAACGGCGTAGAGCGCCGGCACCCCGTGGCCCTTGGAGAGCAGGAAGAGGTCGCGGTCCGGCCAGTCCGGCCGCTTCGGGTCGTGGCGGAGCGCGTACCAGTAGAGTCCCACCAGTAGCTCCACCATGGAGAGCGAGCCGCCGGGATGGCCGCTGCCGGCCTTCGAGAGCATTCGCAGGATGGTCTTGCGTAATTCCAACGCTGTACGCCGCATGGCATCGAAATCGGGTTTCGCCTGACGAGCCGTCATCGGAGGAGTGTGTGTCCCATCATGGGGCTGCCTTGGCCGCCTCATGCTGTGCGCGTTCCAGTTTCTCGCGGATGGTCTCCTGGCTGTCGTCCAGCTCCAGCGCCCGTCGCCACGAGCGGGCGGCTCGGTTGTAGTCCTGCCGGCTGAAGTGCACTTCGCCGAGGTGGTCGAAGATGACCGGGTCACTGTCGATGAGTGCTACCGCGCGCTCCAGCTGCGCCAGCGCGTCATCCAGCCGGCCCATCTTATAGTACACCCAACCCAGGCTGTCCAAATAGGCGCCATTGTCCGGGTCGAGCTCGAGCGCACGCTCGATGAGCGCCTTGGCCTCGTCGAGGTGCTCGCCCGCCTCCGCATCCATGTAGCCGAGATAGTTCATCGCGTCCGGATGGTTTGGGTCCAGCTCCAGCGTCCGCTTCAGCGTCGCCCGCGCGTCCTCCCGCCGACCCAGCTGGTCGAGCTGGGCCGCCAGGTAGAAATGCGCCTGCACGTAGTCGCCCTTCTCCGCGATCGCCTGCTCGAAGGCCCGCATCGCCTCTTGGGCCTGGTCGGCTTCGCGGTAGACGATGCCCAGCACGACGTACAGCTCCGGCAGCGGCCCCAATTTCTCAACCTCGGCGCCCAGGAACCGCTCGGCCTCGTCGAACCGGCGCTGGGCCAGCCAGACGCGCACGAGGCCCATGATCGCCTCCATGTCACGCGGCGTCAGATCTAGCACACTCTGGTAGTTCGCCACCGCCTCCGCGTAGTGCTTGGCGGCCAGGTGCGAACGCGCCGCATGGTGGTAGAGCCGGGGGTTGAAGGGATCCAGCGGGATCGCCGCCTCGTAGTGGGTGGCCGCGACGTCGGGCCGGCCGCTCAGCTCGTAGGTGAGGCCCAGCGCCACGCGGATGTCCAGCGACTCCGGCGAGAGCTCAAAGGCCCGCGAGAGCTCCTCGATCGACTCATCGAACCGGCTCATGCGGCCGTAGAGGACGCCGAGATTGAAGTGCAGCTGGCTCGTGGAACCGGACTCAGCGATGAGCCGCTGGTAGAGTCCGACGGCGTCGGGCAGCCGCCCCTGCAGTACGTAGAGGTCCGCGAGCGTGCTGATGACAAACTGATCGCTCGGGTCGAGACGCAACAGCCGTTCGTACGCGTCCGCGGCGCCGTCGAGCTGGCCCTGCGAGGCGCGGAGCATCGCGACCCACCGCAGGGCGTCAGGATGGTCGGGGGCGATGGCCAGCGCTTGCTGAAACGCCTGAAGCGCCTCGTCCATCTTGCCGAGCTTGAGGTACGTGGCTCCGATGCGGACATGGAGGAGCGCCGAGCGGCGGTCGTGCTGCAGGGCGTCCCGGTAGGCATCGAGTGCCGCCGGGAGCTTCGAGGAGCGCTCAAGCAGCAGCCCGCGCAGGTAGGAGCCGTAGGCGACGCGGTCCGCGCGCGGGCCGGCAAGCTGCCGGCCGGCGCATCCGGCGGCGAGGCCCGCCGCGAGCGTCAGACGCGCCACTCGGAAGAACCGCGGCGCGCCGCGGCACGTCCCGCCTGCAGCGGCCTCACGCGGCGGAGGCAGGACGAGAGACGTCAGTAGATCACCTTGTTGAGCGGGTATTCGATGATGTCCTGCGCTCCGGCCTCTTTGAGCCGCGGGATGAGCGCCTTGATCTGCCGCTCCTCGATCACCGTCTCCACCGCCCACCACGGGTCGCGGTCGTCCCGGGACCAGAGCTTCGCAATGGTCGGACGCTTCATGGCGGGCAGCGTGTCCATCACCTGCTGGAGCTTCCGTTCAGGCACGTTGAGCTTGACCCCGACCTTGCCGTCCGCCTCGACCGCGCCGGCGAGCAGCATGCGCACGCTCTCGATCTTACGCCGCTTCCACGGGTCGGCGAGTGCCGCGGGGTTGGCGATGAACTGGGTGGTGGACTCGCAGATCGTCTCCAGGATGCGCAGGCCGTTGGCGACGAGCGTCTGGCCGGTTTCGGTCAGCTCGACGATGGCGTCGACGAGCCCTGCCCGCACCTTGCCTTCTGTGGCACCCCAGGAGAACTCGACGTCCGCCGAGACACCGTGCCGGGCGAGGTACTCTTTGGTGACGTTGACGAGCTCGGTCGCGACGCGCTTTCCGGCCAGGTCCTTCACGGTGCGGATCGTCGAGGTCGCGGGGACGGCGAGCACCCACCGCACCGGACTGCGGGTGCGCTTGGCGTACACGAGTGCCGCCACCCGCTCCACCTTGGAGCGGTTCTCGAGCACCCAGTCGTTGCCGGTGATGCCGCAGTCGAGGATGCCCTGCTCGACGTAGCGCGACATCTCTTGGGCGCGCAGGAGCATCGGCTCCAACTCCGGATCGTCGATGGCGGGGAGGTAGGAGCGCTCGCTGATGACGACCTTGAAGCCCGCCCGCCCGAAGAGCCGGACAGTGGCCTCCTGGAGGCTGCCTTTCGGCAGGCCGAGCTTCAGCCTCGGCCCACCGGAGGCCCCGCCGCTTTGCTTCGCGAAGCGAAGCAGGCTGGGGCGGGCTGGTGCAGGGATGCGCGTAGCCCGCTTCGTTGATTTGACGGTCATAGCGATCCGGTCATGGATTGGGGTTGCGCGAGCGACGGAGAACATGCCGGGTAGAGCGTTACGATTGTACCGGAGGGGTATCTCGGTGTCAATTGCAGCACCTCCAAGCTGCAGGTTGGAGGCGGCGGGCTGTCTGAAGCTTACAGCTTAAGGGGACGGTACCGTGCGGCCAGCCCGCGGTTGCGCACACTGTCTTTCTGTGCGGGACTAGCGTACAATACCGCCCACCATGTTCAAGCGCCTCTTCCAGTCTCAGGCCGCGCGCCGGCATACCAGCTGGGTCATCGCCGTCGTCCTCATCCTGCCATTCGTGTTCTTTTTCCATGCTTCCATCGCTTCCATCACATCGCCTCCGAAGGGCGAGGAGGGAGGAACGGCTGGAACGCTCTTCGGCAAGCCCGTGCCGTGGGAGGTCTTCCAGCGGGAGCAACGCTGGATCCGCTTCAAGCTGCAGACCTTGGCGGCCCAGATGCCGTTCGATGTCCTCGAGCCGATGGTGAATCAAGCCGCGTGGGAGCGGCTGATGCTCCTGGAGGAGGCGAAGCGCCGCGGCCTGCGCCTGGACGACCTGGAGCTGGCGGCCGCCATCCAGCGGTTGCCGGACTTCCAGCAGGACGGCCGGTTCGTGGCTGAGCGGTACCACCTCTTCCTGCGCGCCGAGCGCCTCACACCCCAACTGTTCGAAGCGTGGCTGCGCGGCGACCTGCTCGTCGACACACTCCGCGACGCGATCCGCAACGAGGTCACGGTGACGGACGAGGACGTCCGGGCGGCGTTCGTCCGCGCGCACGAGCAGCTCACGGCTTCGGTCATCGTCATCACACCCGGCTCGTTTATTGACGAGTCCGCCACGGCGGTGACGGAGGCCGACGTGCGCGCACGCTACGACGCACGGCCGGACGAGGTCCGGCGGCCCAAGCAGGTGGCCTTTGAGTACGCCGGGATGAGCCGCGAGTCGCTGGCCGGCGCGATCAGCCTCACAGAGGCCGACCTGACAGACTACTACGAGACGCACCACGACGAGTTCCTGGCCGCAGACGGCCAGCCCAAGCCATTTGAAGAAGCGCGCGAACCGGTCCGCCAATCACTCACCAATGAGCGGGTGCGCAAGCAGCTCACCGAGCGCGCGCTGGATCTCGCAGAGGACCTGGACGCCACGCACCCCTTCGACGAGATCGTGACCGCCCGCGGGCTGACACGAGCGATCGCAGGTCCGCTCAATCCGCTAGAGCCAACACCGGGCGGCCCGGACCCCGCCCTGCTTCACGCGGTCGCGGAACTCAACAAAGGCCAGGTGAGCGGGGTGGTGCACACGACCGCCGGCGTCTACATTGCGCGGGTCACGCAGCGCATCCCAGCGATGGTGCCAGCACTCGATGAGGTCCGCGACGCGATCCGGGAGCGCCTGATCCGTGAGCGCGCCCGCGAGGCGGCGCGGAAGGCAGCGGAAGAGATCCGCGCGACGCTACAGGAGCGGTCGTCGGCCGGCGTGCGGTTCGAGGAGGCGGTCCTGCTGGGCGGCGTGACGGTCCGCCACGCCCAGTTCAGCCGCACCCAGCCGATCGACCCGGTCGGCTACGAACGCGTGGTGAATGAAACGGCGTTCGCGACAACGCTCGGAGCGCTCACCCCGGTGCTGGAAACGGTCCGGGGCTTCATCATGCTCCGCCCCGAGGAACGCCTCCCGCCCGATGACGCGGCATTCGCCCAGGAGGAGCCTGCCTTACGGAGTGACACGCTCAGCCATCGTCAGGAAACACGGTTCGCCGAGTGGCTGGAAGAAGTCCGGGGTCGCGCTCAGCTCAAGAGCTTCCTCGACACACCCGGATTGTAGGGCGGGAACCCGTCAGGGCGTCAACGAGAATACCGCCGACCAGGTGGCGGGCGAGAAGTCGAAGGGTTTCGTGACGTAGGCGGCGGCGCCGCAGCGGTGCGCTTCCTGGCGCAAGTCCAGTTGGTCCAGCGCGGTCACCATGACGACGGTCGCGCGGGGATGCTTCGCCTTGGCGCGGCGGAGCACTTCCATCCCCGAGATGCCCGGCAGGAGGATGTCGAGCAGGATCACGTCCACCGACTCCGCGTCCAGCTGGTCCAGCGCTTCCTCCCCGCTGAACGCCGAGGCAACCGAGAATCCCTTCGTGGTGAAAAAATCCGACAGACACTCGCAGATGTCCCGCTCGTCTTCCACGATTAACATCCGCCGCATCGTCCGCGCGTCCTCCCGGTAGCCGCCACAGCGCAACAAAAAAAGGCTGCTGAAGCCGTCGCTTCGGCAGCCCGACTACCCGCGACGTTCACCTGGCCGCGACGCTCGTAGCGTTGCGTCCCCACCTCACGATGGGTTTGCCGTTTCGGTCTTACTGCAAGTGTGCCTGATGCAACGCGAGTTTGGCAAGGGAGAGCCTGAGGAACGTTCGGCTGGGGGCTCGGGGCTGGGGTAAACGCCTCGGAGGACTCACCGCCGTTGCCCGGAGCCCTCAGCCCCGAGCCCCCAGCCAGGGCCGTCTTACCGAGCTTTTTGAGCGAGGAGATCCTTGAGCTCGCGCATGAACTGCTCGACGTCTTTGAACTCCCGGTAGACGGACGCGAACCGCACGTAGGCCACCGGGTCCAGCGCGTGGAGCTTCTTCATGACGCGCTCGCCGACCTCACGAGAGGGCGCTTCCCGCTCGAACTGCTGCGAGAGCTCGCGCTCGAGCTCGTCCACCAGCCGCTCGAGGGCGTCCATGCTCACCGGCCGTTTCTCGCACGCCTTCACGAGCCCTGCCAGCAGCTTGTGCCGGTCGAAGGGCTCGCGGCGGCCGTCCTTCTTCACGACCATCAGCGGCTGCTCCTCCACGTGCTCGTACGTCGTGAAGCGCTTGCCGCAGGAGAGGCACTCGCGCCGCCGGCGGATGGACGCGCCATCACCGCTGCCGCGCGAGTCGACGACCTTGTCTTCCTCGTGACCGCAGAAGGGGCATTTCATCGAAGAAGCTGGAGGCTGGAGGCTGGAGGCTGGAGGCAAACACCCCGACCAGGAGCCTTGAGCCTGGAACCGCGGGCGCGCATCACTTCAGTATCCCGCTCGTCCATCTGACA
>OBEQ010613703.1_pt1 | contig 28733 bp, 21 predicted proteins | sample 1670901 | NCBI WGS metagenome assembly OBEQ01 (sample SAMEA104232315, study PRJEB22302) | groundwater metagenome | biome: forest; feature: aquifer; material: groundwater | place: USA | collected 2011-08-07 | depth 5.4 m
ACAACACAGAAACGCTCGCTTCTGTTCCCCCTTTGTTACAACACGGTAGCCAATGGTTTTTAAATCTAGGTAAACCCAATAATGGCGGTTGTAAGATATTCAGCGTGACAGGTCATGTTAATAAACCCGGTAATTATGAAGTGCCATTAGGCACCCCCTTTGCGCAGCTCTTAGCATTAGCCGGGGGCGTGCGTGAGGGTAATAAGTTAAAGGCGGTTATTCCTGGGGGTTCCTCTATGCCTGTGTTGCCTGCTGATATCATGATGCAAACAGACATGGATTATGACGCCATTGCAAAAGCAGGCTCGATGTTAGGGTCAGGTGCTGTCATTGTGATGGATGAAAAAACCTGCCTGGTGCGTGTTCTAGCGCGCCTTGCGCATTTTTATTATGAAGAGTCTTGTGGTCAATGCACGCCTTGCCGAGAAGGCACAGGCTGGATGTCGCGTGTTTTACATAAAATAGAACATGGCGCAGGTGAAATGGCACACCTTACGTTACTAGACAATATTGCAGGCAATATTATGGGTAAAACAATTTGTGCGTTGGGGGATGCAGCGGCGATGCCCGTACAAAGCTTTATAAAATATTTTCGAGATGAGTTTGTTTACCACATTGAACATAAAAAATGTTTGGTAGAACACTCGTGAGCTTAAAACGACGTGGAGAAAAAGTTTGAGTACCCCCACCATTGAAATTGAAATTGACGGCAAAAAATTAAAAGTTGAGCCAGGCTCCATGTTAATTGAGGCAGCCGATCATGCTGGCATCCCTATCCCTCGATTTTGTTACCACAAAAAGCTGTCTATTTCGGCGAACTGTCGCATGTGTTTAGTGGAAGTTGAAAAAGTAGGCAAGCCTTTGCCGGCTTGTGCAACCCCTGTCACTGCAGGCATGAAAGTCTCAACCCAATCACACAAAGCACGACAAGCGCAACGCGCTGTCATGGAATTTTTATTGATTAATCACCCGCTGGATTGCCCTATTTGCGATCAAGGTGGCGAATGTGAATTGCAAGATATTTCTTTAGAATATGGCCAAGATGTTTCACGTTTTGCAGAAGGAAAAAGAAGCGTTGCCGACGAAGACATCGGGCCGTTGGTTTCAACAGAAATGACGCGTTGTATTCAATGCACGCGGTGTGTCCGTTTTGGTGAAGAAATTTCGGGGGTTAGAGAGTTAGGGGTGTTGGGTCGTGGTGAGCATACTTGGATTGGCACCTACATCAAACACAGTCTTTCTTCTGAAATCGCTGCCAATATTATTGATCTTTGCCCTGTGGGGGCTTTAACTTCTAAGCCTTTTCGTTTTACTGCACGTGCCTGGGAGCTTGCACAATCTCGCGTGGTCACTCCACACGATTGTTTAGGTTCCAATGCGTTTGTACACGCTCGCCGCCAAGAAGTCATGCGTGTTGTACCGCGTGAGAATGAAGGCATCAATGAAACTTGGCTGTCTGATAGAGATCGTTTTAGTTATTTAGGTATTAATAGCCACCATCGATTAACCAACCCATTAATAAAAGTGAACGGGGATTGGCAAGAGGTAGCATGGGATGTTGCATTAAGAGCGGTTGTTGCCAAACTGGGTGCCGTTTTAAATAGCCACGGACCCTCACAATTGGCTGCATTAGCTTTTCCCAGTGCAACATTAGAAGAATTTTATTTGCTACAAAAATTAATGCGAAAATTAGATTGTCATAACATCGATCATCGCATACACCAATCTGATTTTTCTGATCAAGATCAAATGGGTTTAATGCCTGGGTTTATCAATTGCACCATTGAAGACATTGAAACACGAAAAAATATTTTAATTGTAGGATCCCACTTACAACATGAGCAGCCTTTAGCAGCAGTGCGCGTGAGAAAAGCCTTTTTGCAAGGTGCATCTGTTTTTTGTTTAAACCCCATTGATTATGATTTCACTTTTGATGTCAAACAAAAAATCATTGATAAACCCAGTCACGTGGTACGCCACCTCGCAGGTATTGTATTAGCGGTTGCTAAAATCAAAGGAAATGCCCCTGATTCTCTTATTTTTTCTCTTGAAGAGATTGCCTTGACTGACGATCGAACCAAGCAAATTGCAAAAGCATTGACTGAAACCAGCGACAATATGGTGATGCTAGGTGAATTTGCGCAAAACCATGTAGACGCCTCAACGATTCGCACGCTGGTGCATGTACTTTCAGAATTGTCTGGTACACAGATTGCCTATTTAACTTTTGGTGCAAATGCAGCGGGGGCTTGGATTGCAGGCGCTATCCCTCATCGAAAAGAGCTAGGTGTTAGCCTATCAACCCCTGGCTTAACCGCCTTGGCAGCTTTAAATAAAAAATTAAAAGCTTATTTTTTATTGGGCATCGAACCAGAAAAAGATTTTGCTTATGCCGAGCAAGCGGTTGCGGCATTATCACACGCCGAAGCGGTGATCGCCTGTGCAACTTTTACTAACACCGTCTTGATGGAGCATGCGCATGTCATTTTGCCTATTGCTGCCTTTTCAGAAACATCGGGTACGTTTGTCAATGTAGAAGGAAAATGGCAAAGCTTTACAGGAGCTGTTACACCTAAAGGTGAAGCGCGCCCTGGCTGGAAAGTATTACGCGCCTTAGCAAATTTTTTTGATTTAGAAGGGTTTGATTATCTATCTTCAGAAGATATTCGAAAAGAATTGAAAAATGCATGCCGTGAACCTATTGCAGAATCTTTTGATAACAACTTAACGGTTCAAGAAAATGTAGAGGGCATTACGCGTATTACTGCGTGGCCTATTTATCAAATCGATAGTCTCGTAAGACATGCGGATGCATTGCAGCAAACCATTATTAATGAAAAACCTGCCGTACACATTAATAGTGCTTTAGCGCATAAAATGAAATTTCGTGAGGATGAAACCATTTTAGTGAAGCAGCATCACAACAGAGCGGTATTACCTGTACGCATTGATGATCGTATTCCAAACGATTGCGCTTATGTCCCTGCTGGATTTAAAGAAACAGCCATGTTAGGCGCGCCTTTCGGTGCCATTTTCTTGGAGAAGGCTTCCGTATGATGCATGACATACTATTTTTGCTTGTAATCATTATTAAAATTTTAATTGTCACGATCCCCTTAATGATTTTTGTGGCCTACTTAACGTATCTCGAGCGAAAAGTTATTAGCTATATTCAATGTAGAATTGGCCCAAATCGCGTGGGAATTTATGGGTTGGCGCAACCTTTTGCTGATTTTTTTAAATTAATCACGAAAGAAATCATTATTCCTTCTGCTTCAAACCGTTATTTATTTCTTGCAGCGCCTGTTCTGGCGTTAGCGCCTGCCCTAGCAGCGTGGGCGGTTATTCCTTTTAGTGAAGGCGTTGTGCTCTCTAATATTAATGCTGGATTGCTTTATCTTTTTGCTATCAGCTCGCTAGGCGTTTATGGCATTTTAATTGCAGGTTGGGCTTCTAACTCTAAATATGCTTTGCTGGGTGCGATGCGTTCTGCTGCACAAACGATCTCATATGAAATTGCCATGGGGTTTGCTTTTGTAGGCGTTTTAATGGCAAGCGGCAGTTTAAACCTGCAGCAGATTGTTTTGCGCCAACAAGGCGGTTTGTGGCATTGGTTTTGGTTGCCCCTCTTACCCCTCTTTTTTGTTTATTGGGTTTGCGCAGTGGCTGAAACAAATCGCGCGCCTTTTGATGTTACAGAAGGGGAATCTGAAATTGTGGCAGGTTTTCATGTTGAATATTCCGGCATGAATTTTGCCATTTTCTTCATGGCTGAATATGCCAATATGATTTTGGTTTCTGTGATTGCGGCACTTTTATTTTTGGGTGGATGGCTGTCTCCTTTTGAAGGCATTCCGCTTTTGGGCCCCCTCTTTGCGTGGATACCCGGTATCCTCTGGTTGCTTTTAAAAACGAGTGCGTTTTTATTCTTGTTAATTTGGCTGCGTGCGACTTTCCCACGCTATCGTTATGACCAAATCATGCGATTAGGCTGGAAAATTCTCATTCCTATTACCATTTTATGGATCGTTGTATTAGGGCTTGCCATCGAGCTTCACCTTGCACCTTGGTTTAGCGAACAAAGCATGCTTATCAGCAATGAAATTGGATAAATTCTCATGATGTCAAAAATGAAATATTATTTAAAAACGATTTTACTTTGGGAGCTGTTCCAAGGATTGTGGTTAACAGGAAAATATTTTTTTGCAACTAAAAACACCTTGCAATTTCCGGAAGAAAGCACCCCCACCTCTTCTCGTTTTCGTGGCTTACTCGCGTTGCGCCGCTATCCTAATGGTGAGGAGCGCTGTATTGCTTGCAAATTATGTGAAGCAGTTTGCCCTGCCCTGGCCATCACCATCGAAGCAAAACCAAGAAAATCTGATGGTCAACGCCGCACAAGCTTATATGAAATTGACCTCTTTAAATGTATTTACTGCGGTTTTTGTGAAGAATCTTGCCCCGTTGATTCCATTGTCGTCACAAAAAACATGCATTACCACTTTACAGAACGTGGTCAACAAATCATGACAAAGCAAAAGCTATTAGCCATTGGCGATAAATATGAAAGCCAAATTGCTGCAGACAGAACCCTTGAAGCACCTTACCGATAATCCGTCAGAGGTATTATGTTATCTGAAATAACTTTTTTTTATATTTTTGCTGCAGGTTTAGTGTTGTCTGCAGCGGGGGTAGTTTTTTTAAAAAACCCTGTGCATGCGGCTTTGTCATTGGTGTTGGCTTTTATCAGCAGCGCTTGTCTTTGGTTGATGTTGCAAGCTGAATTTTTAGCATTAATTTTAGTATTGGTTTACGTTGGTGCTGTGATGACATTGTTTTTGTTTGTGGTCATGACGATCAACTTAGATGCGGACATTCAAAAACAAACTTTCGTGCGTTACTTCCCGCTTGGCATTTTGTTAATGGCGGTTTTAGGGGGCCTCTTAATTTTTGTTTTTAACCCACATCATGCGTTACCGAATCAGTTCGTTAACCAGCCTGAAAATTATAGCAACGTTAAGGTATTAGGGAGTGTGTTATATACGCAATATGCTTATCCCTTTGAGCTTGCTGCCATCCTATTGTTGGTTGCCATTATTGCCGCTATTTCTTTAAACCCTCACACAAAAACCTCTAAAAAAACACAGGAAATTGAAAAACAAACTTACATCAAACGCGCGAATCGAATTCGTCTTGTTAAAATGCCAACGGAAAAAAAACCATGATCGGTTTAAATCACTACTTAATACTAGGTGCAATACTGTTTTGCTTGGGATTAACGGGCTTTGTTATTAATCGAAAAAATTTAATTAATCTTTTGATGTGTATTGAATTGTTATTGCTAGCGGTAAACTTTAACTTAGTAGCTTTTTCCGCTTATCTAGATAATATTGCGGGCCAATTATTTGTGTTTTTTATTTTAACGGTGGCAGCCGCAGAAGCTGCAATTGGTCTTGCGATATTAATGGTTTACTTCAGAAACCGACACACTATTGCTGTTGCTCAACTTGATGAATTAAAGGGTTAACACGTGGAAAAACTCATTATTTACACTACGCTAGCTATTGTTTTATTTCCTTTGCTGGGGGCATTGGTTGCGGGTCTGTTGGGTAAAAAAATAGGGTGCGTGTGGGCACATAGACTCACCATCTTCTACGTATTTATTTCCTTTGTGTTGTCCCTCTTGATTGCAAAATGGATTCTGCTTGATCATCTCGGTCCTTTTAATTTGCTTGTTTATCATTGGAATAATACCGGGGGGTTTGAGTTTAACGCGGGGTTTTTGATTGATGAATTAAGTGCAGTCATGTTGGTGATTGTCACTTTTATTTCATTGCTCGTACATGTTTATAGCGTTGGTTATATGCAGGGTGATCCAGGTTACCAACGGTTTTTTAGTTATGTCTCGCTCTTTACTTTTGCGATGCTGGCTTTGGTAACCGCCAATAATTTTGTGCAACTTTTCTTTGGTTGGGAAGGCGTTGGGTTAGTCTCTTATCTGCTGATTGGATTTTGGTTTAAAAAAGAAAGCGCCAATGTGGGCAGCATGAAAGCATTTATTGTTAACCGCGTCGGTGACTTTGGTTTTTTACTCGGTATGGCAGCAGTGCTGTTAACCTATCACTCGCTTGATTACACCAAAGTATTCGCCCTGATACCTGAAACTGCCCATCAAACAATTACGCTGTTTGCAGGGCATACCTGGTCTATTATCACGGTCATCGGGCTTTTGTTATTTGTGGGTGCGATGGGTAAGTCTGCGCAAATACCCTTGCATGTGTGGTTACCCGAATCGATGGAAGGCCCAACCCCTATTTCTGCGTTAATTCATGCGGCAACCATGGTGACCGCCGGCATTTATATGATCGCAAGAATGTCTCCGCTTTATCAGTATTCTCCAACGGCGCTCAGTGTGATTCTCGTGATTGGTGCAACAGGCGCTTTATTTACAGGGTTAATCGCGCTGGTGCAAAACGATATTAAGCGCGTCATTGCCTACTCTACTTTGTCTCAATTAGGTTATATGGTGGCGGCATTAGGCGCTTCGGCTTATGCGGCTTCTATCTTTCACTTGGCTACGCACGCTTGTTTTAAAGCCCTGCTCTTCTTAGGTGCGGGTTCTGTTATTTTAGGGCTGCATCACGAGCAGGATATGCGAAAAATGGGTGGCCTTTGGAAGATCATGCCCATCACCTACGTCACTTATTTGATTGGCTGCTTAGCCTTGTGCGCGCTGCCTCCCTTTGCGGGCTTTTATTCTAAAGATGCCATCATCGATGCGGTTCATCATGCCACGGTGCCGGGGGCTTATTATGCGTATTATTGTGTATTGATAGGTAGCTTTGTCACGGCTTTCTATACTTTCCGTTCTTTATTTTTAACCTTTCATCAAAAGCCACGTTATGATACGCAACATCATCACCCTCATGAATCACCGTGGGTCGTGTGGCTGCCCCTCGTATTGTTGGCGATTCCTTCTGTTGTGTTGGGTGCAATCTTAGTGAAACCCATTCTCTATGAAATGCCAGGGTTATTGGGTCACAGCATCATAACAGCAACAGAAGAAGTGCCGCAGTCTGCCGTGAGTTTAATCTTAGAAAGTTTCCATTCGCCAACGTTATGGTTAGTGGTTGGCGGCGTTGTGTCAGCGTGGATCTGTTATATCGTTTTTCCTGCGCTGCCAACATTTTTAGTTCGTCTTTTCGCTTGGCCTTATCAAATTTTAATTAAAAAATATGGTTTTGATGCATTCAATCAATTGTTTTTTGTGGATGGCAGCAAAGCCGTTGCAGATACATTTTCACAAGTAGGTGATAAAACAGTGATTGATCATTTCTTTGTGAATGGCACGGGGCGCGTTGTTGTTTTCTTTTCAAAGGTAGGTCGAAAGTTACAATCTGGGTTGATTTATCACTACACCCTCATCATGGCGTTAGGACTTATCGCTTTTTTAATTTTTATTCTCTGGCCGTTGAAAGGTTAATTTAATGTTTGAACATTCTTTACTAAGCGTTTTGATTTGGCTCCCTGTGTTGGGTGGTGTTGCTGTGTTGGCTTTTGCAGGAGAGGCTCACCCTCGCCGTTCAAAATTTATTTCGCTTGTGACCTCATTACTCAGCTTAATATTGTGTGTGATCTTATATCAGCGTTTTAACCCTCATACCGCTGAAATGCAGTTTCAAGAAAACATCTCTTGGATTAACGCTTACGATATTCGTTATTTTCTTGGGGTAGATGGTATTTCTGTCCCTATGATCCTCTTGACTTGTTTTATTACCTTACTGGTTATTTTGGCAAGCTGGCATTCCATTAAAGAAAAATTGGCGCAGTACTTGGCTTCATTTTTAATAATGCAGGGCATCATTGTCGGTGTGTTTGCCGCCTTAGATTCCATTCTTTTTTATGCGTTTTGGGAAGCTATGTTAATTCCCATGTATCTGAGTATTGGCATTTGGGGCAGTGAAAATCGATTTTATGCCTCCATTAAATTCTTTATTTATACTTTTTTTGGTTCGGCATTAATGTTGGTGGCGTTGCTTTATTTGCGTATGCAGGCACACTCTTTTTCTATTTTAAGTTTTTATACTGCGCCCTTAGCCATGCTGCCACAGGTTTTAATTTTCTTAGCCTTTTTGTTGGCGTTCGCAGTAAAAGTCCCTATGTTTCCCGTTCATACTTGGCTGCCTGATGCGCACACTGAAGCCCCAGCGGGAGGGTCAGCTATTTTGGCGGCATTGATGTTAAAGGTAGGCGCCTATGGCTTTTTACGATTTAGCTTACCGATTGTGCCTGATGCTTGCCGATATCTTGCGCCATTAATGATAGCCCTCTCCTTGTTTGCTGTTATCTATATTGGCTTTATTGCCATCGTGCAAAAAGACATGAAGCGTTTGATTGCTTACTCCTCCATTGCACACATGGGATTTGTGACCTTGGGGTGTTTTATTATTTACAGTCTCTTTCAACACAATGCTCAGGCTTTTGCAGCCGCACAAATGAGTGTGGAAGGCGCTATCGTACAGATGGTGTCTCATGGTTTTAGCTCCGCCGCCTTGTTCTTTGGCGTGGGCGTGCTCTATCACCAGTTGCACACCCGATTAATCAGAGACTATGGCGGCGTTGCTAATAGCATGCCTGTTTTTTCCGCCTTTTTTATGTTGTTTGCGATGGCGAATGTGGGGTTGCCGGGTACTTCCGGTTTTGTTGGGGAATTCATGGTTATCTTAAGCGCCTTTCAAGCCAGTCCATGGATTAGCTTGCTGGCAACCACAACCGTTATCTTGAGTGCGGCTTACACTTTGTGGATGTATAAGCGCGTTTTTTATGGAAAAATTGTCAACCCCGCTGTCGCTTCGTTAAAAGATTTAAATGCGCAAGACTTTATTGTGTTTAGCTTGCTTGCGTTAAGCGTATTAGGATTAGGATTATATCCTTTGCCCTTGCTGAATTTACTTCACAGCACGGTGGAACACTTAATTGGCTTAGCCATGCAAACCAAATTGATGTAAGAGGCCTAAAAACACATGTTGATATCTGATATTTTAAATTTTCCCGCTTTGCCTGAAGTGATCGTGTTGGCCATGACCTGTTTTACTATCTTGGTAGGTCTTTTTTTCTCGCAACGCTGTCAACGTATCCATTATTTTCTGGCGCAATTTGCGTTACTGCTTGCGTTGTTTGCCTCTGTTTTTCTATTAAGAAAGCCTGTTTCACTGGCTTTTTCTGATATGTTTTTACTTGATCCTCTTTCTTCTTTACTGAAGATCTTTATTGCTGCAACCAGTTTTTTCTCGTTTTTATACGCGCGCGCTTTTTTAGAAGAAAAGCATATGCCCTCTGGTGAATATTACATACTGGGTTTGTTTTCTGTATTAGGCATGATGGTAATGGTTTCATCTGAAAACTTCTTGCCACTTTTTCTTGGCCTAGAGTTACAGTCATTGCCGCTTTACGCCATGATTGCGTTAAGGCGCACCTCTGGCACGGCATCAGAAGCGGCGATGAAATATTTTATTATGGGGTCATTTGCCTCTGCCATGCTGCTATACGGCATTTCTCTTTTATACGGTGTGACACACACCCTCGACATTCAAGAAGCAGCACATGCTTTCTCCCAAGGGTTGGCAACAAATAACGTTCTGTTTGCTTGTGCCTTGGTGTTTATTATTGCGGGCATTGCCTTTAAGTTTGGGGCGGCACCTTTTCACGTGTGGGCGCCCGATGTTTATCAAGGTGCGCCTAGCATTGTAACGCTCTTTTTGGGTAGCGCACCCAAGATTGCCATGTTGGGTTTTACTTTTAAAATCTTGATACAAGCTATGCCGAATCTTTATTTACATTGGCAAACGCTGCTTATCATTATTGCTGTGCTTTCCATGGCAATTGGCAACATCGTTGCGGTTACACAAACAAATCTCAAGCGTATGTTGGCGTATTCTTCTATTTCACACATGGGTTATATGCTATTGGGGTTTATTCCTGGCAACAGTGATGGCTATGCAGCAGCAACATTTTATATGATTGCTTATACCCTCATGACGTTAGGTGGGTTTGCCATGATTGTGTTATTAAGTAAGTCCGGCATTGAAGCAGAATCCATTAAAGACTTTAAAGGCCTGAATTCAAGAAACCCCTGGCTAGCACTGATGATGATGATCATGATGTTTTCAATGGCAGGGGTGCCACCTACAATTGGCTTTTTTGCTAAATTGAGCGTGTTAGAAGCGCTGGTAAACGTTAATTTAGTTTGGTTAGCTGCGCTTGCTCTGATCTTTGCAATCATTGGTTCTTACTACTACATTGCGGTTATAAAAGTCATGTATTTCGAAGCACCTGAAGAAACCATTCCTTTGCCTTATATGGCGCGCGATATGCGACTTGCTATCAGCATCAATGGCTTACTGCTATTATTCCTAGGCGTTTTCCCAGGCGCCCTTATTCAGCTATGCCGCAGTGTTTTCATGTAAAAATAAGCAATTCACAAGGCAAAACTTGAACACATTTCCCTCTTATGCTAGATTGCCCAGGCCAATAATCAACCAAAAATTAGCCTACCATGAAAATTTTCTTAAAGTTGTTTTTGGTCGCTTTTATTGCTTTGCTTATTGCAACTGAAGCACAAGCCGCCCACGTCTATATCACGAATAATTCACCCTACGATGTCATCTTAACCAACGTAAAGCATCGTGGAATCAAGGTGTCTAAACCAGACATTACGCTTATTTCCCCAGGTAGCCAGAACGTACACATTCTTGATGTCGCATTTCAAGACCGTCAATATGCTTCAATCAATATTGGAATGACGGCCGAACTAGAATATAAAAAAGCGACAGACGGTACGATTTTGGGCGATTGTGTACTGGAATTTGTTTCATACACCGATGGTATATCACGTTTTTTTACGAGTTTTTTCAACACGCATTGCACTGGCCCTATCGCCGTCACCTACACTCACAGCGGAGTAAGTGCCTTTAACTACACACTTTCATAATTTTTTTGCGGTAATATTCAAGCAGTCACAGCCAATAAACAAATATAAATAAGAACAACCAAACCACATCGACAAAGTGCCAATACCAAGAAACTGCTTCAAACGCAAAGTGATGTTTCGGATTAAAGTGATTAAGATAGGCGCGAATTAAAACAACCAACAACATGAGGGTGCCTATCGTCACATGGAGACCGTGAAACCCTGTTAGCATAAAAAACGTAGTGCCATAAATACCAGAATCTAACCGTAACTGATAATGTTCATAAGCGTGAATATATTCATAGGCTTGGCAAGCCAAGAAACTCATACCGAGCAACACGGTAAGCAATAATCCAATCAATACATGTATGCGTTTGTCTTTTAAAATACCCCAGTGTGCCCAAGTGACCGTGGCCCCACTGGTTAATAAAATTAACGTGTTTAACGCAGGCAATCCCCAAGGCGCCATAGCCTGTTTTGGGCCCGCAAATAAAGCAGGTTCAGGGTTATGTAACAAAGGCCAGTGCGCAATAAAGTTAGGCCAGATAAGATAGTGCGTTAAGGTAGAAGCGGTAAAGATAGAGGTGCTGTCTCCTGCAAGTTCAGGCACTGTAGAAATGCGCGCATAAAACAACGCACCAAAAAAAGCGCCGAAAAACATGACTTCAGAAAAAATAAACCACACCATACCCCAACGAAAAGAGTGGTCGACTTGTTTATCATAAAAACCGGCTAAACTTTCTTTGATAACAGCGCCAAACCAACCAAACATCATGGCGAGCAAGATAACAAGCCCCGCAGCAAACAGATAAGGCCCATAGGCATTACCATGCAACCAGTGTGCCGCTCCAAACATAATACAAAACAAGGCGCAAGACCCGACAATAGGCCAATAACTCGGTGCGGGTAAGTAGTAAGTGCCTTCAGTGTCGTGGCTCATGGGTTTCTCCTTCTGTTACAAATGCCCTACTTTTTCAGCAGGAACCGGTTTTTTATATTTTTCAGCATTAAACAACGTATAAGACAAGCTTAACGTCGTCATATTTTTCGGTAAGTTATTATCAACATGGAATAACACCGGTAACTCTCTTTTTTCTCCCGCTTTAAAGTTTTGTTGCGTAAAGCAAAAACATTCTGTTTTTTTAATATATTTTGCTGCAACGCCGGGTGTTACGCTGGGGATGGCTTGAATTGTCATGGGTCTGCCAGCCGTATTTTCTGCATAATAATAAACAAGTGTATTTTCACCTGGGTGAATTTTAACGGACACTTTTTTAGGGTAAAACACCCAATCTAAATTTGCGTTGTTTGTTGCAAGAAATTGCACGGTCACCCATCGGGTTTTATCAATCTCACTGGTGTCGCTGGCGATCGTTGGGCCCCCCGTTTTACCGTTGATCCCCGTTGTTTTACACAACATCGTATAAAGTGGCACTAACGCAAAGCCAAAACCAAACATGCCTATTGCTGACAAGGCTAAAATAAGAGGTAAATTTTTCTTGCTAAAAAACTTCATTAGACCTCTTCCGGTGCTCATTTATACACATAGACTCCGCTCCTCACAAGCAACATGCCTTGTAGTAAGGCAAAATACTTGATTTGGAAAGAGGTCTATTATTAATTTTTGATTTTAGGCGGCACAGTAAAGCTGTGGTAAGGTGGCGGCGAAGGTAATGTCCACTCTAGACCATGCGCACCCTCCCACACTTGTGCGGATACACGTAAGCCATGACCGCGAATGGTTCTAACGATGTTAATTAAAAATAGCAGCTGAGAAAAACCAAAAATAAAAGCGCCCACGCTGGCTATCATATTAAAATCAGCAAACTGTAAAGCATAATCTGGAATACGACGTGGCATGCCCGCCAACCCTAAGAAGTGCATGGGGAAGAAGGTAATGTTGACAGAAATCACGGTTAACCAAAAATGCCACTTTGCCATGGTTTCGTTATACATATGACCCGTCCATTTAGGTAGCCAATAATACACCGCGGCCATGATGGCAAACACAGAGCCGGGGATCAGCACATAATGAAAATGGGCAACAACAAAATAGGTATCTTGATATTGATAGTCTGCCGGCACAATAGACAACATCAACCCTGAAAATCCACCAAGGGTAAATAAAAACAGGAATGCCACAGCAAATAACATAGGCGTTTCAAATGAAACTGAACCTTTAAAAATAGTGGCGACCCAATTAAATATTTTTACGCCAGTAGGAACAGCAATGAGCATGGTGGCATACATAAAGAAAAGTTCTGTTGCCAAAGGAACACCCGTTGTAAACATATGGTGTGCCCACACGATAAAGGAAAGAAAGGCAATAGCAGCAATGGCATAAATCATGAAGCGATAACCAAAAATTTTCTTTCGACTAAAGGTCGGCACGACTTCAGAAATCACACCAAAGGCAGGCATGATTAAGATATAAACTTCAGGGTGCCCAAAAAACCAAAAAACATGTTGAAATAAAATAGGATCACCGCCACCAGCTGCATTAAAAAAGCTAGTGCCAAAATGTCGATCGGCCAACATCATCGTAACAGCGCCTGCCAATACAGGCATTACTCCTAACAATAGAAAAGCCGTCACCAACCAACTCCAAACAAAAATCGGCATCTTCATGAAAGTCATGCCTGGCGCACGTAAATTAAAAATAGTTGCGATAATGTTGATGGCGCCCATGATAGAAGACAGCCCCATCAAGTGAATGGAAAATATCATGAAGTCAGTGCTTTTCGGGCCGTAGGTTGTTGATAAAGGGGCGTAGAAAGTCCAACCAAAATCAGGCGCAGGACCTGCCGTAAACAAGGTGCTCATCAGTAATGCAAAAGCAAAAGGTAATATCCAAAAGCTCCAGTTATTTAAACGTGGCAGCGCCATGTCAGGCGCGCCAATCATCATGGGAATTTGCCAGTTTGCGAGTCCCACCATAGCAGGCATGATGACGCCAAATACCATGATCAAACCATGGAGTGTGGTCATCTGATTAAAAAACTCAGGGCTGACTATTCTGGCGCCGGGTTGAAATAACTCAGCGCGAATAACCAACGCCATTGCGCCCCCCACAAAAAACATAATTAAACTTAACCAAAGATATAAGGTGCCAATGTCTTTATGGTTAGTGGTAAACAACCAACGCGCAATGACATTAAAAAAGCCGCGTGGGTGATGATAGTCATGAACTTCGTGAACCGCTGTACTCATTACGACTCCTATTGGCTACGTGCTGCAGCAACTTGGGAAGGTTGTACTAAACCACCGGCTTGTTTCCCATATTGCTTTGTATCACCATTACCCCAAGCGTTGCGCTCATAGGTAATGATTTCAGCAATTTCTGCATCGTTTAATTGTTCTTTGAAGGCTTGCATTGCGGTACCCGCGCGACCATGCAACACAATATCGATATGATTTTTGACAGGACCTGTTGCAACCACACCGCCTTTTAAAGCAGGAAAAGCCGGTGGCATCCCTAAACCATCTGGCTTATGACAAATAGCGCAGCGATTATTGTAAAGTGCCTCGCCTTTTTCCATTAAGTCTGCTTTAGAAAATTTTTTATTAAGATCAAGCGGCAAGCTTGTTTTGCCTGCTGTTTGTTGCTTTACCCAGGCAGCAAAGACTTCAGGGGTAACGGCTTCGACAACAATGGGCATAAATGCATGGTTAGCACCGCATAATTCAGCGCATTGCCCACGATAAATCCCCGGTTTTTCAATGCGTGCCCACGCCTCATGAATATAGCCAGGAATAGCATCACGTTTGATGCCCAGCGCAGGTACCCACCAAGAATGAATGACATCGTTTGCAGTCACTAGGAATCGAATTTTTTTATTAATAGGCACCACCAATGGGCGGTCAACTTCTAGCAAATACCACTGATTTTTAGGGGCTTTATTGTTGAGTTGCTCTATTGGGGTAGAAAGATGACTGAAAAAACGGATGCCTTGATCAAGATATTCATATTGCCACTGCCATTGATACCCCATAATTTTTATGGTCACATCCGCGTCATCTGTGTTTTCCATTCTCATTAAAACGCGTGTGGCAGGAATAGCCATCGCCACTAAAATAATGAAAGGAATCACTGCCCATATGATTTCAACCAAGGTGTGTTCATGAAAATCTGCCGGCACGGCCCCTTTGGATTTTCGATATTTAATTAACGAATAAATAAGTACGCTAAAAACCAAGCCGCCGATCACGACACAAACCCAGAAAATGGTCATGTGTAGCCAGTAAATATCACGGCTCACAGGCGTTACCCCCAGGGGCATGTTTAACTCAAAGTCAGCAAAAGCGGCTGGCAACATCCCAAATAACGTCGCGACAGATAAGAGCGCTTTAGAAAAAAACCGCATTTTTTTAGTTGCTTTTACCATAGTTTATAGTCACCACCTTCTTTGCTTTGCTGAACCATATAAATAACCGCGTCAATAATATCTTTGCCGCTGCAAGCTTCGCAGCCGCCTTTTGCGGGCATGCCTTTATACCCTTTTAAAGTGCGGTCAAATAAGATATCCATGTTTTGATTAATAATAGGGGCCCACACTTTTTTATCCCCTAGTTTAGGCGCCCCTAAACTGCCATTGTTGTGACAAACAGCGCAGCTTTCTATATAAACTTTTGCACCATTCGATAAGTTAGCAGTAGGCGATGGCATATTAGGCGGGGCTTTTTTATTTTCAGCGCCCCCTTCTTTGCTGTTGTTTATCATGTATTGCACAGCAGCTTCAATTTCTTGGTTTGTACAGCTACTGCAAGTGCCTTTTGCAGGCATTGAATTATAGCCATTGATGGCATTGTGATACAGCATCGCCACACCTTGTTTTGCACGCAGATCCCATTCTGTTTTATCACCCACAACAGGCGCACCAGCGGCACCCGAAGCATGGCAAGTTGCACAGTAGGCGTCGTAAATACCCTGCCCTAGATCCGCGCCAGATTTGATTTTTGGCTTGGGAATCGGTTTGCTTTTAACTGTTTTTAAATAGATAACAATGGCTTCTAGATCTTCACGCGAGAGATATTTCAAACTATTGCGGTTCACATCGAGCATAGGGCCTTGCACTTTGCCCCCACCTAACATTTGATCTTTTAAAAATACGTCGATGACTTGATCAACCGTAAAATCTTTTAAGCGTTCTGAGGTGATATTGGGTGCAGGGAAGTTATCAACGACCCCGCCCGCTAAGAAATAAGCATTTTTGGGCGCACCCATCAGGTTGATGGGCGTATGGCACATGCCACAGTGTTCTAGGCCTTGCACCAAATAAGCGCCGCGATTCCACTGAGAGGATTTTGTTTTATCTTCTTTGTAATAACCACTGTTAGGGAGAAAAAATAACATTTTCCATCCCCACAAACTGATGCGCACGTTGAAAGGCCACGGCACATCATTTTTGGGTGGAATAGATTTGATGGGAGGCAAGCTAAATAAATAGGCTTTTATCGCTAATAAGTCTTCTTCGGAAATACGATTAAAATAAAGGTAAGGAAAGACAGGAAAATAATTTTCATAACGTGGATTGAGCCCGCTATGCATAGCGCGGATGAAATCTTTATCTGACCAATTTCCAATGCCCGTTTCTTTGTCAGGCGTAATATTGCTTGTGAAAAAAGTACCAAAAGGTGTTTGAAGCCCTAACCCCCCAGCAAAAGGTTTAGCATCAGGCTGGGCGGTGTTGGTGTGGCAAGCAATGCAATCCCCTGCTTTGACAAGGTATTCCCCTTTTTTAACTAAATCAGGGTTTTTTAGCGCGTGATAATGGATGACGGGGTAAGGGATAGTGGGCGGCTCTTTGACTTCAGCCATGCAAGTAGAACATTTTATTCCCAGCAATAGTAAAACGAAAAAAAACCATTTTTTAGTTAATCTATGCATCACGAAGCCTTGTGTCTCGATTTTTTTAATGAATTGAGGCATGCTACCCACGCATGCGCAAGTATCTAGCAGTTTTCCAAAGTAATTACGCAAAAAAACGGTAGTTTAGCTTGTTTTGTGAGAAATACAAATGCTCGTTTCGCTGATTGCTGCGTTAACTTCAGAAAGAATTATCGGTAAAGACAATGCCTTGCCATGGCATTTGCCCGCTGATTTAAAGCATTTTAAACAACTCACCCTGGGCAAACCCATTGTGATGGGGCGAAAAACATTTGAGTCTGTTGGTCACCCTTTGCCGGGCCGACATAATGTTATTGTGACGCACCAACGGGATTATCATGTGCCCCATTGCACGGTTGTCCATTCCCTACAAGCGGCCTTTGATACCCTTCAAGCGACACCTGAAATATTTGTCATCGGTGGCGCAGAAATTTATCGTCAAGCATTACCCTTTGCCGATCAGATGTATCTGACTTTGATCAATGCCGCTATCCCCGGTAACATCTACTTCCCCATTTGGCAGGCAGCAGAATGGGAACAAGTCAGCGAGATCTGCGTAGAAGCAGACTCGCAAAATCCTTACGCTTATCGTTTTTTATTGTTAAAACGGAAGAAAACACGCATATGACTCAATCGCCTTATATCCTTGTTCTTTATTACAGCCGCTATGGTGCAACAGCAAAAATGGCGCAGCAAATTGCCTGTGGCGTAGAGGCAGTGCCTGGCATAGAAGCAAAAATACGTACCGTCCCTTCTGTTACCACGGGTTTAGAAACGCAAGCCCAGCCCGTGCCTACCCAAGGGCCACCTTATGCCACATTAGAAGACTTAAAAGCGTGTGCAGGATTAGCCTTGGGCAGCCCCACCCGCTTTGGCAATATGGCCGCACCTTTAAAACATTTTATTGATAGCACCAGCACTTTATGGTTGGCGGGCAGTTTATCGGGTAAGCCTGCAGGCACGTTCACCTCTACGGCCAGCATGCATGGTGGTCAAGAAACCACGCTGCTTTCTATGGCACTCCCTTTGTTACACCATGGCATGCTTTTTGTTGGCATCCCTTACACTGAACAAGACTTAACGCTGACACACAGTGGTGGTACGCCCTATGGTGCTTCTCATTTAGCAGGCCTTGAGAGTAAAGCGCCTTTATCTGAAGAAGAAATGCGTTTGTGCCAACATTACGGAACACGCTTGGCACGTACTGCCATGGCACTCAAGCAGGGGTGGGTGTGAGTTGGATTCGTGACGGCCTCATTTTTGTTTTAGTGCTGAGTTTTTTATTTTTTTTTGCGCTAGGGAATCGTCCTTTAAGTTCTCCAGATGAAGCACGTTACAGTGAAATCCCACGCGAAATGTGGGTGAATCACGATCTCATTACCCCTCGTTTAAATGGCATTAAATACTTCGAAAAACCCCCCCTGCTTTATTGGATACAAGTTTTTTCTTTCAAAATAGGCGGTTTAAATGAATGGGCGGCACGCGCACCGACCGCCCTCTTCGCGCTTTTGGGTTGTTTGCTTTGTTATGGTCTAGGGCGTTTTTTATATGGGCGACAAACGGGTATTTACGCAGGCGCCATTCTTGCAACCAGTTTACTTTATTTTTCAATGGGTCATGTGCTCACTTTAGACATGACCTTAACGTTCATGCTCTCTGCTTGCATGAGCTGTCTGCTGATAGCGCTTAACTTGCCTTATGAGCATCAAGCCAGATGGTTTTTCTGCTATGGCTTTTATGTTTTTGCGGCCTGCGCAGTGTTAACAAAAGGCTTGGTTGGCATATTGTTTCCTGCGGCTATTTTATTTTTTTGGTTGCTTATTTTAAATCGTTGGTCTTGCTTAAAACACTTATGCCTTCCTTCTGGATTGTTGTTGTTTTCACTTGTTGTAGCGCCTTGGCATTACTGGGTGCAAATAAAACATCCTGAGTTTTTTAATTTTTATATTTTAGATCAACAATTCCTGCGGTTTTTTACGCTTTCTGCTGGTCGCTATCAACCTGCTTGGTTTTTCATAGGCATTCTGTTAGCGGGATTTTTCCCATGGACTATTTTTTTAGTTCAATCGCTGTATTGTGCTTGCAAAGCTGTTTTTCAAGATAAATTAAAATATCAAAATAAATTGTTTTTGTTATTGTGGGGCGCCATTATCTTTTTATTTTTTTCATTTTCAAAATCAAAACTTATTCCTTATATCTTGCCCGTGTTTATTCCATTTTCAATTTTAATTGCACGCGCCTTCCCCTTCTGTAAAAAACAAACAGCCGCTTGGCTATTGATCTTTACAACAGTAATACTGTTTATCGCTTTATGTGTTGCTTCTCAACACTATTTGTTCCCAAATGAAATTGCGCGATATCTTCAGTTTTTTGCGGTTATTTTGGTGTTGGGCGGTGCGTTAAACATTTATTTTTTATTTAAACAATCAAATAATTGTTTTTGGGGGTTAACGCTATGGGCGGTGGTTTTTAATATCACCCTCTTGCTGGCTTCTTTATCTATTGAAACAACCAGCATTAAACCGTTGATAGATAAGTTAAAAATGTATGCTCACCCCTCAGATATCATCGTTTCTTACGATCACTATTACCAAGACATTCCTTTTTATTTAAATCGTTTAATCACGATTGTGAACTGGGAAAATGAGTTAACGCTGGGTATGCAGCACCAAGATACAACCGGGCTTGTCATGAGTGAATCGATGATGTGGGAAAAATGGGGGCAAAAACCACCTATGTTCATCGTTATGGATGAGCGAAATTATGCTAAACTTTCCCGCGCACATCCGCTGTTTTTTATCGCTAAAACAGGAAATGATGTATTGGTGACTAACCATTCTCGATAACCCCTTGCGCGCCACTAGGAATCACTATCACACATGTCAACATTAATTTTGATTTTACTCTCTGCTGTGATTAACACGACTGCACAACTTCTCTTAAAAGCAGGGGCGGATAAATTAAAAATCTCATCTTGGTCTTTTCAGCATTGGGGAGATTTATTGCTGCAACTTAGCAGTAATCCTTACCTGATATTAGGGTGCGCTTGTTATGTGTCTAGCGTGCTTGTTTGGATTATCGTGTTATCACGCGTGCCGGTGAGTTTTGCTTACCCTATGGGGAGCATCGCCTATGTCATCACTGCGATTGCTGCCGTGTTGATTTTTAATGAAAGTTTGTCATTAACGCGAATTATCGGTATTTTAGTCATCATTTTTGGTGTTTATCTTATTACGCGCACAGGTTAAAAACAGCATGAATCCACCCTTCCTCCCCTTTTCTAAACCCAGCATCAGTCAAGCCGCCTTAGATGAAGTCATCGCCTGCTTGCAATCAGGTTGGATTACCACTGGGCCGCGCGTTAAACAATTTGAAAGTAAACTCAGCGCTTATTTGCAAGCACCCCATGTGCTTGCCTTAACATCAGGCACAGCGGGCTTACAACTGGCTTTACAAGCCTTAGATTTGCAGCCTGGGGATGAAGTCATCACGACCGCCATGACATTTGTCGCCTCCCTTAACACGATTGTGTTGGCGGGTGCAAAACCTGTATTGGTGGATATTGACGAAACTTATAACCTTGATGTGCGCTTATTAGAAAAAGCCATTACACCCAAAACCAAAGCCATTATGCCTGTGCACTTCACGGGGTTGCCTGCTGATCTAACCCCGCTTTATCAACTTGCAAAAAAATATTCGCTACGCGTTATTGAAGATGCTGCGCAAGCCATAGGGAGTCATTATGATGGAAAAATCATTGGGAGCTTTGGTGATATTCAAGTTTTTAGTTTTCACCCCAATAAAAATATGACAACGGGCGAAGGGGGCTGTGTTGTAACGCGTGATGAGCGCTTAGCTAAAAAAATCACGATTTTGCGTTTTCATGGTATTGATCGCGATGCGTTTAATCGATTCAGCAAAGAAGGCAGCCAGCTTTATGACGTCGTTGCTCCTGGCTATAAATATAATATGTTAGACATGCAAGCCGCATTAGGCTTGCATCAACTAGATGATCTCGAATCCTTTATTCAAAAAAGAACACATTTAGCAGCGCGTTATTATGATTTATTAGGCGCAGTAAAAGAGATAAGCTTACCCAAAATGCCCCACTATGCTTTCAAACACAACTGGCATTTATTTACAATTTTAATTAACCCAGAACACACCGATCTGTCACGCGATGCCTTTATTCAAGCCATGAAAGAAAAAAATATTGGCACGGGCTTACACTATCAACCCCCACATTTGTTTACGTATTACAAAAATCAGTTTGGTTTTAAAGAGGGTGATTTTCCAATGGCAGAAAAGGTAGGCAACTACATTGTGAGTTTGCCTTTATTTCCTGACATGACAGAACAACAACAAGATAGCGTGATTGTTGCCATCAAAACCATTTTTTGCAACCGTTTGGGCAGGAGTCAATAATGAATCCCTATATTAGTGTTGTTATCCCCATTTACAATGAGGCTGGCAATTTACATACGCTTGTTGAGCGTTTAACGACAACATTAAATAAATTGCAAAAGCCGTATGAAATTATTTTAATTAATGACGGTAGCACAGATAATTCTGAAGCAATACTCCAAGAAATTCATGGTAAAAACCCAAGTAACATTCGCGTTATAAACTTCAATGGTAATTTTGGGCAGCACCGCGCAATTATGGCGGGTTTTGAGCGTGTGCAAGGAGATATCATTGTCACGCTGGATGCAGACTTACAAAACCCACCCGAAGAAATCCCTAAACTCATCGCCGTAATTGAACAAGGGCATGATTCCGTAGGCGGGATTCGAAAAATTCGACAAGATAATTTTTTTCGTCGCTACGCTTCAAAACTAAATAATTATATTCGTCATGGCATGACGGGTATCCGCATGGAAGATCAAGGCAGCATGCTGCGTGCCTATAAAAAAAATATTGTAGCCCTCATGGCGCAATGTGAAGAATCCGCGTTGTTTATTCCTGCTTTAGCTTATAGCTTTTCAAGCTCACCCGCTGAAGTTGAAGTTGAGCATGATGCTCGATTTGATGGAAAATCAAAATATAATTTTTATAAATTAATGCGCTTGAACTTTGATTTAATGACCGGTTTTTCGCTGGTGCCTTTGCAACTATTTACGTTTATTGGCATTTGCGTTTCTCTGTTGAGCACGTTATTTGTTATTTATATGTTTCTCAGAAGACTATTCATCGGGCCGGAAGCGGAAGGATTATTTACCTTGTTCGCTATTTTATATTTCTTGCTGGGTATTTTATTGATGGGAATGGGGATCGTCGGCGAGTACATTGGCCGTATTTATCAAACGGTTAGACGTCGTCCCCGTTACCTTATAAAAAATATTTTATAAGGTTGCAATCGCTTCGCAACGAAGCAATGACGTTTTTCCCCTCCGAATATCCGTTAGTGAAGGGCAGCTGCTGCAGTAGCTACTTGCACCCGACTCTCTCCTCGATATAAACCAAATTGTTGAAGCAAGCGCGCTTTACTCCTCTCCAGTCTTTCAAGCGAGCTCGTTTGTCGCGACACTTCAGACAAAGCAGCAGCACCTTGCGATTCTTTAACCCGCAAAATAGATTCTCTCGCCTCAAACAAACACGTTAACACTTGCACCAAGCGCACTGCTACCTCAGGGTGCGCACCACCACGGGCAGCGGCTTCTTCTTTTGCTAATGCATCTAAACGACCCAATCCCAGCGTCAGTGCGCGTACAGTACTCCGCACACTTAAATCATCCATCGCTTCTGCAATGACACTGCAATTTTCTGCTAATGCTTGCGTTAAACAGGGCGCTGACGTTAAACAAAACGGGGGTTGCAAGAAAGACCTTATCACTTTAGCTAATAATTTTTGTTTATCCTCAACGGATAAAGGAGACACTTCTACTTTAATAAACCGATCAAGCACCGCATCCGGCAACCTGTCTGGAAAATTGGTGGCACCCAACACCACAACACTATTTTTTTCTATGCCTTCCATATGGGTTTGCAAACATTCCCTTATCCCTTCTATGCGACATATCGCATCCATTTCATCAAAAAAGATTAAAGCAGGTTTAAACTGAGATGCATAAGCAAACACTTCTTCCAACTCATCAGCTGAAATCGCCCCCTTTACGACAAAATAAGGTAAGTTAATCCGCTCTAGTAATTGTCTAATTGCATAGGTTTTTCCACCCCCCGCTTCACCATGCAATAACACATGGATACGCGCATCAGGAAAACTTTCAGGGTGCCGTAAACACAACATCACATCTTTAAAACAACCTGCCAAATGCTGGTGTGTATCCGATAAATGCCCCAAAGGATCTTTTACTATTTCGGTTTCAAATGCCGCCAGATGTAAATTCACCTGACGGTGTTTTTCTTTAAACGCCTGTTCATTCGCCCTTGAGGCACGGGCAAAGGCTTCTCGAACCATGACCTCCTCTACTACTACTGTATTTGCAGGAAGTTCATTGACGATGCCCACTAACTGCCTGGGCGACCAGCCCGTCGTTATCTCCGCCAATTTTTTCACGCTGGTAACAGAAAAAATATTTCTCCTAAAAAGATGCGTCAGGATTTGTTCGCGCTCCGCTATATTGGGTAAGGGAAATAAAATACGCCCGCCTTGCGCTCTCTCTAACATCGGTTTTGCTATTTTATTTGGGAAATTAGTTGCGCCCACCAATACCACTTGCTTTCCTTTCAAGGCAGAAGTGCAGGTTTGAAATAAATTAACGATTTTCCCCTGATCATGGTAGCCCGCTCTGGCCTCCCCTTGTAGCGCCGGACAAACCCCGTTGATTTCATCAATAAACAAAATCTGCAGCTTCTCTTGGTTTCCCTCTTGATTTGCTCTGGCGTCTGCCTCACGAAAAAAATTTTCAACTTTTCTTTCTGCCTGCCCAACCAGAGACTGATCTGTGTTGCCTTGCTGCCAAACAGTCACTTCACAATCTGTACGGTGCGCTAAATATTGTATCACCGCAGTGGTTTTGCCTGTGCCAGGGGGGCCTTCTAATAAAATAAACTGATCTGCCCTTTCTGTTTCTTCTACCGCTGCAGCAGCCGTTATGTCTCGTCTTACACGCGCTAAAAAGTCATCGATTCTCGCTAATTGCGCTGCATTAGCAACCGGTGTCTCTTTTTTTAAAAATGCATTCAAGTGAAAAGGATCATGATGTTTTAACAAGACTTCTGCCGTTTGATTTTGGTGATCACGAAAATATCTCAAAGGCAATAAAGATCGCGCTACACGATGCACGTTTTCTTGAACTGCAACCCCTTCTTCTAACTCAGCCAACCAATGCAACAAGGTTTTACCTGTTGTAACAGATACGGTTTGTATTTCATTTGCTTCATGAGAAGCAAATTTTTCTGATAAACAAATGAGTGTGTTATCCATGTCATCATCAAAACGCACAGCAAACTCTCTTGTGAGTTCATCTAATTTTTCCTGACTCTTGTACGCCAATAAACGTTTTTTAAGCGATCCTACTAATGCTTTCTTTTCCCCTACTTCATCGGCAGAAAATTCAGGCAAACTTTCCAATAACGAAATGACTTCTTTCCCTCGTGCTTGAATTAAGGCTCGCATACGGTCATTGCGAGCATCTCTTAATGCGCTTAAACACGCACCAAGACTATTAAAATTAAATGAGAAACTTTGATTAAATTTAAAAACAAATATTTGGTTTTCAACCGCTTCAGTGGCACGACGCCGCAATTCTACCGGAATAGAGGTTGCTGGCATCGCTTTAATCCATGCAACAAATGCATCTCCCAATCCTTGAGTAAACAAGGGACTTAAAGAACTCCGATCTCTTAAAATCCACTCAAAGATTTGTATCAGTGATTCACCTTGCCATAAAAATTTATTTCGTAACTCGTGTAACAATATCGCCTGCATGAGTTGATGACGTGTGTTTTCTACTACGGCGCGCGACACACCAAGATCAGGCAACCTCGCTAACTTCTCATGAAAAGCACGGCCTAAATGATGGCTCACTATCCTCAATACATTCGCAGGCAGGCAATTATGTCCATCCACCACCAGGTCAGACAAAGCATTTAACACGGGGATAGCTGGCAGACCTTGGCATTGTCGTTCAGATTGAAAAAAAGCATTCAGTTCAAATAAAAAAACTTGCTTCTTTAAGGCCAACTGCAAACGTGTTACTTCACTGGCTTCTATACCCAGCTTCTCAGTTAATGCAGCAATCCAAGAGGACAACTCTGCCTGCTTTAAATGCATTGCTGCATCCATCACCTCTGAAAACACGGCGTAACACGCGTTAAGATCTATACATTGGCGAGGCGCTAACAGGCAATTAAACGCTTCAACCTGCAAACGCGTTTTTACACCGGTTTCTGCCAAACAACATTGCGCTTTCTTAGGATGCGCCTGCGGAAAAGCGGCCAGCCAAGCCAGTAAGCGCGCGGGGTTGTTCAGTGCTGGCAAAGGCGTTGCTGTGGACGCATTCAGTGCCACGCACTGCAACACACGCATCGCTTCATTAAAGTTTTCAAATGTAAGGCCACAATCTGTTTGCAAGTTAACGAGCAAGCAACGCTCTACTACTTTTTCACCCGCCAACTTTAAACGGTTTGATCCTGTCACATTTTCAGGGCACGCTGCCAGCAGGGCTAACAATTCACTGGCTCTCTCCTGGAGAATACGTTCAATCACTGTATGCTGTGGGGAAAGAAGCGCGTCACTCCACACTGAAAGCGTACTAAAATCCGCAGCAAAGTGATCGTTCAGCTTAATTAAAAATAAAGCATCTTCTAAAAATTGGATGGCAGCGAGACGCCTCCCCTCTAACATCCCCACAGAAATATCGACGCTTGGCATAGCCGTTAATTTATCGATAAGCTCACGACCCGCACGGCGTAATACTTGTTTAATGCGCTCATCCTGCGGATTAAATATCGCATCTAAACAGGCATTGATAGTGGTAAAAGTAACTTGATGTTGCTCTTCAAAATAAACAAACACCGAAGCCCAAGCAGCAGAAAATTGAATACAGGCGGTCAACGTATTCTGAACTCGCCTACCCATTTGGCGATCAATCTCCGCCAGATTTGAAAGCAACAATGTCATCTGCTCGGTGTGCTTTAAAATCTGCAAGATGTCAGGATGATCGAGCGCTATTATCGCCGCTACCCAGTCGACAAGCCTCACAAAGTGGGTCTTGAACTGCTTATTAAGATTAATACAGAGCGCCCGCATCTTTAAAAGAGGGATCGCCCTAGCAAGCGTTTCTTTAAAATCATCCGCTACAAAAGAGGCTACACTTTCAAATAAACGCAGTAGCTCATCCCGCTGAGCAGGCACGCGTAATATCGCTTCTGCCGCCTGACTGTTTTCGTCTGCTAATGACAGCACGCAGTTTTCTACGGTTTCATAACGCAACTCAAATTGTCTTTCAAACTGAACCAAAAAAACGAGGCATTTTACCTGCTTTTCTAAGCGCGCTATTTCTACATCCGTACGCACCAAGCCTAAGCGTTTAAATTCAGGGATGAATTTTAAGAGTTTGCCGCCAACATCTCGCCTCACCACATCCCTGACGACAGTTGAGTGTGGATTACTTATCTCTTCTAACCAACGCCCTATGGAATCTAAACTCACACCACATTCTTTTTGAAAACGTCTTAATAACACACGACTTCTAAACAGTTGTGTGACTCGCTCAACATTGAGAGATTGACCAAGACGATGAGAAACAGCGGTAAAGACTTCAGGGGGAATACTCGCAATCGCTGCAACAAAACGACTTTCTGCGCTTGACTGTTCAACCAACTGATACATGCGTTCATTGGCAGGATTTAAAATGGCAAGCAACAACTCTTCATAACTTGCTACGGTAAAGAGACATTCTCGATTCACTGTTTCTAACGTGATTAATTGTTTATTGCCTGCTTTTTCATAAGTCGCTTGTAGCGCCTGTAAAGCAGCATGATTTTCTAATCGAATATACGTCATTGCTTCACGCAAGGCCGCATCATTTGCTAAGCCTGCTTGGCCGTGCGCAGCCACAAACTCCACCGCCACTTGTTCCATATAGGCTAAGGCTTTTTGCAACGCATCATCGGTTTGAGCCGGCAATTCGCTTCTATATTTTTCTCGATAAGATTCGATGGCCAGCAGTAATTTATGAAATTGTTGGGCGGCAAGTGTGAATCTAGCTTTATTTGGAGCAAGCACCTGTATTACAGTATTTGTATATCGCTGATCGTATAATCTCTCATAGGTTTCTTTCTGAATAAGATCCGCTGCCTGCTCGTCATTACCATATAAAAAACTCATTATCGATGCGCGAAAAAAAGTGGCGACCAAAGCCATGAAATCGCCATAAGGTTTATTCAACTTTTCAAAAACAGACAAAGACTCTAAACGCAGTAAGGCATTCAACTCTTGCGCTTCATCAAGGCTTGGCTTACCGCCACGCAAAAAAAACGCCGTAAAGTGCACCATACGTTGCTGCAAGTGAAAAAGTAAGTCTTTAAAGGCAAGGCTAAAATGGCTTTCTATTAAAACCACTTCCTTATCTAAAGCCGCCGTTAAATCGCCCGGGGGAAACGACAACCTTGCCCTGTTTTTTAATATCGCTTCCATCACCGCGATGGTGCGCACACGCAACATCAAGTGCAGGTTGTCTGCACCGGCTTTTTCTACGGCTTCACAAGCAAGCATATAAGCTTTTAAGGCTTTCTCTCTTGCCGGCATTTGCTTTTCAACATTGCCTTTTTGCTTTTCCACTTCTCTTTCCGCATCCAATCCGTTGAGAAAATGCCCGACAGCAAAATGCATCTGCTGCAAAAACCCTCGTCGTAAAAGGCGGACTAGCCTACCCCGCCCTTCTAACTCCCCTAAAAATGCCTGTTTGGCAGCCGCATAATCCGCCAGCACCTGCTTATAGTTTTCTGCCCCTTCAGTCGCCGCTTGTATTGCACAAAAAGCCTTATAAAATTTACAAAGTGCCCTTTCATACGCCGTTGCATATTGAAACCCTTTACGCGCCAAAAGAACGCCCACAAAGGCCAGGGGCACCAATACCCCCAGCGCAACCCCACCGGTCAGCAGGATGCTTGCCGCACCCACAACCACTACTTCCGCTGTTAACACAGCACCGGTCACTAAGGCACCCGCCCCCACGGGCACTCCCAAATTAGTCAATAGCCCTTTGAGAAACCGACCCCCTTTGCCGATGTCTTCTTCTGATCTCAGCGAAACCCCTCGCGCATAGTCGGGTAAGTGTCGAAGCTGCTGATCGATGCTGTTTTGCAACTGAAACTGAGGATTGATTAAAAGCTGGGTATTAGTTTGCATGCGCGTCATCAAGTTTCTTTGTTCTTCTTGCTGAACCCATCTTTCATGTTCAACCGTCGCCGCCTGCGAAGAGGTCGCGGCAGCGCTTGCACCCTGACTCGAAGAAGCCGGTGGCGGCGTCGTTGCCGCACTAAGTGCCGTCGCAACAGCCACTAATTCAGTCGTGTGCCCAACGAGGCCCGCAATAGGCCGCTCTACCTGCAACCGAGCTTGGCTTGCTTGAAGATGCGCCGCCATTCCCCCCAAGGCCGCACTTAAGCTCGCGTGAAACCGACGCTCCCAAAAGGTGCGACAAAGCGTTGATTCTCGGGTAGAAGGGGAAGGGCTTGCCACAGCACGGCTTGATTGCGCTTGCGTAGTAGACAACATATTTCGCTCCTTTATTGATTATCATTGTCACCCTGCGTGGCCTTTAGCGAAGCAGGAATAAAACCTACCTTGTCACCCCGTTCGGCTTTTAGCGAAGCAGGAACAAAACCTACCTTGTCACCCCGTGCGGCTTTTAGCACGGGGCCCAGCGTCTTTCAGCAGTGAGGATAACTTAAGATGTAATTAACAAA
>OBEQ012709278.1_pt1 | contig 28732 bp, 37 predicted proteins | sample 1670901 | NCBI WGS metagenome assembly OBEQ01 (sample SAMEA104232315, study PRJEB22302) | groundwater metagenome | biome: forest; feature: aquifer; material: groundwater | place: USA | collected 2011-08-07 | depth 5.4 m
CTGACTTTTCTTTTTCTCAAACCATTTTTAATAATCTCAGAAGACTTACAAAAAACACATTTTTGAACCATAAATCCTTTACCTCCTTTTATTTTCTAAGAGTAATTACTATTTATATCATTCGTTTATTGGACAGTATCCCAAAACCGAAAAGTTTATAAAATCCATGTCTTTCTTATATTCATATAGGGGAAAGCGACCTGACGAAAGCCATATTTTGTTATGGGGAGTAGGATAGACGGACGCCCTTACCCTGTATATTTTTCTATATTGATTATAATTAATCATTTTTTAACCTCTCAATATTTAATAGATTATCCAAAACAAGACTTGCTTGATATTCTGGGGTTCCTCTAATTAGTTCACTCTCTTGTTTTACAACTAGGTTCTCTCCATCAATAATATTAATCATTTTTTTAAATGCAGAATATTGAGTGTTATCTATTGAAATAAAGATTATGCAATTTTCATGTTTTTTTAAAAATTCTAAGACATCTATATGAATATCCATATTTTTATGCATCTCTTTTATTTTTAATCTTAGGAACGAAGATTCTATATCTTCTCTTTTAATTGTTTTTTTTACATTCTGTAGATATAGTTTTTTATTTCTAGCTTCTTTATAATGTCTAAATCTTAATATTTTTGGAAGCAATTCTTTTAATTTCTTATTTTCAATAATTGAATATCCAATTAGATTTTCAGAATAATCTATAAAAATGTAGTAATCAAATTTTTTCATCGTCCGTCCTCCTTCCTCACTCTATCAGACCTATCAACCCCATTCATTTTCACCCTATCAAAAATCTCATCGGAAAAGTCCATACACTTCTTATTCATAGAAATATCAACAGGTAAAGCCTGTATGTCAGTGCACCTTGAGATGCGCGTTTTAGTACCATTGGGTGCTGTTAAATTTTTATTTTCTACGATTATCAAAATATCTAATAAAGTCATTCCACATCTCCCTCACCCCTATCTTTCTTCTTTCTTGATTTTGAAATTATCATATTAATCTTATTCCTTATCTGTTTTATATCCTCTTCATTCAATGACTCTAAAATGTCCTTTGAGCTCGAAACAAAGCTAGGAACATTATTGATCAAAAAATTAATATCAGCATCGTCAACAATCTTGTCAACATAATACTGGAGGATATTTCTCATATCAAATGCTTTTTTGATTTTCTTTTTATCTTCCTCTGAAAAATCAAGATAATTCATCATTTCGATAGTGCACGAATGTATCTCGCATTTTATTCCAATCTTAGCTAGAATAGAATAAACAGAATAATACATAGCATAATATCCAGCAGAAACAGAAAAAACAATGTTTTGTGTTCGTTCACGGTTCATTGTACCAATGGAATTCTCAGCAAGAGAAATATATCCCAGAGCAATATTACTGCTAGGTTCAACTAATTTTATTCCTGCTTTCTGTCTACAGCACCATTCTATCTCTGCCATGTATCCACAAACTCCTCTATGCCTTTTAAAACTATATGGTTTTCAAGAATTTCTTTGATAAGAGGATTTCTACTGTCAAACTTTTCTTCATTTGATTTAACGACCTGAATTTTTATCCTGTAGTCTTTTTCCAAGTTGCCTTTATCAAAATCTCCCACCACATACAGGTCCAAATCACTATTCTTGGTTGCTGTACCCTTTGCATAACTTCCGAACAAAATAATAATCTTGCTTTTTTGCCCCTCAATCTCCCTAATCAGCTTCTCAATAACTTTGTTTTTTTTCAGAAACTCATATTTCTTCTCTACCTCACTAATCTGAACAATTTCTTTAATATATGGATTAAATTCATTTAGAAAATAATATTTATTCTTGCCTTCAGTCTTATATTTTAAAATATTGCCTTTCTCAAGTCTGATTAATGCATTAGCCACACTTTTTTGGTTTAATTTGTATTTATTAGCAATTTCTCTGCCATATATTCTTCTGTTCTTTTCTTTCACAACTTCCTGCAATATAACTCTCTCTATTTTATTGAGTAACATAATACTTATATGAGTATCAGAGTATTTAAATTTTGCTAATACCATGGTTTTCATCGTCCCTCCACCTTCCTCACCCTATCAAAACTATGAACCCCACCAACCTCCTTCCTCACCCTATCAGACCTATCAAATCCATTCATTTTCACCCTATCAAAAACTGCATCCGAAAAATTTATAAGCTCCAAAGTATTGAATAAACCATATAGGGGAACGCGACCTGACGAATCCCGTGCTCGCTTCGCGATGATGCGGTTAGTAGGATTGACGGACGCTCTTACCCTGTACATTTCTTTATGATAATATATCATTTTATCTTTAACCTCTCAATATTTAATAGTGTGTCTAAAATTAAGCTCATTCTATATTCTTTACTTTTCTTTTTAAGCTGACTTTCTTCAACTACTTTTGTTTTTTCCCCATCAGCAATATCAACTAATTTTTTAAAGTTTGGAAATTCATGGTTATCAATAGATACAAAAATAATACAATTATCATGTTTTTTAATAAAATTTAGAACGTCAGAATAAATATCAAGGTTTTGTCTCATTTCTCTTATTTTATGCTTTATAATCAAATCAAGAATTTTATTCTTTTCAATTATTTTCTTAATAGAATGAACATATTGAGATTTATGTTTTAATTCATTATAATGTGCAAATTTAGATATTTTAGGAAGCAGTTCTTCTAATTTGTTATTTTCAATTATAGAGTATCCAATTAAATTTTCAGAATAATCTATGAAAATATAATAATCGAATTCCTTCATCGTCCCTCAATCTCTTTCTTCTTAGCCCTATACAGCAAATCTTCCAAATGTCTGCGATTTATAGCTATCAAATCTGAGATAAAGCCAAGAAGAATCGATAGCCCTCCAAATACTATTAGCATAACGCCCAATAACAAAGACTGAATATGTTCTCCACCTTGTGCGAGAATGTAAGACAAATAATACCATCTAACCATCGGAATTAAGCCAAGAAGAATAAGGAGTAATCCAATATATCCAAATGCTTTCATCGAATTATACATTAATGTATTTCTAACAATAGTTGATGAAGATTTTTTAATGTGTGAATAAACATTCTTGATTAATTTAGAATCACTGCCTTCACGCTTTCTAAATTCAACAGGAACTTCAAGGACTTTCAAATTCTTATGTTTTGCTTGAATTAAAGTCTCATGTGTATAAGTATGCGGAGATGTAACAAATAATCTTAATGCCGCTTCTTTACTATAAGCCCTAAACCCGGACGAAGCATCAATGATATCATATCCAGCACTTATCTTAACAACTTTGCTCCCCAGAATATTTCCATATTTTTTTGAGAAAGGCATATGATCCAGTTTCTCAACCTGCCTGTTTCCAGAAACAATATCTGCTTTTCCCCCTATAATAGGATTAATTAATTTAGGAATTTCATTTTGATTGTATTGAAAATCAGCATCCGTATTGACAACTATATCTGCTCCCAATTCCAAAGCAGCATCCAAGCCTCTTTGGAATGTAAATGCCAGCCCAGAATTGGCAGTATTTCTCATGGCATAATCAGCCCCAGCTTTTCTTGCGACCTCTAGAGTTTTATCCGAAGAACCGTCATCAATAACAATAACTTTAACTTCTGAAACATTAGGCATCTCTCTAGGAATTTCTTTTATAACTTTAGAAATGGTTTTTTCCTCGTTATAAGCAGGGATCATCACTACTACTTTCCATTTTTTCATTAAATTTGTATGAAAGTCGATCATAAATACTTTATCTAAAAACGCCTTATAAATCTTGCGATATGCTGTAACTCTAAAATTACTACAAAAAGCAAGATTTAAATACCATTTCAATGTAGGATTTTCATGGTTAGATCTAAAAATAAGAAGAAAAAGTCTTCTAATAATATATTATCCTTCTTAATAACGGCCCTGGTAATATCTTTAATATTAATAGCAGGCCCAGCTCAAGCACTAACTTTAAACCTGTCCGCAAATGCATCTTCTGTCTCTAAAGGTACAAATGTAGAGTTAACAGCAGATATAGACATTAATTCTTCAGAAACTCTAAACATTAATGAAATAACTTTAGAACTATCAGGTCCGCAATCAATCTCATGTAAATTCTCTCCCAATGGTTCTATTATTTCAGGTTGTAACGGCCTGTCAATACTAAGAACATCAAATACAAATTTTGGCTATGGCTACGGATACAATTTTAACTTCGGTTACGGCTATGGTTATACTCAAGGAAAACTCCAATATAAAATAACTCTAGATACATCTAATTTACAAGCAGGAATTTACACATCTAATTTAATAGTTAAAGTTGCAAATCAAATTTTCTCACAGCAAGGATCAAGTCTAATAATAAATAATCCAATAGAGACAAATCAAAATACAAACTCTAATTCAGATAACAACAATAACGGTTGCTTCACTTTATGGATCTGTTCAGCCTGGTCTTCATGTACAGATAGTGTCCAGCAAAGAACATGCGAAAAAGAAATAAAATACTGCGCTGCTTCAAAGATTCCTGAAACATCAAGACAATGTACAATAGATCTATCACAATCTAATTCAAATTTAAATAACGATGGGAAAGATATCAAAGATTACGAAGTTTCTCAGGATCAATTGAAAGCAAATCCTCCTTCATTCAATTCAATTACAGGAGCAGTTATAGGAGTTTTAGGAAATCCACTAGGCCTTGGAGCAATAGTCTTTATAATTTTAGTAATAAGTCTAGCTCTTGCTTTGTATTTAGTTAGAAGAAGATAAGTGGTATATATATATATTAAGAAATACCCAATCAACACTAAAAATCTTTATATACCATAAATTAATCTTTCCTTCATGAAAGTTTTTAATCCTAAAGTCATTGCATCAATATTAACAATAGCAATAATCACTTTATTAATTGTTGCAGGTCCTGCAGAAGCCTTTGCTCTTGATATGTCTATTTCAAATGACAAGCCAGTAGAAGGCGAAACAGTAACATTCAACGTTTCAACTTCAGTTGAAACAGCTGACAATCCTTCGGATGTAGATTCTTTTACACTATTTATAATAAAAACAAATGCGAAAGATGTAGTTTCTTGTACATTCTTTCCAAACGGAACAAAAATAACAGCCTGCCCAGGAATTGATGTAACTCAAACTTCCTCGCCAACCTTTGGCTACGGTTATGGATACGGTTACGGCTCTGGAAAGTTTTCTTATGAAATTATATTAAATACAACAGGACTTCACCCAGGAGCTTATAGAACAAGCTTCGTAGCAAATGTACACGGAAAAGAATTAATAAAGGAAGGAAAGAAACTAGTAATCCACGAGGGAAAAGAAGAAAATGAAAATGACAATGATGAAAATGATGATCATAACGAAACAGAAAATGAAAAAGTAGAAATTTGCCATCACCCTGGCAAAGTCGCAGAAACAATTGAAGTAGATGAACATGCCCTTGACGAACATTTGAAACATGGAGATCATCTTGGAGTATGCACGCAAGAAGATATAGATCAACATCAGGGAAACCAAACAAATAATGGAAAAATATTAATGTGCCATCATCCTCAAAATACTGCAGAGACAATAGAAGTAGACTTGCATTCTGTTGAAGCACATTTAGGCCACGGAGATCATCTTGGAGTATGCACTGAAAAAGATATTGCAGAACATCAAGGCAAAGAAAAAGACAAGCATGAAGATGAAAACGACCATGATGATAAAGGAAAAGATAAGAACAAAACAAATGAAAACAATCATGAAAATGATGACAACCATGAGGATAATAACAACTCAATAGACACTAATAATCAAGAAGAAAAAGTAACAATTTGCCATCACCCTGGCAAAGTCGCAGAAACAATTGAAGTAAGTAAGAAGGCGTTAGCAGAACATCTTGCACACGGAGATCATCTTGGAGTATGCACTGAAAAAGATATTGCAGAACATCAAGGCAAAGAAAAAGACAAGCACGAAGAGCATCACGATGAACATCATGAAGAAAATAATCAAGAATCAGGCCATGACAATGACAATAACAAGAGAGGAAAAGGAAAGAATAGATAATTTTCAGTTTTCTTCTGAATGATTATTATTTAGATTATACTTAAATTCAGGATATTCACGCTTGATTTTAAGAATTATTTCGTCATTTTTTGTGATGTTGAAGAAAGCCAATATACCAGATAATCGCTTTAACATTTTATTTTTAGTAGTAAATGGTCCAATATTAAAATAGCCCTCGCGAACAGATCTTATATAATCCATCGCACTAATTGAAGATTTAAATCCAAGTCTTTCGTATATCAAATTAGCAAAATATTTACTGTTTAATTCTCGGTGTTTCATTTCTTCTTTTAATCTGCATCCAACATAATATCCAAGGTCCATTATTCCTCTCAATAAATAGGTTTTAAAAATCTTTCTGTAAAATTGCCTGAATAAGAAATATGCAAGAATTTTGGTATAATAAAGTAACTTTTAAGTAGTAACCTTTATAAACTCCTTTTGTAAAACAATATTATGCACAATAGATACTATACTAGAAGAAAATTCTTGCATGATCTCACTAGAGGAACTGCTTTAAGCCTATTAGGATATAATTTAGCATCCTGCAATAATTTTTCATCTTCTTCAAATGGAAATGGCAATGATAATCCAAATGATCCAAATAAGCCTCTTCCATTAACCGCATTCTATATTGATCAAAAAAATGGCAATGATAAAAATCCTGGAACTAATGATAAGCCATGGAAAACAATAATCAAAGCAAACGCCTCTGTCAAACCAGGAAGCATTATTTTTATCAGAAAGGGAAGTTATTTGGAAGCAATCTCCCCTCAAAGTTCTGGTCTGGATAATGCGCCTATAATTTATCAAAATTTCCCTGATGAAACGCCAATAATCAGAGGCAGAAAAGATTCAAGAGCAGCGATAGATCTAAGGGGCAAATCACATATAGAAGTCAGAGGCATTGATATTGTCAAGCCATTAAGAGGATATGCAGATTTGACAGGCGCATCTTATTGTACTTTAGAAGATATTCTAATGGATAAAATAGGAAAAGAACATGGTGTAACTCTTGGCACTTATGGGACTGATGAAGATATAGAAACAAGCTATAATAAAATTCTAGGATGTGAAATTTATGGTTATCCAAAATATATAGGGGGCGTTGCTTTAGAAACATTAAGCATATTCGGAGGCAATGAGGTTCATTCAAATCTAGTAGAAAATTGTGAAATAATCAATGCAGATCATATAGCAGTTTATCTTAAAGGTTCTGGCTATCCTAATAAAAAAATAGGCCCCAATCATAATATAATAAGATTATGCACAATATCAAATCCTTTGCATCATAGCATTTCAGAAAGCTACGGAGCACATTCAAATCTATACGAATTAAATCATATTCTTCAATCAGGCGACGGTATCTCTCCTGAAAATGACGGCGAAGGTGTTCATTTAGCTCCTATAAATTCAATTTTTAGGTTTAACATAATTGAATCAAGCGGCAGCACAGATTTATTAAACAGGCTTGAATCAGGAATAGGCTTAAGCTGGAATAAATTAAGAGAAAAATTTTATTTTGCAGGAAATAATAAATTCTATCATAATAGCATAATTAAAAACAGAGGTCCTGGAATAGGAATTTCTATCGGCATTACTCCTGAAGATTGCCATCAATTTCCTGATTCTTTAATTCTAGGAAGCGAATTTGTAAATAATATTATAGCAGGAAATGCAGAAACCCTGGAAGGAGATTATAATCGCGCTGAAATAGTTTATAGGTTCTGGCAATCAAAAGAATGCATAAAAAGACAGGGCCGCGAAGAATCTCCTATGCCTAAAGATATATACAGAAGTAATAATATAGGCCGTCACCCAGGACAGAGAGTAATAAGAATAGAATGGCCTGAACTGCACGGTTTCTATACTTTAGAAGAAGCATCAGAGTCTCTGCCTTTAACATTTAAAGATAATTTTTCAGGCAAAATAGCAGGATCAAATAAAGGCGACTTCCTCACATTTGCAAAGAATTCAGCCGCAGAATCAGCTGAATTAAGAGTCAACGATGCTCGTTATTTCATAGCTTCCCCAGATTGGGAGACAGCAGATGAAATACAAATAGGAGACCAAAGATCAAAAATAGATTCTATAGATTATAAGAGTAATGTAATTTATTTATCTCAACCGCTTTCATGGGAAAAGGGCCAAGGCATCAGCCTGCCTTATGAAGGCGAAAGACCTGGTATAGGCGTTTAATATTACTATCAAAAATATTAGGCGTTTTTATTAATGTAGCTTCTACTTTTCTAGAGCAATTCATAGAAGATTTCTCGTGCATCCAAAAACAACTAAAATCAACAAAATTAAAGTTTTTATCACTGGCGACGAGTAAACGAAGTTTATATACCAGTGCTACTTAATATAGTAGTAAAAAAGCAGGTGCAAATGAATAAAACTAGTGCAAAATTTATCTCTGGATTAATAAGCATATCAATTCTCGTCTTATTATTTATGCTAGGCCCAGCAGATGCATTTATTCTTTCTTTGTCTGTATCAGATAAATCTCCAACAATAGGAGATATAATTACATTTAACGTATCCGCAGAAGTAGAATCAGGAGAAATAGTTCCTATAAATTACTTTATCTTTAAATTAACTGGAAAGGAAGATTCAATTTGCAAATTTGATGTCAATGGCACAATAATAGAAGGCTGTAAAGGAATTGAAATAAGTCTTCTTTCATCTCCAGAATTCGGTTTTGGTTATGGTTTCGGCTACGGTTTCAAGCCAGGCACATTCAAATTCCAAATAAAATTAGATACATCAGACTATCCAATAGGCACCTATGACACAAAACTTATTGCTTCAATATCAACAGGAGATAAAGAATTTTCAGGAGATAAAATATCTATAAATGCGCCTATTAAAGGCGTTTGTTCTGTAAGGGCAGAAGACGGATTATTAAAAATCAACAATAAAACTTTCGAAGATAATAAATTAAACTTTATAGTACCCTTGCATAAAGCTTCACCAGGCAAAGGTTTCTTAACAGGCCAGGGGAAAAGAGAGAGATTTCTCTACCAGTTTGATGTATTAAATATAATCGAGAATAACAATAAAACTTTATCTTTCCTCACATCAGGATCATATAGACTAGATCAGCATAAAGGGACAGCAAGTCAAGCAATAGTAACAATAGATAAAAAGACAAAGAAAGCCTCAGTTATTGATGATGCATTCAAAGTCAAGGATATGGATATAAGTTTGATTAAAGGCTGTTAAAACAAATCAGAACAAGATCTAGAATATCCGCATCTTTCAAATTTATTTTCCTAAGAATTAATGCTACATTAAACTTAAATATCTATCTCTATTCCAATAAAAAAGAAGTGATAAAATGCCAGACGCAGTAACCCATATTCTAGTGCCAATGCTTTTAGTAGCAATATATAGAGATTATTTTGTTAAAGACAAGAAAAAATTTCCATTGTATTATGTTTTCTTTGCAGGTCTTGCAGGAGCCTTGCCAGACGCAGATGTATTTTTATTTCTTATATTAAGTTTCAAAGGATATACTTACGAGGATGTACATCAAACTTATTCTCATTCAATATTTGTTCCAATCATCTTTCTAGCAATAGCTCTTCTAACATTAAAAGCAAAACCCTTTAAGATAAAAAAATTAGAATTTAGAGCAAGCATCTTATTTTTCCTCTTGTCCTTTAGTTTCTTTTCACATTTACTATTAGATTTCATATTCACAGGAGTAAGAATGTTTTACCCAGATCAAACTAGTTACGGTCCAAAACTTATAATGCTTGCTCCAAGAAGTTGGAGAGGCACCCTCACTAGTCTTCTAGACGCTATTTTTCTAGTTATTTGGATCGTCTATGAAGAGTTTAAACGCAAAAAGAATTTCTAAAAATCCCCAAGAACCATTTCATAGGTTTTATTGTTATCATAAAATATAGGAGAAGAACCTTCACTCTCTTTTGATACATAGCATTTTTTAATGCTCACAAATATTTTATTTTCTTCAAATAATATGGACTCTATATTATTAAAATATAATAGTGAAGTACATTTATCTACTTCAACTATTCCAACATAGCCAATTTTTTTTCTTTTTAACCTTCCACTTTCTTTATTTAAAACTTCTAAAACATATCTTCCAACCGCATTATTTAATAAAAATTCTAGAAGGCTGGCTTTTTCTCTCACAACTCTAGCCTCATAATCTTTTGTTCGAGCTTCAGCAATATTAACATAGGCTGTTCTAGCCATATAATTATATGGGTCTCAAATATATAAGCTTTTATTTACTCTTCTTTATATCTCTCTTTTCTAATTCCCCAATTAAACTTAGATACCCATTCAAGCCAATTTATAGGAGAATCATATCCTTCGAAAGCATTAAAATGATTTAAACATACAACAGAAGATAAAGTTTCCAATAATTTATCTTCTTTGTCAGTATCTAATAATACTTTTCCAAATTCAATATAAGCAGCTCCAGCACTTTCAATCATATGTCCATCAGAAGTTGCTATTCCAGGTTTATTATACACATAAGCAAAATTCTTTGCCTTTTCATTATTAATTCTTGTATATTTTCCAACTTTAGGCAATCCTTTCATAAACCCAGGCCACATTAATTGAGCATTATGTGTCTCGACGAAGTCTGCTTTCTCAACATAATCTTTAGCCATTTCTAGTCCAATACCAAAATGCACTTCCAAATTAGGATGTTCTAATCCATGCAATAAGCCATTATCCATACAATATTTTTGCGTGTCTCTCAAATTCATAAAATTAGGAACAGAATTTGATCCTACAACTAAATAATCTAATCTTTTATCTCCCTCTTTGACAATAGAGGTTTGTCCACTTATCAAATACAATCTATTTTTACCATTATCAACAACAAGGCTATTAGGTCCTAACTTATCTGCACTATATCCCTTAGTTTTATTTAAATCCGACAAATAATTTTCAGCCAAATATCCTATTCGATCATGTATAGAGTTTCTAACAATAACTCCTTTATCGTCAGTCTGATGAGTCACACTAGTAAGCGCCAAAACATTTAATCCCTTATTAAAACCAGCATCAGCAATTTCTTTCAATAGATTTTTACTTCTATATCCTTGAACTCTAAGCCAGTAAGGCTCAAATCCAATAGGCCCATGATAATGCAAATCAGCTCTATATCTTTCTAAACTCATCTTTTAAAGCTAAATCTAGAGTTTTTAAATTTTTATGTCCTCTATTTAAACAGTAAATCCCTTCAACAAATACCCAACTAAAAAAGCAATACCAGCAGCAATTCCACCAATAATCAAAGTTTCCAGGACAGATTTCAATTTATTACCTCCAACCATTACGCCTTTTATCATTCCAACAATAATAAAAGCCAAAGCAGTTAAAATTGTAGAATAAAGAAATTTATTATGATTAATAAAAGGGGAATAAATAGCAAGTACAAAAGATATTAGTGGTATAAAACCAACAATCACAAAAGAAATAAAAGTAGCCATCGCAGTCTTTTTAGGTTCTTTATCAAATCCACTTACTCTATGTTTATGTCTAAAATGAAGTTCTTCTGCAGATTCAGTCGACAAATAATTAGACAAGGCCATTGAAAATCCATCTCCAAATAAATTAGCAAATCCCAATATAAGAACAATTCCAGCGTTTAATGAAGCTCCTGAAGCTCCAGCAACAACAGCAAAAGTTGTAACAACTCCGTCAATAGAACCATAAACAAACTCTGGGAGATATTTCCCCTTTTCCTTTCTTTTCATAAACTACTAAGCAAATTCCAATTAATAAATCTTTATTTCACCCTATCTAAAGAAGTTAAGATATGATATTTGTATTTGTCTTTTTCTTTTAAAGGACCAAATCCATATTCGGTAGATTTTAAAAATATCAAATCATTAGGCATAACTCCATATATATTCAATCTATTAGGCAGTCGCTCCAATGGCAAAGTTTCCACATTGCCTCTTATATCAATATCCAAGGCAAACATCCTATTAAGATCTACATTCAATCCGTATTCATCTCTTTTAATTTTATCTCCTGGCATTCTAGGCAGTTTCATAACAACGAATTTAGACCTAGAAACGCCTCTTATCAATCTTTCAAACTGTCCGTCAGACAATTCCATTTTAGGAGTAGATAAAACAGAATGATTCTCTACTTGATTAGGATTAACTCTAAATCTTCTTAATTTTTCAATCATTGAATTTAAATCAGTAGAATATGCGTAGAATTTATTATCTGGAGAATTCACCTCAAAACCATATATAGAATCTCTAATCCACAGGTTATATTCTTTCCATACCTTTATATTTCCTTCCAAAGCAGGATATCTAACTATTTTCATATGATTAAAGAATTTCAACGCTTTAAAAACCTTTTCTCTATTTTAATGTATGATGCTCTCTAACTCCTTTTCTTAAAGGAGAATAATACAGTCCTAATATCAAAAAAACAATTCCAATTATCATTGAAAGTCCTCCAATATAGATTATAGGCTTTGTCAAAGATAGTTTAATAAGTGCAAAACCAAAAAGCAATGCAGCAAAAGCAGTACTGAAATAAGAGAGCATAGTTCTTTCATAAGAAAGAAAAGTTCTTTCTTCTGCTAGTTTCTCTTGTTTTCCTCGTACTAACTTTGCCATATCTCAATAAAAGTATCCTGCCTTAAAAATCTTTTCAAGTGTGCTGGCTCATGACATTTGTCACCCCCTAGAATAGCTTAGAAAAGTCAAAATATACCTCTGAAGGCGATTTTTTCAGCAAACTTGTATGAGGTCTAAAATGATTATATCTCATCCTAAAATGTTCTGCATTCCTGCAGAACTTTACTTCCTTATCCAAGGTTTGGAAGAATCTTTCTATCTTTCCTGTTGTAGTTGGAGAATGAATTGCTGTTCTAATGTGTTTGATAGATCTCCTGTTACACCATCTATCAAATTGGCTGTGTTTGCTTCTCAATCCAAATACGGATCCATTATCAGTTAAAACTTCCCTTGGTTTTCCATGAGTTTTAATTAACTCATCTAAAAGATGAGTCAATATTTTTGTTGTAATATTGTTCAAGGCAAATAATCCTAAACAATATCTTGAACAATCATCAATAACAGCAAAACAATATTTATCTTTAATCTTCTGATCTGAAATATCTATTTGCCAGAGAGAGTTTGGATGTTCTCTTTACCAGCGAATATATTTTATTCTTTTTCTTCTATTTTCATTTGGATGTGTCATCTTATTTTTACTTAAGATTCTTTTTATACTTGCAATAGAAATCTCATTTACAAACTGGTTGAGCTTATCTGCTCCCCAACCGGTTTCATTTCTCAACTTAATAATCTTTGATTCAATATTGGAAGTTATTTTTGTATGAACCTTTTTTGGTCTTGTTGATTTATCTTTCAAATCCCAGTTATTTTCATCCAATCTTTTATTCCATCTTTGTAATGTTCTTTTGCTTGTTTCAAATCCAAACAGTGCTTTCAATATTCTTATGCAAACAGCATAAGAATTTCCTTTAATTCTTAATTTGAAGAACTCCTTTCTAATTTCCTCTTTTTTCATTAGATTCGCAGGAAATCACCTGCGAACTAATTTTCGGTAGCCCATGACATATGTCATGGTCTTACACAAAAAATCTTTTCCAAGATAGCTTTAAATATCCTAAAAATCACATTTTTACATGGATCAAAAAGCATTAGAAAAGAAACCAAAGAATCTTGGTAGTTATATCAATTCCTCTTCACCAAGCCCAGGTAAACCTCCAGCAACACCCTCAGTTAAAACTCCAGACGATTTCGACAAATTAAAAGGCAAACTTGAAGCCTTTAAAAAAGAACTTCTAAAGAAATTTCCTTTTACAAGATGTTTAGGTCTAATCCCAGCAAAAGCATTTCCTATGTTTGAAGAAGAGGAAATTCCTGCTGAAATGCAGGAAGAAGTCAAAAAGACAAAGCCCTTGCATTTAATTATGATAATTCCAGAAGAAGAATATAAAAATATTGCAAAAATAAGGCCAGAAGTAATCAATCTAGCAAAACAATCTGAAGAAAAACTCTGGGTCCACATTAAAACAGAAGTAGACCTCTGGAATTACGGTTTAGATTCTAAATACCAATTCCTAGACGCCATCTCTGCATCAATTCCTCTTCACGATTCTGGTTTCTTAGGCTCATTAAGAGTGGCAAACATTCATAAATCTCTAGTCTTAAATCGTTTCGATCGTTATATAGCCAGTTATGTAATAGCTGGCAGCTTAGTTCGCGGAACCGCAGACGAAAAATCAGACGTTGATGTTTTTGTTATTATTGACGATACAGACGTAAAAAGAATGTCTCGTATCGAGTTGTTAGAAAGGTTAAGAAGTATTATTTTTGACTACATAAGAGAAGCCACTGCTTTAGCAGGTGTGAAAAATATCTTAAATGTTCAAGTTTATCTTCTAACAGACTTCTGGCAAAGCGTCAAAGATGCTCAGCCAATTATGTTCACTTTCATTAGAGACGGCATTCCTCTATACGATCGTGGTACCTTCTTGCCTTGGAAGCGTCTTCTATTAATGGGAAGAATAAAACCTAGTCCAGAAGCCATCGATCAATACATGAAAGAAGGAGAGAGAACAGACGAATTTGTCAAAAGAAGACTTTTAGATACAATGGTAGATATTTATTTCGGCGTAGTAACACCTACGCAAGCATTAATGATGCTTGCTGGCAGAGCCCCTCCTGTTCCTAAGACAATAGTTCAAGAAGTAAAAGAAGCATTAGTTGATAAAGAAAAAGTAATGTCTGAAAAGGAATTGAAAACATTAGAAAAAGCAGTTAAATATTACAAAGACTATGAACACGGAAAACTAAAGGAAATTTCAGGAAAAGAAATCGACGAATTAAAAAAAGAAGCAGAAGAATATCTCAAGAGAATGAAAGCTATTCGTGAAAAACTTGAGATGAAAATGCAGGAGCATTTAGTTGAAAATCTGCATAGTGAAATGGAAAAAATGTTAAAGCACTTCTTAGGTAATAAAAGCCAAGAAGCACTAATCTCATCTTTAGAAAAAGAAATTATCAAAAAAGGAAAGCTCCCCCCTAGAATGCTCGAAATAGCAAAAGAAGTTCTAAAAATAAAAAGAAAAGTCAAGAATAAGAAATTAACTCAAACAGAAATGCAAAGAATTAGTCGAGATGCCAACGATCTTATCAACGCATTAGTTGAATATGCGCAAAGAAAAGAATTAGTTACAGTAGAAAAAGGAGTAATACAAATAGTATTCTCAAGTAAGAAAGGCGAATTAGTTTTAACAGATTTAGGCACTTTCTTTGTTTCTGAAGGCGCAATCAAAAAAATAGAAAATAAATCTTTTATAGAATCCGATAAAAAACAGCTAGAAGAAGCTATCTCAAAAACCCGCGACAGGCTTCAAGTAAAGTTATCTTCAGATATTCTCCAAACTCTAAAGAAAGAATTAGGCGATTTCGAGATTATCCTTTAAGACAATTATAGCGGATCAGTTTCATTTATTATTATTTTTATAGATATAATGCTCATGATGCCTTCCTTTACCGCCAATATTTTCTCTCCCAATTTCACTTTCTATAAATTCTTTGAAATACTTTACATCTGAAATGTTTCTCTTGGCTAATTTTTTAGTTAAATTTTCACATTCTTCATCTCCAAGAAGATTAAGCATAAAATCTTTAGGATTTTCTTTCGACTTATCAACAATGCGTTCAAAAACAGAATAAAATCCCCAACGTTCACCTATATTATTTTCAATTTTAACTCTTAGTATTTCAACAATATCTTTTTCTATAGGAAAAGGCAGAGCCAATTCAGATAAGTAATCAAAAAGTCTATATATCTTTTCTTTATCATAATAATTATATAAATTCCTTAATCCCTCTATAACGGCAGCATTTTCATGTCTTACAGAACTATACTTATACCCTATATCTTTCATTGCTCAACCAACATTTTTTCGCTTTTAAGTATTATTGCAATCAATAAGCAAGTAATAAGTTTTAAAAAGCCTCAATTTCTAAGAGAAACATGAAAGGCATAGTAGTTCAATTCAGAAGAGGAAGAAGAGTAATACATGAAAGGCATTTCCTTCTAGATTTAGGTCTGACAAGCAGAGAAGAAGCTAAGAAAATGGCAGGCAAAGAAGTAGTCTGGAAAAGCCCTGCAGGAAAAGAAATAAAAGGAAAAATCTCAGATGCTCACGGTAATAAAGGTCTTGTAAGAGCCATATTCGAAAAAGGTCTTCCAGGCCAGTCATTAACTACAGACATAGACGTCTTAGAATCACTAAAATCAGAAACCAAAAAAACCAAGGAGGCTAAGAAATAAAATGTACACAGAAAAAATTGATTGGGATAAAGTAGATTATTCTAATATTGGAAAAGAATGGAGGGTTAATTTAGTTAGAAATATTGAAAATAGAAATAATACTCGGCCTTTCTCATTTGAAAGTTTGCCAGAAGATAGATTATATGATTTACACATTGAATATAATATCGAAAGAGTTAAACCTTATGATAGTAGGCAATTAACCTATGAGAATTTAAAGAAAGAAATTGCAGCCAATCTTGTAGCTCCTTCTCATTTATTGATGAAGATTTTTGTAGCCCCCTCACAAAGAGGTAAAGATTAAAATGGCACTAAGAAAAGCAGCATCCTATTCAAAGAAAAAAGTCCGTCCATTTACTCGAAGATCCAAATCTAAACAGAAAGCTTACATTAAAACAGTCCCACCAATAAAAATTGCAAAATTCACAATGGGCGACTTAAAAGCCTATCAAGAAGGCAAGCATACCTATGCTGTTAGTTTAATAGCCGACCAAAAAATTCAGATAAGAGACAACTCTTTAGAAGCATGCAGGATGTACGTTAACAAAATGCTTGATAAAAACTCCTTAGGGCAATATTTCTTTATTGTAAGAGTATATCCCCATCATATTTTAAGAGAAAATAAAACCGCAGCAGGAGCAGGCGCAGATAGACTTTCAAGCGGAATGAAACATTCTTACGGAATTAGCATTGGCAGAGCCGCAATAGTTAATGCCGGCAAAGAAGTTTTCTTTGTTTCATGTGCAAATGAAAAAACAGCCAGAGTTGCGCGTGATGCCTTACAAGACATAAAGTCCAAACTTCCATGCAGCTCAAGAATATTATTTCAAAAAGTAGCTAAAGCTCCAGTACAACAACTAGAAAGCCTTGCTTAAAATTTCTACAGATTAATAGTGAAAAATAATCTATAATGTTTAAATACATCTTAGTATTATAAAAAGCATGGTCTATGTAGAAAAAACAAAGAGTTATGCATTTCAGCTAATAGGATCAATTATTGGTGCATTTGCTATAGGCGGAGTTTTATTCTATAATTTTGGCCCAAATTCCAGAAAAACATTCCACCCAAAAGGCACAGTCATGGAATACACTTTTCCAGCAGACTATAAAAGAATAATCAATGCAAGTTCAGGAGGCTCAGAAGGCGACATGATATTAACTTATGAAAATTTAGAAGGGAAAATTATCAGCAAAGAATATAATAGATTAGGTCTTTTTGAAACAACGGTCAAATGGAAAGAACCAGAAAGAGAAGCAGAAAAGAATAACCAAAAATAATCTTTTCTCAAAAATCTCAAATCAATAATATTTATTAACTCTCCATTCCCTATCCTTTTATGGTGGATAAAAAAGAGGATAAAAAAGATAATAGTTCTAATCATCTAGTAAAATGGTTTGCAGAACTTTCTAACAAAGACGTCGCTATTGCGGGCGGCAAAGGAGCAAGTTTAGCAGAAATGTACAACAATAAATTCCCTGTACCTCCAGGTTTTATAATAACTGCACAAGCCTATCAATACTTCATAGAAAATTCAGACCTTGCAGATCAAATGAAAAGTATTTTAGCAAATTTAGACATTGAAGACATAGACGCATTAAATGAAGCAACAGAAAAAATCAGAGAATTAATAAAAAATGCAAGAATGCCAAAAGATCTTTCAGATGCAATTTTAGAAGCCTACGATATTTTAGATGTGGATAAACAAAAAATTTCTCAGGCAGGTCACGGCGCTTTGCAAATACTAAAAACAGGTCACGAACCACCATTTGTCGCTGTGAGGTCATCAGCAACAACAGAAGATCTAGCAGATGCAAGTTTTGCAGGCCAGCAAGATACATTCTTAAACGTAAAAGGAAATCGAGAGCTATTAGAAAAAGTTAAAGAATGTTTCGCATCATTATTCACAGCTAGAGCCACTTATTATAGACAAAAAAAAGGTTTCGCCCACGATAAATCCTATCTAGCCATAGTTGTTCAAAGAATGATTGACTCAGAAAAGTCAGGAGTCATGTTCTCAAAAAATCCAGTAAAAACCGATAATACTCTAGTAATAGAAGCAGTTTGGGGCTTGGGCGAAGGCATAGTCTCTGGCCAGATCAAACCAGATCATTACGTTGTAGGAGGCAACTTAGAAAAATTTGACATTTTAGAATCTCAGATAGCAGATAAGAAAATTGCAATAGTAAGAAACTCTGCAGGAAAAAATGAAACAGTTAAATTAAAAGAAGAAAGAAGCAACCAACAAGTCTTGTCAAACTATGAGGTAAAAAGACTTGCGCAATATGGAAAACAATTAGAAGATTATTATAACAAACCTCAAGATATTGAATTCGCAATAGAAAGAAATACAATTTACATAGTACAGTCTAGGCCAATAACAACAACAGCTTCAAATAAAAAACACGCAGAAATACAAGGCAAAGTCATTCTTTCAGGTCTAGGCGCTTCCCCAGGAGTAGCTTCAGGTGTAGTTAAAATAATAAGAGAAATGTCAGATCTTCCTAAAATAAAAAAAGGAGATGTTCTAGTTACAAAAATGACAAATCCTGACATGGTTGTTACTATGCAGAGAGCAGCCGCAATCATTACAGACGAAGGCGGTCTAACCTCCCATGCATCTATTGTCTCTCGTGAAATGGGCATCCCTGCAATTGTAGGCACGGGGGAAGCTACTCAGAAATTAAAAGAGGGAGAAATAGTTACAATCGATGGTTCTGCAGGAAAAGTTTTTGAAGGAAAAGCAGAAACGCATTTAGCAGAAGTAATTCCAATAGTTCAAACAAGAACAAAAATCAAAGTTATAGTTGATCTTCCAGACTTTGCTGAAAGAGCAGCAAAATCAGGAGCAAAAGCTATCGGACTAACAAGATTAGAAGGCATCATAGCAAGTTCAGGAAAACATCCTCTAAAATTCGTAAAAGAAGGAAAAATTAATGATTACACTCAAGTTCTAGTTCAAGGTCTAAAAAAAATAGCTGTTCCATTCGAAGAAATTTGGGTAAGAAGTTCAGACATAAGATCCGACGAATTCAAAAATTTAGAAGGCGCTCCAAAAGAAGTAGAAGGCAATCCAATGTTAGGCGATCATGGAATAAGATTTAGTGTAAAACATCTAGATATATTAAAAGCAGAATTGACAGCAATTAAAATAATTGCTCAAACATTCCCACATAAAAAAATAGGCTTAATGATGCCTCAAATTATATCTGTCTCAGAATTACAAAAAACAAAATCCCTTGCCAATGAAATAGGCATTCCCCGCAACGTCAAAATAGGAATAATGGTAGAAACCCCTGCCGCAGTTCAAATTATCCATCAATTATGCGAAGAAGGAATAGACTTCGCAAGCTTCGGCACTAACGACCTAACACAATACACATTAGCTATAGATAGAAATAATAAAGACGTTCAAGATCTCTACGACGAAATGAACCCTGCAGTTTTAAACTCCATAGCTCACGTAATAAAAGTATGTAAGAAATACGGAGTCGAAACAAGTATCTGCGGACAAGCAGGAAGCAGGGAAGACATGGCTAAATTCCTTCTCTCCAAAGGCATAGGCAGCATATCTGTAAATGCAGATGCAGCGCACAAAATCTCTATTCTCTTGCAAAAATTAGAAAGTTCTATTCCAAATGAAACAGAATCAGAACTAGAAAGCTCACCGCAACAATCAGAAAGATCTTCCCCAGATATTAAATTAGAAGAATATCAAGAAGAAATTCCAGCTTTAGTACAATCCCCAGATGCTGAAGTAAAAGACATAGAAGACGTAATCTTGCAGGAATTAGGAGACGAATACATGCCAGGCCACCCAGAAGACAAAGAAAACAAAGTTCCAACTTTAAACGACGCAATTCCAATAGAATCAGAGCATCTAGACAAAGAAAACGACAAAGTTGAAGAAGTAGACCTCAGCGAAGAATGGCAGGGCGAGACCTCTAAATCTAACAATCAATAATTGTTACCCCCACCAAGTTACTACAACCGAAAGATTTAAATACCCCTTACACCTATAAAAATCATGACAGCAAAAAGTGATTTCGTTAAGTTCATAGATGAAGAACAAAAACTAGGAAAACTAGCTAATACTAGAGAAAAAGATTCTAGAGCTGGCGAAAGAGACAAAGCAGATAAAGAATTAAGAAAAAGAGCGTATAAAACTCTAAAAGACATAGGTGCTCCTGGCATTAACTATAGAACAGCAACTGCAGATACAATTAGTGAAGATCATATAAATCAAGGTATAAATCTAAGATTAGCCATGAATCGTCAGGATTCTGCAAGAGTTCTAAAAGACAATACAGACGACGTTATAAACGGAGTTAAACCAGAATCACTAGAGGAAATTGCTTTATCAGAACCTATCACTAAGAAAGGCGTTAAAGGATACGAAGAGCTATTATCTCTATATCAAGAATATCTAGGATCAAAGCAACTAGTTGACAGATACAAGAAAGGTCAAGTTCATGATCCAAGAGAATTACAAGCAATAAGATCTGCTGGAGCAAAGAAAGCAGAACAAGAAATGAGAGACAAATTAAAGGCTAAAGGTTATAGCAAAGATCTTCAGGATATTTCTGCAAATATAGCTCAGCTAGCAGTTAGAGACGGCTACGTTAGCGACAAATATGTAAAAGACAATGCCGATCAACTTTACAAAGAAGCTGAAAAGAAATTCAGAGATTACGAAAACACTAAAGGCAAAAAAGTAATAGACTACGTTAAAGGCAGCTTAAAGAATCTTGTAAAAGGTGACACAGAAGAGTTTGAAACAGCAAGAAGCATTCTTTATCAAGTTGCTAAAAAGTAGTTTCTAAAATGAAGACCCAAAATAAAAGTTTAAGAATCGAAGAAAGCGATGTAACAAAGTTATACGCACCACACCTAAACGGAGAATCAACATTCATTCATCCAGCAAAAGGTCCAGGAACTTATATACAAGTAGCAAAACAATTAGAAGAAGACAATTTACATCAGCCAACAATGTCTCAAAATACTTCTTTAGTTTATTCAGCATGGCAGAATCCAGAAGAAAAATATTCAAAAGAAATAATTGACATTTTAAGAAACAATTGGTTATGGTGTTTTAATGGAATTCTATATGAGCCAAAAGAAGGAGTTTATATCCAAGACAATCCAGAAATTAAAAATGGAAGAGTTTTTATGGATAAATCAGATTTAGTTAAAAAGTTGGAAGCCAAAGATCCAACAGTAAGGTTTGTTCCCTTCGGATATAAAATTAATGAGCAAACTTCAAAACAATTAGCAAATAATAAATTTGTTCAAGCTCTTGCAGGCGAAGAAAGTGCACAGAAATTAGCAGAAGCTTCTGCTAATTACAAATTTAAGCCTTGTGTTTGGAGTTTTGATAATATTGATGAACAATTAATAAAAGTCGCCTCGTTGGACGAGCTCAGGGGCTTGGATGTTAACGGGCTTGACGTTTACGGCGACTTCTCTGGCGACGACTGGGACGGGCATGCGTTTGGGGTATCCGAAGCTTCGTAGAAGCTGAGGTCACGCGCAAAAATTTTCCACTGAATTAATTCCTCACTTTTTTGAATCTAAAAGCCAATCAAAACCGAAAACTTTAAATATGTGCATACACATATCTACACATGGTCAACATAACTTTAGCTATACCTGAAGATTTAAAAAAAGAACTACAAAAGCACAAAGAAGTCAATTGGAGTGCTGTAATTAGAAGAGCTTTGCATGAACATCTCAGCAAGATTGAAATAGCTGAAACCATCGCTCAAAAGAGCAAGTTGACACAAAAAGATGCAGATGAAATAAGTAGAAAAATAAAAAGAGATACAGCTAAAGAATTAGGCTTGATATGATATTAATTCTTGACTCAAATATACTAATGTCTGCTTTAATTAAGAATTCACAAACACGCAAGATCATTTTCCATTCAAATCATAAATTCTATCATCCTAAAACAGCATTAAGAAATCTAGAAAAGTATAAAGAAGAGATTATAAAAAAGGCAGGAATAAATGCAGAAGAGTACGAAAAGCTTTCCAAAGCTTTATTTGAAAACATCATTCTTGTAGACGACGCAGATATTTTAGACAAGCTAGATGAAGCAAAAGAAATTATGGCTTCTATAGATATTGAAGACGTGCCATTTGTCGCATTAGCATTATCAATAGAGAACGATGGAATTTGGACTGATGATAAGCATTTTCAACAGCAAAATAAAATCAAAATTTGGAGAACAGAAGATGTAAGTTCCTCCTTCAACCTGTAGAAAATTTAGAAAAGGATGGGAAGAACATCAAAAAAATATGTACGGAAGTAGTTTAGAAGAAAGTAAAAAAAGATCTGCAATATATTTTGCTGATAAATTTTCTAAGAAAACCCCTATTTTAATAATGCACGGCACAGCAGACTGGAGAGTAGATCCTAAAGATTCTATAAAACTAGCAGAGAAATTATATGATAATAAACTACCTTATAGATTAGTTATGTTTGAAGGCGCAGATCATGGACTAAGGGAATACCATGAAGAAAGTTCAAATATGCTTTATCAATGGTTTGACAGGTTCCTAAAAAAAGAAGATAATCTACCAAACCTTGAACCTCATGGAAAATAAAAAGTTAAACTTTTTATTTCTTCGAATCCAAAAGCCCATCAATAATCCTAGTCATTTCCAATAAAAATGCTTCTGCAATAAATTGCCATTTATCAATTTCATGTCCCTTAACTTCGTGTATTTCCCTATGCATTATCCCTTTATGCAAAACATATATCTCTCTTAATTCTCTAACTCTATCTAATTTCATCATGCCCGTATCTACAAATTGCGTCTTCATCATTTGAGGAATATGTTCAGGACTCGGCGGCAATTGTCCTGCAGTAATCAAGGCTGCTTGAGCAGCGTCAATCATCGTCCAATAAACTCCTTCAATAGAATTAAGAATAGCTAATTTACTCCTAGACAAATGCGCTGGCGCTCTTTGCAAGGCCATATAAACTGCTTCAGGCGTCGATCTAACTCTCCCCTGCAATAATAAAGCTTTCAAAGGATTGAAGAAACCTCCGTAATCAATAAGCGCTTCTCCAGATCTTATAATATTTAAAACAACAGGATCTCCCTGCACCATATCCTGCCACCAAGTCGTTAATTTTATCGTATTAATATGCAGGTCTTTAGGATATTCCTGAGCAGAAATTAATTTTCCCAATTCTTCTCTATACCAAGCAATCAATTCCAAATCCCAGCTAACAGAAGCGTCGTCTATTATCATGACAATATCAATATCAGAACTAGGAGTAGCATTGTCTTTTGTCTGCGATCCAAATAAAACAATAGCTTTAATCAATCTATCAAATTTTTTCTGAACTTTCTGAGCAAAATCCATGGCTATCTCTTTCTCATTAATCAATTTTCTTTCTTTAAAAGGAAGTTTCTTAATATAATCAGCTTTATCCTCTGATTTCTCCTTTTTTTTCCTTACTCTTTTCACCTTCTTTTTCACCATATTCTACATGTAATATTTCTTTATATTTAAATCTTAACTTCTTCACCTTTCATTAGGAATTAAACGAATAACTATTTAAATTGAGCATAATTAGCTAAAAAGTAGAAGAAAATGAAAAGGTGGAGAATATTCTTTCATAGTTTTGCATTCGTTTTAGGGTTTAGTTTAGTATTTTCTTTAATAGGCGTTTTACTACAAAGCGTTTTATCTAATGTTTCCTATAAAATACAAACCTATTTAGGTTACATTGGAGGCACAGTCATTATTATTTTTGGACTATATCTTCTGGAGTTAATAAGAATCCCATTTTTAGAAAGAGAATACAAATTTAAAGTAAAGAGAAAATTCTTTTTCACATATCTTACTAGTTTTGTTTTCGGTGCAGCTTTTGCAGTTGGTTGGACTCCCTGTGTCGGAGCTGTTCTAGGCGGCATTCTAACCTTAGCAATAACTCAGCCTGCAAGTGCGTTTAGTTTACTCTTTGCATATTCCTTAGGTTTAGGAATCCCATTTTTAATAGTAGGATTATTTACAGAAACCTCAAGCAAATATATAAAAAAATTAGGCGGTAAATTAAGATATTTCAATTATTTTTTCGGCGTTATACTTATTATAATGGGCGTTTTTATATTCACAAACCAATTAAGCAGAATCGCGTCAATACCTTTCATAGTAAATCTCTTTTCAGGAAAACAAATGGTTTTTAGCAGTTTGAGTATTTACATCGCCTTTTTAGGAGGTTTAGCTTCATTTCTTAGTCCTTGCGTTCTTCCACTAATTCCAGCATTCCTTTCCTACTTGGCCTTCACCAGTATAAAGGATAATTAAAATGAGTTCTAAAAAAATTACTTTAATCTTTGTAACTATTCTAATTATTGGAGCAATTTACTATCTGCAAATGCAAAAAAGCTCTCCACAAAAAGATAAAGAAACAATATTAGTTCAACAAGATAAATCTGCAAGGATAAATTTAAAGCAATATCAATATAGTCCCGCCTATGAATTGCAAGATATTGCAGGTTATCTAAATACAAATAACAAAACAATCTCAATTCAAGAAAATATAGGCAAAAAAGTAATCTTAATTGATTTCTGGACTTATACTTGCATTAATTGTCAAAGAACAATTCCATATATTAATGACTGGTGGAAAAAATACGAAGATAAGGGCTTGCTTATCATAGGAGTTCATACTCCAGAATTTGAATTCGAAAAGGAAAAAAATAATGTAGAAAATGCAATAAAGGAGTTTAATATAAAATATCCAGTAGTACAAGATAATAATTTCGGAACATGGAATTCTTACAGTAATAGATACTGGCCTGCAAAATATCTAATCGACATAGACGGTTTTATTGTCTACAAACACTTTGGAGAAGGTAATTACGAAGAAGCAGAAAAAAAGATACAAGAACTGCTTAAAGAAAGATCACAAGTGCTTCAAGAAAAAATAGATATGAATGACAGTACAGTCTCTCCAGAACTAGAAAAAACCGAATTCAATAAAATTCTAACACCTGAAATTTATTTCGGATATAATTTTGCTCAAGACAGAAATTTCCTAGGAAATAAAGAAGGTTTAAGTCCAAATGAAGAAGTCAAATACAATCTCCCATCAAAAACAGAAAGAGAAGAAAATTATGCCTATCTTGAAGGTACTTGGTACAACGAAAAAGATTTTATGGAACTAAGAAGCGAAACAGGAAGCATAACTCTAAAGTATAATGCAAAAAATGTCAATATCGTTGCAGGTAGTGCAGATCAGAAAAATTCAGTTAATTTAATTAGTTCTATAGATAATAATCAAGAAAATAAAAAATCAATAGAAGTTAAAGATCAAAAGTTATACAATTTAATTCAAGGCGACAGTTACGGAAAACACGAAATACTTATTGAAACTAAAAAAGGACTTAGAATCTATACATTTACTTTTGGATAATTTTTGCATAGCCGTATATTGTTAACTTAGCGGTTGGTAAACTAAAGGCTTATAAACTTCTTTTTACTTATGACTTTATAAAAAAGAAGCGAAAATGGGTTGGAAAAATTGGTCGGTGTGGGCGAAAGGCGGAATAATAGCTTTATTAATAATCTTATTCTTACTTATTATTTGGGGGATATTTGGTTTAATCTCGCCAAGTGGGGGTGAATGGGGGAGGTGGGCGAATATTCTTGGACTGTTATATTTTCTTTCTCTACCTCTGTATTGGATATTTAGAATTAAGATAGAACAAATTGGCGGATTGGCTGGTGTTCTAGGCTTTATTATAATCTTTTATTTCCTCATTGGAGTAATTATAGGCTGGATTTATGGAAAAATAAAATCAAAGAGAACTTAGCCTAATTAACTCTAACCACTTATTCTTTTCGTCTCCAAAAATCTCTTTCAATTTAGGAATAGCCAGCTCATAAGGACAGCATTTTATCTGCTGATGTTTTGTTATGAAATTATAATAAATCTCCCATCCTTTCATTATAGCATTTGCTGAATTAATAGAGCCATGAAAGCCTCGCATTGTTTTTGTCCTACCTCTGATACTATTGTGTAATCTTTCGATAGGATGATTAAAATTACCCTCTTCAGCCGAAACTACAACCCTATTATGAAATACGTTATATCTTCCTAGCTTGTTGTTATAACCAAAAACAGATTTAATGGTTTTAATATAAGCGTTCCAACCATCCGTAGTAGCCATTTGTATCTGGCTTTCTGTTCTCTCTTTTATCCTTACTGCAACTGGTTTAACATCTCTGTTTCCTCTGGTCTTTGTATATTCAGAGGAAAGCATAAACTTTGTATCTGGGTCTATGCTGTCTATAAAGAAATTCTTATCAATTCCTTTCATTCCTTTTTTATGATGCTGTCTTCTATAAAATTCTATCTCATCAATCTGCACTTCTTTCCCAACATTCAGCTTTAATCTATTTGTGAATTTGCTTATCATTTTAGAATATTTCACAATCCACTTATAGATTGAAACATTAGAAGCATTGTGAGGATGAAAGATAGCCAAATGCTCTTGCACCTTTCTTGTTGAAACTCCTCTATAAAATAAGTCTATACTTTGAGTTATCTTAATAGGGTTGTTTCTCATTCTGTAAAATCCATCATCAAGAGTAAAATAGGAGTTACAGGATTTACAGCTATATCTCTGAATAAGCCCTCTATTCTCGGTTTTTCTCTTGCACCACTTTATTACATCCTCGCTTTTACAGTGAGAACATCTTATTTTATTTGTTTTCATATTAATGTTTTAATCTAATAATGTTAATATATACTACTATATAAACCTTTCGATTGTATTAACATTTATATTAAAAATCGTTAATAAGTAAAAAATTATATACTATTTATATAAACTATTTTTTTTTTTATTAATGAATTAACGTTTAATAGTAAATAACATCAGTCTTATTATCATAAAAATAGAAAAATATAAATACTCATGGAATTACATACTTTTATGAACTTGCCAAGATTTAATGCAAAAGCTGGAAAGTTATTAAGAAAAACAGACACCTTTGGAAAAGAGATTATGGAATATGATTCGTTCTCTCCAAATGAATTGCCCGATATGAAAGAATTTTGCAGTGATTTATCATTGATTGAGATGTCTAATGAAGCAAATAGAGCCATTGGAGAATTACACGGATTAATAAACAATATTGGAATGATTGGCTCTTTAAAATTATTTATTGAACCCTATTTGAGAAAGGAAGCAGTAGATAGTTCTGAAATTGAAGGAACAAAAGTCTCCTTAACGGATGTTTTTTTGAGTGAAGCTGGAAATAAAAAACCAGAAATTTTAAATCCTCATGTTAAGGAAGTTGTTAATTTTGTTAGAGCTATTGACTATGCTCTGTTAGAATTGAAAAATGGAAATAAGATTAGTAAAGAATTAATAAATAAAGTGCATCAAATTCTTCTTGAAGGAGTAAGGGGGCAAAATAAAAAAATCGGAGATTATAGAAAACAGCAAAATTGGGTTGAAGGAAATGATGTTTTAGACGCAAGATATGTTCCTCCATCAGAAAAAGAAGTAGAAAGACTAATGCAGTATTTGTTTGAATATATTAATCAAGAGGAGGGGTATATGAGACTAATTAAAGCAGGATTGATTCATTATTATTTTGAGACTATCCATCCATATGAAGATGGAAATGGTAGAGTTGGAAGAACACTAATTTTATTATATCTAATACAGGCAAAAATTTTAAATGAACCTATTTTGCATTTAAGCCCTTATTTTAAAAGATACAAAGAGAATTATTATAATCTTTTAATGAATACCAGAGAAACAGGAGATTATAACCGATGGATTAAGTTCTTTTTAACGGGATTGACCGAAGTAGCCATTAATACCTCTAATAAGGTAAGGAAATTAGTCAGACTTTACGATTCTTATAGAAAAAGACTTATAGATTCAAAAGCTACTGCAATTTCATTTAAATTATTAGACAAATTTTTTGAGAGACCCTATTCTTATATCACTTTACTTCAAGAAGAATTAAAAGAAGATTACCCAAAAACAAAAAGGGGTTTAAACTATCTACTAAAATGCCATATTATTCAATTATATACGAGACAAAAAAGGAACAAAATATATTTAGCTCCAGAAATCTTAAAAACTCTTGAAGAAGATTTGATTTAATTTTTTTAGCTATTTACCAACCGTTAAGTTAACAATATAGCATAGCCGGCTATGTGTAAATTTACTTTCTAAGAATAACGTAAACCTTTCTTCCGAGTAAATCTTTAGGAGCGTCTATTTTTGCCCCGTTACCAAATTTGGTAATTGTTCTTTCAAAAATTAACTCAAATTCGTCTTTCAATTCTA
>OBEQ011505320.1_pt1 | contig 28723 bp, 26 predicted proteins | sample 1670901 | NCBI WGS metagenome assembly OBEQ01 (sample SAMEA104232315, study PRJEB22302) | groundwater metagenome | biome: forest; feature: aquifer; material: groundwater | place: USA | collected 2011-08-07 | depth 5.4 m
TACAGAGTACCTTTGGGGGCGACGAGAGCTGGGACTGACTGTGACCACTCTCTATAGAGAATTAGAATCCATTCGTAGTTTTCATAAATATCTATTTCAGGAAAATTTATTGGAGAGCGATCCGGGGGCAAAAGTTAGTTCTCCTAGATTAACACAAAATCTACCTACCGTTATTTCTAAAAGAGAGATTGAAAGACTACTTACATCTCTATCAAAAAAAAATGAGGTGGGGATTCGGTTAAGAGGGATGGTGGAATTGCTTTATGCCACTGGCTTACGGGTGAGTGAGTTGGTTAATCTAAAAAAAGATCAAGTTGATTTGGATTCCGCTTTTGTAAGGGCGATTGGAAAGGGTAGGAAGGAGAGAATAGTCCCTTTGGGAAACACGGCTAGAATTTATTTGAGAGAATATTTATTGATGAGAGATAAAAAATTTAAAGATCGCGATGTAAGTCCCTATCTATTTTTGACTAAATACGCCAAACAGATGTCCCGCAATGAGTTTTGGCGACAGTTAAAAAATGTGGGTAAGGAGGCTGGCATTAAAAATTTAACCCCTCATAAAATACGCCATTCTTTCGCAACCCATCTTTTAGAGGGGGGAGCGGATCTTCGTACCCTGCAGGAACTTTTGGGGCACAGCTCGTTGTCTACAACTCAAATTTACACCCATGTGGAGTCTTCGCGTTTAAAGGAATTGCACCACAAATACCATCCGCGCGGCTAAACTTTAATGCTAGTTTCTCTTATTATCCCTACTTTAAATGAAATTTCTTCCCTACCTCTTTTATATCAGAGATTATTGAAAATTCAGAAGGATTTGAAAAGTAATGGAGATCAGCTTGAACTTGTATTTGTAGATGATGGGTCTAACGATGGGACTCCTGACGAGATACGAAAGAATCTTGAAACTTGGGGTGCAGAGTTTCAGCTCATTGAACGAAAAGAACGAGGTCTGGCAACCGCAGTGTTATTAGGGTTTGATAAGGCAAAGGGAGATATTTTGGGTGTGATCGATTCCGATGGGTCCCACCCGCCTGAATTAATTCCAAAATTGTTGTCAAAATTGGAGGGGGCCGATCTTGTCATTGCTAGCCGTCATTTGCCGGGAGGCGGGGTAGAAGAGTGGCCTTTAATCCGCCAATGGTGTTCCAGATGGGCTGCCAAAATCGCCTGGCCTCTCTATGGAGATGTCACCGACCCTATGAGCGGTTATTTTTTTTTAAAGAGGTCTGTGATAGAGGGAGCGCGGTTAAATCCACTGGGGTATAAAATTTTATTGGAGATTTTAGTTAAAGGAAAATTTAAAAAATTTGAGGAAGTAGCCTATATCTTTAGAAACCGTGATTTAGGAAAAAGCAAAATGAATTGGAAGGTCATTTTTCACTACGGAATTCATCTGGTGAAGCTGTATATTTGGAAATTAGGGGCGTTTAAGAACGACTGCTCCGCCTAAACCACCTGCTGCGCAGGCGGTGGCTAGGGACCATTGGATTTTTGGGTTTCTTTTCATTTCGTAGAGGGCGTTTAGGATGATGCGGGTTCCGGTGGCGGCTAGGGGGTGGCCTAAGGCGATGGTTCCGCCGTTGGGATTTACTTTCTTTTCTAGGAATTTTTCTTCCCAGGGGTGATGAAATTTTTCTTTTCCAACCTTAAAAATGGATAGGCAGGTGGCGGCAAAGGCTTCATGAAGTTCTATGTTATCGAGATCATCAAATTTAATTCCAGATCGCTTTAAAGCTAACTCGGTGGAAAATACTGGAGCGACACCCATATGCGCTGGATTGTTGCCCCAGAATGCCCAGGAAGAGAGTTCGGCTAAGATTTCGAGTTTTAAATCTAAGGCTCTTTCTTCTGTGGTGACTATAATGGCAGCGGCTCCATCGGAACGGGCGCAAGAATTAAATAGTGTGACGGAGGCCTGGGTGCTTCCCTCTACATATTTCTTACCTAAGATGTGTTTTCCATACTGTTTATAAAAATCTCGCATACTCATAGAGGGGGAATCGAACATGAGGGGCGCTTTAGAAAGCATTTGTGGTTTTTCTACTAGACCTTCTCTTAAGAATGGATATTCATCTTGTTTAAGTAGAATATTTTTATCTTTTTGAAAAGGGATGACATGACTTTCATAAAATCCATTTTTTTGGGATTCTAAACATCTTTTATAACTTTCTAGAGCGTACCGATCTTGGGATTCGCGCGGAATAGAATACATTTGAGCGCAAACCTCGGCAGTGCCTGCCATGCCTATGAGTTCTACGGGGTCGGTTAAACCTTCTTCAATACAATCGGCAATTTCAATGTCCGTGTGGTCCCAAAGTGTGTTCCAATTCTCTTTGACAGATTGGAGAGAGCGAATCTCTTTTTTGGAACGAGGGCCTCGGATTAAATAAGGAAATGTGGACATGGACTCCGTTCCGCCCGCGATATAGAGTTCTCCCTCGCCAACTAAAATATGTCTTGCGGCGGAACAAATAGATTCCATTCCGGATACGCAGTTCGCTTGAATAGTAATGGCATGGGCTTTTTCTGGGAGTCCTGCTTGTAAGAGTGCTATTCTAGCAATGTTGGGAGCGCTGGAACCTTGCCCGACCCAACCTACAATAACGCCGTCTACAGCATGGGGATAGAGAGAGGTTTTTTGAAGCAACCCTTCAATCGTAAATTTAAGGAGATTTTCCGGTGTGCATTCGGCTAAAGAACGGGCGATGTGGCCAATGGGGGTTCGGACGCCACTGGAAAGGACGATTTTGCGGGGTTTGATGTTCATCATAAAATCAAATTTTCTCTAACTGATGTAAGTATAGATAGAAAAGGATTTTTTTTCAACCTTAGGTTTACTATAATTTCAGGTTGATGAATTTAACTAAACTTCTTGAACAGAAAACAGATCCTGCATTTAGGAAAAGGTTAAGAGATATTTCCTTTTATTCGGAAAAATGGAATTTGAAACCTTATCTGGTGGGTGGAATTGTGCGGGATCTTTTTCTTTCTAAAACTCCCAAGATGGACTGTGATGTGACTGTGAGTGGGGGGGATACACATCTTTTAGCCACGACTTTGAGTCGACATTGGAAAGCGGAACATACTCAACATCCAACCTTTCTGACCCATACCTTTAAATTTTTAGATGGCTCTACTCTGGATTTGGTGACGGCTCGGGAGGAGCGTTATCCACGGCCAGCAGCGTTACCGGTGGTTAAAAAAGGGTCTCTTCTATCGGACTTATTGCGGAGAGATTTTAGTATCAATGCAATGGCTCTTTCTTTAAATGAAGAAAATTGGGGGGAACTTGTGGATCCTCTAGGAGGGTTGCTAAATCTAAAACATAAGCAGATTAAAATATTGCATCCGCGCAGTTTTGAAGATGATCCGACTCGAATTTTTCGGGTGGCTCGATTTTTGTGCAGATTTTTGCTTGAACTAGAGGGAGAAACTAGGAAAGCGTTGGGTGAGGCTGTGCGAAGAAAGATGATCTTGAAATTGTCGGGAGATAGGGTGCGCGGGGAGATAGAAAAAATAATTGAAGAGAAGGAGCCTATGCGGGTGTTCGCGCAATTGGGGGAGTGGGGGGTTTTAGAACAAATAAATCCGGGAGCGGACTGGATTCCGGCTTTCGCCGGAATGACGACTGGGAAGGGAATGACGAGCGGCTTAACTGGGAAAGAGAGGGTTGGTTTTTATTTGAGTTATTTATTAATTAAAAATAAAATTGTAAAAGTGAAGACGCTTTTGGATTTTTTGCACTTTGATAGGGAAATTCAGGAGATGGTTTTGGGGAATTTGGAACTTGTGGAGGTTTTTACTCGGGGGGAATGGGGAAATCGGAGAAATTGGGGACAGTCCATTGAAAAGAATTGGGGACAGTCCCTAAAGGGACAGTCCCCAATTCTTTTTAGGTTTTTTGATGACTTTATACGAAGTAAGGAGGGGGGGCGATTTAAGAATAGTTGGCATAGGTATCAGAAATGGTGTAAGAGTGTGCCCCTTTTAGATGGGGAAGGGTTAAAGCGGTTGGGGTGGATTCCGGGGCCTGTTTTTAAAGAGATATTTCATAAAATTCAAATGGAAAAATTTATGGGAAGGTTAAAAAATATTAAAGATGAAATTAAATTTGTCGTTGACAATTTCCGTCGGGATTGATACGATAATTCCTTAAGTGAATTTTATTCTTTTTTTTCCGCTGCTTGTTTTTTCGGTTATTTTACACGAAGTAGCCCACGGTTTGTTAGCTTTGCGTGAAGGGGATGATACGGCTCTTCGTTCTGGCAGGTTGACATTAAACCCACTCGCTCATCTGGATCCTATAGGATCGGTTCTATTCCCTTTAGTTTGTTTTTTTATGAATTTACCTCTATTTGGTTGGGCAAAACCAGTTCCTATTAACCCTCTCCGTTTTCATCATTATAAGTCTGGGACTGTTAAGGTTTCTTTGGCTGGGCCACTGACCAATTTTATTTTGGCGGTACTCTTGGTGACTCTATTCATAGTTTTGGCCAAGTGGACTTCCATGCTTATTCAATATCCATTCTTGCCTAGTTTTATTTCTCAAGGAGTACTGCTTAACTTAGTTTTAGCGGTTTTTAACCTTTTACCTATTCCACCTTTGGATGGGAGTAGAATTGTTTCTGTGCTTCTTCCTACTGAAATGGCTTATAAATATAATGCCATTGAACCGTATGGCTTTTTTATTTTGATGGCTTTGATAGGGTTTGGATTTTTAGGGAAAATTCTCTATCCTATTGTGACGGCTCTATATCAAATTTTATTTAGAGTGGCGGGGTATTGATGGGACGAAGAGTGATTCTTTCTGGAATGCGTCCTACGGGAAAGTTACATATAGGAAATTATTTGGGCGCCCTTGCTAACTGGATACGGTTACAAAATGAACCGGATACTCAATGTTATTTTATGGTCGCGGATTGGCACGCTTTAACGACGGATTATGAGGATCCTTCCCAAGTAGAATCGAATATTGAAGAGATGGTGTTGGATTGGATTAGTTGTGGGCTGGATCCAGAAAAATCGGTGATATTTAGGCAATCTTGGGTTAGTGAACACGCGGAGCTAGCGCTGATATTATCTATGATTACACCTTTAAGTTGGTTGGAAAGAAATCCAACTTATAAAGAGCAAATGACAGAATTAAAAGATAAGTCCATTTCTACTCACGGTTTTTTGGGGTATCCAGTTCTGCAGGCGGCTGATATTTTGCTTTATGGAGCAACGCATGTTCCTGTGGGAGAAGATCAATTGCCCCATTTGGAACTAACGCGGGAGATCGCGCGACGGTTTAACTTTCTTTATAAAACGAGCGCTTTGGTGGAACCGCAGGCGCTTTTATCCCAGATTCCAAAAGTTTCCGGAATAGACGGGCGGAAGATGTCTAAATCTTATGGAAACACAATTGCGATTGCTGAAGAGGAGAAGGATTTGTCTAAAAAGATAAAGTCTATGTTTACTGATCCTCTTAAGTTAAAAATTGGGGATCGTGGACATCCCACTCCTTGTTCAGAAAATCCTACGGGATGCGTTGTTTTTGCGTTTCATAAAATATATGAAAATCCCGCAGGGATCCCGCAGAGGCAAAGTTCTTGCATGGATGGGTCCATGGGTTGTTCTCAATGTAAAAATGACCTTTTTATGGAGATGAATGAGAATCTGAAAGGGGTTCGGGAGAAAAGAAGAGGAATTAAGACAGGTTTGGTTCAGGAAATTTTAAAGAATGGAAGTGAATGCGCGAAAAAAAGAGCGCGGGAAACCTTAAAGATTGTAAAAAAATCAATCTCCTATCAATGAATAGTTATCAGGTAAAATTGGAGTTTTTTGAAGGTCCGTTAGATCTATTGCTCTATTTGATTAAGAGAGACGATATGGATATTCAAGATATCCGCATCTCTGTAATTACGGAAGAATATTTAAAATATATAGACTTAATAAAGGATTTAAATTTAGAAATGGCTGGGGAGTTCTTAGTGATGGCCTCCACGCTAATGCAAATTAAAGCGCGAAGTTTGCTGCCCAGTGATGAGTTGAATGGTTTAGAAGACGAAGGGCCAGATCCACGCGCCGAACTGATTGCCAAACTTTTAGAATATCAAAAATTTAAAGAAGCATCCAAGATTTTGTTGGAAAGACAGCTCCAATATAAAGATGTATACTATAGAGACACTCCTCCCGTTTTTACCGAGGAGGATATGTTCTTAGACGCGACTTTATTTGATTTATTAGGCGCGTTTAGGCAAGTCTTATTGAAAGCTCCGCAGGAAATTAAGGAATTTCTCTACGAAGAGATTCCTATGGAGCAGAAAATGAGAGAAATTTTAGATTTCCTAGAGGCGGCCGAGCCAGTCCACTTCTTGGAAATTTTTTCAAGATCTAGGAGCCGCAGGGAAATTATTGTTACATTTTTAGCCATCCTAGAACTCATTCGTTTGAAACAAATTCATGCTAAACAAACTGAATATTTTGGTGAAATTAGAATTTATCGTTTGAGAGATACCAACAATAGCAATTTAGATGGACTGGATTCCGGCTTTCGCCGGAATGACAACATGGATGGAGAGGAATCTCATGGAGAAAGAGAAGCTTAAAAATATTTTAGAAACTTTATTATTTGTTACCACCCGCCCATTGACACCGTTAGAGTTGGCAGAGGTGGTGGGTGAAACCCCGACTACGATTTCTGAATTACTCACTGAAATTAGGGGGGATTTAGAAAGGCGTGGCAGTTCTCTGCAAATAGTAGATGTGGCCGAAGGTCACCAATTTGGGACCAGAAGCGGGTATACCTATTGGGTTAAGAAACTTTTTAGGGATCAAACTAGTTTCCATTTATCTCAATCGGCGATGGAAACACTCTCTATTGTTGCTTATAAACAACCGATTACACGGGCTGAAATTGAAGAGATTCGCGGAGTGGAAGTGAGCGGTGTATTGGAAACATTGTTAGAGAGAAGACTCATTACCGTAGCGGGAAGAAAAGAGACCGTGGGGCGTCCGTTACTTTATGGAACCACACCGGAATTTTTAAGACATTTTTATTTATGGAAAATATCGGATTTACCTTCTTTGGAAGATTTGGCTAAGGAGGCGGAAGTGGGGCTCCAGGAAAAAATTGTTCCGGAGAATAAATTACAAGAAGGGAGCGTTCAAGATGCCTGAATTAAGAAAAGATCCAATTATAGGACGCTGGGTGATTATCTCTACAGAAAGAGGAAAAAGACCCAGTGATTTTAGCGCGGAAGAAGAACCGGAAGTTGGAAAATTATGTCCTTTTTGCGCGGGAAACGAAGATAAAACACCTTCCGAAGTGCTTGCTTACGGACCCGCGGGGAGAGAAAAAAATAAACCGGGTTGGAGGGTAAGAGTTGTTCCAAACAAATTTCCGGTTTTACAGATTGAAGGAAATATAGATCGTAAGGCTGAAGGGATGTACGATAAAATGAATGGAATTGGAGCTCACGAAGTATTGATTGAAACTCCTAACCATGATCAGGAAATTCCCGACCTTCCGGAAGAAAGATTTGAGGAAGTGCTTTGGGCGTATCGAGACCGTATTATAGACCTGCGCAGAGACACGCGTTTTGAATATATTCTAATTTTTAGAAACCGTGGGTCGTCCGCCGGAGCCAGTCTCCAGCACCCTCACTCCCAATTGATTGCCACCCCTATGGTGCCGGTTCGGGTTCGGCAAGAAATTTTGGGAAGTAAACAGTACTTTGATTATAAGGAACGCTGTATTTTTTGCGATATTATTGTGCAGGAGTTAGCGAGCAATGTGCGGGTGGTCGCGGAAAATGATCACTTTATAGCGTTTGAACCTTTTGCCGCTCGCTTCCCATTTGAAACTTGGATTATGCCTAAAGTTCATGATTCTCATTTTGAGGATTTACAAAAACATGAAGCGCTTAGTTTGTCCCGTATCTTAAAGAAAGTGCTGACAAAGATTAGAGTTGTTTTAGATGATCCACCCTACAATTATGTGATTCATAATTCTCCACTTAAAGAAGCTCCCATGCCCCATTACCATTGGCATATGGAAATTATTCCTAAACTACATAAGATCGCGGGTTTTGAGTGGGGAAGTGGTTTCTATATTAATCCTACCCCGCCTGAAGAGGCGGCGCAGTTCCTGAAGGAAGCGGATTAATTCACCCCGAGTTCTCACAGAATTTTAGATGAACATATTATTTGCGGCATCGGAGGCGGAACCTTTTGCGAAGACAGGGGGGCTGGCGGATATTATTGGGAGTCTTCCTTCGGAAATTGCGACTCTTGTTAAAGAAAAACATCAAGGGAAGGTTGCCTGCGTTCTTCCTAAATATTCTGCTATAGACACTACAAAATTTCCTTTAGAAAGGTTGCCGGGGCGTTTTCTTGTTCCTGTGGGAGATTCGTTTGAAGAGGGGATTGTCTGGGTCTATAAGAAAAGCAATGGGGTCAAAAACCTTTCGATATACTTTATTGAAAATAAAAAATATTTTGATAGAAAGGGACTTTATCATGAAGGAGGTAAGGACTACCCGGATAATGCCGAGCGGTTTATCTTTTTTTCTAGAAGTATATTAGAATTTTGTAAGTTTGTTCGTTTTAAGCCTGCTATTATTCACTGCCACGATTGGCAAACAGGCTTAGTTCCTGCCATGCTCAAGCATAACTATGCTACGGATCCCTATTTTTCTCAAACTAAAACTGTATTTACTATTCACAATCTTGCCTATCAAGGATTATTTCCTAAGGATAGCTTGCCTTTAGCCCATTTGCCATGGAGTACATTTGTGACTGAAAAGTTGGAGTATTTTGGATCTGTAAGCACATTAAAAGCGGGGATTGTATATTCAGACAAAGTCACAACAGTCAGTCCAACCTATGCTAAGGAAATTTTAACTGTTCCAGAAATGGGAAAGGGAATGACGGGAGTGATTCAGGATAGGGTGAAAGATTTTTCAGGAATTTTAAATGGAATAAGTTATAACGAATGGAACCCGGAAAAAGACCCGCATCTGGCGCAGAACTATTCATTAAAATCTAAAGATTTATTAATAGAGAAGAAAAAATGCAAGGAAGATTTACAAAAAGCGATGGGGCTTCCTGTGGACGCGAATATCCCTCTGATTGGAGTTGTTTCGCGGTTAGATCGGCAGAAAGGATTTCATTATTTGGCGCCCTTACTAGAAAAAATATCATTAGATAAAATAGATTGCCAATGGGCTATTTTGGGGGTAGGGGATAACACAATAGAAAATGAGTTATCCGTTCTAGCGATTAAGTACCCAAATTTATTTAAAGTTCATTTTGATTTTAGTCCCGAGGTAGCGCATAAAATTTACGCTGGATCCGATTTTTTCTTTATGCCTTCTGAATTTGAACCCTGCGGGTTAAGCCAAATGATCGCTTTAAAATATGGCGCAGTTCCGCTAGTCTCGCCTCGCGGAGGACTTTTGGATACGATTGAAGATTGGGACGATAAAAAGTCCAAAGGAACCGGATTTATTTCCAAAGAGGTTTCTGTTTCTGGATTCACTGATCTTTTAAAACGAGCTTTAGAGGTTTTTAAACAACCTTATGTTTTAGAAAAGTTGATAAAAAATGGAATGGCTCAAGATTTTTCTTGGGGAACACGAGCCCTAAGTTATCTTAAACTTTACGAAAGTTGTTTTTCATTTAGAAAAAAGATCATAAAAAAGGGTCGCTCATGGATAGATGGAAAAATGATTTTATGGACGCTTTTACTCACCCTTCTTATCTCTCTTTTATTTATTTTAAGATCGGAGGGAACTAAGGTTTTGGATCTCAATCGTGACGCGCTTGTGTTGGAGGTTTTTTCTCGAACGGATTTAGATCCAGCGCAAGTCCCCGAATTAGAGGAAAAATTAAAAACTTTTTCTGAAGTTAAAACAGTGGTGGTCACTTCACCAGAAGAATCCTTAAATAAGTTGGAGAATGATCCCAATTTAGGGATCGATCTTAATTGGCTAAAACAGAAAAAAGAGCAATTAAAAAATTCGAACACCATTCTTCCCTGGAGTTATGATTGCCATTTAAGTGAATGGGATGAGGCTCACTTAACGGGTCTAATAAAAAAGATTGAAGAAATAAGGTTGGGGGGTAAAAGTGTGAACCCTATTTTAGAGATCCATTATGATAAGGAAAGGTGGTCGTTTGCTTTGAGTTTAAAGAATTACTTGAAATGGATTAACACGGTTCTATTTTTAAGTACTTTTCTGTTATTGACAGGCTTCGTGGGCCCCTTTATAGATTGGGTTAGAACCACTGAAAATCAGACACCACTCATGGAGTTGGGCCGGCAAGAACTTTTTAAAAAATATGGGCAGCTATTGGTTTTAGCTGTCGTGTGTGGAATGGGAGTTCACGCGATGATTGTTGTTGCCTACGCGCTTTCCTTTTCCCCAAGCGTCTGGAGTTTTCAATTTGTGGAGTTTATTCCTTTGGAAATGTTTTACGCGCTTTTATTTTTATTGAATTCCCGAAAATCTATAGGGACAGAAGTAGAGCTATGATTTTTAAAAAGCATGTTTTTGCTTTATTATTTTTTAATATGTTCTTATTCAAAACATTTGTTTTCCCAGAAGGTGTCCTAGAGCCATCCCTACAGAAACATGAAAAAAATTTGGGAGAACTACAGCAAAAAATTGAGCAGTTAAGAAAGGATCAGTCGCTCTTAAAAAAGGACGAGAATGATCTTTCGACTCAAATTAATAGTTTGGAAAGCGCGATTAGACAATCTTTAATTAAACAGAATTACTATAACCGCAAAGCGCTAAAAACTAAAGCGGAAGTAGAAGAACTAAAGCGCGCGGTGGAGAAATTTCAAGGGGAAGAGAGGACTAAAGAGATGGAGTTATTGACTTCTCTTCAAGGGTACCATATACATATTGCTTATCCTCAAAGGCTCCATGAGGATAAAATTTCAAATTATTTGTATCAAGATCGAGTGGGCTATGAATCCCAGCTTTTAAGTGAAGTTAAGGAGACAAAGAAGAATACTCTAAAAGTACAAGTTTTAAAAACCCAAGCGCAACTGGATTGGGAGAAACAACAGATGGATTGGAAAACGAGAGCCAAAGAGTCGAATCTGGAAAAAGTGGAAAAAAGGAAACTCTACAGCCAAATTCTTAAAAAGAAGAAGTTGACAGAGGGTGAGCTAAAGGAATTGGAAGTACATAAGGGGCAACTGGAGAACCTGATTGCTCAATTGCGCAGAAAAACCCCTGCTGGGATGTCTCAAGATTTAAGACGGTCTTTTATACTCTCTTTGAAAGGAGAACTCCCATGGCCAGTGAAAGGAGAGCTCTATTCTAGATTTGGCCGCCAAAAACATCCCACTCTAAATATTGTTACGATTAATAATGGAATTAGAATTAAAGCGATAGACCACGCGGATGTGAAATCTGTTGAAGACGGGAAAGTGATATTCGCTTCCGAATTTAAATCTTATGGTTTGACCATTATTATAGATCATGGAGGGGATTTTTATTCTATTTATGGTCTTTTGTCGCAGTTAGGTGTTGAAAAAGGTAAAGACATCGCGAAAGGGCAGGTGATAGGGAAAATAAATACCAGTCCAGAGCCGCAACTTTATTTTGAATTTAGAAATAGCGGTTTACCGGAGGATCCTCTGCAATGGTTACGCTAATATTTTTATTAGGAGAAAAAAATGTTAATCAATAGAAAAAATTGGAAAAGTTTTATAGCTTGCATTATTTTTGGTTCGTTTTTAACACTGGCTCTGCAAAAAGTTTCTACTTTAAGGGCTGCTTCTTCCGATATAGATAAAACCTTGCAGCAACTTCAAATTCTTACTGAAATATTTGATTATGTTCAACAAAATTATGTCATAGAAAAATCCCCTAAGGATGTGATTAGGGGGGCAGCTCATGGAATGGTTAAAACCTTGGATCCTTTTAGCCAATATTTGGAGCCAGAAGCCCATAAAGAGATGCAAAGTGAAACAGAAGGGCAGTTTGGAGGGTTGGGAATTCGTATTCAGATGCGGAATGATTGGTTGACTGTAATGACTCCAATTCCAGACACACCCGCGTATAAGGTTGGGATTTTACCGGGGGATATTATTATAAAAATTGAAGGAGACAGCACCCAGGGGATTACACTTTTGGATGCCATTCGGAAATTAAGAGGAGAACCCGGAACCCAGGTTAAATTAACCATTGTTCATGAAGGGGCAAAAGAACCTAAAGATTTTGTGATTACGCGAGAAATCATTAAAATTGAATCGGTTCGAAGCCGGATGATGGAAGATAAAATTGGTTATGTGCAAATTACGGAGTTTACCGCGAGTACGGATAAGGATATTACCAGATCCCTGCAGAAGTTATCTCAAGATGGTTTAATTGGATTAGTTTTAGATTTAAGGAATAATCCTGGAGGGCTGCTTAATTCCGCGGTGAGTGTGACGCGACAATTTCTAGGGGATAATAAAATGATCGTTTATACTCAAGGTAGAAAAAGTAATCGAGTAGAGTATAAGGCCGATTCGAAAGCACCTTATGAAAAATTGTCCATGGTTGTGTTGGTGAATGAAGGTTCCGCTTCTGGTTCAGAAATTGTGGCGGGGGCTTTGCAAGATCATCATAGAGCGCTGATTGTGGGAGCCACAACCTATGGTAAAGCTTCTGTTCAATCTGTGATTCCTTTGTCGGATGGATCGGGGTTAAGATTGACAACGGCAAAATATTTCACTCCCGCGGGGCGAGAGATTCAAAGGGATGAAAAAACAGGAAAAGGCGGGATCGTTCCGGATATTCTAATTTCTGTTCTAAGAGAAGTTGAGGTCAAGTTAAGACAACAGCAAGAAAATATTTATGGGAAGGATAGATCCCCGCAGTCTGTTATTAAAAAAGAAGAGCAGGCTAAAGATGAGGCGCTGCTCCGAGCGATAGAATTTTTAAAGGCGAACAAAATTTTGAGTCCACAGTGAAAATAGGGAGAGTTACCTTAGATAATCTCTTCAAAAAGGCGCTCGGCCTAGAGGCCTCGCTCCAGCTGCGATCTCAAGCTTGAGCGAGTGTTGAGATCGCAGAGGCTTTTTGAAGATATTATCTAAGGTAACTCTCCCTATTTTCCGTTATGTATATATTAGGGATTGAGACTTCCTGCGATGAGACATCCGCGGCGGTGCTTGTGGATGGAAAGAAAATACATTCCAATGTTATTTTATCCCAAGTTAATGATCATAAACCATTTAAGGGGGTTGTTCCGGAAATTGCTAGTCGAAAACATGTAGAGGAGATTAACTCCATAATTGAAAGAGCGATGGCTCCTCTTAAAAAAGTGGATGGGGTGGCGGTTACGGTGGGGCCGGGTCTGGTTGGGTCGCTTTTGGTGGGGAAGATGACCGCAGAGGCGCTTTCTTGGGTGTGGGATGTTCCTTTGGTTGGGGTGAATCATTTGGAAGCGCATCTATTTTCTTCGTTTTTAGACACTACTAAATGTTCTCTTCCGTTTGTGGGGTTGATTGTTTCTGGCGGGCACACCAACTTAGTCCTAGTGGAAGATTATGGTCAATATCATGTTTTAGGAGGGACTCGGGATGACTCCGCGGGAGAAGCTTTTGATAAGGTAGCGACATTGTTAGGATTAGGTTATCCGGGTGGACCTCCGATTGATTTGCTTGCGGGCAGGGGGGATTCGAAAGTAATTCCTTTTCCTAAGCCTTCGTTAGAGGGGACATGGGATTTCTCTTTTTCTGGGTTAAAGACTGCCGTGCTTTATTATTTGCGTAAAAATCCTGTGGATCCTAAAGATTTTAAAACGATCTCTAATATTTGCGCCTCCTTTCAATCTTCCGTTATAGAGGTGTTGGTTCAAAAGACAATCCGCGCGGCAGAAAAGTTTGGGATTCATAGAATTTGTGTGGGGGGAGGAGTTTCCGCCAATAGCCACTTACGAGAATTATTTAAAAAAGAATGCGATAGAAAAGGGTTAAAAGTTCATTTTCCTTCCATTTTATTGAGTACGGATAACGCGGCGATGATAGCTTTGATAGGATATCAAAAAATAAAAAAAGGTAATTTTTCTAAATTTTTAGAGGTGGATCCGTCTTTAGAAATTTCTAATTGGTCATAGATGGAATTGGATAAAGTTCTTTATTATGAAAAGTTTTATGAGGGGACAAAAGAGCCTTGGAATTATTCTTATCGCGGGGCAGAGATCTATCGCCATAAAAAAATACCTCAAGTTTTAGCCCAACGGTTCAAGAAATTTTCAAAAGTTTTAGATATTGGGTGTAGCTTGGGGCAGTTAACCCAAGGGCTTGTTGGGGTGTCCGAAGAGCTTTATGCCATGGATGTTTCTAGAAAGGCTGTGAGTGAGGCGAGAAAAAACTGCGCTCCTTCACCGATAAAATTTCTAGTAGGGTCATTTCCTGGTCTACCTTTTTTATCCCATACTTTTGATTTAGTAGTTGCCGCGGACGCGTTGCATGAATTTGTTTCTAAGGAGCGGAGGCCATTAGCGATTAAAGAAATTTTGTTTCTTCTTAAGGAAGGGGGGATTTGTCTTTTTTGCGACTATTTAAAACCTAAAGACAATCGCGCTTTTTTAGATTTAATTAAAAATTGTGGGTTTAAAATAATTGAGATAATTCCTCTCCATGACCGTCTTTGGTATAGTTTTGAATCTTGGTTTAAAATGGCGCGTCATTGGGGCTGGGCGCGAAAAATTCTTTCCTCTTTAATGATCACTCGCTTGTGGACATATCCCGCTCGATTTCTTGGGGAATCGGGCTCACGGCATGTGTTGATAGTGGCTGCAAAAGGAAATTTTTAAATCATGACTGAACTAAAAAGAGAGTTGGGGAGTTTTTCCTGTACCATGCTTGTGGCAGGGAACATGATTGGGATTGGAATTTTTATTACGGCGGGAAGAATTGCTTCCGTGTTACCGCACCCGCAACTTATTTTGATCGCATGGGTTTTAGGTGGATTGCTTTCCTTGGCTGGCGCTCTTTCTTACGCGGAGTTGGGAACACGCTTTCCTCGCGCGGGAGGGACCTACATTTATTTAAAAGAGGCTTTTGGGCCTTTGTGCGGGTTTCTCTCGGGTTTTTCTTGTAGTGTGGTCACTATTCCAGGGGCATCTGCTTTTTTGGCTATTGGGTTTACGAGGTACGCGGGGATAACAGATCCAACGGTTGCCAAATGCGTGGCAATAGCTCTAATTGTTTTATTTTCGTTAGTGAACTATTGGGGAGTGAAGTGGGGCGCGGGACTTCAAAATAGTTTTATGGTATTAAAACTTTTTCTTATATTTTTACTTATATTTTTTGGGTTTATGTCTGGGCAAGGATCTTGGGATCATTTCTTTATGGCGGGAGCACCGACTCATTCATTTTTACTCGCTCTTCCTTTGGCCATGATCCCAATTCTTTATACATATTCTGGGTGGGACGCGAGCATTTATGTGGCGGGAGAAATTAAGAACCCTTCTCGCACGATCCCTTTTTCCCTTTTTTCTGGAACTCTGATTGTGACTTTAATCTATTTAGGTTTAGCCGCTCTTTATATTTATGCTATTCCTGTGACGACTGCCGATCATCAAACTAAGATTGTAACGGCAGCTTCCAGTATCTTCTTTGGGGAAAAAATTGGGAAAGTTGTGGGATCTTTAGTTGCGCTTTCCATTCTTGGTTGTTTATCCGCCGCAATTTTAACGGGCCCTAGAGTTGTTTATGCCATGGCAAAGGATGGGCTTCTCCCTTCCAGAATGGCTCATGTGCATGAATTTTTCGCGTCCCCTTCGCACGCTATTTTATTTCAGGGCATGATCGCTTCACTTTTGGCGGTGACGGGGACATTTGATCAGCTTTTAGATTTTGCTACGGTTCCAGCCATATTTTTTCAAACCTTAACAGTGGTAGGGCTTTTTTTTATACGGTGGCGGAACCAGTCGGATCCCCAAACTCAAGTTTATTTAACTCTGGGGTATCCCCTGATTCCCGCTCTATTTGTAAGCGCCCAAGCTTGGATTATAATTTCTACAATCTTAAAATCTCCTAAAGATTCCATTTGGGGGTTAGTGATGGTTTCTTTAGGACTGCCAATCTATTTCTTTTGGAAACGGTTCAAGGCTTATCAATAAAATTATTCCATTGGTTATTCATTTACCGTTTTCCGTAGCTCAAAAATCAATCTTAAAAAAAGTACCTCTGGATTTTCTTAGAAATTTTTCTAAAGAAGTTTGGATAAAGGGATCGGCGTTGGTTGCCTTTCAAAATATGAGAATGACGGCAAAGAAAGATGGAGTAGAACTTTTGGTGCTTTCTGCCTGGAGAAGTTTTGAAGAACAGGAATGGCTTTTTCAAGATGCTGAAAAAAGGCATGGGGCAGGAAAGGGGATCCTTTGGGTGGCTCCTCCAGGGTACTCGGAGCACCATACTGGATATATCATAGATGTTGCCGATGGAACCAGACCTGAAACCGATGATGAACCTTTATTTGAAACAACGAAAGCTTATGAATGGCTTAAACAGAATGCGGATAAATTTGGGTTTAAGCTTTCGTTTATTAAAAATAATTGGCAAAACATTTCCTATGAGCCGTGGCATTGGCGGTATGTGGGGGACGAGGAGTCTAAATCTTTATTTTATCCACCTTTTTATAGAGTTTGGTTGAATATTTTGAAAGGATGTTTTTGGACATGGTATAATTAGGGTATGTTTAAAGCGTTGATTTTTGATCTCGACGGAACATTGGTGGACTCTGTGCAGGATATTGCTCATGCGCTTAACTGTACTTTGAAAGATTTAAGTTTACCTGAAAAATCGTTAGAAGAAGTGAGAGATATTGTAGGGGATGGAGTTCGAACTTTATTGGGTCGAGCCACCGGGAATACTAAGAAAGAGTTCGTTGAGAACGCGGCTCAAATTTTTCATCATCATTATAGAAAACACTGTGTGGACAATACCTTTCTTTACCCGGGAGTACGGGAGCTGCTGGATTTTTATAAAAATAAGAAATTAGCGGTTGTTAGCAATAAACCGTATGAGATGATTTTGCAGACCTTAAAACATTGCGCCATTGAAAATCATTTTAAATTAGTTTTAGGGCCAGAATCGACCACGAATAAGAAACCTCATCCAGAGCCTATTTTGAAAACATTAGAGGAGTTCAGCGTTGAGGCAAATACGACTTTAATGGTGGGAGATGGGACAACGGATATGGAGGCAGGTAAATCTGCCGGTGTTTTTACTTGCGCGGTAACCTATGGTTATAGGAAAAAAGAAGAGTTAGAGAGATATAACCCAGATTTCTTTATCGATAAAATTGAAGATTTAAAGAAAATAGTAGAGGAATAAAAGGAGTGTTTTATGGCCTTAACCAACGATCAAATTAAACGATATTCCAGACACCTCATTATGCCGGAAGTGGGAGTGGATGGACAAGAAAAGCTGATTAAATCGAAAATTCTTTTGATAGGAGCGGGCGGTTTAGGTTCCCCTTTGGGGTTATATCTTTCCGCGGCTGGGGTTGGAACTTTAGGGCTTGTAGATTTTGACACTGTAGATTTTTCTAATTTGCAAAGACAGGTGATTCATGGGACGGAAGATGTGGGGCGTCTTAAAGTAGAATCCGCGCGCGATCGTATTAACTCTATTAATCCTGAAGTTAAAGTAAATATTTATAAAGAAAGATTAACCAAAGAAAATATATTTAAGATTATCGAGGGGTACGATGTGGTCATAGATGGGACGGATAATTTTCCAACCCGTTACTTGGTAAACGATGCTTGCGTATTCAAGAAAAAACCCTTGATTTATGGAAGTATATTTCGATTTGATGGTCAGGTGACTGTTTTTAAAACTCCAGAGGGCCCTTGTTACCGGTGTCTCTATCCAGAACCTCCACCTCCGGGAATGGTGCCATCCTGCGCGGAGGGGGGAGTGCTTGGAATATTGCCTGGGATTGTGGGAGTGATGCAGGCAACGGAAGCGATTAAGATTATTATAGGAAAGGGAGAACCATTAATTGGGCGGTTAATTCTTTTTAACGCGATGGAGATGAGATTTCGAGAAGTAAAAATTCAACGAGATAAAGATTGTCCTGTGTGTGGTGAAAAACCAACCATTAAAGATTTAATAGATTACGATCTTTTCTGCGGCATTGGACGCGGGGAAGAAGCGACTCCGGAAACAGAACAGCAACTTGAAGAAGTTTCCGTTTCGGAATTGAAAAAAATTCTGGATACCAGAAAAGAGGATGTCCTGGTCCTGGATGTGCGGGAACAAGAGGAGTACGATATTGTTCATTTATCTGGGAGCAAACTTATTCCGCTGGGAACCTTGCCTTCTCGAGTGAATGAATTAGATACCGCCGATGAAATTTATGTTCACTGTAAAATGGGCGGGAGAAGCGCCAAGGCCGCTCAAATCCTAAAAGGCTTTGGATTTAAAAAAGTAAAAAATGTTAAAGGCGGCATAGACGCATGGGCCCGCGAGATTGACCGTTCCCTTCCACGATATTAATCATTCCTACATATAATAGTTTTACTTTATGGACCTTAAAATGAAAATTTTGAGGTCTATAAATAAATAAGTATAATAACGCTCACTTAATTTTTTTGTAAGTGCCGGGGTAGCTCAGTCGGTAGAGCAACGGTCTGAAAAACCGTGTGTCGACGGTTCGATTCCGCCCCCGGCCACCATTAGATTGACAGTATTATCGGAAGGTAGTAATATCATTCAGGTCTTTGTTTTAGATTTTGTGGTGCTCGTAAGAGCTTAATAAAGGAACTCCGTGTAAATCGGAGACGGTCCCGCCGCTGTAACCGGGGACAAACCTTGATAACTCACTTGTATTATTTACAAGGAAGAGTAAGGGGAGGTTGATCCGGGAGTCAGAAGACTTACCATAGAATAGAAAGTTGACTTCTTCGAGAGAAAAGGAAGTCGCTTATCAGATTTAATAGGATCAAGGAGTAGGGTGCAGTCCTTAACGATTTATTTTTTTCGTTAGGGATTTTTATTTTTACTTGAATCTACAGAATTTATATTTAGTACGGCACGCGGAAACAACATTGAATGGAAAGTATTGCGGTTCCATAGATGCTCCGTTAAGTCCCAACGGACACTCTCAAGCTAGAAAACTCTCTCACACCTTTTCCCATATCTCGCTAGAAGTTAGTTTTATTAGCGATCTAAAACGGACAGTAGAAACTTCGGACTATATCCTAAAAAATAAAAAAACTCTACTCTTTAAATGTCCTAATTTAAGAGAAATTAAATTCGGTGAGTGGGAAGGGAAAGATTTTAAAACCGTATCTCGGAAATATTCTAAAGCTTATTCTCTTTGGATGGAGAAGCCATCGCAAATAAAATTTCCTAAAGGGGAATCTTTTTCTGGGTTTTATGAGAGAATTTTTAAGTTTACTCGGATTCTTCTGCAGATAAAAAATAAAAATGTTTTGGTGGTTGCACATGGGGGTACGATTGCTGTGCTTAAAATAATTCTCTTAAAAAAGAAAAAAGACGATTTTTGGAAGTTGGCTCCTAAACTGGCGACTGTGGCCCATTTAACAAGAAAAATTGGGGAGAATAAATTTAAATGGGTACATTAATATTTGTTTTGGGAGGGGCGCAAAGCGGGAAGAGCCGGTTTGCTTTATCTCTTGCGAAAAATGGGAAAGGACGCGCCGCTTTTATTGCGACTTGTTTGCCCTCGGATATGGAGATGAATGAAAAAATTAGTCGGCACAAAAAAGAGAGGCCTAAAAACTGGGTTACGGTTGAGGCTGGGTTGACTCCTTTTCACATGACATCCCCTAAAAGTAAAATTGATTCAGTTCTTATTGACAGCTTAACTCTTTGGGTCGCGCGTTGCTTGGAGAAGGGGTGGGGTCGGGAAGAGATAGAAAAAAAAGCTAAAAAATTTCTGGTGAGTATTAAAAAAAAGTTTAACCATATCGTTATAGTTTCTGATGAGGTTGGATTAAGCATTGTTCCTGGAGTGAGAAGCGCCAGAAATTTTCGGGTTTGTTTAGGCGAGATTAATCAGCTCTTTGCCAAAAATTCAGATTGTTTTTATATGGTTTTTGCTGGGGTACCGGTTTGTGTGAAAGGAGAAAACTATGAGTAATTTAGAATTAATTCAGAAGACGATTAAGAAGATTGAACCGCTGAAGGAGGAATGGTTTACTCGGTCTAAAGCTAAATTAGATCAGTTGACTAAACCGTTGGGGAGTTTGGGGAGGTTGGAGGATTTGGCACAGAGAATTTGCGCGGTGGTTGAGAAAGATCGCGTAGAGTTTAAAAATAAAGTTGTATTTACTTTGGCGGGGGATCATGGCGTGACTAAAGAAGGGGGGAGCGCGTATCCCTCGGAGGTGACTCCGCAGATGGTGCTTAATTTTTTAAGAGGTGGGGCGGGAATTAATGTAATTTCTCGGCATGTGGGAGCGCGGGTGGTGGTGGTAGACATGGGGGTTGCGACTCCCATTCCGGCGCAGGTGGGATTAAAAGTGCGTAAAGTGAGAATGGGGACATCTAATTTTGCGGTAGGGCCTGCTATGACTCCTGCTGAAGCAGAGCAATCTATTGCTACAGGAATTCGATTGATAGAAGAAGAGATCCCTAAAGGTTTGGATTTAGTAGGAACTGGGGAGATGGGGATAGGGAATACCACTTCCGCGAGCGCGATTACCGCGGTTATGACCGGTAAAAGTGTAGAGCAGGTGACTGGGCAAGGGACAGGAATTGGAGTGGAAGCTCTGCAACGAAAAGTGAATGTTCTTAAAAAGGCGATCTCTCTAAACAACCCTAACCCAAAGGATGCTTTGGATGTGTTGGCGAAAGTTGGAGGTTTTGAAATTGGAGGATTGGTGGGGATTATTTTAGGGGCAGCTAGCCATCGTATTCCAATAGTGATCGATGGATTTATTTCTGGCGCGGCGGCGTTGATTGCTTCGGGGTTATCTTCAGAAGTTGCTTCCTATATGATCGCGGGACATCGCTCGGCAGAGCCTGGGCATGATGCTATTCTTCATCACTTGGGACTTTCGCCTCTTTTAGACTTAAGAATGAGATTGGGGGAGGGGACGGGCGCTTGTTTAGCGATGAGTTTGGTTGACGCGGCCTGTAAAATTTTGAATGAGATGGCTACTTTTGCTGAAGCGGAGGTTTCGGGGAAGGTGGATACGGTGAGTTCTTCATAGAAAAAAGGGGAAAAAGGGGACAGTCCCTGAAGGGACAGTCCCCTTTTTCGGATATATTATGATTAAATACTTTTTTTGCGCGGTTCGTTTTTTGACGATTTTTCCATTGGGGAAGTCGGTAGAATATACTGGGAAAGATTTGGCGCGGTCTATGAGTTTTTATCCTGTTGTGGGGACCTTTATTGGTGGGGTTTCTTTGGGGTGTTTTTATATGGCCTCCCAGTTTGTGGCGCCTGTTCAAGCGACTGTATTCGCATTTATATTTGGAATTATAGTTACGGGAGCGTTACATTTGGACGGGTTTGCCGATACCTGCGACGGTTTTTACGCGGGTAAAACAAAAAAAGAGATTCTGGAAATTATGAAAGATTCTCATATTGGAACGATGGCTGTTGTTGGACTTTTTTGTCTTTTAATTTTAAAGTTATCTCTTCTCTTGTCTTTGCTTTCACGGGGCGTACTAACTCAAGCTCTTCTGCTCACACCCGCTCTAGGTCGTTGGGTCATGGTGGTGGCGACATCCCTATATCCCTATGCTCGATCCCAAGAGGGAACAGCTAAACCTTTTATAGAGGAGATTTCATGGAAGGAAGTGACCGTGGCATCACTTTTTTTATTCATATTAGCTTATTTCCAAATGCGTCAATCTGGAATTCTAGTGGTGTTAAGCGTACTCATTGTGGGCATATTTATTTTACGGTGGATGTCCAAAAAAGTGGATGGAATTACGGGCGATATTTTAGGGGCTTTAAATGAAGTTTCTGAAGTGGCTTGTTTAATTTTAATGCATTGGATTATTCCCATTCCTAAGGAGGTTTGGACCATTTAATGGAAACGGTGCATGGTGGGAATCTTCAGATTTTGGCTCCTCATTATGGTTATAATCTGAATGAGACAATTGATTTTAGCGCGAATCTAAATCCTTTTGGTCCGCCATATTTAGCTTTGGATTTGTTGAGTCACGCGGTTAAAGAGATATCCCATTACCCTGATCCGGAATATAGAAAATTAAAATCTAGTTTGAGCGCGTGGGAAAAGGTTCGGGAAGGGGAGATTACTGTGGCGAATGGGGTGAGTGAACTGATCTCTTGGATTCCACGGTTGAAGCAAAATATAAAAACGCTGATTCTGGCGCCAACATTTACGGAATATGAAAAGTCTATAAATTCTGCTTTTGGTTTGGTCCATTTGAAATTTGCTCTGGAAGAGGATTTATTTCAACACTCTTTTGAAATTGAGGAGTGGGGTGACTGGGATTTTAATCTAGTTTTTATCTCTAATCCTAACAATCCAACAGGAAATCTCTATGATAGAAAGAAATTGGAAAAGTGGATTGAATTTTATTTAAAGAGATCTCCTGAAACTCTATTTGTTTGTGATGAATCTTTTCTCCCTTTTGTAAATGGAGGAAGAAATTGTTCTCTAAATTCATTTGCGGTTAAGAGACCTGGGGTTATCGTATTACATTCTTTAACTAAATTATTCTCGGTACCAGGTTTAAGATTGGGAACCGCGGTTGCTCACCAAAAAACCATTCAAAAAATTGAATCTCTTTTGCCTACTTGGAGGGTGAATAGTTTAGCTCAAAAATTTGGGGAGTCCCTATTGGAATACGCGGATTTTGTTGAAGATTCCATTCAAAATATAGATTTAAATAGAAATGAATTAGTTCAAAAGATTATGGATCTGCGTGGAGTTAAAGTATTCCCAGCTTTTGCCAATTTTATCCTTATAAGACTACCTCAAAATATAAGCGCGAAATTACTAACAGAGTTTTTGGCTAAAAAAGGTCTATTTATACGGCTGTGTAATGATTTTAAAGGGTTAGAAAAAGATCGTTTTATTCGTTTGGCTGTACGAAAAAAAGAGGAGAATGAAATTTTAATTGAAGGATTTAAGGAGTACTTAAGTTATGCCGGCTAAAACTTTAATGATACAGGGGACCGCGTCGCATGTGGGAAAGAGTACGGTTGTAGCGGCGCTTTGCCGCTATTTTAAGAACAAGGGATTAAGAGTGGCGCCCTTTAAAGCTCAAAATATGTCGAATAATTCTTTTGCTCTTGCTTCGGGCGGGGAAATAGGGCGGGCGCAAGCCGCGCAGGCGAAAGCTTGCGGGATTGAACCTTCTGTACATATGAATCCAGTTTTATTAAAACCTTCTACGGACCAAAAATCTCAAGTGGTCGTTTTGGGGAAGGTAGAGGGAAACTTGGATGCGACCGATTATCATAGCTATAAAAAAAAGCTCTTTCCTATTGTATTGGATTCCCTACATCACTTAATGAATCAATATGATTTGGTGTTGATTGAAGGAGCGGGCAGCGCCGCGGAAATTAATTTAAAAGAAGGGGATATTGTAAATATGGCGATTGCTAAATCTATTGCTTCTCCGGTTCTGCTAACGGGGGATATAGATAAAGGAGGAATTTTCGCGCAGCTTATTGGCACCTACGAACTTTTAGACAAAGAAGAGAAAGATTTGGTTAAAGGGTTTTTAATCAATAAATTTCGTGGGGATAAAAAGATTTTGGAACCGGGACTGCGAATCATAGAAGAACGAACTTCTAAAAAAGTATTGGGAGTTCTCCCTTATTTAACGGGGGGGTTGCCGGAAGAAGAGGATTCTGTGGCGCTTGAAGAATTAGGGACAGTCCCTAAAGGGACAGTCCCTAATTCTTCTGAATTGCTGATACATGTTGTGAGGTTTCCAAGAATTTCTAATTTTACAGATTTTGAACCTTTAGCTTCAGAACAGGGAGTTCGTGTTGTATATAAGGAAAGGCCCAATAGATGGGAAGTTCCCGACTTGCTGATTCTTCCTGGAACAAAGAGCACATTTTCTGATCTAGAGTTTTTGAAAAATTCTGGATTCGTTGAGGAGATTAAACGGTATATGAAAATTGGGGTCCCTATTCTTGGAATTTGTGGAGGGTACCAAATGTTGGGAGAGAAATTGTTGGATCCTCATCAAGTGGAATCGGATTTAAGAGAAAGGGATGGGCTTGGATTAATTCCTTCAACGACTGTTTTTGAAAAAAATAAAAGGGTGGCGCAAGTGAAGGGGGTTCATTTAGAAAGTTCGTTAAGCTTTGAAGGTTATGAGATTCACATGGGGTGCACTCAAGGTCGAACCGGATCTAAACCTTTATTTAAGATATCGGAAAGGTATGGGATGCCCATAGAAGATTTTGATGGAATTTCCTTTGAAGATAACAATGGCTCTTCCTCAACTATTTGGGGGACTTATATCCATGGTTTGTTTAATAGCAACTCATTTAGAAAATATTTTATTAATAGTTTAAGGATTAAGTCTGGATTAGAACCCATTTCCAATGAAAATAGAGCGCGTTCTGTTCCGGATCCAATGGATTTTCTCGCGAACATGATGAAAGAAAATATTGATATGAGTTATTTAGAGAAAATAGTAGGAATTTAAGCGATGGTTTCTTTACTCCCAGTCCTATCCGCCGCTTATTTTTTAGATCTTTTAATTGGAGACCCGCAAGTATGGTTTCATCCCATTCGTTTCTTGGGTAAAACGATAGAATGGGGAGAAAGATGTTTTAGATTTCTCATTAAATCTGAATTATTCGGTGGTCTTTTATTTGCAATTGTAATCCCCAGCGCTGTTTTCTTTTCTTCTTATTTTGTGATTCATAAATTGAGTTCTATTTCAGCGGTTCTTTCGGCTGCTTTTGAAATTGTTTTGGTTTATGCTTCCCTATCGACTAAAGATTTGGCTGTAGAGAGTCGTTGGGTTAGGAATGCTTTACTTAAAGGGGAACTTAAGGTCGCGAAGGAAAAACTCTCATGGATTGTTGGAAGAGAGACTAAAAATTTAAATGAGAAAGGGATGATTAGGGCGGTCGTAGAAACCATTGCGGAAAGTACAGTAGATGGGATTATTGCGCCTCTCTTTTACGCGTTCCTTGGAGGGGCGCCATTGGCGATGACCTATAAAGCAATTAATCCGCTAGATTCCAGGATTTGCCATCGCAATGAGAGATATATTCAGTTTGGGAAAAGCGCGGCCGCCATTGACCGTTGGGTGAACTGGATTCCAGCGCGATTGGCTGGAATCTTTATTCCACTCGCGGCGCTTTTATCTGGAAACTCTTTTAAAAAATCTTTGAAGTTTGCTTGGAGAGATGGATTAAAATCAAAAGTACCTAACGCCGGTATTCCAGAAGGAGCGCTTGCTGGAGCTTTGGGGGTACAGTTAGGAGGAGTAAATTTTTATGATGGGGTCGCCATAGAGACGGATCTTTTAGGGGATCCCATTCATCCTTTATCGTTAGATAAGATAGATAGATCGATCCAAATTCTTTATGTGACTTCGATGCTATTCTTTTCTGTAGGAATAGGGATTAGGTTGATATTAATCTAATGAATATCCCACGAATTGTGATAGCAGGGACACAAAGCGGAGTCGGAAAAACTTCTGTCGCGCTCGCGCTTATGGCAGCTTATAGAAAAAGAGGGTTAAGAGTTCAACCTTTTAAAGTTGGGCCGGACTATATTGATCCAAGTTATCATCGGGTAGCCACTGGATTACCTTCCCATAATTTAGATTCCTGGTTACTTTCTAAAGAGACTGTTCAGGAACTTTTTATTGAGAAGGGAAATAATTGTGATATCGCTATTATTGAAGGCGTGATGGGGCTTTTTGATGGGTTGGGAACGAAGGAAGAGACGGCGTCCACTCAAGAGATTGCCAAACTTTTACAAGCGCCCATTCTATTAGTGATTGACGCAAAGGGGATGTCCCGTTCTGGCGCTGCGATGGTTTTAGGTTATGCCAAATTTGATCCATCACTAAAGATCGCTGGAGTTATTCTAAATAGAGTGAGCAGCCAAAACCACTATCAAATTTTAAAGGAGTCCATTGAACACTATACGGGAATTCCTGTTCTAGGTGGACTTTATAAAAATGAAAATCTTAAAATTCCTGAAAGGCATTTAGGGCTAATGACTGCGGAAGAAAATCCGGAGCTTCAGAAATGTTTAGATCTTTTAACAGAATTAACTGTAGGAGATGCTTCTACTGAAAGACCTGGTTTTGATCTAGATAGGATTATAAAAATAGCTCAAGAAAATTCGTTAATACTTCCTGTGGAGAAAAGGGGACAGTCCCTAAAGGGACAGTCCCCTTTTCTTCGAATTGGGGTTGCGCGGGATATGGCTTTCAGTTTTTATTATCAGGCAAATTTGGATCTTTTGGAAGAGTTGGGGGCTGAACTTATTTTTTTTAGCCCACTAAAAGATAAAAATTTGCCTGAGGATTGTTCGGCGCTCTATTTTGGAGGGGGGTTCCCGGAAATTTACGCTGGAGATTTAGGAGACAATTTATCCTTTATCGGTTCCATTAAAAACGCGATTCAATCTGCCCTTCCTATATATGCGGAATGTGGGGGGCTGATCTATTTGTCTGAATCCATTCAAACGATGGATGGTAGAAGTTTTCCTATGATAGGAGCAATTCCGGGGAATATAGTGATGACTGGGAAATTACAGAATTTTGGTTATAAAGAGGGGAAATTATTGAAAGATACTCTCTTGGGTACCAAGGGTGATTCTATACGAGGGCATGAATTCCACTATTCTGTAAATGGGGACAGCGCCCTATTTGCCCGAACAAATAGGGCGCTGTCCCCATTTACAGCGTATGAACTTCAGGGTAGAAGAACTACTCATACTCAATGGGAAGGTTTTAGTCATGGTTCCATATTGGCTTCATATCTCCATCTCCATTTTTATACTGATCCTAGTTGGGCAGAACGATTTGTTGAGTCGGGAAGGGAGTATCTTAAAAAAAAGGAGGTTTCGTTAAAAATTTAGCATGAACTTAAAACAATTCACAATGGTTAGTTTATTTATTATTGGTTTGTTGTTCCCAGTACAAAATATTAGAGCAGTATCGGACGAGGAGTTTGGATCTTTGAAAAAAAAGGTGGCAGAGCTGGAAAGAGTTACATTTCCGCCCGAAAAATCAGAACAGATAAAAAAAGTCGCGGAGTATGTGTGTCCTTTAGGACACACCACCTCTTCGCCGCCGGAACGCTTTATCTGTCCCCAAGACAATCTGAAGGTTAAAGAACGCATGACTTTGATTAAGGTGAAGTTGGATCGAAGAGAAGAAATAGGGGAAAAAATTAGCGGAATGTTGGAAGAAGAGTTTCAGAAACGAGTGAATGTAGCTATTGCTGGAACTGGAATTGTTCAACATATAGCAAGTAGTTTGGAATCTACTACAAAGAAACAAACTTTTGGACAAGGATCGATTGATCTTTATCTCTTGAGCCGGCCAATGAATAATATGCTCTTCTTTACGAACATTGAATCTCAAGGAGGGCAAGGGCCAGACTCTTCGATTGCCAATCAATCTATTTTAAATAATGATACCACTTCTCTTCCAGCAGTCACTCAAACAGATCAAGCGCGTCTAAGGGAAGCGTGGATACAAAAATCTTTCTCCAGCCAAAAATTTCAATTTATAATTGGTAAAATAGACCTCACTAATTATTTTGATCGTAACCGAGTGGCAAACGATGAAAATAGCCAATTTATTACAGGTTCTTTGGTTAATAATCCACTTATAGGAAACCCTTCCAATGGACCAGGAATTATATTTCTTTATGATACGCGTCGAGGATCGTCCATGGGTATTGGATTGCAAAGCGCGGATTCTAGTGGAGTAAATGTGACAGAAGAACCATTCTCCATAGCAGAATTTTCTTTAAGGTTTCGTGTTCTGGAAGGGCAGTTGGGAAATATTCATTTATGGGGCGCGAGAAATGGAAGAACTGTGGGTGAAAACCGTGATGATTATTCCGCGGGCGTTAGTCTGGATCAAGAGCTGGGATCAAAGTTAATTATTTTTGGTAGAGCGGGTCGCGCGGTTCGAAAAAACCCTGTGAGAGATCCTCATGCATGGAGTGTCGGTCTTCAGATTCGAAACTTTATAACAGAACGAAGAAGAGATAAATTAGGATTAGCCTATAGTCACTTTTTAACTCCCATTGGAACTGGGTTAAGTGGAGAAGCGGAAAATACGAGTGAACTTTATTACTCTATTTTCTTAAGTGATCATTTAACATTGTCACCGATTGGGCAAGTTATGTTTCATTCAGCAGGTTCATCGTTGGGAAGCCCTCAAAGCAATCTATTCATTTTGGGGTTAAGAACCCAAGTAACATTTTAGTCATCATCACTAAGGAGGAACAAATGAGAAAAATAAGACTCATCATCGCAGGTTGTCTATTAATGGGCGCCAGCTCGATTCGAGCTGAAATGCAGCCATCTCAAGAAGCAAGTCAGCGTCTGTTTGTGGCAAATCGGGATTCGAACTATGTGTCTGTGATTGATTTAAAGACGATGCAATTGTCTAAAAAAATTGGCCTAGAACCTTTGAGTTCTGCTCACATGACCATGGCTTGGACAGATAATAATGGCCGTCAAAAACTTCTCGTGAGTTTAACAGGAAGAAATGAAGTTGCCATTGTAGATGTGGAGAAAGGAATTATTGAGGCGA
>OBEQ012933499.1_pt1 | contig 28722 bp, 26 predicted proteins | sample 1670901 | NCBI WGS metagenome assembly OBEQ01 (sample SAMEA104232315, study PRJEB22302) | groundwater metagenome | biome: forest; feature: aquifer; material: groundwater | place: USA | collected 2011-08-07 | depth 5.4 m
AACCATTGGTGGGGCATTTGGCGGACGCGTTTAAAAAAGCCGTACGCCGGAGAACCCATCCCGCTCTTGGTAAGGCGGGTTTATTTTTAAGCGGCGGTTTCGATTCAAGGACTATTCTTTTTGCCGCCGAGGACCCATCACGCATCGAGACAATAACCTTCTATGACGAGCCCAACGACGAGTTGAAAACAGCCCGCCGGCTTGCCAAATGTGCCGGCGCAAAGCACCATGCCTTGAAACGAAAGTTTGAATATTATGGCGAGCAGGCCGAGGAGGTTGTTAGGATTTCGGGGGGAATTTGGTCAATCATGGATGCGCATCATTACGGCTTCCGGAAAGAAGTCGACGCGTTAGGCATGGATACGGTCCTAACGGGCTGTTACGCAGATTATATGTTAAAGGGATTGGCATTTAACCGCCGCCGAAAGACTTTATTTGGGCGAGAGTTGCCGCTGTATTCGTTTTCAGACTTTGATTTTTCTTTTTATATGCCTCATGTGGCATTAAGCCGCACCTGGCAGAAACGTGTCCTAGAACGCCTCGAAGAAAGGTTCCCTTATGAGATTCGAAGCCGGTACCAAGCCAATCTTCTTCGTGTTGAGGATTTAAGATTACGGCCCCTATCCCGAGAAGCGGACGTGAGCGGGCGGCTGACGCTTTGGCGCGCATTTGGGTGGGATCACCTCCTTTCCGATAAAGATATTCTCGATGTTTACGGAAGAATCGCGCCCGAACTAAAACTCAACGGCGTTCTTTTTGGCCGCGCCGTTGGAAGCGTCACCGGAAAATCTGCGAGAAAAATAGCGGACAATAATTATGGGGCGCCTGTAGACGCCTCGGAATTTCAAAGAGCCGTTTATTATGTGTTTCGGGTGCTGAAATACAAATACCATAAAATGACAATGCGGATTTTAGGGTATAAAGAATCTCCGATGGCAACATCAGGTTCCTGGCCAAACTGGTCTTATTTTATATCGCACAGTCAGTCCATTTCCCGGCTTTGGTCGAATCCTTCTCAAAGAGAAATCGATGTGTTCACAGACCTTCTCGGATACAATCCATGGTCTATCAGCATTGAGAGTTGGAGCGCAAAGGACGCGTTGTTTTTCATGCGATTGCTGACCGCGCGCATCTGGTTAAAAAATATTGCGCTTTTAGGCTGAAAAATAAAAAATATATGACCTATAGCCACTTCTACCCTTGGCAGGTGATTACAAAAAAAACCGCGTACAACTCTCCCATAAATTAAAACTTGAGTTTGATTCCGGATTTCTGGAAAAAGATTTAAAAAGTATCCTGACGCATTACCAGCCGAAACGGCAATACGATGTTTATCATGATGGCGGCTGGATGGCCATTGGGCTGATCGCTCTCAATGGTGATCCATTGGAAGACCGCGGACTTCCCGGGATTTATCGTAAAACGCCCGTTCTCCAATACGCGCCTTATATTGAAAGCATTTTAGATTCGTTTCCCTGCGAAAAAATGCGCGTTCGGTTGATGCAATTGATGCCGCGCAGTCACATTTATTGGCATTTCGATGCCGATGAACGGCTGGATGGAAACAGAATAAGGCTGCACATTCCGATTGTTACCCATCCGGCGGTGCAGTTTCAGTTATCACATGAGGACTGCTATTGGCGGCCGGGAGAACTGTGGGCGGGCGATTTTTCTTTTCCGCATCGACTGTACAATGCGTGGCCTAAGCCTAGAGTTCACTTGGTCATGGATGTTTTTGTAAACCCATTCCTTTTAGATTTGTTCGATGATAATACGTCACAGAAAATTCAACTTCGAAGGCAGACACGAGAAAAATGCCAGTGGTGGTGGAGGCAGTGGTTTAGATATTACAGTTTTAAGTTGGACCCAAATGCCTCGATCGGCCGGGGCTTACGAAAGATAAAGAAATATTTCACTTATGATAAGCGGATGATTGAATAGAATGCGTATCCTTGCATTGGTTACAGACGCCTTCGGAGGGTTGGGCGGGATTGCGCAGTACAACCGAGATCTCCTAGTTGCCTTGGCTTCCATGGACAGCATCGAAGAAGTTGTCGTTGTGCCGCGTGTTATTGCTGCGTCACGAGTACTCACGCCGTCGAAAATTCGCCAAAAGTTCGCGGCTAAAAACCGGTTTTTGTATGTTTTTCAAGTCTTCCATTGCCTTTTAACCAACGGCCCTTTTGACGCGGTTTTTTGCGGGCACTTGCATTTACTGCCGCTTGCTTGGCTTGCGGCCAAGTTTTTAAGAAAACCGTTTTGGCTGCAGCTATATGGGATTGAATCATGGAACAAACCAAAGTTCATGAGAGGCTCCCATGTTTCGGATGCGGTTTTAGTGATTGCGATCAGCCGTTATACCCGGAACCGGTTCTTGAGCTGGTCGGACATTGAACCCGAGAAGGTGAAGGTGTTGCCCAACGCGGTGAGCGATCGATTTGGGCCGGGTCCAAAGTCATTGGAATTGCAGGAACGTTACGGGACAGGAAATAAAAAAGTTTTGCTTACGGTGGGGCGCCTGGAAAAAGACGAACAATACAAAGGCCAAGATCGGATCATCCGCGCATTGTCGCGTCTTACCGAACACTATCCGAACCTAGTTTATATGATTGTGGGCGAGGGAAATGACCGGCCCCGTCTTGAGGCGTTGGTACGTGACCAGGGCGTGGGTTCATCCGTGATTTTTACCGGCGCCATCCCTGATGAAGAGTTGCCGGAACTTTATCGCCTTGCCGATGCTTTTGTGATGCCGAGCACGTACGAAGGATTTGGTTTTGTTTTCCTGGAGGCGGCCGCATCCGGGTTGCCGGTGTTGGGGGGAAACAGGGACGGCAGCGTCGATGCGCTGCTTGATGGTCGCATCGGAATTTTAGTCGATCCCGAAGATCCACAGGATCTTTTCAACGGCCTCGTGAAGTTGATCGAGGGTGCGCACGAGGACAAGACGAAGGAAATCAAGGTTTTCTCCCATGCGAATTTTGAGCGCCATGCACGCCGATTGATGGTGCACTTATCATGAGCTGGGTCGATCTGCGTCTCAAGGCACAAAAAAGGCTGCGGATTGACAACGCATGCGGGCACACTTATTATGCGGGCGCCCTTTCCGATAAATCTCATGTGATCGATCTTGGCGCCAATATAGGCTTATTTTCGGAGAGTCTTATGAGAAGATTTGGCTGCCATTGCTACGCTGTAGAGGCGTCTCCGGACCTTTGCGAAGCCATTCATGCGAATGCATTGATCAGGAAATTCAACTATGCCATTAATGATAACGACCTGCCTGTCTATTTCACGCGGGCGGATGCCGGCGGCGAAGCCGGCAATATCATGGACAGAGAAGTAACGCCGCGTATTTCTCTCCAACCAAAAATCTGTATTCAAGGTAGAAAACTCGAGTCCTTTCTCAAGGAACTGGGTGTCCCGGTTATCGATTTGATAAAGATAGATATCGAGGGAGCCGAAATCGCCGCGTTGGATGCCGCCACGGATGATACCCTCCGGAAAATCAAGCAAATTACAGTTGAATTCCATGACTTCATACCGGAACTTAAAATCAGTTCGGGGGTTCATCGAATTATAAGGCGCTTAGAATCACTGGGCTTCTTTTATTTCAACTTCGCACCCCCGTATCACAGGGACTGCCTTTTTTTAAACACGGGGGTATTAAAAATACCGGTTCACACGTCCTTATTCCTGCGATCGCTTGGATTTTATTTTAGGCTTCATTATGGCAAGAACACTTAAAATTGCGATGACGGCGGATCCGGAGCTCCCCATTCCTCCCAAATGTTATGGCGGTATTGAGCGGGTATTGGACATGCTGATCCAGGGACTTGTAAAAAGGGGTCATGCGGTCACGCTTTTTGCGAACAGCCAGTCTCAAGTTCCGTGCGAGTTTGTGCCTTATCCGGGTAAAAGCAGCATGTCTAGGCAAGATACTTTTAAAAATATGAGAACGGTGGCACAAAAAGTTTCGAATGGCGGGTATGATCTCGTTAATTCTCATGGACGGCTGGCTTATCTTTTGCCTTTGCTTTTTAGAAAAATCCCAAAAATCATGACTTATCACAGAAAGATCAGCGCGCGGTCCGTGATTCTTGGAAATTGGCTTTCGCGGGGCTCTCTGCACTTTACGGGCGTTTCCAAGCATTTGATACACCCTGTTGAGAAATACGCGAAGTGGCATGTGACTTATGACGGTGCCTTCATGGAAAAGTACGTGTTTTCTGGTCATGTAGAGAAAGACGCCCCTCTTGTTTTCCTGGGACGGATAGAATATATAAAAGGCACTCACTTGGCCATTGAAGTGGCAAAGAAAAGCGGCCGACGCCTTGTGATCGCCGGCAACGTCGAGGCTGAGCATAAACACTATTTCGACGAGAAGATAGCGCCTTGCCTCGATGGCATCAACGTCCAATATCTTGGTCCCGTCAATGACATACAAAAAAACGAATTATTGGGGCAGGCCAAGGCTTTTCTGATGCCGATTTTATGGGACGAGCCTTTTGGGATCGTGATGGCGGAGGCCTTGGCTTGTGGAACGCCGGTGATTGGGTTGAAAAGAGGTTCGGTGCCGGAAGTGGTCCAAGACGGCCAAACGGGCTTTGTCTGCGATTCAGTGGCGGAGATGGCCGCAGCGGTTAATAAAGTGGAACGCATCGACCGGAAGGTATGCCGCAAAATCGTGGAAGAACGGTTTAGCGACGAAGCGGTTATCAATCAATATGAGGCCGTATATAAAGAAGTTGTTGGCGGTAAGGGAATATGACAAAATAATGACTATGACTTCTAACATGCCAACGTGTTTGGTCACTGGCGGCGCGGGGTTTATTGGCAGTCATTTGGCAGAACGTCTGTTGGCCGGCGGACATCAAGTAACCATTCTCGACAACTTTTTTACGGGAAGAGAATCGAACATCGCTTCCTTCAAAAATGACCAAAATCTGCGGGTTTGTTCCTTGGATATTTTGAATGATGAGGGCATTCGTAAATGTTTCGATGGGATAGACTGGGTTTTTCATCTAGCGGGTCTTGCCGATATCATACCCTCCATAAAAAATCCTCTCGACTATCATAAAGCCAATGTGGACGGCACCGTCCACGTGCTTGAGGCGGCAAGGGCCGCCGGCGTGAAACGGTTTTTATACGCTGCGTCTTCCACCTGTTATGGCATTCCGGACTGCGTTCCGACTTCTGAAAAAGCGGCGATTCGCCCGATGTTTCCTTACGCATTTACGAAGACTATCGGAGAGCAATATGCGCTTCACTGGCACCGGGTTTACAAACTGCCTTGTATTTCACTCCGCCTTTTCAATGTTTATGGTCCCCGGTCCCGCACGTCGGGCGCTTACGGAGCCGTTTTTGGCGTGTTTTTGGCGCAGAAGCTGGCCGGAAAACCGTTCACGGTGGTTGGCGATGGAAATCAGACGCGGGATTTTACCTTCGTGAGCGATGTGGCGGATGCTTTTGTGGCGGCCGCCGAATCCGATAGCGCAGGCGAAATATTTAATGTCGGGTCAGGCAATACCTACAGCATCAATCGCTTGGTGAGTTTATTGGGCGGTCCGGTGGAATCTATTCCCAAGAGACCGGGGGAGCCGGACTGTACTTTCGCCGACACCTCAAAGATCCGCAGACAAATGGGATGGAAGCCAAAAGTGTCTTTCGAAGAGGGAGTCCAAAGGATGCTAAGGAATATTGAGTGCTGGCGGGATGCACCTTTATGGGACAAAGACAAGATAGCGATGGCCACCAAGGAGTGGTTTGTTTACCTAGGACAAAACAATGAACCCTGAAAAAATAAAAACCGTTGAAGAACTCTCGAAAATTCTTTCACGCCATCGTGACGAGGGCAAAAAAATTGTTCTGTGTCACGGCGTTTTTGATCTTTTGCATGTGGGGCATATTCGGTATTTTAATCAAGCCAAGAAGTTCGGCGATATTTTGGTGGTGACTCTTACGCCCGACCCCTACGTGAACAAGGGTCCGGAAAGGCCGGCTTTTACCGAGAGTTTGCGTGCGGAAGCCGTCGCTTCTCTGGCGTGTGTGGATTATGCGGCAATCAACGAGTGGCCAACGGCCGTAGAAGCTATAAAAGTCCTTAAGCCGCATTTTTATGCCAAGGGATCCGAATACAAAAGCGCCGAGAAAGACCACACGAAAGGGATCCTTTTGGAGGAGAAAGCCATTCATTCGGTTGGGGGGGAGCTCGTTTTTACCGATGACATCACTTATAGCGCATCCCATCTTATCAAACGGCATCTCCCCGTATTCACGAAGGAAATAAGCGAATATTTGGTTGGTTTTTCACAAAGATACCGTCCGGAAGAAGTGCTCGTCGCTCTTGAGCGATCCGAGTCGCTCAAGGTGTTGGTCGTGGGGGAGACCATTATTGATGAGTATCATTATTGCAATGCCATCGGAAAATCTTCCAAAGAGCCCATGCTGGCCATGCAGCGTCTTTCCGAGGAAAAATTTCTCGGAGGCATTTTGGCCGTCGGCAACCATGTCGCCGATTTCAGCCATCACGTGGGTCTCGTCTCTTTCTTGGGGGACAGGGACTCCTATGAAGAATTTATCCATGAAGGGCTGAACAGCAACATTAAAAAATTTTTCTTAAAACGCACCCATTCTCCGACAATCGTAAAGAAACGTTTTATTGAAAACTATTTTTTTACAAAGATGATGGAAGTTTATGACATGAATGATTCAGCCTTGACGGGCGAAGATAATGAGAAGCTTTGCCGGACTCTTGAGAAAACATTGCCGCAATACGATGTGGTTATCGTAGTGGATTTCGGCCACGGGATGCTGAGCTCCAAGGCCATACAACTCCTGTGTGATAAATCCCGTTTTTTAGCCGTTAACGCCCAATCCAACGCGGGTAACCTTGGGTATCACACCATTTCAAGATATCCCCGGGCGGACTATATCTGCATGGCGGAGGGGGAAGCCCGGCTGGAGGTCAGGGACCGTCATGGAGACCTGCGGAAGATCGTATCGGATATTTCCCGTAAATTAAATTGTGAAAAAATCGTGGTGACTCAAGGAAAATTCGGCTGTCTGTGCTATAGCCGGAAGGAAGGTTTTTTTGAAGTTCCGCCGCTGACCGGCACAGGCCAGGTGGTGGACAGAATGGGTGCAGGCGACGCCTTTTTATCTTTGACGGCGTTATGTGTTGCCCAAAAAGCCCCGATGGAAATCGTCGGATTCGTTGGCAATGCGGTAGGGGCGGAAGCCGTCGCTACGGTGGGGCACCGCCGCTCGATTCAACGAGCGGCGCTCTTTAAGCATATTGAATCACTGATGAAATAAGGAACCGTTATGAAAAAACAAACGATCTCACTCTATTTGCGTGATTTGGCGAAGCATCTGTCCGCCACGAAGGTAACGTCTAAAAAAAACGCCCTTTCTTTGGAAAGCGGAATTAAAAAAGCCGTAGACAGGCTCGTTTCACTGAGAAAAAATTCCACCAAGGTCATGCTGATAGGCAATGGCGGAAGTGCGGCGATCGCAAGCCACCAGGCGATGGATTTGTGGCGGTCGGGCGGGATCCGTTCAATGGCTTTTAACGATGCCGTCGGGCTGACCTGTTTAGGAAATGATTTTGGCTACGAATACGTATTTTCGAAAGGGATACAAATGTTTGCCGACAAAGGAGATCTTTTGCTCGCGGTCAGCAGTTCGGGCCGGTCAAAAAATATTTTGAATGCCGTCTCGGAGGCGCGCCAAAGAAAATGTGCGGTTATCACGTTCTCGGGTTTTGGAGCGGACAATCCTCTGCGAGCTTCCGGGGATTTGAACTTTTATGTCGGGTCTCAAAGCTATGGTTTTGAGGAGGTGGCTCATTTGGCGCTGATCCACGCGATATCCGACTTTGTCGGCATGCAAACAAAAGCGAGATTGTGATTTAATGCCGGACCCAATCCGGACAGTCCTGGTCACCGGCGGCGCGGGATACGTCGGTGCCGTCCTCGTGCCCAAATTGCTGGCCGGGGGTTATCGAGTCAAAGTGTTGGACCTGTATATTTTTGGCAGCCACGTTTTGAAGGGTGTCAAGCGGCACTCACACTTGGAGCAGATAAAAGGAGATATTCGCGATACCGGGTTGCTCGCCGAGAGCCTGGGGGGTTGTGACGCAGTGATTCATCTTGCCTGCATTTCAAATGATCCGAGTTTTGAACTGGATCCTGCGCTGGGGCGTTCGATTAATTATGATGCGTTTCTTCCGCTTGTCCGGCTTTCGAAGAAATGCGGCGTTCGTCGGTTTATCTACGCCTCATCCTCGAGTGTTTACGGCGTGAAGCGTGAACCAAATGTAACGGAAGACTTACCGCTTGAGCCTCTCACGGATTATTCCAAGTATAAGGCGCTTTGTGAAAAAGTTCTTTTTGAGAATCGTGAGCCCGGGTTTGTGGCGCTGGTACTCCGGCCTGCGACGGTTTGCGGGTACTCTCCGCGTCTGCGCCTTGATTTGACGGTTAATATTTTGACAAGCCAAGCGATTCAGCACCGGAAAATCACCGTGTTCGGCGGAGAACAGATGCGGCCGAATATTCATATTGAAGACATGGCCGGGCTTTACGTGAAGTCCCTCGAATGGCCGGCTGAGAGGATAGACGGAAAAATCTACAACGCCGGTTATGAGAACCTTCGCGTGAAGGAAATTGCCGAGAGGGTACGGCAAATGGCGGGTGAGGATGTAAAAATTTTCACTGAACCTGCCAAGGACAACCGTTCGTACCACATTTCCTCAGAAAAGATCAAACGAGAACTTGATTTTGTCCCCAAGCACACGGTGGAAGAAGCCGTGAAGGATCTTGTTGAAGCCTTTCGCGATGGTAAGGTCCCGGATGCCATGAAAGATATTCGCTATTCCAACATCCGTACGATGCAGCAGTTGCAGTTAAAATAAAGCCGATGGGATGAATTCGTTGCAACGCAACATGAGTGAGACCATTAAAAGAGTACAAGCGACGGAGTCCGATAAAAAAGCACTGGCCAAGATCCGTATAAACCCCCGCGATATTGAAAACGATTTTTTTGACTACTCGACAGTTGTTGTTAAGAAACCTTGGGGATATGAATACCTGATTTTTCAGAATGAGTGTGTGGCGGTCTGGATTCTGCATATGAAGTCGGATTCACAAACGTCCATGCATTGTCATCCGAGCAAAAAAACTTCTTTGGTTGTTCTTGAAGGTGAAGCAGAATGCTTGACTCTAAATAAACAAATGAAAAGACCTGCCGGGACGGGGCTTATGGTGGGAGAAGGGACTTTCCATCAGACAAAAGTGACATCGAAGAACGGCGCTTTTGTGATGGAGGTAGAAAGTCCTGTGAATAAAAAAGAGCTTATCCGGTTAAAGGATGTCTACGGTCGAGCTGGAAAAGGTTACGAGACTGTAGACAAACAGGCCTTTTTACAGAACTACAACTACCTTACTCTTAACGAACCCGATGTGTATTACAACGTCACCAAACGGTTTGGTCAATGCACCTTGGCTTTAAAAAAAATTAAGACAAGCGGCGAATTGAATGAGTTATTAAGGCTTAGCGGAGACAATGTGATCAGTATTTTAAGAGGCTGTCTGATGAATTCAAATGGAAATGCAGTCGCGGGAGTTGGGGATACCCTGACCGTCAAGGACCTAAAAATAACCAAGAACTTAAAAATCAAACGTGAACTTGAGATCTTGGTTGTAAAAAGACACGACACCGTCATCAAGGTTTCCGACTATGTCATCTCGTTTTTAAAAACTCACGGGGTGAAAGAAGTTTTTTTCGTTCCCGGCGACGCCAATGTCCATTTGATCGATTCGATCGGGCGGGACGAAGAGTTAAACTATATATGCAATCAAACCGAAAGGGTCTCGTCGATAGCCGCTGAGGCCTATAGCAAGTTGACTTCGAAGCTTGGAGTTTTGTTGATATCCTCCGGGGCTTCTGGAACCAATGCGATTACGGGGGTTGCAAGCGCTTGGACTGACTCGACTCCCTTATTTGTTATTTCAGGACAGGCAATTTCGGATGAGCCTAAGAGCAGTCGTATCAGACAACTGGGAAACAAATCTCTGAATATTGTTGATGTTGTCAAACCGATAACGAAATATGCCGTTAGAGTCTCTGATCCGAAAGATATACGCTGCTGTTTGGAAAAGGCGGCCTATACGGCGCTGGAAGGCCGACCCGGCCCCGTGTGGATCGATATCCCGATTGACATACAAGGGATGACCATTGATGAAAGAGAACTTCTCAGATTTAGACCCGATTTTGGAAAAATAATCTCGCCAAAATTGAATCAGAAAATTTCAGAAGTTGCTGAGCTATTAAAAAAATCGCAGCGGCCGGTTATCTTGGCGGGAAACGGTATCCGACTTTCGGGGGCTCAGGGTAAAATTTTGAAACTTGTGGATCGATTGAAGGTGCCCGTGCTTACGAGCAGAAGGGGTGCCGATCTAGTGCCCGATCATCACCCGCTTTTCTTTGGCAGGCCTGGCGCTTATGGGCAAAGGCGGTCCAATTTTATAATTCAAAACTCGGACTTGCTTATAAGCATAGGAGCCAGGCTTTCCATACCTCAAGTCGGGAGAAATTATAAGGCTTTTGCGAGGGCCGCCAAGAAAATCATCGTAGACATCGATGAGAAAGAACTTGAAAAGAAAACAATACGAGCGGATTTAAAAATTAACGCCAGCGCCAACGACTTTATCGACAAACTGCTTGAAAAGATTAAAAATGAGAAGTTGTCGAGTCATTCGAAGTGGATTGATAAATGCAGGAAGTGGACAAAAAGATTCTCCCCATTGTCCGAAAATTTATACAAACATAAGAAGTTTGTAAACCCCTATTTATTCTTGAATGCTTTTTCGCAAGAACTTGGAGAACATGAGATTATCGTTGTCGATGGGGGTCCTGTAATGAATTACACGATGCAGACCTTCAAATTTAAAAAGGGCCAGAGGATGATTTCGGCCACAGGGATTGAACTGCCGGGTTTTGCGCTTCCGGGCTCAATCGGGGCTTGTATAGGTCATGACAGAAAACAAGTCCTATGCCTCTGTGAAGACCGCGGGTTTCAAATAAATCTTCAGGAGCTGCAGACGATTAGAGACAATAAACTCCCCATAAAGATATTTATTCTGAAAAGTAAGGGGCATTCAAATATCAGGAAGATTCAGCACGATTACTTCGGAGGCAGGTACGTTGGGACGGATGATGAGACCCTCTTTGGTTCGCCCGCTCTTTTAAAGATCGCCAGGATTTACGGATTTGAAATATTCAAGATAAGCAAGCCGAAGAAGCTAAGGATGCAGATTAGAAGGGTCTTGAAATTAAAAGGTCCTGTCGTTTGCGAGGTGCAGGTCGATAAAAACCAAGAGTTGATACCCAGAATAGTGTTAAATGTCAGCAGAGAAGGCGCCTGGGAGGCCAGACCTCTGGAGGATATGTACCCGTTTCTTGGCAGGGAGACTTTGAAAGAAAATATGCTGGTCGACACATGATAAGAGTTGCCGATAAAATTATGGAGTGTCTTGCTGACGCGGGGGTTGCGGACATTTTCACGGTATCCGGCGGCGGGGCCATTTTTCTGGATGATGCTTTGGGGAAATCCAAGAGACTGCGCTATTATTGCTGCCACCATGAGCAGGCAGTTGCGATCACGGCGGAGGCTTATGCCCGCGTTAAAGAAAAAATAGGCGTCTCGCTGGTTACGAGCGGGCCAGGCGGGACAAATGCCATCTCGGGAGTGGCGGGTTCGTGGGTGGATTCAGTCCCCCATTTAATCATCTCCGGACAAGTTTACCGGGACCAAACAATCGGATGTTCGGGGCTGCGTCAATTGGGCGTGCAGGAAATCAACATTGTTGATCTGGTCAAACCCATTACTAAATATGCCGTTATGGTCGAGGATGCCGGTAAAGTGATCTATCATATTCAGAAAGCCATGTACCTTGCGACGACCGGCAGACCCGGGCCTGTTTGGATTGATATCCCGGGGGATATACAAAGTGCCCGACTCGAAGAGGAGAAGTTTGAGGTTTTCAAACCCAGTGAGATTCTTCCCATGGAATACGACAAAAATCTGAAAGATAAGGTTAAGAAAGTAGTTGAGCTCTTAAAAAATTCAAAAAGACCTCTCATGCACATTGGGCAAGGAATCAAAATGGCCGGTGCAGTTGATACTTTTATGGGACTTGTCGAGAAGAAGCGTATTCCATTTGTGACGGCAAGGAATGCGAATCAGCTTGTGGACTGGGATCACCCGCTTTATGTCGGCAGACCGGGGACTTTTGCCCAGAGAGGTGCAAATTTTGCCGTTCAAAATGCCGATGTTTATATTGCGGTGGGAACCAGGCTTTCGCTCCCACAGACAGGCTACAACTCAAAGGATTTTGCACGAAACGCCGTTAAAGTCATGGTGGATATGGATAAGGCGGAATTGGAGAAAAAGACTCTCTCAATTGACGTCAAGGTGCATTCAGATGCGAACGACTTTCTTAAGGAGCTGGGCGGGCAGTTAGAGGGCGTTTGTCTAAATACAGGCGAGTGGGCCAGCCAGTGCTCTCTCTGGAAAAAGAAATATCCGGTGGTTCTGCCTGAATACAGAACGCAGACCCGGCCTGTAAACTCTTATTACTTTGTCGACGTTCTTTCGGATGTTCTTGAGAAAGAAGACATTGTTGTGACAGACATGGGGTTGGCATTTCAGGGGACTCATCAAGCTTTTAAAGTAAAAAAGGGCCAGAAGTTTTTTACTAATTCGGGATTTGCATCCATGGGATGGGGTCTTCCCGCGTCTATCGGAGCCTGTATCGCCGCCGGAAAACGGAGAGTTGTTTGCATCGCCGGTGAAGGAGGGCTTCAGATGACCATCCAAGAATTGGCGACGATCATGCATCACCAGCTTCCCATCAAGTTGTTTGTTTACAATAACGGCGGGTACTTGACCATTAAACAGTCGCAAGAAATCGCTTTTCAAGGCCGACTCATGGGATGCAATCAAGCGACGGGGCTTAGTTTCCCCGACCTGGTGAAAATGGGAGAGGCGTACAAGATCAAAACGGTCAGAATAGACGACCAAAACAATTTAAAGGGAGAGGTCCAGAAAATAGTGGGTTATGACGGCCCTGTCATCTGTGAATTGATGATGGATCCGGATCAGCCGCAGATTCCGAAATCAATCCCAAGGATGATGCCCGACGGAACGATGGCGCGGGCGCCGCTTGAAGATCTGTATCCATTTTTGGATAGGGCGGAGCTTGATGAAAATATGATCGCCGAAAAAAACAGGAGACGACGATGAGCAGAAAAGCGGTTATTGTTACCGGGAAATTGGTACAAGATCATGAGTATATTTACCCCTACTACCGATTGCAAGAGGAAGGCTACGAAGTGGATGTCGCGGTGCGCGGCAAGGAAACGGTTTATGGCAATATTGGGACCAAAGTGGTGCCGACAAAAGATATCCCCGAGTTAAAAGTAAAAGACTATGACCTGTTGGTTTTGCCAGGGGGAGCCAAGGCGATGGAGTACATGAGGCAGGATGAAGAAATATTAAAATTTATAGCAGATTTTCACCGCGCGGGGAAAGTCATTGCCAGTGTCTGCCATGGAGCGCAGTTGTTGATATCCGCGAAGATCGTGAAAGGAAAAAAAATCTCCGGATATTATAGTATCAAAGACGATATTAACAATGCGGGCGCTACTTACGTAGATGCGCCGGTGGTTGTGGATAATAAAATAGTTAGTTCGCCCCACTACAAATATCTCGGGCCTTGGATGAAGGAAGTTTTCTCGCAGGTTGCGAAAAATGAGTGATGAGAAGCACAAAGCCATTCTTTTTGACTTTGATGGAACATTAGCCAGCACCATGGAAGACCACTGGGCGGCCTGGAAAGCGGTTATGTCCGAATATGGTGTCAAGATTAAGCCAGACGATTATTATTTGATAGAAGGGGTTCCTGTTCATGAGTTGCCGAATAGATTTTGCCAGAAACACAATTTAAAAGGCCCCTCTAAGGAAGACTCCGCCGAGCTTGTTAGAAAGAAAGAGAAATATTATTTGAACAATCATCATTTCACCCTCTATCCCGGGGTTGAAAGTTTAGTTGATAGGCTTCGTTTTAAAAATATTCGTATGGCAGTCGTGACGGCAGGTCTCATTGAAAGACTAAAAGCTTCCGTTCCTTCGGGATTTCTAGAGAAATTTAATGCGATTGTTACCGGAGAGGATACGAAGGAAGGAAAGCCGTCACCTGCTCCCTACATTAGGGGTGCGGAAAAACTGGGGGTAAGCCTAAAAGATTGTATCGTAATAGAGAACGCGCCTCTTGGTATTGAATCAGCAAAAAAGGCGGGGGCGTATTGCATCGCACTGTGCACGACTTTGAGCAGAAACTATTTGAATGGGGCAGATGAGGTTGTTCGATCGTTTGAGAATCTCAACCAATCAGAAACGATTAAACGTCTGATCGAGTGATTCGGATAAAAACATGACTTTAAAGAATGAAAGGCTGAATTGGCTCGAAAAAAATAAAGAACAGCCAAGGCATATGAGGGCTTATTATAAAATTCCATTAAGCGAGTTTGAAAGCAGAGTTTTTTCTTACGACTCTAATTTAATAGACTCTATTTATGCGGGGGATGTTTATATTATTAGGAATGTTGTTAACCCCGATGTACTTGATGAAATGAAAAGAGCTGCAATTGCATGGGGTAAAGAAAGAGCGCCCGTGTACGAGAGAATGGTTGTTGGTGCCAAAGACTTTCATCAGATTATTATGGGAGAAGGTGATGCAAAGAAGTATGCGATACAGCCGGTGAGGCATTCTTATTTTTCATTTCGTTGGAACGGTGATCCATTGCATGCTTTTAAAAACAGCAACCATATTTGGGGAATTGTAAAAGTATTTGGCGGATTTGACTATGACTCATTCACGAAGGATTTTTCAGATGAGCTTCCTGTGGACAGATCACAAATAGCTCATTATCCTCCGGGAGCCGGTCTTATTCCAAGGCATAATGACCCATGGCATAATCAAAAGTTAATTCTTGGGGTTTACATGTCAAAGCATGGGGAGGATTTTAAACAAGGAGGAATTTATTTTGTCGATAAAGATGATAAAGATATTTTACTTGAGCCGGAAATAGAAAAAGGCGACGCTGTTGTCGCTTATGCCACAATTACTCATGGTGTTCAAAAGGTAGACCCTCACAAAGAACCTGACTGGGGCACAGATAAGGGCCGATGGTTCTTGGGATTGTACACAAACGACTCCAGTGCTAAAAAGGACAGATTGACGAGCAAGCTGGCTTAAGGATGTCGAGATGGAACATATTGAAGGGTTTATAAAAAATGAGCAAAGTTGAATATAGCTTGAAGAATAAAAGAGTTCTTATCACAGGTGCCTCAAGAGGGCTTGGACAAATTTGTGCTGAGGCCTTCGCCAAGGAGGGCGCCAAGCTTTTATTAGCCGCGCGCTCACGAGATTGCTTAGAAAAGGTTAAAAAGAGTCTAAAAAATTCAAGCCATCATCAAATTTACTCCGGAGATTTAACGCATCCGGATGTGATAGGAAAATTAATAGATGCGACAAGAAAATTTGGAGAGATAGACATTATTCTTCATGTAATGGGAGGCGGATTGGGAATGAGAGATCCTCTCTTAAAGTGGGAGGAGTTTAATATTTTATTCCAGACCAATCTCGCATCCGCTGCCGAAATTAACCGCTTCATCATCCCGTCAATGATTAAAAGGAAAACGGGAAATGCCGTGCATGTGGGATCTCTTGCCGGGGCAGAAGCGGTGGGCTCGGTCGGCTATAATGCCGTTAAGGCCGGGCTTGCCGCCTACGTGCGGAGTTTAGGCAGAGAGCTTGCGGATACCGGAGTCATTGTTGCCGGGATACTGCCGGGCGGTTTTTGGGCTCCTGATAATGCTTGGGTCCGTTTTAGAAAAAGAAATCCGGCACTTCTCAAAAAGATAATAGCCGAGAGACAACCCAGAAAAAGATTAGCCAACGCCGAGGAAATTATTCCCATGATGTTATTTTTGGCGTCTCGTCAGGCAACGATGATGACAGGTTGTTGCGTACCCATTGATGGCGGAGAAGGTTCGACGTACTCTTATTAAAAAAAGTAAGTCGAAGAAAGGGGCTTATCATGGAACTTCGGAATAAATACAAGGAATTGTGGGGCAAACTGGAAAATCCGTCAACACAACCCACTCATTCCGCAAACGTCATAGAAAGTGAATATCGGGAGTTCAAAAACAAAGTATTTGAGCAAAAAGACGCTTTTGTTGAGAAAATCCTCCAGTCTCTTTATCGGGGCGATGTGCACATTTTAAGAAACGCATTTGAAAAGGAAGTCTTAATCAGGCTAAGGCAGGGAGTATTTGACTGTCGAGTGAAAACGTCCAGTGAATTTTACAAAATGTTGGAGGGATGTCCTAACTTTCACCGAATTGTGGACGGGGAAGTCGCGGCTAATTACGGATTTAAGATGTACCGGCATTCTTTTTATTTCTTCCCGTGGAACAAGGACCCGTTCGGGTTATTCGATAGGGTCTATGACCAATGGAGTGTGCTTAAATTTCTCGGCGGTTTCAAACTCGACGAATATGTGGGCAATACTCCCAAAGACGGCGTGATCGACAGAATCCATATTATGCAATATCCCTCAGGGTTGGGCGCGGGAGAAATACACACCGATCCCTATCTTAATCAAAGGGTCATCATATCAATATTTCTGAGCAAAAGAGGTGTCGATTATTCATCAGGGGGATTTTTTGTGATTGGAGCCGATAATCAAAAAATCGATATGGAACCGCAGCTGGAAGTAGGCGATATGCTCATTGCTTATCCTACCATTCCCCATGGAGTAGAGATTGTTGATAAAGACGCGTCGGTGGATTGGAATTCGATAAAAGGCAGATGGTTTATGGGGTTGTATAGCAATGACACGGACTATAAACAAAACAGACACACCAACAAACCTGTGAATATCCCTGCGGTGTAGAAGAAAATGAGAGAATTTGACGCCTTGAAAAACTACCCTGCCCCAAAGGCCCCCAGATACGTCAATGAAGCTATTCGAAAGATAGGGAATAGAATCATCGCTTCGTACAGGGGCGCCGAATATTACGATGGAGATCGGAATAACGGTTATGGCGGATTTACTTACGACGCTCGCTGGATACCCATCGTTTGCAGCATGCACAAAGAATATGGGCTTCTGGAAGACTCTGCGATACTGCAAGTGGGCTGCGAGAAAGGATTTCTTCTGCATGATTTTCATCAGTTGTACCCAAAAATGAAAGTTCGCGGGACGGACGTTGCAGATTATGCCATTGAGCATGCCATGGAGGACGTCAAGCCGTTCATTCAAAAAGCTCCTTTTACGAACTTTCCTTTCAAGGCGGGAGAGTTTGATTTGGTTATTGCGATCGGCGTTGTGTATACGCTCAATCTAGCAGAGGCCATTCAGTGTCTTAAAGAGATCCAGAGGGTCGGGAAGGGAAGGAGTTTTGTGACATTGGCAGCTTACCGTACCAGGGAAGAAAAGCAGTTATTGGAATGGTGGACACTTTTGGGAACGACTCTATTGCATGAAGAGGAATGGCTGGAAGTTTTGAAACATGTGCATTACACGGGAGATTACAAATTCACCACCGCCCGATCATTGAATCTCATTCAAAAAAGATGAGAGGTTAAAAGAGGTTTACTATGGGAGAAATGAAAGGGGCGATTTTAGAAGAAATGGGGAAGCCCCTCAAAATTGTGAGTCTTGATTTGGCCGGTCCGGAAAAAGGCGAAGTGCTTGTCCGGGTGGCTGCAAGCGGTATTTGCCATACGCAGCTGCTTGAAATTAACGGAGAGAATGCGACAGGCGCTCATCTGCCTAATTTCATGGGTCATGAAGGATCGGGGGTGGTGGTGTCCGCCGGAAACGGAGTCAAAAAAGTTAGAGCGGGGGATCACGTCATTTTATCTTGGATAAAGGGATCCGGCATCAATGTTTGTCCCAAACCTATTGGAAAAATAAACCGGGGGCCCATTACCACGTTCAGCAATTACACCGTGGTGTCCGAAAACAGAGTCACACCGATTACCCAGCGCATGCCGCTCAAACCGGCCGCTTTGATCGGGTGCGCTGTGGCAACCGGGATGGGCATGATTTTTAATACGGCTAAGGTCAAGGAAGGAGACAGTGTCATGATTCAGGGCTGCGGGGGGATCGGTATCAACGCGATCCACGCCGCTTCGATCGCAAGAGCGGGCATGATCCTGGCGGTTGATGTACTTGATGAAAAACTTGAGGCCGCCAAAAGGTTTGGGGCAACTCATACAATCAATTCGCTTAAAACGGGACTTGGAAAAGAGATATTAAGGCTGACGAATAACCAGGGTTTGGATTATGCGATCGACACGGTTGGGAAAAAAGAAACCATGGAAGTTGTCTATGACCATGTCAAGCGCGCGGGTGGCAAGGCCATACTCTGCGGAGTTCCCAATCCACCCGGACAGACCATTGAAATTGATCCCTTTCCGCTTTACTACGGCAGGCAGCTTGTAGGGACCAGCGGCGGGGAGACGATCCCAGACATTGATTTTGAAAAGTACTGCCGGATGTATTTGGACGGAAAATTAAAACTGGATGAAATGATTTCTCACACATTTAGCCTGGCTGAAATAAATAAGGGTATCGAACTAATGAAACAGAGCAAATGTATCCGAGTTCTGATTGACATGGAGAAAGATTGAACGTTCCTTACGTCAACATTGGCTTGCAACACGCCGCTATTAAGGAAGAATTAATGGGCGCGGTGTCAACCGTTATCGATCACGGAAAGTTTATTCTGGGGGACGAAATCGAAATTTTTGAGAAAAGTTTTGCAGAATTGTGTGGTGTGCGTTTTGCCGTCGCTGTTCATTCAGGCACTGATGCTTTGATTTTAGCTTTGCGTTCTCTTGGAATCGGTCCCGGAGACGAAGTCATCACTGTACCGAATTCTTTTGTCGCCAGCACTGGCTGCATTGTAATGACAGGCGCAAAGCCGGTTTTTATAGATGTGCGTGAGGATTACAACATGGATCCGCAATCTATTAAAAAGGCCATTACGCCGAGAACAAGGGCCATTCTCCCGGTGCATTTGACGGGACGGCCGGCAGATATGGATCCTATTTTAGAAATAGCGGCACGTCACAAACTTCCGGTCGTGGAAGATGGTGCGCAGGCCGTATTGGCGGAATACAAAGGGCGGCGTGTAGGTTCCTTTGGAACCGTGGGCTGTTTCAGCCTGCACCCTCTTAAGACTTTGAACGCCTGCGGGGACGGGGGTGTTTTGACAACACAGGATAAGAAAATTTACGAGCGTCTCAAAGTTCTTCGCAATTTAGGATTAAAAACTCGTGACAATTGCGAAGTTTGGAGTGCTCATTCTCGGCTGGATACTTTGCAAGCCGCCATTTTATTGGTAAAAATGAAATACCTGGACAGGTGGACACGGCGTCGCCGTGCGAATGCGGCGTTTTATCAAAAAGCTTTGGGAAAATTATTTCAGCTTCGGGTTCCGAATGACAAGACTTACGAAAACGCCGTCTATCACACGTTTGTTATTCAAGCGCAGAATAGGGATGAATTGAAAAACTACCTTATGCGCAACGGTATCGAAACAGCTATCCATTACCCGATACCCATTCATCTTCAAAAAGCGGCGGCAGATTTGGGATACGGTCCGGGCGATTTTCCTGTCGCGGAGCGTCTTGCCCAGACCATTCTAAGCTTGCCGGTGTATCCGGAGTTGCAAGACAGCCAGCTCAATGCCGTTGCACAAACGATAAAGGCGTTTTATAACCAATGAATTCCATCCGTAAGATGCATGTGCCTTTCTCGTATCTGAATAGGCAATTTGAGAACGTAGAACCCTACCTCGACGATATTCGAAAATTTGTCAAGACGGGTGATTTTACGCTGGGCGCCCCTCTGAGGAAATTTGAGAAACGTTTCGCGGCTGTTTGTGGAGCCCCCTATGCCATAGGCGTGGCCAGCGGAACCGATGCCCTTATGTTATCGATGGAAGTTTTAGGTATCGGTCGGGGCGATGAAGTGATCACGACCCCCATGACGTTCATAGCAACCGTTGGCGCGATTGTGGCGATTGGCGCCCGTCCCATTTTTGTAGACAGTGAAGATGGGTTTGTTATCGACGCCTCGAAAATTGAAAAAGCGGTCACTTCGAAAACGAAGGCCATTGTGCCGGTTCATTACACGGGAAACGTGGTGAATATGCCCGTTGTCATGAAAGTGGCGCGCAAATACGGGCTTTTTGTCGTGGAGGACGCTTGTCAAGCGGTTGCGGCGAAACTGAATGGCCTGCCCGTTGGTTCATGGGGCCAGACCGCTTGTTTCAGCCTGCACCCTTTAAAGAACTTGAACGTATGGAGCGACGGCGGGATCATCGCGACACGCTCTAAAAGACTCTCCGAGAGAATTCGGCTTTACCGCAATCATGGACTTGCCAATCGCGATCAGGTGACGATGTTCGGGCGCAATTCGCGTTTGGACACCCTCCAAGCCGTAATCGGAAACCGCCTGATCCGGAAAGTTGAATTCATTACGGAGCAGCGTATAGCCAATGCCAAGCGCTACGACGAAGCATTGAGTGACCTGGGAGATTTTGTGCGCGTACCCAAGCGCCGGCCGGGCGTCAAGCATGTCTACCATTTATACATGATCCGCTGCAAAGATCGCGACCGGCTGCTTAATTATCTGAATCAAAATGGTATTGAAGCCAAGGTTCATTATCCCGTCCCCGTGCATTTGCAAAAGGCAGCGAAGCACCTCGGCTATAAAAAAGGTGATTTTCCCGTTTGTGAGAGGGACAGTCGGGATATAATTACCTTGCCGGCCCATCAACACCTAACGTCCGCCGAAATGAATCATGTTATTGAGCGGATTCATTCGTTTTATCTGAAACCAAAGGGCCGCTAGTGCACTCAAAATCCTACCTGGTTATCGGAAGCAATTCCTTCACCGGCAGTCACATCGTTGACGCCCTGTTGGATAATCCCCAAAATTGTGTTGTAGGTGTCAGCCGCTCGCCGGAGTATAAAGATATCTTTTTGCCTTACAAAAGGCATTCGCTGGATCGTTACCGTTTCCACCCAATCGATCTCACAAAGCAATTTGATGAATTAACAAAATTAATCGAAGCGGTAAAACCGCAGGTGATTATCAATGTTGCCGCGCTCAGTGAGGTGGGTTTAAGCAATGAGCGGCCGGTGGAATATTTTGAAACAAACACGCTGACAGTGGTGAAGCTTTGCAATTATCTGCGCCAACAGACTTATTTAGAACGATACGTGCACATTTCTTCGGCTGAAATTTTTGGTTCATGTGAAAAACCGGTCCATGAGGAAGCGCTGTTTAATCCCAACACTCCGTATGCCGTGTCTAAAGCGGCGGCGGACATGTATCTGAATGTTCTCATAAAGAACTTTAATTTTCCAGCTCTGTTGATTCGGACGACCAATGTTTACGGAAGGCATCAGCAGCTCTTTAAAATTATTCCACGAACTATTATTTACCTTAAACTCGGTAAGAAAATTCAGATACAGGGCGGAGGGAAGGCGATCAAGTCCTTCATCCATATTCGTGACGCGGTTCGTGGAATGTTGCTCGCGATAGATTACGGCCAGTCGGGCACCTATCACTTCAGTATGGATAGTGATCAAACGGTGGCTGATGTGATAGCTTTGATATGCCGGCGGATGGGGTACGATTTTAAAACAAGCACCGTCGTTTCGGATGACCGAGTGGGTCAGGACAATCGGTATTGGCTGGATTGCTCAAAAGCGGAACGTGAGCTCAAGTGGAAACCGCTTGTTTCTTTCGAGCAAGGGGTGAGCGAAGTGATGGCGTGGATTGAAGGGAACTGGTCTGCCATTCAAAAAGAACCCTTGACCTACATCCACAAAGTGGGAGCAGGCCCCTGAAAACGACAGAGCAAATTGTTAAGAAGTTTCGCCGGCGGTTGAGCTCCATTTACCGGCCCATCAGGCGGCTCGGGCGTTTTCTTAAATGGCTATTGCCTGTTTTAAAAAGACTTCCCTCTACTTCATCAAAAAATCGCCGGCTTTTGGTCATTTACGATCTTTCGACCCAATGGGTCAGCATTGGAGATATGTTGCTTTACCAGGAGGCCTCGCTTGTCTTGCGGGAAGTTTACCATATCGACACGGTGGATTTTGCCGTGGTGTATGACAGCGGTTCGTCTTCTCAACTCAATCTTTTTACAAAGGAGACCTTTCCTTTTTATTTGGCCTCCGTTTTGCCGATCGCGCAGATAAACCAATATTTAGGTTCTTTATTTATTTTTGATTCTCACGCCCATCTTGAAAGATTTGTAGCGGATAATATGAATTATTATCAAGTATGGCCGCCCGCCTGGTATTTTGCGCAAGGGGACCAGAACGCCTTCATTATGAACGAGGTGATAGATAGGTATTTTAAAAAATGGGGGACAATTCCGTCTTTGTCATGCCGCCAGTTTCTGGTGGATTGGGCGCAAAATTTTTATAGAGAACACGTTTTCCCTCAAATCCCGGTGACCGTCCAAATTCGTAATAACCCATCGTCCGAGCCGCATCGAAATTCAAATATGGAAAGCTGGCTGCAATTTTTTCATTTCTGCAAGGATAAATACCCAGTCAAATTTATCGTTGTCTGTTCCATAAGCGAGGTGGATCCCCGGTTGCGTGAGTGTCCCAATGTGATCTTAGCCAAAGATCATCATACCGGGATCGAGCAGGATCTAGTTTTGATTCAAACAGCCGCCATTCACACAGGGGCTTCTTCAGGGCCGTCGGCCGTCGCGATGTTCAATTCCAAACCCTACCTCATAGTGAATATGGATCTGGATCCACATAAGCCGTTCCGTGGCCTAGTCCGAGACGGCCCATTTTTACGCTATAATTTTGCCGCTCCGCTGCAACGGTATGCCAAAGGAACCGAGACGGTCGAGCTTCTTGTTGAGGAGTTTGCAAAAATGTGGGCGTCTGTGGATGCAACTCACTGGTATATGCCTAAAGATTCGGGAAGTAAGCCGGGAGATGGGCTATTTACAAGTTGTATACGCTAACTGTTTGCTTAGACAGTTGTGATCGAGATGCCAGAAAAAATTGAACCACTCTTGGGTTCCACGCACTTGCGAAAGATGAAGCAGTCTTTTGGAAAGATACTCATCCCGCGCTTGCCGGTCACGAGGCATGTCTTTAATCATTTTCGCTGGGAGGTCAACGCCCTGTGGGTTGGTTTAAACAACGCGCTCAATCCCTTCGCCGCAATGAAAATAAACGAGATAGTCAAAAAAGATGATCTTTCCGTGAATATAGGCTGCGGCCCCCTCATCAAGGAGGGGTGGGTGAATGTGGATTTGATGAACATCAAAAGCATTTCGTTTAGATACGATTGTCGGAAAAGACTGCCGTTTCGAGAAAGTTCCGTATCGAGAATCCGTTGTGAACATTTCCTTGAACACCTTGACCATCTGGAAGAGGCTCCGCTTCTTTTGGCAAGTTGTCTCCGGTGTCTCAAAAAAGGGGGGACCTTGAGGATTGTGGTACCGGATGCCGGCACCCATTTAGCAGCGTATGAGTCGGGCCGCAAAGAGGATTGGAAAGCCCTGGGCTGGGATTTGGACAATTTACCGCCAGACTTTTATACTCCGATGGATATTGTGAATCACATCTTCCGCCAGGGCGACGAACACCGCTACGCCTACGACTTTGAAACGCTTGAACGGATGCTCACCCGGGCAGGTTTTTCGAAGGGGGTGCGGACTGAATTTGGAGCTTCGCTGGATCCTCAGCTGCGGGATGATTTACCCAGCCATAAACCCTATTCGCTTTATGTGGAAGCCGTTAAGTAAAAACCTATTTTATCACTTGGGCGGTTACGGCCTTTTTTCAAGAAAAAAAGCCAAAAGAGCGGCTGTTCTCTGCTATCACGGTGTAACCCGCCGAAGCCCGAATGAATTAAGAGAAGTCCCCAATTCTTTTTTGCACATTCCGGTTCATTTATTTGAAGCTCAGATACGGTTTATCGAAAAATTCTTCAATCCGATCACACTGGATCTGTTGGTGGATGCGATGGAGGGCAAAAGTCTTCTTCCGGATAGGTCTGTTTTGGTGACGTTTGACGATGGGTACAAAAGCGTTCACCAATTAGCAAAGCCGATCTTGGAGAAATACTCCATTAAGCCTTCGGTGTTTGTGACGGCGCCGGGCGGCTCAGCCCTGGAAATGATGTGGCCCGATAGGGTTTTTTGTTATTTTCAAAAACTGGGTCAAAAAGACAGGGACATTTACCAAACAATTGAAGGGATGAAAGAGCTTGGGAACGAGCAGCGCAAGGCTGCGTTGGAGGAAATTTTGCAAAAAACCTCGGTATCTCTGGATTCGCTTCCGGAGGAATGCCGGATAATGAGTGAAGAAGACGTCCGGGATCTTTCAAAATCCGGGTTTGACATCGGTTCCCACAGCTCTACCCATCCTATTCTTTCCAAGATGTCCGCGGATGAGCAGTCTGAAGAAATTGCCCAATCGAAAGTTCGGCTCGAAAAGATAACGGGAAAGCCTGTCGAAGCATTCGCTTATCCCAACGGCCGCGTTCAAGACTTCAATGAGGACACCGTGCGAATTCTTAAGGAAAAAGGATATCGCACTGCCTTCACGACTGTCGAAGGTTACAGCTCTCCCGACAGCGATCCTTACCGGCTCAGGCGTTTTTTTGTCATGGGAAACCTTCCGACTTATGAATTTTGTCACCGCATGACCATGAGTTGGCCATCCAAATACCGCGTTGTTTAAAATAAAAAGAGCATTGAAAAGGTTCTGGAATAAACACCGCAGACCAGCCGCTTCTTGGGATTCTTTAAGGAGAGTCAAGCCGCTAAGCGGAAACTACGGCATTGACCGCGGACAGCCCATCGATCGTTATTACATTGAAAGTTTTATGGATGAACATCGCAGAGACATCCAAGGCCGGGTATTGGAAATTCAGACAGACGGTTACACAAAAAAATTCGGCGGTTCAAAAGTGACACGAAGGGACGTCTTGGATATTGACCCCAAAAATCGAGCGGCGACTTTCATCGATGATTTGCAGACGATGCATTCTGTTCCATCAGACAGTTTTGACTGCGCGGTTGTCACTCAAACTCTCCAGTATGTTTATGACATCCGGTCTGCCGTGAGGAATCTTTTCAGAATCCTGAAACCCGGCGGAGTTCTTTTGTCTGCCTTGCCTTCCGTGACTCGCGTGGATCCTGGCTTGAAAGACACTGATTATTGGAGAGTTACGGAAGTATCTACACGCAGGATCCTGGAGGGGTATTTCTCAAAAAATAATATCGAGATTGTGACTTATGGGAATGTTTTGACAAACATGATGTTCTTGATGGGTTTGGCGTCACATGAACTGGCAAAGCATGAGTTGGATCATCGGGATGCGAACTTTCCGCTGGTCATTTGTGTTCGGGCCGTGAAATGAAACTTATTCAGAAGTGCCCCATATGCGGAGGCGGTTTTTTCAAACCTTACGGGAAAACCGTCAAAGGTTCCGGGCTTCATTTTTCCCAGATCAAATGCGTCGGATGCGGTTTGATTATTTCCCAGCCCCAGGCCGAGAAAGCCGAAATGGATGCCTTTTATCAAAAGGTATATTATCAAGAAAAATGGCCTGAAAGCACGGTTGAGCTGAACAGCGATAAATTTCATCTTGGAAAACTTTTTCGTTTATTAGGACGCGAATACCGGTCCGCGCGGGTCTTGGATGTGGGCTGCGGCTATGGAAAAACGCTCTCTCTTTTTAAGGAATTGGGCAACGATTGTTACGGGTGTGATATTTCTCAGAAGGCCGTTGAATACGCGAAGAAGCATTTCGGATTGGATCATGTGGTTTGCGGGGACGCCAGTTTTTATCAGGAAGAGCCGTTTGATCTGGTGATTTCTTCGCATGTGATAGAGCATCTTCCGGATCCTGTGAGTCATTTGGACCGGTTGAAGCAATTAACGAAGCCGGGCGGCCGGATCGTGGTGGGCACGGAGAATTCAGAAAGTTCCCAGTTGAGTTTTGAAAGGACGCTTCATCGCCTGAAAGGCGGTGCGCCGAAGTTCATCACCTCTCAAGAGCACACGTATGTTTTTAGCGCGGCGAATCTTTCCCGGCTCTTCCAGTTATCCGGCCTGCACGAGGTGAAAGCGCTTTGTTACAACGAGGTTCCCCGCGAAGAGAATTTACCGGAGAGTTTTCATTGGTTCTTATACAAGGGGAGTTTCCGCTTCATTGACAGACTACTCGGTCTCGGCAGCTATCTTTTGGTTGCCGGGCGTAAATAATTTTATGAAAGTTTTGCTGGCTTTGAGTTGGTATTTTCCGGAAAGCACGGGCGGCACGGAAGTTTATGTGGCTTCGCTTGCGAAATATTTGAAAGTTTTTGGCTGTGAGCCCGTGATAGCCGCGCCGCTAAAAACGGATAAAATTTCCCGTTATTTTCATGAAGGAATCCCCGTTTTTAGATACCCTATTCCCGCCGACCCTACCCGTAATGAGGTTCAAGAGAGACTCGAGCCGCACTATTTCGGCGAATATGTAAAGCTCTTGAATGAACTGAAACCCGATATCGCGCACTTTCACACCACTTCTTGGGCGATGGGAAACCCCCATTTGAGGGTCGCGAAAGCCATCGGTTGCCGTGTGGTGGTGACATGCCACACCCCCGCGCAAGGCTATTTGTGTCCGCGCGGCACGAATATGATTTGGGGAAAGAGAATTTGCGACGGGATTGTAAAACCGGCGCGTTGCAGCGCTTGTGTGCTGCAGTCAAAGGGCATCCCGCCTTTTCTGGGTTTTCCGTTGTCTTGGGCATCAGGGTGGCCCCGCTATATCCGGCATAGGCTTGCACAGCAAAAGGAACTTTTTTCTTTGGCGGATAAACTGCTGGTTTTAAGCGATGGCAGAAGAGAAATTTTTCTAAGAAACGGCAGCGTCGGGGAGGGGAAGATTTCCTTGTGCCGGCTGGCGGTGTCCCAGGAAACCTCCCAAACAAACCATAAGTCTTTAGACAAGGAGATCGTGGTCGGCTATATAGGCCGAATGGACCCTATCAAAGGGTTGGACGGATTGATAAAGGCTTTTGGAAGAATTCGAAGCCAGGCGTTGATTAGGTTAAAGGTTTTTGCAATTGCCGCAGAGGGAGACAAGTATTTTGAATCCATAAAATATTTGGCCAAAGATGATCCGCGAATTGAATTTTGCCCTTCCGTAAAACCGGAGGAAATACCATCCGTATTTCGTCAGATGGATGTATTGGCAGTGCCCTCGCTTTGCATGGAGGGAGGCCCGACGGTCCTTTTGGAGGCGTTGGCCTGCAAAGTACCCGTGATGGGTTCCAACGTGAGCGCTATCTCGGAGTATATTCAACACGGCAAAAATGGCTTGCTGTTTGAACCGGGTGACGTGAATGGGATTGAAATTATTTTGAACCAGCTTTTGTCGGATAGGGGATTATTGCCGCGGCTTGTAGAGGGTATCGGTGCAGTGAGAACGATGAAACAAGTCGCGGTGGAGATGAGAGATCTGTATTTAGATCTCCTTCGGGGAAAATGAAGAAAATATGCCTGGTGAGTGACGGCCAGCCTTCGACGAATCCCAGGTTTTTAAAAGAAGCCGATGCGTTGTACGAGGCCGGCTATGACCTCACGGTGATTTTTTGTCAGGGTTGGGCCCATTGGGCGATGGAGAGTGATAAAAAAATTTTGTCCAAGAGAAGATGGAAGTACCAATCCGTCGTTTGGTCGGTGAAAGAAAACCCCTATTTATTTTACAAATCCCGCCTGCGGTTTTTTCTTGCCAGATCATTTACTCAAAGCGAATCTTCGCTGAATAGAGTGTATCCAGAGTTGTCGAAAGCAGTTTTAAGCGAAAAAGCGGATTTGTACGTTGCGCATTATCTGGGTGCATTATCCGCAGCGGCCAAGGCCGCTGAAAAATATGGGGCAAAGCTCGGTTTCGACGCCGAAGATTTTCACAGCGCCGACAGCGGGATTGAGGACAAAAGAATGAGCCGGAAAAGGGATCGGCTGATTGAACGAGTGGAGGAAAAATACCTGCCCCGATGCAGCTATGTCACGGCCGCCTCCGACCCTATTGCCCAAGCTTATGCGACGAAATACAAGATTCCCAAGCCGGTGACGATACTCAATGTTTTTCCATTGGCGATGAAGGCGCATGACCCGCGTTGCCCAGAAACGAACGATTTGTCTTTGTACTGGTTTTCGCAAACCATCGGCCCCGGAAGGGGATTGGAAGAGGTTGTTCTGGCCATGGGTTCTATCGATCAACCCATTCAATTGCATCTTCAAGGGCTTGTGAGAGATGAGTATAGGAAAGAATTAATGGCTTTTGCGTTTAAAAATAAACTGGCTAAGCATCAGATCGTATGGATGGAACCTGCCAATCCCGAGGATCTTGTCAATATCGCCTCTGGGTTTGATGTGGGCCTTGCTCTGGAGCAAAACCGGCCGCTCAACAGGGACTTGTGTGTGACGAACAAAATCTTCACCTATCTTTTGGCGGGGCTTTCTGTGATTGCCACCCAAACGCAAGGGCAGAACGTTATCCTTAAAGAGATAGGCCAAGGCGGTTGGTCCTATA